>Ga0213876_10001283_pt1 | contig 15857 bp, 12 predicted proteins | sample BarmaccomBMRX_R9_FD_160113 | JGI IMG/M metagenome (GOLD analysis project Ga0213876, IMG submission 160113) | Root-associated microbial communities from Barbacenia macrantha in rupestrian grasslands, the National Park of Serra do Cipo, Brazil - RX_R9 | ecosystem: Host-associated > Plants > Roots...
GAAATCGATGGCGTCTGCTTTGTCAACGACTTTGGACCCGGCGAGGGTCGTCCGGGCGAGATGCGGATCCTACGTGTTACAGAGGCTCACGATTATGATCTGGTTGGCGAAATTGTGGACCCGCCGGAGAGCCGTTATATCGCGCCGCAAGTTGTCAATCCTTTCCCGATTCTGAGTTCCCACCCGGCTCAAACCCTCAGCGTCCGATAATAGCGGTATGGGCGTATCCGTAAAATGTCCGATTTGCGGTAAGGAAGTTCCTTTTAACGATCCGAATATGCCCTTCTGCAGTGACCGCTGCCGGTTGCTGGATCTGGGCAACTGGGCTTCGGAGAAATACGTTATTTCCAGCCCGCGCCAGAATGAATTAGAGGAAACAGACGTGCCGCTCGAATCTGAAGGCCTGAACCGTTGAAGCGCGTTGCCCTAGTATTGGCAACTTGGTTCGGCTGCGGATACTCTCCGTGGGGCTCTGGCACGGTCGGATCGCTCGCTGGTCTGCTCATTGCGATGGGCGTCGAATTCTATTTGGGCGATACACGGAGATTTCTCTTTGGTATAACGTTTATCCTATTGATGCCTGCTGTTTGGGCTGCCACAAGGACAGCTGAAATAACCGGCAAACATGATCCTGGTTTAGTGGTGGTGGACGAGGTGCTAGGGCAGTGGGTCACGCTGCTGGGAGCAACCTCGTTTACAATTGTTAGCTTTGCAGCGGCTCTGGTACTTTTCCGATTATTTGATATTTGGAAGCCGTGGCCGGTCCGTCAACTGGAGCAACTGCCGGCAGGTTACGGCATTGTAGCGGACGACCTTGCGGCGGGAGTTTATGGAGCGCTTATCTTGTATATAGGTGGGACGTTGAGAGTTTACTGATATGGCTAGAAAGAACATCATTTCCGAGAAGTCCGGGCAGCGCCCTACCATCACGAGTTTGGAACCTTTTGCGGCTATCACCGGCGGCGAGTTGCACATCCGAGGCCAACATTTGACTTCAGACGGCCAGCCAACCGTCCGTCTCGGCAATCAAAAGGCGCATCTGGTGGTGGCGGGCGATTCCTATATCATTGCGCGGGTGCCGGAATCCGCTATTGTGGGCGATCTGGTGGTCGGCGCCGGGCCGTTCGAAAGCGAATTGCACCGAACGCATCTGGGTATTCAGATCGCGGATAGTCTGCATCCGGTAGCAAACCCCGCCGTGGATCGTGAGGGTAATGTTTACAGCACGTTCAGCGGTTCACGCGGGCAGAAGAGTCCGGTTTCCATTTATAAAATTCAGACTGACTACAATTCAAAACCGTTCGTAACGGACCTGATGAACCCGACGGGGCTGACTTTTGACAAGGAAGGACTGCTCTATGTATCGAGTCGTTATGACGGAATTGTTTATCAAGTGACGCCGAGCGGCAATATGTCGGTGTACGTGGAAGGTATGGGAGTCGCGACAGGAATCGCCTTTGATTCCGAAGAAAACCTTTACGTCGGCGACCGCAGCGGCACGATTTTCAAAATCAGCAAATCGCGCCAGATTTACGTGTTTGCCACGCTTGAGCCATCCATCGCGGCCTATCATCTGGCGTTTGGACCGGAAGATTATTTATATGTGACCGGGCCCACGACGTCCAGCTTTGACTCGGTGCATCGCATCTCGAAAGCGGGCGAGGTGGAGGTCTTTTATCGCGGGCTGGGACGTCCGCAGGGGATGGCTTTTGATGCCGAGGGCCGTCTTTACGTCGCAGCCTCACTCAAAGGGCGACGCGGCATCATTCGCATTGATCCGGCGCGGCAGGCAGAACTGTTCCTTTCCGGCCCCGGCATTGTTGGATCGGCATTTACGCCGTCGAAGGCCATGATTCTAGCGACCCAGAACGCGCTCTTCCGTGTAGATGTAGGGATTGCCGGGCGGTTAACGTTTTAAGCAGCTCTCCCCACCCTTCATGAAGAACGCAGAAATCATAGCGATTGGCAGCGAGTTGTTAACGCCGCAGCGGGTGGACACGAATTCGCTCCTGGTAACAGAGCAGCTCAATCTGTTGGGCGTGGAACTGGTCAGGAAACAGGTAATTGGAGATGACCGCGAGCGGCTTACCGAAGCCATCAGCGCTGCGGTACATCGTTCTCATATCGTGATACTGATGGGCGGCCTGGGCCCAACGGAAGATGACGTGACCCGCGATGCGGCAGCGGCAGCGACGGGCAGAAAGCTGGCGCTCTCCTTGGAGCAGGAGTCCGTGTTAATTAACCGCTTCCGTCAAATTAACCGGCCCATGGCAAAGAACAATTTGCGCCAGGCTTATGTGCTGGAAGGCGCGGAAGTCATGCCGAACCCGCACGGCACCGCGCCGGGTCAATTCCTGACTACAAACCGTGGCGCATTGGCGTTGCTGCCGGGTCCGCCCCGCGAGTTAAAACCGATGCTGGTCAACGAGCTGATCCCTCGCTTGCGGCATATTGTGCCGCCACAGGTCATTCGCGTTCGGACGTTCCGCATTACCGGCATGGGCGAATCAGACCTGGACGCGCTGATTTCGCCGGTGTACACCAAATACACAAATCCGGCCACCACGATCCTGTTTTCTCTGGGTGATCTATCTGTGCATCTGCGGGCAACAGCTCCAACCGAGCCAGAGGCGGATGCATTACTGCGTGAGGTTGGCAACCCAATAGCGGAGCTATTAGGTGACCGCCTTTATACAGAGAATGCAGAAGAATCATTGGAGATGGTGGTAGGGCGGTTGCTGCGAAAGCAGGGTGCGACAGTTACAGCCGCGGAAAGCTGTACGGGCGGGCTGGTAGCGGCGAGGTTAACGGAACAGGGCGGCAGTTCGGATTTCTTTCTGGGCGGGTATGTCACTTACAGCGAGGCGCAAAAAACTGACATTTTGGGCGTGCCGCGAGAACTGATTGCGAAGCACTCAGCTGTGAGCGAGCCGGTGGCAGCAGCTATGGCGGAAGAAGCAAGAAAGCGCAGCGGAGCCGTTTATGCATTATCCACGACCGGATATGCCGGGCCGTCTGGCGGTACCGATTTTAATCCGGTCGGGACAGTGTACCTGGGCGTGGCCAGTCCGCAACAAACGCGAGTAGTCCGTATCCGTTATGGCGGAGATCGCGGGAGAATTCGAGCGCTGGCTACACAGGGCGCGTTGGATCTTTTGCGAAAGACACTGCTCGCAAAGCAATAGCGCTGGATCTACTGGGGGGAAGTAAGTTGCGGAAACTCCCCGCCATTTGCTTCGGTTGCTTTGGTCGAAGCAGGGATATCGATATTGGCGATGGGAATCTTTTGAACAGGTCGCTTGGAAAAGTTCCAGAACATCTGATTCATCACGGCATAACTTTCAACCGATAACTGCTGGCCATCCCGCAAAACCAGAGTCACTGGAGGCGTCGGCGGTCGTTGTTCAGGAGCAGCGCTGACGGACGGTACAGGAGTAGGATTAAGAGCTGGCGGCTGTGGCTGTGCGTTGCTGTTCTTCATCTCCTGAATCTGAGTAGCGAGCTGCTCTACTTGCTGGGCTAAGGCATTCTGGGACTCCGCAAGAGCTTGGGCATTGGGATCAACAGGCGGCGGTGCGGAATCATTATAGCTTCCGAAAGACGAAAAGAAGGGGTCCACGAAGGTTGGCAAATACAAGGGAGGTGCCACGAATCCTGGATAGTACCGCGAACCGTATCTGCCATAAGCGCTTTCGTGATAAGACGTCTCCCGATGTCCTGCTGAATAATCGCGCGAACCGCGTGTGCCATTACTGCCTTCGTGATAAGACGTCTCCCGATGTCCTGCTGAATAATCGCGCGAACCGCGTGTGCCATTAATGGACCTTAAAGCGCCGGGCCGGATACCCGTATAGGAAGCGGCAGGGGGATTTAAACCAACGGGCGCTGGAGTAAAGCGAGTAGATAAAACGGAGGAACCTGGAGTCAGAGCAGGGCCGACCAGTCCGGAGCGCACCGCGCCACGCTGCGCAGATAAAGTTGAGGTCCATGCAAATCCCAGTACTGCTGTCAAACCAACAATGCGTACAAATTGCATCAATGCCTCCTTACTTTTAGGATAGCGCCATTTTAAGGTGAAACGTACAGCGTGTTCATATTAACTCCCATACGGTTTCTAACCAGAGCCGCTAATAAGGGGACCGGCTTCTCTTCCCTCCAAACGTGGGCAGCGGCTTGTTGGAAATTACACGAATTTTCTTCCTAGTTTCAGTACGCTCATGACGGAAAGGCTTTCTGTTCTACCCTAGAGTTGGCCATGAACCCCCACCTTCGCCTGGCTTGGACACAAATCGTGACGGCGGACGACTATGAGGAACACATGACGGCAATCGGTCAGGCTCAGGCAGCGGCCGCCCTCACGCAATCGATAATTCAGGCCACTACTCCGCTGGAGGGCGCCCGTCTCGTGATCGTCGGAGCCGGGACGGGCCAAATGCTCGATTTCATGGACGCTTCCCTATTGCGCCCTTTCCAAATCACCTGCACGGACCTGAACCGGAGTTTTCTCCTCCGTTTGGAAGAGCGGCTCACGAGGTACGGTCTCCAAGCTACAATTCTCGAAGACGATATCGAACAGACAGCGCTCCCACCCGGTCCGGATCTCCTTCTGGCCACACTCGTGTTAGAACACATTGAGTGGCGTCGAGGGGTCAAAATGTTTGCGGATCTTCGCCCCCAGACGTGCGGCGTCATCCTGCAAGAGAACCCGGTGGGTATGCTTTCTGCGGTCACGCCCGATCGCCGGGTTCCACCATCGATTGCGAAGGCGGTCGAGATTGCCCATCCCACTCTTGTTCCACAGACGGAACTCATCGCGGCATTTGACGGACGTGGGTACGAATGCAGAGCTCGTGACACGCAGGAAGTTGCTGACGGCAAGCGGCTCATTGCGATGCGATTTGCGCCTCGTATGAGCCACCGGCGTAAAGATTACTCCGCCTGAGACCAGCCCGAACTGAACGAGATGCCTGCAACGTCCCCTACCGCGCCGAAGAGCTGCTGAAAATCCGGCACAGACCTCGCCTTCGCGCGCGCTCCGGCCTCCGCTTCGGCATAACGCTTTTTGTTGAGCGCGACAGCTTCCACCGCCCGCAGCAGATAATTGCCGCTTTCGCGTTCCTGCGCTCCCGTGGCGCGGTCAAACGCCAGCAGTCCCTTTGCGTCTTCGACGACACGCTTGAGATCCGCTCCTGTGAAGCCCTCGGTCGCCGCTACGACCGCTTCATAATCTCTAGACTGAAACACAACAGCGGTCTTTTCAATGTGCTGCGCCAGGATCGTACGGCGCGCCGTGGCATCGGGCAACTTCATTTCGAGCCAAAGTTCGACTCGCCCCGAACGCACCAGCGCGAGCGGAAGGTGGCCCACGTCCATCGCGGTCATCATCACGCAGACTCGTCCCGCGCTCTCGCTCTCCAGTCCGTCGAGCATAGTCAGCAGATACCGGTACAGACCGTGCTCCTGGCCGCCCTCGAAAATGGCGTCCGCATCATCGATGAAAATCACTGCCGGGGCGTTCTCCCTGGCCGCCTCAAACACGTGATGCACGCGAGCATAAAACTCCCCCGTTCCAGCAATAAACGTCCCGTCAATCAGAAAGAATTTTCCCTTCAGACGGTGTGCGAGAGCTCTCCCCACTGTCGTCTTTCCGGTCCCGGGCGGTCCATACAAGAGCACGCCGCGTTTGGGGCGGAGGTTCAGCTCGTTCGCCAGTTGATCGTTTTCCAGCGGCAGTGCAATGTAAGTTTCAAGATTGCGGACCACGTCCTCTACGCCCACCAGTTCCCGTAGCGTGACCTGTTGCACTTCCTCCAGATCGACATTGCTTGTCAGCCGCTGCAGCCGCAGATAGTCAATTAGCTTGTCGGTGTCGATTTGCAGCTCGAAGCGCAACAGCCATTCGCATGCCGCACGCAGTTGATGTCCATTCAGCTTCGGCGCAAACCGAAAGACTTTCTCGAAATTTAGTGCGCGGCTTGCTTCGCCCAGGCAGTTCACAGCCACCACGCTGTAATCCTCAGCTCGAAACCGCCCGATTTCGGCTTTCACGGCCCTCTGGTAAATGGGGCCGGGCAGCATTCCAGAATAAGAAAAGATGATTTTTCTTCCCGAACGCGACGCATGCTCGCAAAGAGCCAGACAGACCCCGTCCAGCCATCGCAGTCGCGGGTAGCCATGATGGCAACAAACGGTGGATTGAAGAAGTTCGAAATCGTCTACAAAGACGAGACCGTCGTGCTCGAGCGCCTTCAGAATAACGGTGAGCGCACTTTCCTCAAGCGCGAGAGGATGGCGTCTGTTTGTCTCTTCTAGCAAATGGGAGATTCTAATGAGGCTCCCTCCGAGTTCACGTTGAACGTCCGAGAGCACTGTACTTTTTCCGCGCCCAGTTTCCCCGCCGAGCGCCACTACCGAAGCGACTTCTAGCCCCTTTTTCAGGGCCTCACGTGCGGCAGTTTGCGTGGGAGTGAGTGCTGAGTGACGCTGATTTGGTTCAGGGTTCATGACCATACTTATTGTATTGATCGGGTTATGTTGTCTTTTAGGCATTTAATCTCCATGCGCTCCGGAGCGAAGTGCGGCCACGCCCGGCAGCTTAGCGCCGTTAAAATGAAAGTTCCATGCGTATCGCTCTTGCCCAGATCAACAACACGGTTGGAGATCTGGAAGCTAACAGTGCCAAAATCCTTGAGTTTGCCCGCCGCGCCCAGGAAGCGGGAGCCGAGGTCGTGGCCTTTCCTGAACTTGCCTTGACCGGCTACCCTCCGAGAGATTTGGTCGAAAAAGATTCATTTCTGGATCGAACTGCCGATGCTCTCGACGGCATTGCCAAGGAATCAGCGACATTGGATTTAACGCTGGTTGTCGGCTATGTCGGCCGGTCGCCCGCAAACTCGGCTATCAAAGCCCAGAATGCAGCGGCAGTCATCGAAGGCGGAAAGGTTGTTTTCTGCCAGTGCAAGATGCTGTTGCCGAACTATGACGTATTCGACGAAGCGCGCTACTTCCAGCCAGCCCAAAGGCAGAGCATCTGTACAATCCGGGGAATGCGCGTGGCCTTGGCCATTTGCGAGGACGCCTGGAATGATAAGCAGTACTGGGAGCGGCAGCGTTACACCCGTGATCCAATTGAAGAACTGGTGCGGGCTGGCGCGGACCTCATTCTGACGATCAACGCGTCGCCCTGGAACATCGGCAAACGCAGACAAAGGGAAGCCATCTTTCGGGCCACGTCGCAGCGCTTCGGATTGCCGCAGATTTATGTTCACATGGTAGGCGGCAACGATCAGTTAGTGTTCGACGGCACCAGTTTTGCTATGACCGCCCAGGGTGAGATTGGGGCCAAAGCGAAATCCTTTGCGGAAGATTTAATTCTTTTCGATACCGAAACCGGCACGGGGGATTGCCACGGGACGTTTTCCAACCCTGACGAGGCAGCTTACGAAGCACTAGTTCTCGGTACGCGCGATTACATTCGCAAATGCGGATTTCGGAGTGTGCTGATTGGATTGAGCGGCGGTATTGATTCCGCCCTGGTTGCCGCTATAGCTGTAGAAGCGGTCGGGAAAGAAAACGTTATAGGCGTAGGCATGCCCGGTCCTTACTCTTCAGGACACAGCTTGGATGACGCTCGTACGCTGGCGCAGCAATTGGGAATACGCTTCGAGGTGGTGCCTATTAAGTGCGGCTATGACGCAATGATTCATACCCTGAGCGGTTTGTTCGCTGGATATCAGGCGGATACAACGGAAGAAAATTTACAATCGCGCCTGCGCGGCATGGTGCTGATGTCTCTCTCCAACAAATTTGGATCCTTGGTGCTGACTACAGGCAACAAAAGTGAGCTGGCAGTGGGCTACTGCACGTTGTACGGCGACATGTGCGGCGGGCTGGCAGTCATCAGCGATGTGCCGAAAACAATGGTGTACCGCTTGGCGCGATTGGCAAACAAGCGTTATGCCCAACGCGGATTGCCGCTGCCCATTCCAGAGAGTACTCTGACGAAACCCCCTTCGGCAGAACTGCGGCCTGATCAAAAAGACACTGATAGTCTTCCCGAATACGACGTGCTGGATAGAATTCTGGTCGATTACGTCGAACAATATGAGTCTGTACCGGAGATTACGCAAAAGGAAGATATTCCTGAGGATCTTGTGCGCGACATCGTCCGCAAAGTAGATCGCAATGAATACAAGCGCCAGCAAGCCGCACCTGGTCTAAGAATCACGTCCAAGGCGTTCGGTATCGGACGCCGGTTCCCGATTGCTCACAGGTTTACTGAATGAAAATTCTAATGTTTTTGTCACTGGTTGCGACCGGTGTGTTTCTGTTGCAGGAAAGCGGTCCGCCAACCACGCCGCAGCAAAAAGTGGGGCGTTTAGCGGATGGCGGATTCCTGCTCAACAGCGGATGGACCATCCGGCCCGTTGGCGAGCAGGTGCCAGTAGATACCTTCCCCATGAGTAGTGCGGTTTCAAGCAATGGCAAGTACTTGCTCGTACTGAACGGCGGCTATAATCCGCCTTCGGTCAGCGTGATTGATATCGCCGCCCGGCGTGAGTTGGGAAGAACGGCATTGCCGGATGCCTGGTTGGGCTTAACTTTTGGACCGAAAGGCAACACGGTTTATGTAGGCGGCGGGAGTAAGGGCACGATCTATGAGCTTACGCTGAACGCCGAGAATGGTGCGTTGACGCGCACCCGGGAGTTTACAGCAATCAGCGACGGGGGTAAAGGAGCGCCGTTTATCGGGGATGTGGCTGTTTCGCCGGACGCTCACCTGTTATATGCAGCGGATCTCTATAATGACGGCATCGCAGTTGTGAATTTGCAGTCCGGTCAAGTCATTGACCACTGGAAAACCGGACGGCGGCCTTATCGTATTTTGGTCGCACCGGGAGGCAGGCGGCTATTTATCAGCAGTTGGGCGGATGGTACGGTTACGCAACTGGATGCAAACAGCGGCACGGAGATTTCAAAGACGCGGGTAGGTCCCCATGCGACCGATATGCTTCTGCTTTCGAAGCCTGCCCCGACAGAAGAAGGCAGGACAGAGAACATTGCCCGCTTGTTTGTAGCGGCATCTAACACCAACAACGTGTACTCATTCGGAGTGACGCGCGAGGGGAATTTGACTCCCCTGGAAACAATCAACCTCTCGTTGACTCCTATGCATCCGCTCGGGATGACACCCTCGGCCCTGGCAGTGGATGGAGGCGGGAATCGGCTTTTCGCAGTTTGCTCAGACGCCAATGCCGTGGCAATGGTGAACATTTCACAACCGCAGAGTAGCGTGCTTGGATTTATTCCAACAGGCTGGTATCCCACGACGGTTACAGCATTACAGGATGGTGGCCTCGTTATTCTGAATGGCAAGGGTCTGGGGAGCCGGGCGAATCCGGACGGACCAGTTCCGACAAAAAAGAATCAGCCGCTCTATGAAGGTGGTCCGGTGGTCTCGCCAGGGTACGTGGGACACATTCAGACTGGCACGGCTCAGTTTGTCAAAGCTGTTGCGGACGAAGACGTATCGGCGTACACCGAAACAGTGCGCCGCAATTCGCCTTACCGGGATGAAATGATCTATGGCCCGATTGAAGACGAACAAACGGCATTTTTTGCCAATACGCAAGGGCACGCTTCGCCCATTCGGTATGTTATTTACGTCATTAAAGAAAACCGGACTTACGATCAGGTGCTTGGTGATTTAAACAAAGGCAACGGAGATCAATCACTAACTCTCTTCGATGAGCAGATCACGCCGAATCTGCACCAACTGGCGCGGGACTTTGTGCTTTATGACAATTTCTACGAAAACGCGGATGTCAGCGCGGAAGGCCATAATTGGGCGGCAGCGGCGATTGCTCCGGACTACACAGTGAAAACTTGGCCTAATGAGTATGCGGGCCGTAAGAAAAACTATGATTTTGAAGGCGGAGAACCGGCAAACACACCCCCCGCGGGCTATATCTGGAACAATGCGCTGCAAGCTGGAATCACGGTCCGCAGCTATGGAGAGTGGGCGCAGAATATTCCTTTGAAGCAGGTCACCGGAACGCGTCAGATTGCGAAGTTGCGCGATCCGGCGCTAACTCCCTATACGGATATGAACTATCGCGGCTTTGATCTGGAGTATTCCGATGTGGACCGGGCGAAAGAGTTCATTCGTGAATGGAAGGAGTTTGAAGCAAAGGGGCAAGCCCCTCAAATCAGCATCGTGCGGATGGGGAACGATCATACATCAGGAACCAAGGCAGGCGCTTTAACGCCCCTGGCTCTTAACGCCGACAATGATTATGCAGTGGGGCTGCTGACCGAGGCGGTTACACACAGCAAACTCTGGAATTCGACCGCTATCTTCATCATTGAGGATGATTCCCAGAATGGGCCCGATCATGTTGACTCGCATCGCGCACCGGCCTGGGTGATTTCGCCCTATACCCAACGCAGCGCACTGGATTCAACTATGTACAACCAGACGAGCATTCTGCGCACGATAGAGCTGATCGTTGGTCTCCGTCCACTGACACATTTCGATGCAGCAGCGCGGCCCATGTTCGCTTCCTTCAGTCGCCAGCCCAATACAAAGCCGTATACCGCTATCACGGCCAAGACATCGTTAACCGAGCGCAATGCGGGGAGCGGAATTGGGGCAAAGGAATCGGCCCAGATGGATTTTTCGGACCCGGATCGCGTCGATGACGACAAGATGAACGATGTGCTTTGGAAGGCTATTAAGCACTCCACGCCGCCGGCTCCGACACGTAGCAGTTTTGCGCGTTAACCCACAAGGCTGTTGTAAACAAGACCGGCAGTCAGAAGAATCATCACAACGGCAGTTGTCCAGGCAATGACGTTCTGCCACCGTTTGTTTTTGAAGCTTCCCATCAGGCGCGGACGGTTCACCAGCAGAAGCATATAAACCAGCACAAACGGGAGCAGGATGCCGTTGGCCACCTGCGAGAACAGGATGAATTTGAGCAGCGGCAGTCCGGGAATTAGCACAAAAGCCGCGCCGCCGCCGATCAGCAGTGTATACAGCCAATAGAAAATAGGCGCTTCCGAAAATCGCTTATCGATGCCGGATTCGAAACCGAGACCTTCACAGATGTTATAGGAGGTCGCCAGCGGCAGAATAGCGGCTGATAAAAGTGAGGCGTTAATCAAGCCGACAGCAAACAGCAGTGAGGCAAATTTCCCGGCAAACGGCTTCAGCGCCACGGCAGCTTGGGCAACGTCCGTAATTTCAGGATGAGGGGAATGATAAATTGTTGCGCCGCACGCCACTACGATGAAAAAGGCAATCACGTCCGTGACGATACAGCCCGTAATGACATCCAAACGGCACAAATTGTAATGCCGCTGGTCAACGCCCTTTTCCACCACGGCTGCCTGCAAATAGAACTGCATCCAGGGCGTAATAGTCGTGCCAATCAAGCCGACAATGGTAACCAGATACGCGGGATTCGTGCTGAACGTTGGTATAAACGTTTGCTTCAACGCGAGATCCCAATTAGGTTTCGCCAGGAAAGCCGATACTGGATAAGCAAAGTACACCAGCGAAGCAATAATCAGGATGCGCTCCACCGGCTTGTAACGCCCGCGCACAATCAGAGTCCAAACCAGCGCTGCGCCAATAGGAACTACGATATATTTGCTCACCCCGAAGATGCCCATGCCCGAAGCCAGACCTGCGAACTCCGAGATAATGTTGCCAAAGTCAGCGAGCCCGAGCACGATCATCGTGAAAAAGGTAGCGCGCAAGCCAAACTCTTCGCGGATCAAGTCAGAAAGACCTTTGCCGGTGATCGCGCCCATGCGGGCAGCCATCTCCTGTACGACGATCAGCGCAATGGTAGTGGGGATTAATGTCCAGAGAAGCTGATAACCGAACTGCGCCCCGGCTTGCGAGTAGGTAAGAATGCCGCCAGGGTCGTTATCAACATTGGCAGTAATGAAGCCGGGACCTAAAACCGCAAGAAAAGCGATCAGTCGCGAGCTAATCAGAGCAAAGATGGATCTCCTGCGAATGGCGGCCTGAAGCATGGAGTAGGCGTCCTAGTGATTTCCGCCCGTTAGCAGAGTTGCAGGCGACTTCGTGTATCCGGCCAGCCAATCGAGCACTGTGCTGTACCAGAACTGACTGTTTTGCGGCTTCAGAATCCAGTGGCCTTCATCCGGAAATTGCACGAGTTTAGACGGAATTTTCAACTGTTGAAGAGCGGTAAACAGTTGCTGCCCTTGGCCGATGGGAACACGATAGTCCAGTTCCCCATGCGTGACCAGCGTGGGCGTTTTGAAGTTCTTAGCGTAAGAGCTGGGCGACCACTTTTCATAAAGCTCCGGATTCTCCCACGGAAAGCCCTGAAATTCCCACTTGGCGAACCACAGCTCTTCGGTCGTACCAGCTTCGCTCCGCAGGTCGTAAACTCCCGCATGAGTGACGAGAGCCTTAAAGCGGTCCGTGTGACCAAGAATCCAATCAATCATGTAGCCGCCGTAAGAAGCGCCAGCTGCTACCATTCGGTCTTTATCAATGTAGGGCAGATTGCTGACATAATCGACCGTTGCCATAATGTCGTCGTAAGGGCGGCCGCCCCAGTCGCCGTTCACGGCATCCGTAAAGGCCTGCCCGTATCCGATGGATCCGCGCGGGTTCGGCAGAATCACAACATAACCGGCGCCGGCAAGCACCTGCGCGTTCCAGCGATAGCTCCAGGACTCCCCCCAATCGCCCTCCGGTCCTCCATGAATGGCGAAGAGCACGGGATATTTTTGTGTAGGAACGAAGCCGGGCGGCTTCACTACAAAGCTGTCGATCTTGACCCCATCTGCGGCATCAACCGTAATCTTCTCCAAAGGAGTTAACTGGTAATCATTCATCACGGCGTCATTCAGATGCGTGAGAGCAGCGGCAATTCCGCCTTTGGAAACGGCGCGTTTAATCTCGATCGGATGCGATCCACTCTGTTCGGCAAAGATCATGGTCTTATCGTCGGGAGTGAACTGCACGGAGCCGATGGAAGTGGGGCCTTGCGCGACGGTTCGGATCGGTCCGCCTATGGGTGAGATCATCATAAGCGGCGTAGCGCCATGATCGTCCACCGTGAAGAAGATGCGCTGCGAATCATGAGACCATGTGAAACCTTCCACCCAACGATCCAGCGAATCTGTTACCGTGTTGATCTGTCCGGTTTGCAGATCAAGAATAGCAAGCCGCCACTGGTCGCTTTCATATCCGCCACGAGCTTGCGTCCGGTACGCGAGATACTTTCCGTCGGGTGAATAAACCGGGCCCTCGTCCGCGCCCGGATTCGTAGTAATGCGTTTTGCCTGACCACCTGCAGCGGGAACCGTAAATAAATCAGAATTCGTGCTAATGGAGAGGTCCGGATCGGTGTTCGCGACATACGTAACTTGGACGCTGTCGGGAGAGAACACATACGGTTCGAGACCACCTAAGGAGAAAGGCGGAGCGCCACCGCTGCCGGGAGTGAGATCGCGCACGTGTTCGCTGCTGTCGAGCGCTTGGATGAAAAGGTGCTGCCGACGCTTGCCCTGGTAGTCCGTCCAATGCCGATAAAGCAGTGAAGTATAGACACGGGCCTTCATTTTAGAGGCCTTTTCAGCTTCGAGATTGGTTCTATTGCACGATGCGTCATACTCCCCGCCTGCTGCTGCATTCGCCGGCGTGCAGGACGGGTAAACCTCGCTGGTAAATAGAATCAGTTTTCCGTCGGGGGACACGGTTTCGCCGTCAGCGCCCGTCGGCATATTCGTGATCTGCTTCGGGTCCGTCCCATCCGCGTTCATCGACCATATCTGTGAGCCGTCCTTACGATCAGAAACGAAAAGAATGCGCTTTGAGTCAGGAGTCCAGCGTGGACGGGCGTTCGTATTACCTTCGTTCGTCAAGAGTTGGGGCGTTCCTCCACTGACCGGAATGGTGTAAATAGCGGAGGGTTTGGTATTGTTCGGCAGGTCCACAGTTTGCACCGTGAACGCAACAGTCTTTCCGTCGGGAGACAACTGCGGATCATCAATGCGCGACAGCTTCATCATTACGTCAAAGGTAAAGGGAGCCTTTGAATCGGCAAAGGCGGACAGGGTACTTGCAAGACTGAACAACAGCGCGCACCCAACGGATTTTTGCATGTACCAGTTATTTTATTGGAGACACAAGAAGGAATGACTTAGAGTGGGATTTTAAATCCAGTTGTCATCGCTGTAAACTGCTCACATGCTCTCGCAAACCACTCGACGCTCTTTCCTGGCTGGTTCAGCAGGGGGAGCACTTGGCGCTTCACGCCTTTTGGCCGCAGGGAATCCAATTTGCTTCGGCGGCCCTATTTTCCTGAAATCAGATGATCCGGTCGAGCTAGCCGCCGAACATCGACGCCTGGGCTACAGCGCAGCGTACTGTCCACAGGCAAAAGTATCGGAAACAGAGCGTATCAGGGCAATCGAAGAGGCCTTTCAGAAGGCGAAAGTAGTTATCGCGGAAGTCGGCGCCTGGAAAAACATGCTGGACCCCGATCCGGTGAAACGCCGTGAAAATCTCGCCTATGTAACCGAACGCTGCGCTCTGGCGGAGGCCGTTGGCGCGCGCTGCTGCGTAGATATTGCGGGCTCGTATGATCCAAATGTGTGGTACGGCCCGAATCCTAAAAATTTATCCAAGCAGTTTTTTGAAGCAACCGTTGAGAATTGCCGCCACGTCATAGACTCCGTCAAGCCGAAGCGAACTCAATTCACGATAGAAATGATGGGCTGGAACATTCCCGACGGCCCTGATTCCTATTTGGACCTGATCCATGCCGTGGACCGCCCTGCTTTCGGCGTCCACATGGACGTCTGCAACGGCGTGAACTCCCCCAGGCGCTTTTACGGAAACAGCGAGTTTATCGGTGAATGCTTTTCAAAACTAGGACGGTGGATTCGCTCCTGTCACGCCAAAGACCTGCAGTGGGTCGTCGAGCTTAATGTGCATTTTCTGGAAGTCGTTCCCGGACGCGGGCAGATCGATTACGGCCGGTACCTCACTGAATTAAGCAAGCTTCCCTCCGCCACGCCGCTCATGATGGAACACCTAAAAACTCCCGAAGAATACGACGAAGCGGCCCGCTACATACGGGGAGTTGGAGCCCGGAATGGCTTGAGTTTTCTTTAAAGTCATATCTCTTTGAGAGGGTCTGACGATTTCGGCGACCCTCTTTCTTTCAGATCTTTTCATGCGTTTCGGCGTTGCTTTGTCCCTTAGTGTGTTTGTGCTGAGTACAGCCGTACAGGCAGGCGTTACTCCCCTGCCCTCCTTCGGTGAACCGGCGCTTTCACCGGACCGCTCGGAGATCGCTTTTGTTTCCGGTGGCGATATCTGGACTGTGTCAGCCAAAGGAGGCGAAGCGCATCTGCTGGTTTCACATCCCGCTACCGAGTCACGACCCCTCTACTCACCGGATGGAACAAAGCTGGCTTTTACCTCCACACGCACCGGTAATGGTGATGTTTATGTGCTCGCTTTTGCAACAGGCGAGGTGAAGCGCCTCACCTATAGCGATTCCAATGATCTTCTCGATGGCTGGTCGCGGGATGGCAAGTGGCTTTATTTCTCTTCGGATGCCAACGACATCAACCAGATGCAGGACATTTTCCGTGTAAGCGTCAATGGGGGGACGCCTTTGGAAGTGGCGCGCGACCGCTTCTATAATGAATTTCGCGGCGCACCCTCCCCCGACGGCACACAATTGGCCTTTGTTGCCAGGGGAATGAGCAGCAGTCAATGGTGGCGTCATGGCCATAGTCACTTGGACGAATCTGAAATCTGGTTGAAGGACATGGCCGACGGAGGCCTTTATAAA
>Ga0213876_10001284_pt1 | contig 15844 bp, 9 predicted proteins | sample BarmaccomBMRX_R9_FD_160113 | JGI IMG/M metagenome (GOLD analysis project Ga0213876, IMG submission 160113) | Root-associated microbial communities from Barbacenia macrantha in rupestrian grasslands, the National Park of Serra do Cipo, Brazil - RX_R9 | ecosystem: Host-associated > Plants > Roots...
GCAGATCGGCGGGGCGAGCCAGGGCGGACTCTCCCTCCCGAACAAAGACTACTACTCGAAGACCGACGAGAAGTCGGCCAAGCTGCGCGCGGACTTCGTCCAGCACGTGGCGAACATGTTCCAGCTTCTCGGCGACGCGCCCGACGTGGCGGCGAAGAACGCGCAGACCGTGATGGCGATTGAGACGCGCCTCGCCGCGAGCTCGCGCGGCCCCATCGAGCTGCGCGACCCGACGACGCAGTACCACCTGATGACGACGGCCGAGCTGGCGACGCTCACGCCGCACTTCTCCTGGCCGGACTACTTCCAGGGGCTCGGGCTGCCGAAGGACTTGACGATCAACGTCGCGCACCCGGAGTTCTTCCAGGCCGCCGACAAGGCGCTCGTCGAGGTGCCCGTGGCCGACTGGAAGACCTACCTGCGCTGGAACCTCGTCAACGCCGCCGCCTCCGCGCTCTCCGCGAAGTTCGAGACCGAGAACTTCAACTTCTACGGCAAGACGCTCTCGGGCAGTAAGGAGCAGCTCCCGCTCTGGCGCCGCTGCGTCTCCGCGTCGGACAGCAACATCGGCGAGGCGCTGGGGCAGGTCTACGTCGCGCGCGCGTTCACGCCCGAGTCGAAGGCGCGGATGCAGACGATGATCTCGAACCTCCTCGCCGCCTTCCGCGAGCACATCCGGAAGGCCGACTGGATGAGCGACGAGACGCGCAAGGCCGCGCTCGCCAAGCTCGCCGCCTTCGGCCAGAAGATCGGCTACCCCGACAAGTGGATCGACTACTCGCGCCTGAACGTCGCGCGCGACTCCTACGCCGCGAACATCATCCGCGCCAGCGAGTTCGCGCAGGCGCGCGACCTCGCCAAGATCGGCAAGCCGATTGACAAGACCGAGTGGGGCATGACGCCGCCGACGGTCAACGCCTACAACAACCCGTTCCGCAACGAGATCGTCTTCCCGGCCGGCATCCTCCAGCCGCCCTTCTTCAACCCCGAGGCCGACGACGCCATCAACTACGGCGCCATCGGCGCGGTCATCGGCCACGAGGTCACGCACGGCTTCGACGACCAGGGCGCGAAGTTCGACCTCCAGGGGAACGTCAAGGACTGGTGGACGCCCGCCGACCTGAAGAACTTCCAGTCGCGCTCCGAGTGCGTCATCAACCAGTTCTCGTCCTTCGAAGTCGAGCCGGGCCTGAACATCCAGGGCAAGCTCGTCGCGGGCGAATCCATCGCCGACCTCGGCGGACTCGCCATGGCCTACGACGCCTTCCAGAAGTCGCTCGAAGGCAAGCCGCGCCCGGCGAACATCGACGGCTTCACGCCCGAGCAGCGCTTCTTCCTCGGGTGGGCGCAGGTCTGGGCGGCGAAGGACACGCCCGAGTTCGCGCGCCTCATGACGCAGGGCAACCCGCACCCGCTCGACCGCTTCCGCGTCAACGGCCCGCTCTCGAACATGCCGCAGTTCGCCGCCGCCTACGGCTGCAAGGCCGGCGACCCGATGGTGCGCCCCGAGAAGGATCGCTGCCAGGTCTGGTAGGAGAGTAGGCAGATGGCAGCAGGCAGTTGAAGGCAAAAGCTCCTTAACGAAGCTGCCTGAAATAATCGGGGGCGGCGAGTCATCAAGCTCGCCGCCCCCGATTATTTGGACTACTTCTGCGACCGGCTCACTGCCTGCTGCCATTTGCCTACTGCCTACTCCTCACACACAGAGAGACAGTCCCGCCGCGAAGGGGAGAGGCGCGGGTCGTATGTTCGTGTGTAGCGGTTGTTAGGGCGGCTTAGTGGCCGGCTGCGGCGCCGACGGCAACGCGGGCGCGTGCGGGCCGGCGCTCGTGGCGTGCGCAGGCGCGCGCCAGCGCCTCCGTGACGCGGGGCTCGACGTTGCACTCGGGCTGGCGGCAGACGGCGGCCAGCTCGGAGACGACGAGGTAGCGGGCGCGCTCAAGCATGCGCTGCTCGCGGAAGGAGAGCGGCTTCGAGTGGCTGAGGTAAGTCAGGTTCTTCAGCACGTCGGCGACCTCGAAGACGTCGCCCGTGCGCATCTTGTCGGAGAACTCCTTGAAGCGATCCTTCCAGTCGTGGGCCGCGCCGCGGAAGTCGTCCGAGAGGTGCTTGATAAGCATCTCGCACTCGCCGGAAGTGATGGGGGAGCGCAGGCCGACCTCGCCGGCGTTGGCGACGGGGACGAGGACGACCGAGTTGGTCTGGGCAAGGCGGAGCGTGTAGAAGTTCAGGGAAGACGCTCCGATCTGTTTCTGCTCAATGCGTTCGATGGTGCCGATGCCATGATTGGGGTAGACAACTTTCTGGCCGACTTTGAAACCCACCACACACCTCCTGTGTTGCAAAAAACTGGCCGCGTCGCAAGGTCGGGTTGGGGCTCCCTTGAGGGGATTGAGCGGCGCGGCGCCGGCGGTTCATTAAATCTAACGAAAGTGTAACAAGCCGCCCCGGCGCGGGTCAAGGTTTCGAATTCGCCCCGAAACTTGCGCCGGAATTCTTGTCGAAATTGCAACAGCCGGCGCGCCTCCCCTGGCAAAAAGCGTCCGCCGCCCGTTCACCGCGGGCGGGATGACGAAGGCAGCGCGGCCGTGTTGCGGTAAGCGAGACGTTCTTGAGAAAGCGCCTCGAAGAGCGGCCGCGAGGCGTCGCCGTACGCACCGAATCTGCTCGTCGTGAATCTGGATGACGTGCTCGACGGAAAGGAAGTCCGGCTCGGCGCTCATTCGGCCAGCCGGCGCAGCGTCCGGTCATGATTCTTCATCACGCGCCTGGTCGCCGCCCCTCCTTCTCTTGAATACTTCCTGGGGTATGATGGCCTTACTGTAAGAGGATGATAGTTCGGCGTGGATTCTTACAACACCGACACCCGAGACGTGCACACCGGCGGGGGTGAAGAGACATCCGGTTCTGCGCCCCGGCTTCAAGGGGCGGGCGGCGATTCGGCGCGGGGGCGGCGGCCGGGCTTCCGTGGCGGCCGGGCCGCGCTTCTGCTGGCCGCGGTCGCGCTCGGCATTCTGCTGCGCGTCCCCGCGCTCTACAACTCCGTCTATGACTTCAACTCCGACGAGGCGGTGAACGCGCTCGTCATGAAGCACATGCTGGAGGGGCGCGAGTTCTCCCTCTTCAACTGGGGTACGACCTACTACGGCGTCGTCGAAGGGCTCTTCGCCGTCCCGTTCGTCGCCCTGCTCGGCTACGAGCCTTTGGCCTTCAAGCTGTCGGCCCTCGTCGGTTTTCTCATCCTGCAAGTCTCGGTCTTTCTGTTGGGCCGCCGCCTCTACGGGGCGGGCGCCGGGATCGCGGCCGCCGCGTTCTTGTCCGTCCTCTCGCCGATGCTCATCGTGTGGAGCACGTTGGCGAGCGGCGGCTACTGCCTGATCGTCGGGTGGGGAACCCTCACCGCGCTCTTCGCCCTCCACCTCGCGCGGCGGCCATCCGTCGCCGGGGCGGCCGTCCTCGGGTGGCTGCTCGGTTTCGGCCTCTACATCTACCAGCTCTATGTCGTCTACGTGGCGACGTTTGCCGCCGCGCTCGCCCTCGCGGTCGCGTGTGAGCTGGCGCTCCCTCGTGGGCGCGAACGCGCGCGGCGTCTCCTCGATTCGTTCGGGGTCTGGGGCGCTTTCAAATCACTGCTTGCCTTGGGGGTAGGCTTCGCCCTCGGCTGGGCGCCGACAATCATCGCACACCTGCGCGGGTCGGCGGTGAGCAAGCAGCCCGCGTACAGGCTCGCGGCGCCGGGCGTGATTGGCGCCAACGTGGAGCTGCTGGTGCGCCGTTGCTTCCCGGCCCTCTTCGGCGTCAACCCCTTCGGCGTGCCCGAACTGTTGAGTCGGTCGGGGCCGAGCTTCCCCCTTTGGGCAGAGGTCTGTTACCTCAGCTTCTTCGGCGCCGCGTGGTTGTGGGGCGCGCGTTCCGTGCTCGGGCGTGAAGGGCGTGGGGGGCGGTTAGTGCTTGCGGCCCTCGTCCTGCTCCCGGTCGTCAACGTGCTGCTCTTCGTCATGAGCCCGAACCCGCAGGACACGCTTTCGCACCGCTACCTGCTGCCGAGCCTCACGTCGTTCGCCGTGCTGGCGGGCGGGATGGTCGTGCACGTCGGGCGCCGTTCCAAGCTGTGCGCGCTCCTGCTCTCCTGCCTGGTCATCGCCTTCGGCCTTTCGAAGTCCGCCGCGTGGTTGGTGAGTCAGAATTATCTGACTGGTAACTTACGGCTGGTGAGAAAGCACGAACCGCTCGAAGACGTGTTAGACCTGCTGCGACGTGAGGGGGTGCGCGGCGCGTTCGGGGACTATTGGACGGCGTACAAGGCCACCCTCCTGAGCCGGGAGGAGATTCCGGTCGCCTCCATCAGCATCTGGGATCGCAACCCCGAGATGACCCGCGCCGTGCGCGCCCTGCCCACCGCGGCCTACATCTTCGACGCGTCCTCACGCCAGGACTTGTCCTTCCAGGAGCGCCTGCACGACTACCAAATCCCTCACACGAGATATCTCGTCCAACCGTACGCGGTCTACGTGAGCCCGGCGGGTCAGAGTCTCGGGAGGGCGGAGTCAGGCCCGCTCCCGCGGTTCGCGTCGTCCGTCGCGGTCGAAGACGCGCCACAGGTTTTAAGACCGGGCGAGTCGGCGCGTGTCAAAATCAGGGTCACGAATACGAGCGACAGTGTATGGTCGGCCGAGGGCGGTGACGCGGGGGAATACAAGGTCGCGGCCTCGTCCCGCTGGCTCGTCGGCGAGCAAGCCCTGGCCGTGGAAGCGGCGAGGGCTTTCCTTTCGCGCGACGTTCGCCCCGGCGAGGCGGAGGAGTTGTGGGTGCCGGTCGCGGCGCCGTCAAGCCCCGGCCGGTACACGCTCGTTCTCACACTAGTGCAGGAGAGGGTGGCTTGGTTTTGTGACGTGGGCGGCGGCGCAGCCGAAGTGCCTGTCCTCGTCAAACCCAATCCGGATTAACGGCCGGGTCGCCGGTGCGGGTCGCCCGGCCGGCGTACTCGCGGCCGTCTCCGACGACGTGCGGCCGCAGCACGCTGTAAAAGTCCTCTTCGGCGATCAGGAGTTGTTCGCTCTCCGTCAGGAGCTGGCGTGCGCCGGGCCGCGGGCGGCAGAGCACTATGAACTGGAAGGCGAAGAGCCGGGGCCAGACGGCGCAGAGGAGCCGGCTCAGGCGCGTGAGGGGCGGGCCGAGGCGCCCCCCGAAGACGGCGTCGAAAGGGACGGGGACGGGAAGCACCTTCTCGATCTGATAGCCGCAGTCCTCCAACATCCTCACGAGCGAGCCGCGCGTGAACAGGCGCCTGTGCGTCACGTCGAGGATGCCGCGCTCGGCGTAAGGGAACTTGCCGAGGAGGAGGTTGAGCCGGACGGTCACGAAGGCGACGTTCGGGGTAGACAGGATGACCGGCGGCGGCCCCGTTGCCTTGCCGCGAGGGCTCTGGTACGACTCGCGCAGCTTGAGGAGGAACTGCTCCGGCTCGTTCAAATGCTCGATGATGTCGAGCAGCAGCACCAAATCGAAGTCGGAGAGGTTGACCGGCCACTCGTCCTCGTCCAAACGCGCGCTGATGAACTCGCTCATCGCGTCCGGCGGCGGCGGCGTCTGGTCGAGCCCCGTCACGCGGGCGCCCGCCTTCTCACACTCGCGGGCGACGAAGCCCGCGCCGCAACCGACATCGAGCACCCTCCGCGGGTTGACCTTTCGAATCAGCTCCAACGCCATCCGGTGTGAAGAGTAGGCCATGTCCGTCTTATCCGCGTAAGAAGTCCGGTCGAAATTCCGGTACTTCAAAGAGCAGAACATGCCCTTCTGTTGCAGGCGGAACTGGAGCGTCGCTTTGAGGACGTTGTAGGCGTACTGCAATCCGTTGACGTGACACCGCTCGTCGCCGTAGTGGGTGGGGATGTTCAGCTCGGCCACCCTGGCGCGGGCGTGAAATGCCTGGAGCAGAATCTCTGTGTCGAAGTGAAAGTCGTTCGTGTTGATCTCGAAGGGGACTTTCCGCAGGAAGGCGGTCGAGTAGCCGCGCAAGCCCGTGTGGTACTCCGAGAGGCGCCCTCCCGTCAGGAGGTTTTGGAGCCGCGTCAGGACACGGTTGCCGGCGATCTTGTAGGCCGGCATCCCGCCCCGCCGCGCCGAGGCGGCCGACCACATCCGAGTCCCCAAAACGACGTCGGCCCCCGTCCGCCGCCAGACCTCAATCAGGTCGGGGAGGAGCGTCGGCGAGTATTGGCCGTCCCCGTGGAGCAGGACGGCGAAGTCGAAAGAGCATTCGAGGGCCAGCCGGTACCCGAGTTTCTGATTCCCCCCGTAGCCCTGATTGACGCCGTTGCGCAGCACGGTGACGTTCGTCACGTCACGGCTCGCGACCCAACCCAGCGCGGCCTCGACGCCCGCGTCGTCCGAAGCATCGTCGAGTACCAGGAAATGCACGTCCCCGGAGTTCAGGAGTGCGACGGGAATGCGTTCGAGGACGCCGCAGATGTGCCGCTCGGCGTTGTAGGCGAGGATGAGGACGAGGACGCGGCCGGCGCGCCCGGTCGCGTTGGGTGTTGGCGGCGAATCAATCATGCTCCGTTGCACGCGCCTCCGGTGAATCAATCGCGCGCCGCGGCGGCGGCGGCGCCGTCGAGGTAATGTTTGACGACCGTCTCGGCCGGCCCGTCATCCTTCAGGCGTCCCGCCTCGATGAGCAGGGCGCGCCCGCACAGGCGTTGGACTGCCGCCGAGTCGTGGCTCACGAAAAAGATGGTTCGCCCCTCCTGGATCACGTCCTGCATTTTGCGAAAGCACTTCTGCTGGAAGGCGGCGTCGCCGACGGCCAGCACCTCGTCGAGGATGAGTATCTCCGGCTCGAAGTGCGCGGCGACGGCGAAGGCCAGCCGCAGGTGCATCCCCGAAGAGTAATATTTAACCGGCGTGTCCAGAAACTTCTCCAGCTCGGAGAAGGCGACGATCTCGTCGAACTTGCGCCTGATCTCGCCCCGGCTCATCCCGATGATCGCGCCGTTGAGATAGACGTTCTCCCGGCCGGTGAGGTCGGGGTGAAAGCCCATGCCGATTTCGAGCAGGCTCCCCAGCCGGCCGTAGATGTCCACCTCGCCGGCGGTCGGCCTGACGATGCGCGAGAGGATTTTGAGCAGCGTGCTCTTGCCCGCCCCGTTACGGCCGACGATGCCGAGGACTTCGCCCGGGAGCACTTCGAAGCTCACGTCCCTGAGCGCCCAGATGACCGCGTCCCGCCCCGTTCCCTGCCTGCCACCTTGCTGGCCCTGGCCGAGCCGGTAACTCTTACACAGATTTCTGACCTGGACGATTGGCCTCATCAGCCCTCAAATGATGTCCACCAAATTCTCGTCCGCGCGCAGGAAAGAACCGACCGAGTAGGCGAGCAGCAGCAGCGTGACCGCGCCGGACGTGACCATGCCCGCCCAGTCGAACGGGAGCCCGAACAGGGCCGAGCGGAACCCCTCGATTACCCCGGCCAGAGGGTTGAGCGAGTAGAGCAGGCGCCACCTCTCCGGCACCAGCCGTGCCGGGTAGATGACCGGCGAGGCGAACATCCACGCCTGGAGCAGCACCGGCAGCAGCGTGGCGTAGTCGCGGCGCCTGGCGATCCGGGCCGAGAACCACAGGGCGATGCCGACCGCGAGCAGCGTCGCCTGCAAGACCAGCACGGGCAGCAGCAGAATGCTCGGGCGCACGCCCACGCCGTAGCAGAGCATCAGTACAAACAGCACGACGAACGAGACGAGGAGGTCGGTCAGTCGCACCCCGACGAGCGCCAGGTGAATCAGCATCCTGGGGAAGTAGACCTTCGTCACCATCGGGCCGTGGGCGATGAGGCCGTTGCCGGCGACCGAGACGGCGCTGGAGAAGAATGTCCACGGCACCAGCCCGGCGTAAGCGAAGAGCGGGTAGGGCACGCCGTCGGAGGGGACGCGCGCCAGCCAGCCCATGAAGACCGTGAAGACGAGCGCCATCAGCAGCGGCTGTAAGACGACCCACGCCGGGCCGAGCGCGGTCTGCTTGTAGCGCACTTTGAGGTCGCGCCAGATGAGGAAGTAGAGTAGCTCGCGGTGCGCCCACACCTCCCTCAATTCGGACGCGACCGGCGCCCTCCCGGGCCGGATTTTAATCAGAGGCGCTTCTGTCAAAGGGGTCAGAGGGCGCGGCCGTGCGGCGCGCTCGCGCGAGGTATCTATTTCCTGACCCGGTGCGGCCGCGCCCTGTCGATGCGGAACGATTGTGACAGCCTCCACGGTTTTCTACGGCGCTTAGGGCGGCGATTATACAGAATGCGGCGCGACGCACAAACAGAGCAGTCGGTTCATTTCAAAGAGCGGGAAAGCATGCTCGCGCCGCGCCTGAGGTAAACTGTCTTTCAAGTTATTCAAAGACGATGCCGCGCGAGACCGTGCCTGACCTGTTGAAGAATTGACCGTGACCGCTCTCGTTTCACCATCTTCCGGAGGCTCACTCCGCTTTTACCTGCGGTCTCTGACGGCGCCCGTCCTCCTGGGCCTGTTCTGCTTCTTAGTCTACAACGCGAACCTGCGGCAGATCGGGGCGGGGGACACACTCCCCGCCCGGTATCAGCCTCTGATTCTCTGGCATGACGGCACGCTCGCGCTCGACGCGAACGCGCGCCTCGTGGCGCACGGCCATTCGATGACTCCGCCCGGGGCGCGGCCGGCGTACGCTGACGGTCAGGTCACCTACTTCGAGCCGACGACCTACTGGATGGTTCGCACGCGTCATAATCAGCTCGCCTCTCTGTACCCCGTGGTGACGCCTTTGCTCCTGGCCCCGCTCTACGCCCCCGCCGTTCTCTGGCTCGACGCGCACGGCTGGGAGCAGCCGCAGGTTGACCGGGTGGCGGAGTTGATGGAGAAGGTCTCGGCGTCGTTGCTCGCCTCAGTCGCGAGCGTCCTGATGTACCTGCTGCTGCGCCGCGAACGCATCCGTTGGAGCCTTCCGCTCGCCGCGGCGTTCGCCTTCGGAACCAACACGTGGATGATCTCCAGCCAGGCACTCTGGCAGCACGGGACTGCGGAACTCCTGATCGCCCTGGCCTTGCTGCTGGTCGTCGCCCCCGCCTCAGACGTGCGCACGGCGCTGCTCGGCGCCGTGTGCGTGCTCATAGCGGCGAACCGCCCGCCGGACGCGCTGATTGCCGGCGCGGTCGTACTCTTCGCCGTCTGGAGCCGCGGGCGCCGCGCCCTTTGGCTTCTCGCCGGCGCCGCCGTCCCGCTGGCGGCGCTCCTGTATTACAACCTCGACTTCATCGGCCACGTCGCCGGCGGGTACGCCCTCGGGAAGGCACCGAATGAAATCTTCTTCCGAAGGGACTGGTCGGGGGTGGCAGGGTTGCTGGTCAGCCCGACGCGCGGCCTGCTCGTCTTTACGCCGTTCCTCGTCTTCGTCCCCGCGGGGCTGATTCAGCGCCTGCGGGCGCCGGGCACGAGGGGGCTCGCCGTGGCGCTCAGTCTTGCCGCCGCCGCCCAGCTCTTAGTTTATTCGCAGACGGACTGGCGCGCAGGGGTGTCCTGGGGGCCGCGTTACCTGACCGACCTTTTGCCGATCCTTTTGTGGATGCTCGCGCCCGCCCCGCTCGTCCTGCGCCCGCTCGCGCGCGGCCTGCTCGTCCTGGCGATGGCGGCGTCGGTCGTCGTGCAGTTCATCGGGGCCTTCTGGTATACGACGGCGAGCGACGAACTCATCTACGCCGGGAACCCCGCGTCCATGCGCGGCGCCTGGAACATCCACAACATTCCGTTCCTCACCGAATTGAGTAATCCACTTGTGCGCGGCAGGCTTCAGTGCCGCGCGGTAGGCTCAATCAATCGGGTCGGGCAGACAGTGCTCTCAGATACCGGAGAGGTGCCCGACTTGCAAACCGGGGCCGTGCTCGAAGGGTGGGCGCTCGCCTGCGGGAACAGGCCGTCCGAGCTGTTGTTGCTGATAGACGGGGTCGTCATCGGCTCGACCACGGACTTCCTGCCGCGGGCGGACGTCAACGAAGTGATGCACACCGACTCGCCCTCGGGCTGGCGCGTCGTTGCCAACACGCGGGGCGTTCCAACGGGCGAGCGCGTGCTTCAGCTCGCCGTTCGCATCGGGACGAGAGGCGACATCCGCATCGTTCGTGAACAGCGCATCTCCGTGATTGCACAGAAGCCTCCCGCAGAGACCGCCGCGACGCCACAGCAGCCGGCGTCGGAGTCTGACCTGGACGCGATGGCGGCGCGGGCGGCCTCGCTGTTGCGGGAGCGACAGCAAGGGGAAGGCTTTTGGCTCACCTCGTATACGAAGGAGCCCCGTTACGAAGCCCCGCAGCAGGAGATGAACACGTACCTGACTTCGATGCTCGTGGATTTGCTCGCGCCAGTCGCGCGCCGGCAAAGTCTCGACGACGTGTTGGGGCGCGCGCGGCGACATCTCGCGGCGCAGATTGAGGGCGACGGATTAGTACGCTACCATGGGTTACCAAACGGCCCCACCATCGGCACGCTGGGATGTGTCATAACCCCTGACGCCGACGACACCTCTTTAGCTTGGAGAATTGCCGGCCCCGGCGCCGGCGACCCGAGACGGCAAAGTATGCTCGGGGTGCTTGCTCGTTACCGCGACGCGAGGGGCTTATACCGCACCTGGCTCGCCCCGCAGGAGGAGTATCAGTGTCTAAACCCCGGGCGCGACCCGAACCCGACAGACATCGCCATCCAGATGCACGTGTACCTGATGCTGCGCGAGCTTGACCCGCCCGCCGCGCGGAGCCTTTGCAACGCGCTCCGGCGCTCGTTCGGGGAAGAGGACATCTGGGTTTACTACGCCGAAGCCCCGCTGGTGCCCTACCTCCGCGGTGCCGAATTGCGCCGGCTCGGTTGTGCAATCCCGCTGCCGGCGGAGCGGCTGTCGTCTCCCGCCGCGGGGCAGGAGAGTTGGAGTGAGGCGGTGCGCCTGCTCGTTGAAACGACGGCGTCGCCGCCGGACGCGGACGTGCGACGGGCGATTCGCAGTCTGCTCGTGCGCATCGGCGGCGACGACTTTGCACAGGTTCGCCGCGCGCCGCCGCTGCTCTACCACAACGACCTGAGCGCGACCGTCAAACGATTTTACTGGTCAGAGGATTTCGGCTACGCACTGTGGCTCCGGCTTTACGAAGCGGCCGGCGTCCAAACCCGACAACTTCAACAACCATCCCGATGACTTCTCAATCCCCTGTTCGGCATTACGCGCGAGTCGTGCGACACTTCGCGTCCACCCGCGCGCCGGAGGTGCTTGCGCTGCAAGCCTCTCCGATTCTCGGCATCTTCCTCGGCGGCTTCAGCCCCGAACGGGGCGGCGTGCTCCGGCCGGGTCTACTGCTCGCGGGCAGTCTCGCGCTCACGGCCCACGTCTTTGTCTTCAACGATTGGGCCGGGCACAGCAGTGACATACGCGACCCGCGGCGGGCGACACACGCATTCGCCCGGCGGGGCATTAGCGGGCGCCAGGTCGCGTGCTTTGCGACCGCCCTCCTCATCTGCGCGAACGTCGCCTTCGCCACCGTCGGCGGCCCGGCCATCCTGCTCGGCGTCGCGATTGCAACCCTCAGCCTTCTGTACTCGTGTTCGCCTAATTTCGGCAAGAGCACGCCCGTCGTGGCGTCGGTCAACCACCTGCTCGGGGGCGCGCTGCACTTCCTGCTCGGCTACACCCTGTCCCACGACCTGGACGCCAGAGGTCTCGTCATCAGTCTCTTCTTCGGTCTGGTGTTTGCCGGCGGCCACCTCAACCAGGAGGTGCGTGACTACGAGGGCGACCTTCGCAACGGGATTCGCACCAGCGCCGTAGTGTTCGGCCGGCGGCGAACGTTTCTCGCGAGCCTGTGCATCTTCATGGCCGCTTACGCGACACTCGACGGCTTGGCCGCGCTCGGCCTCCTGCCGAGGCTCTTGCTCTTGAGCACTATCGTGTGGCCTTTGCACGTCGCGTGCTCGCTGCGGGCGCTCCGGCGCGGGTTGGGATTCGAGACCGCGTTATGGATGCAGCGACGGTACCGCCTGCTCTTCGCGTTCATCGGGCTCGCGATGCTGGCCCGGTGAGCAGTCGTCGCGTGCGAGCAGCGGGTCGATCACGCGCGCGAGGCGACCGAAGACCGCGTCCCAGGTGTACTCGTCCAAAACCTTCCGCCGCCCCGCCTCGCCCAGCCCGCGGCGCAGTTCCGCGTCGGCCAGCAGCTTGGAGACGGCTTCGGCCAGTTCGACGTGGCGGCCGAACCTGACGAGGAGGCCGTCGCGCCCCTGCGACACCACTTCGGGGACGCCCCCCGCCTCCGCGCCGACGACGGGCTTGCCGTAGAGCCACGCCTCCAAATAGACCGTCCCGAACGAGTCCGCGCTCGACGCCATCACGAACACGTCGCACGCGGCGAACGCGTCCTTCTTGGTCGCCTCGTCGGTCATGCCGAGTAGGAGGATTCGCTCGCGGACGTGCTCGGGCTGGGACGCGAAGTCTCTTTCAAAGTCTCCCATCGAAGGCCCGATGAGGACGAGCCGCGCGTCGCTGCCCGCGGCCCACAGGAGTTTCAACGCCTCCACAAGGTCGTTGGCGCCCTTGGCGCGCGAGAGCGTGGAGACCTGCAAGACCAGTGGGCCTTCGAGGTGAAAACGCTCTCTGAAGCGTCCCGCCTCGCCCCCCGCGAACTCCGACGGGTCAACGCCGACGCCGACGCGGTGAATCTTCGAAGGGTCGAGGCCGCGGGCCGCGAGGGCGCGGCTCTCAACATCGGTGGCCGTGACGACGGCGTCCGCGCCCTTCAACAGCCTCACCTGCGCGCCCGTCAGGTAGCCGGGCGACGGCCCGCCGCCCGCGACGCCCGTGTGCACGAGCGGCACGCAGACCCAGGGGATTTCGTGAAGCCGTGCGAGCCACGCCGCCGGGTAGATGAGGTGCGTGTACGGCAGCACGCCGGCGATGACGATGTCGAACCGGGGGCGTTTGCGGAAGACCTCACGGAGGTAGTCGGGGACGAGGACGTAGGGGCTGCCCGCGAGGAGCCTCACCGCCTCGAACGGCAGCCAGCTCAAGGCCCGCAGTGCCTTGAACTGAAGCGGGATGTTCCTGAGCGCGAACCGCCGTATCGTCAAGCCCTCGTGTGTTTCGAGACCCGCCCGCAGCCTTTGCTTCCGGGGGCTGTGATAGGATTCGGGGTGCCAGGCGTCGGTGGTGAAGACCGTTATCTCAAGCCCCTTGTCCGCCAGCCGCCTCGCCACGTTGTAGAACAGACGCTCGGAGCCGCCCGGGTGCGGCCAGAAGCGGTGGACGACCAGCAGCGCTCGCCTGCGTGCAGACATCGTTCGCCGTCGTTACAGCGCGCGCGCCGGCGCGCCGGGAGGGCAGTTGGACGGGAAATCGGACGGGAAAAAAGTAACCATCATCATCCTCACCTGGAACGGGCTCGCCTACACGAAGCGCTGCCTTGAGACGCTGCGCGAACGGACGGCCTTCCCCGATTACGAAGTCGTCGTGGTGGACAATGGTAGCACAGACGGCACGGTCGAATACCTGAGGTCGCTCCCCTGGCTGCGCCTGCTTGAAAACCGCGAGAACCTCGGCTTCGTGAGGGGCAACAACAGGGCTCTGGCCGAGTGCGGCGGCGACTCCGACTTCGTCCTGCTGAACAACGACACGGAGATCATCCAGTCCGAGTGGCTGGCGCGGCTTCAGGCCACCGCCTACAGCGCGCCCGAGGTCGGGGTCGTCGGCGCGCGGCTGAGGCGGCCCGGCGGGATGCTCCAGCACGCGGGCACGTACATGCCAATCGAGACCTTCTGGGGGCAGCAGGTCGGGGCCGGCGAGAAGGACATCAACCAGTTCAACGCCGACGCGGAGGTCGAAGGAATCGTCTTCGCGTGCGCCTACATCAAGCGCGAGGTCTACGAGCGGGTCGGGCCGCTCGACGAGGACTACTTCAGCTACTTCGAGGACAGCGACTACTGCCTCAAGGCCCGGAGCCGAGGCTTCAAGGTCGTCTGCTGCGGCTCGGCCACCGTCCTCCATCACGAGAACACTTCGACGAAAGTCAACAAGGTCTCCTTCGGCGACTTGTTCCTTGAGTCGCAGAAGACCTTCAAAAGGAAGTGGCAGGCGGCGCTTGAGTCTTCGCGTTACACCTCGGAAGTCAACTGGCATTCCCTGCTCAACTTCCCCACCGGCTACGCCAACAGCTCCCGCGAGCTGGTGCTCGAACTCGACCGGCAGGGCGTCAGGGTCAACTACCGATACCTGTACGGGCCGGGCACGGTCTTCGAGCGGCCGGAGCCCGACCAGTCAACCTCGTACATGGTCAACGTCATCCGCGGGCGGCGGGTCAACCCCTCGGGCGTCCAGGTCTTCTACGGCCAGGGTGACAGCTTCCGGACGAACTACGGCTCGTACAAAATCGGCTACACCATGCTTGAGGTGGACGGGCTGCCGCGCGAGTGGGTCAGGCGTGCGAACATGATGGACGAAGTCTGGACGCCCTCCTCCTTCAACGCCGCCACCTTCAGGGCGAGCGGCGTCGAAAGACCCGTCCATGTCATGCCCCTCGGCGTGAACCCGGCCTACTTCAACCCGGGGATCGAAGGCTATCCCGTGCCCGGCGTCTACACCTTCCTCTCCGCGTTCGAGTGGGGCGAGCGAAAGGCGCCCGAGGTTTTGCTCCGTGCGTTCAACGACGAGTTCCGCTCGGACGAGCAGGCCGTCCTCGTCTGCAAAATCTATAACCAGGACGCCTCGGTCAACGTCCCGCGCCAGGTGAGCCGGCTCGGGCTGAAGGAAGGGGGCGGGCAGGTCGTCTTCTCGATCAACGAGGTGGTGCCGGCGCACCAGCTCGGGGCGCTCTACCGCTCGGCGGACTGCTTCGTGCTCGCTTCGCGCGGCGAGGGCTGGGGGCTGCCCGTCCTCGAAGCGATGGCCTGTGGCCTCCCAGTCATCGCCACCAACTGGAGCGCCCAGACCGATTTTATTAACGACGAGATAGCCTACCCGCTCGCCGTCGAGGGGCTCGTCCCCGCCGAGGCCAAGTGCCCTTACTACGAGGGCTTCAACTGGGCCGAGCCGTCTTACGAGCACCTCCGCGCGCTGCTGCGTCACGTCTTTGAGAACCGCGAGGAGGCGGGACGCAAGGGTGCGCGGGCCTCTGCGGAGGTGCTGGGCAGGTGGACGTGGCGACACAGCGCCGAGAAGATCATCCGGCGGCTGCGCGAGGTCGGTTGAACGCGCCGCACGCGTTCAGTCGTTCACGGCCACGACCGTGTATTCGTCGTAGGGGTAGACCTCGCGCGCGAGGGCGGGCTCCGACAGCTCTTCGCCGTCGGCGTTTGAGAACCTGAATTGGTGGATGCTGAGGCCGCTCCGCTCCAACATGAAGCCCAGCAGCTTCGCGGGGACGGGGCGGACGAGGCTCGGGTCTAGATAAAACTTCCTCAAGGCCGGCAGGTGGTCGATGTTCGTCGCGGACGCGACGAAGAGGCCGCCGCGCCTCAACTTCCTTTTCGCCAACCCCAACAGCTCCGCGGTCTGTTCGTTCGTTAGCCGCTCGACCACCCTCCCCGCGAAGATGCCCCCGTATGAAGCGTCGGGCGAATCGCGCAGGTGTTCGAAGATGTCCGCGTGCAGCGCTTGCAATCCGCGCCCACGGCACAGGCTCACCAACGCCGCGTCGGGCTCCACCCCGACGGCCTCGATGCCGTTTGCGGCGAAGGCCGCGAGCAGTTCGCCGCGGCCGCAAAAGAGTTCGAGCGCGACATCGTCCTGGCCGAGCAGCTCTTGGAAGAGCGACAGGCTGCGGCGGGCGAAGGGTTTCGGGTCGAGGTATGCCTCTTCG
>Ga0213876_10001285_pt1 | contig 15837 bp, 13 predicted proteins | sample BarmaccomBMRX_R9_FD_160113 | JGI IMG/M metagenome (GOLD analysis project Ga0213876, IMG submission 160113) | Root-associated microbial communities from Barbacenia macrantha in rupestrian grasslands, the National Park of Serra do Cipo, Brazil - RX_R9 | ecosystem: Host-associated > Plants > Roots...
GTCACCAGCGCGAAAAGGAGATTGTACTCGCCGGTCGACAGCGGCGCCGCCACCCCCTCCGCATCCACGAGCTCCCGCTCGCCGGTGCGCAGCACCCACGGGCCGAAGGCGAAGGCCTCGGCGCCCGTCGGCCGGTCCGCGCGAGCCCGCTCCCCCACCCGCCGCAGGACGACCTTGATGCGGGCGAGCAGCTCGCGCGGCGAAAACGGCTTCACCACGTAGTCGTCGGCGCCGATCTCGAGCCCCACGATCCTGTCCGTCTCCTCCGCTCTCGCCGTGAGGAGGATGACCGGGACGCCGGACGTCGCGCGGACGTGCGCACAGAGCGACAGCCCGTCCTCGCCGGGCATCATCACGTCGAGGAGGATGAGATCGATCGCGCTGCCCGCGAGCGCCTGGCGCGCGGCCGCGGCGTCGGCCGCCTTGGTGACGCGCAGGGCGTTACGGGCCAGATACTGCGCCAGCGGCTCGCGGATCGACCGCTCGTCGTCGACGAGGAGGATGTGGGGCTCGGCAGCGCTGGCCATGGGGGCAGGTTCCGGCGGCGGAAGGGATCGGTCAAGGGCGGCCGCCGTGCCAGGACGGCGGCCGCCCTTCGCGTCACGGATGCGGCGGGTGCATCGCCCGGTGCGCGGCCTCGAGCTCATCGTGGGTGACGACGCCGTCATGGTTCGCATCGATCATGGCGAAATGCTGCTCGAGATGCTGCTGGAACTCGGCGAGGCCGATCGCGCCGTCATGGTCGCTGTCGAGCTCCTCGAACCGGGGCGGGTGCGGGCCTCCCGGTGGCGGTCCGGCATGTCCCTCCGGGGGCGGTCCCATGTGCCCGCGTGGGCCGCCGTGGTCCCCGGCCATCAATTTCCGGCGGTGCGCCCGCATTTCGTCCGGTGTGATCCGGCCGTCGCCGTTCGCGTCGATGGCCCGGAACAGCCGGGCCGAGCCGGCCTGCAGCTCGGCGAGGCTGATGGCGCCGTCGCGGTTCGCGTCGAACATCGCCATCGGGTCGTGCGGCGGCGGCCCCGGCGGCTGGGCGTGGAGCGGGGCGTGGAGCAGAGCGGCGCCAGCGGCGAGGATGAGGATGGTCGGCTTCATAACGGGTCTCCCTGAGCCGGCGTCTTCGATGGCGCCCGGCTTCCCTCGGTTGCGTCCGGAATGTCCCTCATGTTTCCCGCCGGGAGCCGAAAGCGTCGCAAATTGTATCAGACGAGCCGCGGCAGCGACTGGTCCGCCTCGCCCCAGCCGGCCAGCGCCCGAGAGCCGGCGCGGCGCAGGAGCGGCGTCAGGTCGGCGATCGTCCAGCGCCCCGCGCTCTCGATTTTCGGCAGCTCCTGCCACGTCACCGGCGCCGCCACCGGCGCCCCCGCTCGCGCCCGCAGCGACCAGGGCATGATCGCCGTCGCGGTCCGCTGGTTGCGCAGGAAATCGAGGAAGATCCGCCCCTTGCGCTCCGTCTTCGGCAGCGCGACCGTGAAGCGCGCCGGCTCCGCCTCCGCCAGCGCCGCGCAGATCCGGCGGGCAAAGGCGCGCACCGCGTCCCAGTCGCCCTCCGGCCGGATCGGCACGACGACGTGAATGCCCTTGCCGCCGGACAGCATGGGGAAGCTCTCCAGCTCGATCGCCGCGAGCAGGTCGCGCATGGTGAACGCCGCCGACTTCACCTCCTCGAAGCCCGTGCCCTCGCCGGGATCGAGGTCGAGCGCGATCCGGTCCGGCCGCTCGACATCGTCGACGCGGCTGCCCCAGGCGTGGAACTCGATGCCGTCGGCGAGCGCGCAGGCGAGTACGCCGGGCTCGTCCCCGACCCAGAGATAGTCCTCGGTGCGGCCGTTCTTCTGGGCGATGGGGACGAAGCGGATCGGGGGTCCGAAATCGTTCCCCGAGGCGGGGTGGGCGCGGTTGCGCTGGAAGAAGCAATAGCCGCCGGTGCAGCGGAAGAGGTTGAGCGGCCGCCGCCCCGCATGGGGGAGCAGGTGCGGCGCCATCGCCGCATAATAGGTCAGCAGCTCCGTCCTGGGCGGGAGTTTGGGCTTGGTATAGCTCGGCTCCCCGCCCGCCTTGGCGGTCCCCGGGATCGGCCGCGGGACGTCCGCCAAGCGACTAGCGCGCGGCGGCCGTCCGGAACGGCGCCGGCGGCTGCCCCGGCTGGCTGCCGGGCGAAGGCACGACCGGGAGCTCGATCCAGCTCTGCTGCCGTCCCGACGTGAACACGCGCTGCGTCGCCTTCTGAAAGTCCGCGGGCTTGGCCCAGAAGATGTTCGCCACGAACTTCTGCGGGTTGCGGTCGTAGAGCGGGAACCAGCTCGACTGGACCTGGACCATGATCCGGTGGCCCGGCTGGAAGACGTGGTTCGCGGTCGGCAGGCCGAACGTATAAGCGAGCGGCGCATTGGGCCGTAGCGGCTTCGGCATCGACAGGCTCTCGCGGTAGCGGCCGCGGAAGATGTCCATCGCCACGGGGAGCTGGTAGCCGCCCATCTTCGGGTTGCGCGCGACTTCGTCGGGATAGACGTCGATCAGCTTGACCACCCAGTCGCTGTCGGTGCCGCTGGTCGAGGCGGTGAGGTGGACGACCGGCTCGCCGCTGATCGTGACGGGACGGTCGAGCACCGGTGAGACGAAGGTGAGGACGTCGGGCCGGCCGGACGGATTGCGCTGGTCGTCGACGAGCCAGCACGCCCATTGCTCGCACGTGTCGTAGCCCGCCGTCGGCACGGGCCGCGGCCGGTTCGGCACCGGCTTGTTCGGGTCCGACACATATTCGGCATATTGCGGGCGGCCCTGCGGCGTGGGCGTGAAGCCGAGGCTCATGTCGGTGTTGAGATAGAGCGGCATCGAGACCGGCGCGCAGGTCGGCTCGGGGCAGGTCGACGGCCAGTCCCTCAGCCGCAGCCATTCGTTCGTGCCGGACTGGAAGGCGGTGACCGGCGCCACGTTCATCGGCGGCGGGTCATCCTTCAGATAATGGGCGAGGAAGGGCGCCAGCACGTTCTTGCGCCACCACAGCGAGGTGTCGTGGCCGAAACGCAGTGCGCCGAGGCTCGCCCCCTCCTCGATCTCCTGGCCGTGATTCCAAGGGCCGATCGAGAGGTAGACCATGTCGCCCGCCACATCTTTGGGCTTCAGCGCCTTGTAGACGGCGATGTCGCCGTAAATGTCTTCGGCGTCCCAGAGCCCGTGGACGAGCATGATCGGCACCTTGAGCGGCTGCTTGGCGAGGATCTTGTCGAGCGCCTGGTCCTGCCAGAAGGAATCGTAGGCGGGATGTTCGAGGATGCGCTTCCAGAAGCCCATCTGCTCGAGACCGCGGCGCTTGCCGAGCTCTCCGGCCGAGCCGGGGCGCATGTAGAGGTCGTAATCGTCGGTCGTGTCGGTGAACCACTTGGCGCTGTTCGCCCGCGTCCCCTCCTGCTCGTAGATGTAGGGCATGTTCTGCTGGCGGAAGGCGCCGTTGTGGAACCAGTCGTCGCCCTTCCACCCGTCGACCATCGGGTGCTGCGGGATGGCGACCTTGAGCGCCGGATGCGGGTTGATCAGCGCCATCAGCGGCGTGTAGCCGTCGTAGGAGATGCCGAGGATGCCGACGCGGCCATTCGACTCCGGCACGTTCTTCACCAGCCAGTCGATCGTGTCGTAGGCGTCCGTCGAATCGTCGACGTTGGTCGGGTTCCAGCGGCTGCCGGCGAGCGGCCGGTTCATCACGTAGGTGCCTTCCGACCCGTACTTGCCGCGCACGTCCTGGACGACGCGGATATAGCCGCCGCCGACGATCACGTCGGCGGGATTGTCGTAGCCGTTCAGCGCGCTCTCCATGCTGCGGCTGGTGTTGTGGCTGGTCTGCTCGTCGGCATTGTAGGGGGTGCGGGTGAGGAGGATCGGCGCCCGCCTGGCGCCCCGCGGCACGAGGATGACGGTGTGGAGGTGCACGCCGTCGCGCATCGGGATCATCGTCTCGGTGCGCACGTAGTCGAAGCTGTCGGTGACCGGCCGCAATGTCTCGGGCGTCTCGTTATAGCCCTGCGCCGCGGCCGCCGCGGGCGCGGCAAGGGCGGCGATGCCGGCGAGGAGGGAGAGCATCACCGGAACGCGTACCGCCATTCTCGTCATCCTTGGCTGGGGGCGCCGGCCGGCGCCTGGAACTCATCGATGGGGTCGCGAACGATCCACGGCCCGCGTCGTTTCACCACCAGAATATAATAAGCGGCGGCGACCAGCATCTGCGCCGCCGTCGCAATGAGGCCGCGGCGACCGGTCTCGAGGTCCCACCAATTGGTCCAGAAGACGTAGAGCAGCGCCACGATCGTCACGAGCGGGGCCGCCGGGAAGAGCGGCATCCGATAGGGCGAATGGGCGGCGGCGCCGGTCCAGCGGCCGGCGAGCGCCGCGAAGGCCATGGCGAGATAGGTGACGCCGATGCCGGCGCCGCTCAGCACCAGCAGCAAGGGGAGCGGGACGAAGCAGGCGGCCGTGCCGACGCCGCCGACGACCAACGTCGCGATCCACGGCGTGCCGAAGCGCGGGTGGACGGCCGTCGCCCAGGCGTCGAACGGCCGCCCCCAGGCCTGGTCGCGGCCCGTCGAATAGAAGAAGCGGGCGAAGGAGATGATGCAGGCGATCGCCGCGTTGACGATCGCCACCGCCACGCCGAGCGAGACCCAGGCGGCGAGCGTGGGGCTGCCGCGGAGCGTCACGAACAGGCCGAACGGATCGGCACTGGCGAACAGGGTCTTCAAGTCGGGCGCCCCGGCGAGGACGGCAGCCAAGGGTGCGATCTCGACCAGCAAGGTGAGGACGAGGGCGAGCAGGATGACGCGCGCGATCCGCTTGGCCGGCTCGTGCATCTCCTCGGCCAGATACACGGCATTGCCATAGCCGTTGAGCGCGAAGATCGCGACCGTGGTGGCGAGCCCGATCCCCGCCGCCGTCGCCGGCGCACCGGCGATGGCGGGATGGAGGAGCATGGGACCGAGCGGCCGCACCGGGTCGAGCAGCCCGAGCAGGAACAGGATCGCCAGCGCGCCAAGCTCGACGGCGAGGAAGACGCCGGTCAGCCAGGCGTTGAATCGGATGCGCAGTACGCTGACGAGGGTGCAGGCGACAACCATCCCCACCGCCACGGGAATCGGCCTCAGCCCGGGAATGACGGTGCTCAGCACGTCGCTGAGGCCGAGGCCGACGACGGCGGGGAAGATGAAGTTGTTCAACGCGTTGACGCCGAGAATGACGAAACCCGCGAGCGGCCCGAGCGTGTGGGCCACCATCACATATTCTCCGCCCGCCACCGGCCAGGCGGATGAAAGCTCGGCGTAGAGATAGGCCGTGGCGACGCAGACCAGTCCCGCGATCAGCATCGCCCACAGCGCGCCGGTGCCGGCATCTTTCAGCATCTCCGGGACGATGATGAAGACCGACGAGGCCGGGGTGATCGCGGAGAGGGTGAGGAACAGGATGCCGACGACCCCGAGCGAGCGCCGGAGCGGCTGGAGGGTCGGCGCGGGAAACGGCTCGGCCGGTTGCACGGGCAGGCTGTAGCAGCGACAGCGGCCGGCGCAATCGTGAGAGATGAGATGGGCTGCGGCTCGAAAAGGTCGTCATGCCGGACTTGATCCGGCATCCACCTTTCTGAAAGCCCATGGAAGAAGGAAGATGGACCCCGGGCCAAGCCCGGAGTGAGGATCATCGGACGATCATCCGAACGGGTGCCCCAGCTCCGCCGCCTTCGCGTCGGCGCGGCGGACGACCTCCCGCCAGCGGCGCAACTCCTCGACCGCATCGTCTACCGCGCGGTGACGGGGCGGCGTCCGCTCGGCCTCGGCCCGGACCTGTGCGATGATCTCTCGCACCGCTCCCGCCGCCTCGCCGGGCGTCAGCAGGGGATCGAGCAGCGCCGCCGCGCTATCGGCTTGGGCGACCTCCGTATCGCGCAGGCGGAGCGCATGCCGCGGGAGCCCGGCGCTGCGCAGCAGCAGGCTCAGCCACTTGCCGTCCCACGAGGGGGCGCTGGCAAAGAGGTCGTGCCCCTCGAGCGATTCCACCATCCGCCGCGCGACGTCGCCATGTGCCGTCCCCTCGCGCTCCAGCCGCTCGCGTGAAATTCCGTGGATCGCCTCGGCGTCCGCGTCCCAGTCGCTCCAGCCGGGCGCCGGTCGAATGAGGTGCCCTTCAAACGCACCGTCCTCGAACACCCAGCCCACCTCGACAGGAAAGCCGTTCTTGCGGAGCGACGAAGCTTCGAAGTCCAGGAATGCGCGCACGGGAGGCGAACGCAGTCGCGGGAGAAAGGAGCCGACGCCCGTTCACGCCGCCTTCATGGCCCCCGGCGGAACAGTGTGGCCGGGAGAAGATATGCCTGCTGCGTTGCTGACGATGGGAATCGTGGCGCTCGGGACGCCGACCGCCGGCCAGCAGGCCGGCCCAGCCTCTCTCGCGTCGGTGGTGGGCTGCGCGGCGGTCGCCGCCGAAGTGACGGCGGTGCCCGACGGCCTCACGACCCGAATCGCGATCGATCCGGGCATGCTGGAGAGGATCGGGACGCGCTTCCGCATCCGCGCCTCCGGCGTCGGAGCTATCGCCTATGTTCTGAAGACGACTTCGGTCACTCTATTGCCCGCCGGCGCACCGCGTCGCAGCTTCGAGGCGCGCACCGGCCTGACGGTCACCTGTTCCGACGGAACAGTGCACAGGGTCTACTTCCAGCGCGGTTGGCCGGGCGCAGCATTCCACCCGATCGTCGTGGCCGACGGTCGGATATTCGAAGCGGAAGGCGACCCGGCTGCCCGCTTGCGGGACGTGGCCCTCTTCGAAGGCAGGCGCGAGGAGTAACGCCGCGTCAAAGCGTCGCGTGCACCGTCGCGACCGCCTTTACCACCGCCGCGATCCGCGCCGCCGCCTGGATCGTCTCCGCCTTGACGCCGTGCTGCTGGAGGACACGCTCGTGGCTGTCGATGCACATGCCGCAGCCGTTCATCGCGCTGACGGCGAGGCTGAACAGCTCGAAATCGTCCTTGCCGATGCCCGGATTGCCGATCACGTTCATGCGGAGGCGCGCGGGAAGCGCGGCGTATTCGGGGTTCGAGGCAAGGTGCACGAAGCGGTAATAGACGTTGTTCATCGCCATCACCGCCGCCGCCGCGCGTGCCGCATTGGCGGCTTCGGGCGAGAGCTTGTCCTCCACCTCCGCCTCGGCGGCGGCGACGATCGGGCGGTAGCCGGTGCCGTGGGCGCAGGCGAGCAGTAGGCCGTACTTGCGCTGGTCGGCGAGGGTCTGGTCGGAGAGCAGCGAACCGAGGTTGAGCCGGAGGTCCTTGGCGTAGTCGGGGAGGGTGTCGGCGAATTGCTTGAGGGACATGGGAATACCTTTCCGTCATCCCGGCGAAAGCCGGGATCTCGTGGAGACCCGCCGTGACTTTCCGACGGGAGATTCCGGCTTTCGCCGGGATGACGAAGGGGCGCGAAGCTCACGCCCGCGCCCCTCACCGGCCTCAAAGTACCACTTCGAGGCGATGTCGTTACGCCGCCGGGCGCAGCGGCTCCTGGCCTTCCTGCCAGTTGCAGGGGCAGAGCTCGTCGGTCTGCAGCGCGTCGAGGATCCGCAGCGTCTCCTGCGGGTTGCGGCCGACGTTGAGGCCGTTCACCGTGACGTGCTGGATGACATTGTCCGGATCGACGATGAAGGTGGCGCGATAGGCGACGCCGGCATCGGGGGCGACGATGCCGAGCGCGTTGGCCAGTTCCTTCTTGTTGTCGGCGATCCACGGGAAGTCGGCGGCGGCAAGCCGCTCATCGGCCTGGCGCCAGGCGTGGTGGACGAAATCGGTGTCGGTCGAGGCGCCGATCAGCACCGCGTCGCGGTCGGCGAAGTCCCGGGCGAGCTCGCCATAGCCGATGATTTCGGTGGGGCAGACGAAGGTGAAGTCCTTCGGCCAGAAGAAGACGATCTTCCACTTGCCGTTGGTCTCGGCGAGGTCGAGCGTCTCGCCGGCGGGGAGCGCGGCGCCCTGCTGGACGGGGACGGTAAGGGCGGGGAACTTGTCGCCGACGGTGAGCATGAAAAGCGTCTCCTGATGGTGGGGAATCTCGTGTTGCAATGCAGCATCTAGGGTGCTGGTTCTGATCGTTCAACCGATCTATGTTGCCCTTACTGATTGGAATTTTCGATCACTATGAGTGTCCATCCGCCCACGGTCCGCCAGCTCCAATATTTGGTCGCGCTCCGCCAAGAGGGCCATTTCGGCCGCGCGGCCGACGCTTGCTACGTGACCCAGTCGACCCTGTCCGCCTCGATCCGCGAGCTCGAGGCGCTGCTCGGCGTCGCGCTGGTCGAGCGGACGCGGCGCGTGGTGCGCTTCACGCCGCTCGGCGAGCGCATCGCCGACAAAGCGGTGCGGGTGATCCGCGAGGCCGAGGATCTGGCCGAGATGGCCCGGGCGGAAGGCAAGCCGCTCCACGGCGCGCTGAGGATGGGCATCATCCCGACGATCGCGCCGTTCCTGCTGCCCGCGATGTTGCCGCGGCTGCGCGCCGAATGGCCGCATCTCAAGCTTTATCTGCGGGAGGAGACGAGCCAGGCGGCCTGCGAGGCGCTGCACCGGGGCCGGCTCGACTGCGTGCTGCTCGCTCTGCCCTACGCTTGCGGAGAGGTCGATGCGGCGCCGCTGTTCGACGACCCATTGTGGGTCGCCTTCCCGCACGGCGAGGCGCCGCCCGGCCGCGCGATCGACGCCGTGGCGATCGACGAGAGCCGGATGCTGATGCTCGAGGACGGCCATTGCCTGAAGGACCATGCCCTGGCCGCCTGCAACCGGCCGGAGCTTCGCGCCAGCGCGGCGATGATGGGCACTTCGCTCCACACTCTGGTGCAGATGGTCGACAACGGCCTCGGCGTCACGTTCCTCCCGGCGATGGCGATCGAGGCCGGCATCCTGGCGGGGACCCGCATCGATGCGAAGCCGCTGCGATCGAAGCAGGCCGTTCGCAGCGTCGCGCTGGTCTGGCGCCGTTCGAGCCCACGGGAAAGCGAGTTCCAGCTGCTCGCGGCCGCCATCCGCCGGATCGTTGCCGGGCTCAGTCGAGCCCCAGCAGCCAGCGATCGAGCGGCACCGGCCTGACCGTGGCACCGGGCAGCGCCCGGGCCAGCTCGGCGCGGTGGCGCATGATCCAGCCGAGGCAGGCGAGCTGGCTCTCGAACGGCTCGAACGCATCGCGGCTCGGACCGAAGGTGCGCGCGTCCACCAGGAAGCGCGCACCGCGGCGGCAGCCGGGGGCGGCGGGCCAGTCGCGCATCGGCGCGACCAGCGCCGCCACCCACCAGGTCCGGTCCGATTCCAGACGCTCCACCTCGCAGCGGCGCATCGATCCTCTCCCGTCGCGACGTTGCTCGGGCGTCGCGGCACCGGGCCAGCTTACCCGCGTCCGGGAGCGGCCGCTACCGCGCCGCGGCGGGCTCGGCGACGCCGATCGGCTGCTCCTGGCGGCTGTCCTGCCGGAGGTCGAAGCGATCGGCATTCATCACCTTGGTCCACGCCTTCACGAAATCGCGGACGAACTTCTCTTCGTGCCCGCGCTCCGCATAGACCTCGGCGACGGCGCGCAGCTGGCTGTTCGAGCCGAAGATGAGGTCGGTGCGAGTCGCCCGCCACTTCTCCTGCCGGCCAGCCCGATCGTAGCCGATGAACTCCTCGTCGCCGCTCTCGTCGACCACCTTCCAGAAGGTGTCGTTGTCGAGCAGGTTGACGAAGAAGTCGTTGGTGAGCCGGCCCTTGCGGGCGGTGAAGACGCCCTCCGGACGGTCGCGGTAATTGGCGCCGAGGACGCGCAGGCCGCCGACCAGCACCGCCATCTCGGGCACCGACAGCCCGAGCAAAGAGGCGCGATCGACCAGCAATTCCTCGGTCTTCACGCTGTGCTTCGTCTTGAGATAGTTGCGGAAGCCGTCGGCCGCCGGCTCCATCACGGCGAAGCTCTCGGCGTCGGTCCAGTCCTGCGTCGCGTCGCCGCGGCCGCCGACGAACGGCACCTCGACGTCGAAGCCGGCATCGCGCGCCGCCTTCTCGACCGCCGCCGTCCCCGCCAGCACGATCGCGTCGGCCATCGACAGGCCGCCGCGCAGCTCGTCGATCCTCGCCAGCACGCGGGCGAGCTCCTCGGGCTCGTTGACCGCCCAATTGCGCTGCGGATCGAGCCGGATCCGCGCACCATTGGCGCCGCCACGATGATCGGAGCGGCGATAGGTCGAGGCCGAGGCCCAGGCGGTCTTGACCAGCTGGCCGACGCTGAGTCCGGCGTCGAGGACCTTCGCCTTGAAGCTCTCGACGTCCGCCGCGGCGGGCGCTTTCCCGGCGGGGATCGGATCCTGCCAGATCAGGTCTTCCGCCGGCACTTCCGGCCCGAGATACCGGACCTTGGGCCCCATGTCGCGGTGGGTGAGCTTGAACCACGCGCGGGCGAACGCATCCTTGAACGCGGCATGGTCGTTGCGGAATTTCTCCGAGATCTTCCGGAATTCGGGGTCGACCTTCAGCGCCATGTCGGCGGTGGTCATCATCGTCGGCACCCGCTTCGACGGATCGTGCGCGGCCGGCGCCATGTCCTCCTCGCGCTGGCCGATCGGCTGCCACTGCTGCGCGCCGGCGGGGCTCCTCACCAGCTCGTACTCATAGTCGAGCAGCAGGCGGAAGTAGTTTTCGGACCATTGGGTCGGCGTGTTCACCCAGGCGCCTTCGATGCCGCTGGTGATGGTATGCTCGCCGAAGCCGCTCTCGTGGGCGCTTGCCCAGCCGAGCCCCTGCAGCGCGATATCGGCGGCTTCCGGGGCGGCGTCGACCAGGCTCGGGTCGCCGGCGCCGTGGGCCTTGCCGAAGGTGTGGCCGCCGGCGGTTAGCGCAACGGTCTCCTCATGGTTCATCGCCATCCGCTCGAACGTGATCTTGATGTCGCGCGCGGACTGGAGAGGGTCGGGGACCCCGCCCGGCCCTTCCGGATTGACGTAGATGAGGCCCATCTGGATCGCCGCCAGCGGATGCTCGAGCGCCATCTCGCGGTCCGGCTGGATGCGCGTCTCGGCCGCGTCGACCCACTTCGCCTCGGCGCCCCAATAGATGTCGCGCTCGGCCTCGAACACGTCCTGGCGGCCGCCGCCGAAGCCGAAGACCGGTCCGCCCATCGATTCGATCGCGACGTTGCCGGCGAGGATGAACAGGTCGGCCCAGCTGATCTGGTTGCCGTATTTGCGCTTGATCGGCCACAACAGCCGCCGCGCCTTGTCGAGATTGCCATTGTCCGGCCACGAATTGAGCGGCGCGAAACGCTGCTGGCCGCTGTTCGCGCCGCCGCGGCCGTCGCCGGTGCGGTAGGTACCCGCGGCGTGCCATGCCATGCGGATGAAGAGCGGCCCGTAATGACCGTAATCGGCCGGCCACCAGGGCTGGCTGTCGGTCATCAGCGCCTTCAGATCGGCCTTGAGCGCCTCGTAATCGAGGGCGTTGAACGCCGCCTCATAGTCGAAATCCTCGCCCATCGGATCCGGCGAGAGGCCGCCCTGGTTGAGGATGTCGAGCGGCAGCGACTCGGGCCACCAGTCGCGGTTGGTGCGGCCGAGCAGCGAGCGGACCGTGGTCGGCCGGTCGACGGGACACCCCCCCATTTCGCCTGTCTTCGCGTCCATCTGCGCTCTCCCTTCAATTGTCCTTATGCGGCCAGCGTTAGACGGCGCGGGTGGACTGTGGAAACAAGGAAAAGCGCTCAGCTTGAGCGGGAAAAGCGATCATGCCGGCGCCGCCGCGGGCTTTCGCGCACCCCCGCAAGCGCTTAGGATCGGGACGTGACGTTATCGCTCTCCGATCCGCCGGGCAGCAGCCCGATCCTCGCCGCGGTGAGCTGGGTCCAGGGCGCGCTGCTCGGCACCGTCGCCACCGCCATCGCCACCATCGCGATCGCGGCGCTCGGTTTCCTGATGCTCACCGGCCGGCTGCCGGTGCGCCGCGGCATGATCGCGATCCTCGGCTGCTTCATCCTGTTCGGCGCGTCGAGCATGGCGCGGAGCATCCGCTCGGGCCTCGCCGAGATGGCCGGCGCGCCGGAGCCGGTGCCGGTCGCCTACGCACCCCCGCCCCTGCGCCCGCCGCCGCCGCCGGCCGCGCCGAGACCGGTGCCGCCCGCCGATCCCTTTGCCGGCGCGGCCGTGCCGAACCGGTGAGACTGATGCACGCGGGCGCGCGCCTGCTATAGCGGCCCGCGATGGCGAACCCGATCTTCCACGATCCTTCCGGGCGGCGCGGGCGCTGGACCGCATCGTCGCTGGCGCTGATGGCGCTGCTCGTCCTCGCCACGGTGACGCTGTTCGCAGCGACCATCGTCAACGTGCCGATTCCCAACCCGCTGCCGATGCGGTTCGACAATGGCGGCCTCCATGCCCTGGCGGAAAAGATCGGCCTCGCCCACCGCCCCCGCCACCTCGCGCGCGACGGCAGCTGGCTGCCGCTCGCGCCGCCCAAGGCCGCGCATGTCGGCCGCCAGCGCATCGCCGGCTTCTACGTGCCGTGGGAAGAGAGCAGCCGCGCCTCGCTCCAGGCGCACGTCGGCGATCTCGACGCGGTCATCCCGGTATTCGGCTTCGTCACCGGCCCGTCGCATCAGCTGCGCGTCACCACCGACCGCGCCTTCGACGCGATCATCGCCGGCGCCGCCCGCCGGCCCAACGTCGTGCCGCTCGTCCAGAACGCGACCGGCGGCAATTGGGACAGCGCCGGTTTCGCCGCCCTGCTCGCCGACCCGCGGGCGCGCGCGCACCTGCTCGACCAGGTCGCCGACATGCTGGCCGCGCGCCGCGCCACCGGCGTCGTCTTCGATTTCGAGGAATTCCCGGCCGCCTACCAGCCGCTGTACAAGCGCTTCCTCGTCGAGGCGCGGGGCCGTTTCGCGCCGAAGGGCTGGACGCTCGGCGTCACCGTTCCGGTCGGCGACGATGCCTGGCGGCTCGCCGATTACGCCCGCCTCGCCGACCGCGTCTTCCTCATGCTGTACGACGAGCATTGGGCGGCCGGCGACCCTGGGCCGATCGCCTCCCAGGCCTGGTTCGTCGCCAAGCTGGAGGAGGCGGTGCGGCAGGTCGGACCCGACAAGGCGATCGCCGCGATCGGCAATTACGGCTACGACTGGACGGAGGGGAAGAAAGGCGCCGCCGCGCTCACCGCCGGCGACGCCTGGCTCGCGAGCCACGACAGCCAGGCGCCGATCCGCTTCGACGCCGCCAGCGGCAACGCCACCTTCGACTATGAAGAGGCGGGCAAGCCGCACCACGTCTGGCTGCTCGATGCCGCGAGCGCGTGGAACCAGTTGCGCGCCGCGCATGTCGAGGGCGTACGCGGCGTCGCGCTGTGGCGCCTCGGCAGCGAGGATCCGGGCATCTGGAAGGATTTCGCCGCGATCGGTGCCGACCGGCCGCCCGATCTCTCGGCCATCCCGGGCTCCAACGACGCGGACGTCGAGGGCTCCGGCGAAGTGCTGCACATCAACGCCGCGCCCGCCCAGGGCCAGCGGCGGATCGTCGTCGACAAGGCCGGCCTGATCCGCGACGAGCAATATCTCGTGCTGCCGACGCCCTATGAAGTGCAGCGGACGGGCTATCGTCCGAAGCTCGTCGCCCTCACCTTCGACGACGGTCCCGATCCGGACTGGACGCCGCCGATCCTCGACATCCTCAAGGCGAAGCGGGTGCCCGCCACCTTCTTCGTCGTCGGCGAGAACGCGCTGCCCCACCCGCAATTGCTCAATCGCATCGTCGACGAAGGGCACGAGCTCGGCAACCACAGCTACACCCATCCGAACATGGCGCTGCTGTCGCCGCGGGGGGTTCGGCTCGAGCTCAACGCCACCGAGCGACTGGTCGAGGCCTATACGGGGCGCGGCATGCGCCTGTTCCGCGCGCCCTATTTCGGCGACGCCGAGCCGACCACCGCCGACGAGCTCGGGCCGGCGCTCGAGGCGCAGCAAAGCGGCTACGTCAATGTCGGCCTGCACGTCGACCCGGCCGATTGGCGTCGCCCCGGCATGGTGCCGATCGTCCAGCGCACCCTCGCGCAGGTGGAGACCGGCACGCCGGAGCGGTCCGGCAACATCGTCCTCCTCCACGACGCCGGCGGCGACCGCAGCCAGACCGTCGCCGCGCTGCCGCACATCATCGACCTGCTGCGCGCCCGGGGCTACGAATTCGTGCCCGTGTCCGCCCTGATCGGCCTGGGCCGCGCCCAGGTCATGCCGAAGGTCGAGGGCAGCGACCTCTTGGCCGTGCGCGCCGACGTCGGCATCTTCCTCGGCCTCGCCGCCTTGTCGGTCGCGCTCTCGGCGTTGTTCCTGATCGCCATTGCCGTGGGCCTCGTCCGGTCGGTGACGCTGACGTTCCTGGCGCTGCGCGCCACGCACGCAGCGCCTGCCCTCGCGGAGGCCGCACGTTCCGGGAGCGATGGCGAGGAACTGCCCCTCATCTCCGTCCTCATTCCCGCCTTCAACGAGGCGCGGGTGATCGAGGCTTCGGTGCGGCGCGTCCTCGCCAGCGACGGAGTGCGGCTCGAGGTCCTGGTCATCGACGACGGCTCGAAGGACGAGACCAGCGCCATCGTCGCCGCCGCCTTCGCCCACGAACCGCGCGTGCGCCTGCTGACCCTGCCCAACGGCGGCAAGGCGCGCGCCCTCAACCGCGGTCTCGAGCTGGCGAGCGGCGCCGTCGTCGTCGCGCTGGACGCGGACACGCAGTTCGAGCCGCGCACCATCGCCCTCCTCGCCCGCTGGCTTGCCGACGAACGGATCGGCGCCGTCGCGGGCAACGCCAAGGTCGGCAACCGGATCAACCTGGTCACGAAGTGGCAGGCAGTAGAATATGTGACCGCGCAGAATCTCGAGCGCCGCGCCCTCGCCTCACTCGATGCGATCATGGTCGTGCCCGGCGCGATCGGCGCCTGGCGGCGGGCGGCGCTGGAGGACGTCGGCGGCTATCCCGTCGACACGCTCGCCGAGGACCAGGACCTGACCATCGCCATCCAGCGCGCCGGGTGGAAGGTCGCCAACGACACGGAGGCTGTCGCCTGGACCGAGTCGCCCCAGACCCTGCGCGGCCTCGCGAAGCAGCGCTTCCGCTGGGCGTTCGGCACCCTGCAATGCCTGTGGAAGCACCGCGCCGTGCTGCGCGAGGGGCGTCCCCGCGGCCTCGCCCGGATCGGCATGCCGCAGGCGTGGATTTTCCAGATCCTCTTCTCGCTCGTTTCGCCGCTGATCGACCTCGCGCTCATCCTGTCGATCGCCGCGACGATCGGGCGGGTGCGCGAGCATGGCTGGGCGCAGACCCACACCGACGTCTTCAAGATGCTGACCTTCTGGCTGCTGTTCGTGACCGTCGACCTGATCGCCGGCTTCATCGCCTACCGGCTCGACCCGCGCGAAGAGCGTTTCCCCGCCGCGCTCCTGATTGCGCAGCGCTTCGTCTACCGCCAGATCATGTACTGGGTCGTGATCCGCGCGGTGGGCGCGGCGCTGCACGGGCGCTGGGTCGGCTGGGGCAAGCTCGAACGCACCGGCCGCGCGACCGCTCCGGCGACGAGCGCCCACGCCTGAGCCAAATCAGCTGGTGACGGTCAGCTTCGTGCTCTTGAGGTCGACCGAGTTGGGACCGGCGGAGATGGTGAAGGTGCCGGGCTCGACGACGCGCTTCATCTGCGCGTTCCACAGCGCGAAGTCGTCCGGGGTCAGCTCGAACGTGACGGTGCGCCGTTCCCCGGGCTGGAGGCGCACGCGCTGGAAGCGCTTCAGCTCGAGCACCGGCCGGGTGACCGACGCCTCGTCGTCGCGCAC
>Ga0213876_10001286_pt1 | contig 15822 bp, 19 predicted proteins | sample BarmaccomBMRX_R9_FD_160113 | JGI IMG/M metagenome (GOLD analysis project Ga0213876, IMG submission 160113) | Root-associated microbial communities from Barbacenia macrantha in rupestrian grasslands, the National Park of Serra do Cipo, Brazil - RX_R9 | ecosystem: Host-associated > Plants > Roots...
CGCTCGTCGCTTCCACGCATCGCCCATCCCTCGGCCGAGCCAGCACAAGGGAATCACGATCACAAACGATCCGCCAGAGACTTCTTCAACAGCCTGTTAAAGCTTGCGCTCGCCTTGTGCCGTGTGGAAGACGCCGAGGATGACGATCGCGTCAGCCGAGACCTCGTAGACGATCATAGGGATATCGAACGACGCTCTTCTCGCGCGTGCCGGGCGAATGCCCGCGGCGTCCCATGAACGGCCGGTGCCGCAACAGGTCGAATTCGGCTTCCAGACGGTCGCCGACCTCGGTTGCGACGCGCGTATTTCGCGCCCTGATGTAATCGTCGATCGCGTGGAGTTGTTCGCGCGCGCGGCGCGTGACCCGGAGCCTCAGCGCCGGAAGCGACGCCACGTCTCGGCCATCTCTTCGTCGGTCGCGAATTGCCCTCGCGGGCTTCCTGCTTCGCGGCCTCGATCTCGATCAATTGATCGGCGGTCGGCACCCACGAAGCCGGATGGTCCGCCATCTCGAGCATGATCTCGGCCAGCTCATTCTGGCGGTCTTCCGGCAGCGCGCGGATCTTGGCGACGGCCTTTTCCAATAGAGCGTTCATTCTGCCACTATAGCACGGCTCGACAGTTCAGCCGAGATCGCCGTCCCCGGTGGCCAGATCCTCGACCTCTTCGCCCTCGATATAGGGGTCCTCGTCGGGGCCGAGCGCATCGCTGGGGCTGGGGACGTCGAAGCCGGACGGCGGCAGGGCCTCCAGGAAGCCCGAGGCTTTGAGCTCGTCGACACCCGGCAGGTGGCTGACGCTCTCCAGCCCGAACTGGACCAGGAAGGCCTCGGTGGTGCCATAGGTGACCGGGCGGCCGGGCGTGCGCTTGCGGCCGCGGATCTTGACCCAGCCGATCTCCATCAGCGCGTCGATAGTGCCCTTCGAGAGCGCCACGCCGCGGATGTCTTCGATTTCGGCCCGGGTAACCGGCTGGTGATAGGCCACGATAGCAAGCGTCTCAAGCGCGGCGCGCGACAGGCGCTTCTGCTCGGGCTTTTCCTTGCGCAGCAGGAAGGCCAGGTCCGGCGCGGTGCGGAACTGCCATTTTCCGGCGACACACAAAAGGGTTACACCGCGCTTCTCATATTGAGCCTGAAGCTCGCTCAGCAGGCCCGCCACGTCCGCACCCTCGGGCATGGATGTTGCCAGCGCCTTCTCGTCCAGCGGCTCCTCGGCCGCGAAAAGCAGCGCCTCGGCCATGCGCAGGTGCTCGGCATTGATGCCCTGTGCTGCGGCCGCCTGGGCATTCTCCCGGCCCTCATCCCCGCTGGTGTTATCGGTGCTCATCTCGTCTTCGATTCTTTCGATCAGGCGGGCGACGTGTCTCATGCGAGGGCCTCTTGAGAGGGAGTGCTGCGGTCCTTCACGAATATCTCGTCGAAGGGCTTGAGCTGCCGTATCTCGACCCGGCCGTCGCGGGCCAGTTCTAGGCAGGCGAGCAAGGTGCTCGCAAGCGCCGAGCGGCGCCTCTGCCCCCCCATCCAGTCCATGGGCAGGAGCCGGGCCAGCGAGGCCCATTCGGGCAGCTTGCCCAGCATGCGCTCGATCCGCTCGCGCGCCTCTTCGATCAGGAGCACCTGGATCTCTTTGGGCTTGTAGGCCTTGCCGCCCATCTTGCGCACGCGCTCATGCGCATAGGCCGTGAGCAGGTCGTAGAGCGTGTCGGTATGGGTGCGCAGCTTCACCACCTTCACCGGCTCGGGCATGCCGCGCCCGAACACATCGCGGCCCAGCCGGTCGCGGCCCATCAGGCTGGTCGAGGCCCGGCGCATCGCCTCCAGCCGCTGAAGGCGCCAGCGCAGCCGCGCGGCCATCTCGTCGGCCGTAGGCTCGCCGTCGACGCTGGGCGGCTGCGGCAGGACGAGCTTGGACTTGAGGAACGCCAGCCACGCCGCCATCACCAGGTAGTCGGCCGAAAGCTCGAGGTTCTTGCCGCGCGCGGACTCGATGAATTCGAGATACTGGTCGGCGAGCTTGAGGACCGAGATCTTGGCGATGTCGACCTTCTGGCTGCGCGCCAGGTTGAGGAGCATATGCAGCGGCCCCTCGAAGCCGTCGACCATCACCACCAACTCTTCTTCGGCCGTGGCGCCGAAGGTGTCGAAGACTTCGCCGATCTCGCTCATGCCGAAGCCCCAAGCAGAGAATGGAGGCGCGCGGCCGCGGCCCCGGGATCGAAGGCCGTCGGTTCGGACAGATGCGCGAGCGCGGCCTCGGCCCGCTTCAGGGCCTGTCCGTCCAGCGGCTTGGCTTCTTCGGCCACTTCCCGCATCTCCTCCATCTTCCCGTTGCAGTGAAGCACGACATCGCAGCCGGCGAACAGGGAAGCTTTTACACGCACGGAAATCGGCCCGGAAAGCGCATTCATCGACACGTCGTCGCTCATCAACAGCCCGTCGAAGCCCATCTCGCCCCGAATCACGTCGCGAATCAGCTTCGGGCTGGTCGTAGCCGGGCGCTGCGGATCGATCGCCTCATAGACCACATGCGCCGTCATCGCCACCGGGCAATGGGCGAGGCTGCGGAAGGTGACGAAGTCGGTGGCGCTGAGCTCTTCGGCGCCGGTAGCCACGCGCGGCAGCGCCAGGTGGCTGTCGGCCGCGGCGCGGCCATGGCCGGGGATGTGCTTCATCACCGGCAGCACGCCACCCTCCATCAGGCCCTCGATGGCGGCGCGGCCAAGGTCGATGATGGTGGCCGGATCGCGGGCGAAGGCGCGGTCACCGATGATGTTGTCGGCGCCCTCGACCGGCACGTCGAGCAGCGGCAGGCAATCGACGTTCAGTCCCACCTCGGCAAGATCGTGGGCGATGAGGCGCGCGTTCAGATAGACCGCCTCGCGCGCGGCCTCGGCATTCTCGCCGTAGAGCGCGCCGAACCGCGCGGCCGGCGGACGCTCGCGCCAGTGCGGCGGACGCAGGCGCGCGACGCGGCCGCCTTCCTGGTCGATCAGGATGGGCGCCTTGCCGTCGTTCACCGTCTCGCGCAGAGAGGTCGTCAGGGCGCGCAGCTGGTCGCGATCGACGATGTTGCGCGCGAAGACGATGAAGCCCCAAGGACGCGTCTTCCGGAAGAACGCGCGTTCGTCGGCGGAGAGCTCGGCTCCCGCGCAGCCATAGATCGCACGCGTGCGCATCCTATTCCCCCACTCGCCGCCAATTCTCCAACTGGCGCTCTACTTCGCCGGGAAGCACGCGCCGCCTTCCGCGGTCAGCTTGCTGCACAGCGCCGCCGCCGCGTCCTTGCTCGCGAAGGAACCGACGCGCAGGCGGTACCAGGTTCCCTTAGGGCCCAGATCGACCTGCTTGACGCTCTTGGCGTAGCCCGAGAGCGTGCCCGCGTGCTTGCCGTGATAGGTGCTCCAGGCGGCGTCGGCCTCGGCCTCGGATTTGTAAGCGCCGATCTGCAGCACATAGGCGCCGGCAGCCGCGGGTGCGGCAGCCGTTTCGACAGGCTTCGGCGCGACCTCCGCCGGCTTGGGCGCAGCTTCCACCGGCTTCGGCGCGGCCTCGACCGGCTTGGACGCCACGGCGCCGGGGTTCGGCGCGGCTTCCACCGGCTTCGCGGCAGGCGGCGGCGGAGCCGCCTCCGGCGACACGGCCTGCGGCGTGACGGTCGTCCTGATCTCGGGCGGCGGCGCTTTCGCAACCGGCTTCGGCGAAGCGGCAGGCGGCGCCGCGGCCTCTTCCTGCGGCACGACCTGGGTTTCGATCGGCGCCTGGGAGGGCGGCGGCGCGGGCGTGCGGTCGGCCTCCTCGTCGGCCGGCGCGGGCTGCTGGTAGATCTTCAAGCTCTTGTACGGCGTCGACTGACCGTCCTCGGTGGCCGCGACTTTCGCGGGCCCCTTCTCGGCGGCGATGATCCGGGGCGCGTCGGAGCGGCCGCGTGCCACGCCCTGCGTATAGGCGAGCCACACCACCCCTCCGAACGCCGCCAGCACGAAGAGCGCGATGACGATCAGGAGCGGCAGGCGCGAGCCTTCCGTATCGTCGTCGTCCTCCGCGCCGTCGAAGATGTGGACGTCGTCGTTGGGCGGCTCATAGGTACCGCGCGAGCTGTTGGCCATGGAGAGCTTTTCCGAATCTGGCATCGTGAATTTAGCACCATGCCGCGCCTAAATCATGGCGCGGCAAAGGCGATTTCCTTACCCGATATCCGGGCATGTTCGGCAAGCGCGAAGCTGTCGGTCATGCCCGCGATATAGTCGCGCACCACCCCGCCCGTGACCGCGTCGCCCGGCGCGCCGCAGGCCTTGGCCCAGTCGGGCGGCAACAGCGACGGATCGGCGCTGAAGGCCGCGAACAGCTGAGCCACGACGTCCTTGGCGCGGTCCATCACCGTCATGACGCGCGGGTGGCGGTACATATGGGCGAAGAGGAACGTTTTGAGCGCCTTGAGCGCCGCATCCATGTCCGGCGAGAACAGGGCGAGCGCATGGCCCTGGCCTCGCACCGCGCCGGCATCGACGGGACCGGCCGCCGCGAGTCTGCGTTGTGTCTCGGCGAGCAGGTCGTTCACCAGCCGCCCCATCAGCACGCGCACCATCTCGCCGATGAAGCGGCCGAGCTCGAGCGTGCCGCCGTGCCTCTCCACCACGCGCCGGCTCGCCTCGCCGGCGAGCGGCGCCTCGCGCAGATCCTCGACCGCGAAGAGCCCGGCACGCAGCCCGTCGTCGATGTCGTGATTCACATAGGCGATGTCGTCGGAGAGCGCCGCGATCTGCGCTTCCAGGCTCGGCCATGTGGAAAGCTCCAGCGGCCAGCGGCGGTCGAAACTCGCGATCGGCGCGGAGACGGGCGCGGTGAGCGGGCCGTTGTGCTTGACCAGGCCTTCCAGCGTCTCCCAGGTCAGATTGAGCCCGTCGAAATCGGCGTAGCGGTGCTCGAGCTTGGTCACCAGCCTGAGCGCGTGCGCGTTGTGATCGAAGCCGCCGATGGAGGCGGTGGCCGCGTTCAGCGCGTCCTCGCCCGCGTGGCCGAACGGCGTGTGGCCCAGATCGTGGGCGAGCGCCAACGTCTCGGCCAGGTCCTCGTCCAGCGCCAGCACGCGCGCCAGCGAGCGCGCCATCTGCGCCACCTCGAGCGAATGGGTGAGCCGGGTGCGGTAATAGTCGCCCTCGTGCTGCACGAAGACCTGGGTCTTGTGCTTCAGGCGCCGGAAGCCGGTCGAATGGATGATGCGGTCGCGGTCGCGCTGATAGCAGCTGCGGGTGCGGCTCTCGCCCTCGGGATACAGCCGGCCGCGGCTTTCCGTCCAGCGGCAGGCGAACGGCGCCAGGTCCGAAGGCGGCTGGAAAAGCGGGCCGATGAGGCGGCCGGGCGGTTGGTCAAAATCTTGCCGCATGACGGTAACCATAACTTATAGCCTGAGATCGGGAGGGACCCATGCTGAAATTGATCGGGCTTGCATCCGTGCTCGCCATTCTGCTGGCCGGCGCCGCCTATACCAAGCCCAGCCGCGACGACCTGCACGAAGCCGCCACGACCTATGCCGACAACTCCACCTTCATGGGCTCGGTCGCGACCCGCGTCACCGGCGTATTTGGCAACGACACCTACGATGACTACATATTCTTCACCCGCTACCGGGTGTATGTAGGAAAGACCCCGAAGGTCGACTGCTACGGCGCTTTCGGGAAGACGTCGTGCTCCGTGCCGAAGGCGCCCGACAATACCGCCGAGGAATGATGACCGTCGAAACCGCCTTGCCAGACGAAAATCTGCCAGTGACCGTTTCCGCCCGCGCCGCCAAGCGCATCGCGAAGATACTGGAAAACGAAAGCGCGGGCGCGATGCTGCGCGTGGCGGTCACCGGGGGCGGCTGCTCGGGCTTCCAGTACAATTTCGCCATAGACGACGCGCGCCTGGACGACGACCTGGTGGTGGAGCGCGACGGGGCCACCGTGCTGATCGACCCCGTGTCGCTGGATTTCCTCAAAGGCGCCGAGATCGACTTCGTCGACGACCTGATCGGCCAGTCCTTCAAGGTCAACAACCCGAACGCCACCGCGTCGTGCGGCTGCGGGACGAGCTTCTCGGTCTGACTATCGCCGCGCCGGTTGCGCGTAGACCGGCTTGGGATCGGCGATCTCGACGCCGTGGCCCGGGCACTTGCTCGGCTTTTTCGGGCAATAGATGTAGGACGCGCTGGCGGTGAAGTCTGCGCTGTAGCCCACGATCGCGAACAACCCCGCGCCATTGATGGCGTTCGGCGACGCGTTGGGGAAGCCCGGGACCGTGATCGATCTGAACGAAGCGTCGCGGCTGTCGTAGGTGAACGCGGAATAGTCGAAGTTGGCGTCCTCCCAATAGCCCGTCACCATCCCCTTGCTGTTGAGGCCTTCGAGCAGCGTGCCGTTCACGGCGTTCTGGTCCGGGAAGTCGATCACGTCCGCGGTGCCGCCATGCAGCAGGAAGCCGTGATAGCTGCCGCCGCCCGTGCCTTGAAAGTATCCCGCCACGTCGCCGGCATCGGTCGTGGCTCGCGGGCGCAGCTTGCGGGTGGCGAAGCCCAGGTCGATCTGGGTCTTGACCTTGGCGTTCCTTCCCAGGAAGCCGGAGATCGTGAGGTCGTCGTTCCAATTTTCGGCGGTGAAGGTTCCGCGCGGGCTGATGCCGCCGGCGATGCCGTTGAGGTCCGAACGATGACGAGAGATCGTCTTGATCGATCCGTCGGCGAAACGTTCGAACTCGACGTAGCCCGACTTCGTCTGGGCGTCCTCGGCAAAGCCCACGACATTGCCGGCGTTGTCGATATCGCGGGCCTGGGTTCCCGTGTGACCGGGCAGATCGAAGGTCGTGTATTGACCGTCGAGCGACCCGAAGAACGCATGATAGGTCCCGCCCGAATCCCGATAGGCGCCCACGATGACGTTCTGGTCGTTGATGCCGTTCACATAGGTCACGATGCTTCCCGGCACGTCTGGAACCGGGATCAGGGTTGCCGCGCAAGCCGGTGCGGCCGCCGCGAGCGCGGCGACAAAGGTTACGACACGCATGCGTTCCCCTTTTCAACTGTCCAGCGAATTGCGCGGACGCTACCGAGGCGGCCCCGCGCAGGCAATCAACCTAAGATCGGAGGCGCCATGGAAAGCGAGGTCAGCGACTGTGTCGCGCCGCACGCACGGGCTCGCCGTCGGCCACGTCTGCTGCCCGCGGGACATTGCCGGGCTTTCGGGCAATAGACGAACGAGCCGAGCGCCGAGGTCATCGCGATCAGCCCTTTCTCGTTGATGCCCCAGGCCTGCGAATACGGTGTTCCCGGCGGATGCAGCGCGGTGAAGGTCGCCGTGCCCATGTCATAGCGGAACGCGTGATACCGGCGGTGCTGGTCGAGCCAATAGCCGGTTACGATGCCCGCATCGTTGATGCCGTTGAGCCTGGTGCCGTGGTCGTTCGCGGCGGGGAAATCGAGCTGCGTCGCCGTGCCGTCCTTCAGGATGAAACCGTGATCGGTGAAGCCAGGCTGGCCCGGGTCGTAGAAATAGCCGACGACGACGTTCGAGGCGTTGACGGCGTGCGGCTCGGGCAAATACAGCGGCGTGTCCAGCGTTGCCGCGTATCTGGCCTTCTGTCCGGTAAAGGCGATGTCGTCGTGGTCGACGATGGCGGTGCCGACGAAAACGCCCTGATTGTTCAAGCCGAAAAGGACGGCCTCTTTCATCACCTGATGGCCGTCCTTGATCGCTGCGGTGCGGCCGTCGGCGAAACGCTCGAAGGCGTAGAACTCGCCACTGCCCTGGTTGGTGAAGTCGCCCACGATCGTGCCGGCATTGTTGATGGCGCGCGCAAGGGTGAACCCGGTCCCCACATCGAAGGTGGTGAAGGCTCCGCCGAGATCGGCCGCGAAGCCGTGCGTGGCGGTGCCTGTCCCGGTATACCAGCCCACGAGCTGGTTCTTGCCGTTGATCCCCAACAACGTGGTCGAATGACCGCCGGGCACCTCTCCGATCGCGAAATAGGTTCCGGCAGAGGCCGCCGATGTCAGGAACAGGACCGCGAGCGCCGAGCACGTCGATCGCATGGTTGGCGGCTCCATCAGGGCGTGCAGAGCCTCTCAACCGATCCTAGAAAAGTCAATGACCCATTGCGGGTCGGTATCGTCACATATCCGTAGCATGCGAAAGCGGTCGCATGCCCTGTAGGTTTATGGCAAAAACGCCCGCGTCCTGAACCACTCGGAGAGCCTTATGCCCGCCCTGCGCACGATCGCCTTGAGCCTTGCCTTCGCCGCCGCCTCGACCGTCGCGGTCGCCGATGCCAACGCCGACTATCTCGCCGCCAACGCCAAGAAGCCGGGCGTGACGACCACGGCCAGCGGCCTGCAATATCGCGTCGTCAAGTCCGGCGGCCACGGCATCAAGCCCCGCCGCACCGACTGCGTCAGCGTCTATTACAAAGGCACCTTCACCGACGGCCGCACCTTCGACGAGAGCCACGGCACCCCGGTCGCCTTCCCGGTCAACCGCGTGATCCCGGGCTGGACCGAGGCGCTGCAGCTGATGCGTACCGGCGACGAGTTCGAGCTGGCGATCCCTTCCGATCTCGCTTACGGCCCGACCGGCACGCCCGGCGGCCCGATCCCGCCGAACACGCCGCTCGTCTTCGACGTGACGCTGCTCAAGGTCGCGCCCGTGAAGGACGGCCATTGCCCGTTCTGAGCGATCCCGGCTGATCAGATTGGGGGGCGCGCCTCGCGCAGGCGCGCCTTCAGCTGGAGAAGCTCGGCCAGCAGCACTTCGAGCTTCGCCCGCTCTTCCTTCGCAAGCGACGACGCCATCGGCTCTTCGGCAATGGTTTCCAGCTCCGGTTCGAGCTCTTGCTCATCCTCGGCCCGCGCGGGATGCGCGCGCTCGACGATGGCCAGCGCCGCGCGGGCATAGCGCGGCTCCTCGAAGGTCTCCACCGGTGCGACCTTTTCGGCGAAGGCCTGGCGACCGAGCTCGGCGACGTAACGCTGGCCCTTGTCGCGCATGACCTTCTGCGCGCCCTTGATGGTGAAGCCCTCGCGATAGAGAAGCGTGCGGATGCCGCGCAGCAGATCGACGTCCTCGGGACGGTAGTAGCGCCGTCCGCCGGCGCGCTTGATCGGGCGGACCTGCGCGAAGCGGCTCTCCCAGAAGCGCAGCACGTGCTGCGGCATGTCGAGCTCGAGCGCGACCTCGCTGATGGTGCGGAACGCCTCGGGCGATTTCTCGGACGCAACGACGCTTTGGGCGTTCGCGAGCATCGCCATCAGTCGTCACCCTCGCCCACCGCGGGCGGCGTCTGGCCGTTGATCACCGCCTTGAGCACATGGCTCGGACGGAACACCAGCACCCGTCGCGGTGCGATCGGCACCTCGTCGCCGGTCTTGGGGTTGCGGCCCATGCGCTGCGACTTCTGCCTCACCGCGAAGGTGCCGAAGGACGACAGCTTCACCGTCTCGCCGCGCGACAGCGCCGCGCACAGCTCTTCCAGGATGTCCTCGACCATCTGCGCGGATTCGTTGCGCGACAGGCCGACGGCCTGGAACACGGCCTCGGTCAGATCGGCGCGGGTGAGCGTGTTGGCGGACATGTTGGCGGGCGACTCCCCTTTTCACGAGAACGTTAGGGGGAAGGGAATTTGCCGTCAACGTCAAAGGGTTGGGAGGCGAAGTGAAAGTGTGGGCAGCCCCCGCTACCAGCGGACCAGGCCGGCGCCCCAGGTGAAGCCGCCGCCCATGGCTTCGAGCAGCACCAAATCGCCCGGCTTGATGCGCCCGTCCTTGACCGCCTGATGCAGCGCCAGCGGCACCGACGCCGACGACGTATTGCCATGCACCGCCACCGTCGAGATGACCTTCTTCGGGTCGATCCCCAGCTTGCGCGCCGTGCCGTCCAGGATGCGCTGGTTGGCCTGGTGCGGCACGAACCAGTCGATGTCGGCGACGGTGAGCCCGGCCTCGAAGGCCGAGGCCTCGATGGCGGCGCAGATATTGGTCACCGCGTGGCGGAAGACCTCCTTGCCCTGCATGCGCAGGTGGCCGGTGGTGCGCGTCGAGCTCGGCCCGCCGTCGACATAGAGCAGGTCGTGCAGGCGGCCGTCCGAGAACAGCTTGGTGTTGAGCACGCCGCGGTCGGCGTTCGTGCCCTCGCCGTCATGGGCCTGCAGCACCATGGCGCCGGCGCCGTCGCCGAAGAGCACGCAGGTCGTGCGGTCCGTCCAATCGAGCAACCGCGACATGGTCTCGGCGCCGATCAGCAGCACGGTCCTGGCCTGCCCCGCCTTGATGAAGTTGTCGGCGACCGACAGCCCGTAGATGAAGCCCGAGCACACCGCCTGGACGTCGAAGGCGGCGCCGCGATGCATGCCCAGCCGCGCCTGCACGGTCGTGGCCGTGGCGGGGAAGGTCTCGTCCGGTGTCGTGGTGGCGACGACGATGAGGTCGAGCTCGCCGGCGTCGATGGCGGCATCCTTCAACGCCTCGCGCGCCGCTTCGACCGCGAGATGCGAGGTCGTCTCGCCGTCGCGCACGATGCGGCGCTCGCGGATGCCGGTACGCTCCTGGATCCACTCGTCGCTGGTGTCGACGCCGCGCTTGGCGATGTCGGCGTTGGTGACGACATTGTCGGGCAGGTACGAACCCAGGCCGATGACTTGCGAACGGATCACGAAGCGGCTGCCTCCGGCAGCGCCTGGGGCGCGAGATGCGCGCGGTCGGCGACGATGCGCTGGATCACGCCGGCATCGGCCATGTCGATGGCCATGTCGAGGGCGCTGGCGAAGCCCAGCGCATCCGTGCCGCCATGGCTCTTCACCACGATCCCGTTCAGCCCCAGGAAAATGCCGCCGTTCGAGGCGCGCGGATCGAGCTTGCGCTTCAGCGCCTTCAGCGCCCCGGCCGCGAACAGCCCGCCGATACGGCCGAGCAGCGAGCGCGTGAGCGCCGCGCGCAGGAAGCCCACCACCAGCTTGGCGGTTCCTTCCGCGGTCTTGAGCGCGATGTTGCCCGAGAAGCCGTCGGTGACGACGACGTCGACCGTGCCGAGCGCGATGTCGTCGCCCTCGACGAAGCCGTGGAACTCGATCGGCAAGGTCGCGCCGCGCAGGGCTTGGGCCGCGGACTTCACCGCGTCGTGGCCCTTCATATCTTCGGAGCCGACATTGAGGATGCCGACGCTCGGCCGCTCCAGCCCCAGGACCGCGCGGGCGAAAGCTTCTCCCATCACCGCGAAATCGACGAGCTGGTCTGCGTCCGACGAGACGTTGGCGCCGACGTCGAGCACGACGCTCTGCCCGCGCTTGGTCGGCCACAAGGCCGCGATGGCGGGCCGCGACAGGCCTTCGAGCACGCCCAGCTGGAACATCGACATCGCCATCAAGGCGCCGGTATTGCCGGCGCTGACCGCGACCTCGGCCTCCTTGGCCTTGACGGCTTCGATGGCGCGCCACATCGAGGTGTTGCGGCCGCGGCGGAGCACGAGGCTCGGCTTGTCCTCCATCTTCACCTGTTCGGGCGCATGGCGGATCTCGACACGCTCGAGCATCTTCGCGCGCTTGGCGAAGAGAGGCTTCAGCACGTTCTCATCGCCATGCAGCAGGAACTTCGCGGCCGGATGGCGCAGCACCGAGCGCGCAAGCGCGGCGACGACCACGCCGGGCCCGGCATCGCCGCCCATCGCGTCCACGGAAACTGTCAGCTCACGCGCCAAATCGTTGCCTCTTGACGGCCGACGATTATGTCACAACGCACAGCCTTTGCGCCTTAGGCTTTCGCCTTGACCACTTCGCGGTCCTTGTAGTGGCCGCAAGCGCCGCAGACGTGGTGCGGGCGCTTCTGCTCGCCGCAGTTGGGGCACTCGGCATAGGCGGCTGGGGCCAGGCGATGGTGCGCACGGCGCATGTTCCGCTTCGACGGCGAGGTTTTTCGTTTGGGGACCGCCATGGCGGAAACTCCTTGAGTGCCCCGGCGAATCCGGACCTGCGCGCGGCCGCGCGCGTCAGACCTTCCGTCGGAGCGGGCAAAAACAAGGGGCGGAGTGAACAGGAAACGGCGTCTGGATTCAAGCGGCAAAAACCCAGGGATTCCCTGGATTCTTGAAATTCGCCAAGCCGCGCGGCGCAACTTAATGACAAACCGACCCTAGCGATTGGGCCCCTGAAGGACAAAGGAGCCGGTTGCTCCTCCCGCTCCGGCCGGCAGGGCCGATTCGATCGCGGCGACGATGTCGTGATCGTTCCTGGAGAATCGGCTGAAGGAGACGAGCCGCGAGCCCGAAACGACCTCGTCGTTTTCAGAGGCATTGGGGCTGAACGGCATCCTGTAGGGTTCCGAGCGCCATAGCGTGGCGGCGGAGGTCCGCAGCCGCTCCAATATGCCCGGTTCCGGCGGATCGAGATGGCTGACCGTTCTTTTCCAATTTCCGGCATCGTCCACGAGCGTTTCGCTCTTGACGATCTCGTCCGTGTCGAGATCGACCACCCATATTTCCACCCGACTCGCGAACTCGCCGGTAAAGCCATAGACGATCGCTCGCCGGGGCAGCGGAACCGGCAGCGTCTTGCGGATGTACTCCGTGCCATTGGTGCAGCGGCGGCAATTCTCGTCGAGCGTGGCGGACCAGTCTTTGGTGAGCGCGGGCGCGGACGGCGCATCGTCGGCGCTGCGGTTCCGAGCGCATCCCCGCCACAAGAAGCGCTGCAGCGACAGCAAGCGCCGGCTTCATTTGCGGTCCTTCAGCGCCTTGAGCGCCGCGAAGGGATGCTCGGGCCGGTCCTCGTCCGGGGGCGGTTCGAACTCGACGCCGGGGGCGCGGGGATATGGGTCGATGGCCAGCGCCAGCTCTTCCAGAACCGGCACGGCCAGGTCGTAGCGCAGGCTGGCGATCTCCTCGCGGCCGTCTTCGTCGACGGGAGCGATGTCGACCTCCAACGCGGGCTTCACCTGGGTCAGGAACAGGTCGCGGTGGAAGCTGCGCGCGATATGGCTCTTCACCGGCTCGAGCGTGACGACGCAAGCCTGCACGATGTCGGCGTCGAGCTCGGCATCGAAGGCGAAGCGCGTCGGCGTCAGCTTCTTCAGGCCGACCTTGGCGCGGAAGCTCTCGACCGCCTCGACACCCGCCCAGAGCGCGATGCGTGCCAGATCGTCCTTCGACGGCGCGATGACCACCTCGTCGCCGGCCTGGCCGAGGCGTCCGAGCTCGAAGTTCTGGGTGATCGGAAAATCGCTCATGGAAGAGAACCGAAATCGATGCGGCCCTGGGAAAGGTCCTGGGCCTCGAGGTGCGCGCGCGCGTTCTTCGCATAACGCGCGATCCGTGCTTCGTGCCCGGCCTGTGCGCCGCGATAGAGATTGCGCGCGACGGCGCTTTCCATCGCAGCCGCATCGGTCGCGGCGCGATAGGCGCTCAGGCGGCCATAGAAGGCATTGGCAAGCGTCTTGATGCGCCGCCCCATGCCCATGTCGCCCGTCCCCAAATCGCGCAGGCCTTCGTCGAAGCCGACGAAAATGGTGTTGGTCAGGTCCTGTGACAAATCGTTCAGATTGGCGGCGCTCAGGCGCTCGAGCACGAGCCAGGCATGCAGCGCCAGCAGGTCGAAGCGCCCGTCGATCGTGTCCGGGACCGCGAAATCCGTGTAGAAAACCGGCTCGCGCGCGCGCCCCACGATCCCCGCATAGAGGTCGGCGGCGGCTTGGCGGCGGGCCCTGGACTTGCTCAAGATGTTCAGCATGATGACGACCTGTTGGCGCCTGCTTCTTGCAACGGCGCGCCCCGGAGGCTAGCACATCTGTCCTCCGGGAAGAGGTTTGGGAATTCGGCCATGAAAGCGTCTGTACTCTGCGTTCTTCTGGGCGCGCTTCTGATGGGCTGCACGCCCGTCGTGAGCCAGCGCGGCTATCTGCAGGACCTGGACAACGAGGCCGGCATCGACCCCACGAACGACACCAAGACCACCATCCAGCAGCGGCTCGGCTATCCCTCGACCGAAGCGACCTTCGGCTCGGATGCCTGGTACTACATCTCGAGCGTCGAAAAGCAAATCGCCTTCTTCACGCCCACCATCGAGTCGCGCGCGATCCTGGCGATCTATTTCGACAAGGACGGCAAGGTCACCGACATCAAGCACTACACGCTCCAGGACGGCCACGTCGTCGCCTTCGAGTCGCGCGAGACGCCGACCCGCGGCAAGGAGCTGACCTTCCTGCAGCAGCTCTTCAACGCCACGCCGGGCGTGCCGATCGGCCAGACGCGCACCCCCGGCAGCAACGGCCCCGGACCTGGCGGCCCGTAAGCCGGCTGAAAGAACCGGCCTGAAAGAAGCCCGGCCTAAAAGACAGGGGCGCGACCGGTTTCCCGATCGCGCCCTTTTCGTTTGGCCAGCCGATAAATCAGATCGCGTGCGCCAAGGTGGCGAGCAGCAGCAGCGCCACGATGTTGGTGATCTTGATCATCGGGTTGACGGCCGGACCGGCGGTGTCCTTGTACGGATCGCCGACCGTGTCGCCGGTCACCGCGGCCTTGTGCGCCTCGGAACCCTTGCCTCCGAAGTTGCCGTCCTCGATGTACTTCTTGGCGTTGTCCCACGCGCCGCCGCCCGAGGTCATCGAGATGGCGACGAACAGGCCCGTCACGATCACGCCGAGCAGCATCGCGCCCAGCGCATTGAAGGCCTGGATCTTGCCCGCGACGAAGTAGACGACGACGAACAGGACGATCGGCGACAGCACCGGCAGCATCGAGGGGATGACCATCTCGCGGATGGCGGCCTTGGTCAGCATGTCGACGGCCTTGCCGTAGTCCGGCTTCTGCGTGCCCTGCATGATGCCCGGCATGGCCTTGAACTGGCGGCGGACTTCCTCCACCACCGCGCCGGCGGCGCGGCCGACGGCCGTCATCGCGATGCCGCCGAACAGGTAGGGCAGCAGGCCGCCGAAGAACAGGCCGACCACGACCCAGGGATCGGCGAGCGAGAACACCGGCACATCGAGACCCGCGAAGTAGGTGTACACATCCGAGTGGGCGATGAAGTACTTCAGGTCTTCGACGTAAGCCGCGAACAGCACCAGCGCGCCCAGGCCCGCCGAACCGATGGCATAGCCCTTGGTGACGGCCTTGGTGGTGTTGCCGACGGCGTCGAGCGCGTCGGTGGTCTTGCGCACGTCGCCTTCCAGGCCCGACATCTCGGCGATGCCGCCGGCGTTGTCGGTCACCGGACCGAAGGCGTCGAGCGCCACGACCATGCCCGCCAGCGACAGCATGGTCGACACCGCGATGGCGATGCCGAACAGGCCGGCCAGCAGATAGGTCACCACGATGCCGATGCAGATCACGACCGCCGGCATCGCGGTCGATTCCATCGAGACCGCGAGGCCCTGGATGACGTTGGTGCCGTGGCCGGTGACCGAGGACTTCGCCACCGACTGCACCGGGCGGAAGTTCGTGCCGGTGTAGTACTCGGTGATCCAGATGATCAGGCCGGTGACGACGAGGCCCGTCACGCCGCATTCGAAGAGGCTGATGCCCGTGAACTCGAGGCCGCCGCTCGTCGTCAGCGTCGCGTGGATGCCGCCGGGGATGATCCACTCGGTCAGCGGCCACAAGCCGATGAGCGAAAGGACGCCGGTCGCGATCACGCCCTTGTACAGCGCGCCCATGATGTTGTTCGAGCTGCCCAGCGACACGAAGAAGGTGCCGATGATCGAGGTCAGGATGCACATGCCGGCGATCGCCAGCGGATAGAGCATCAGCGCCATCTTCACCGAGCCGACGAAATAGATCGAAGCGAGCACCATCGTGGCGACGGTGGTCACCGCG
>Ga0213876_10001287_pt1 | contig 15811 bp, 15 predicted proteins | sample BarmaccomBMRX_R9_FD_160113 | JGI IMG/M metagenome (GOLD analysis project Ga0213876, IMG submission 160113) | Root-associated microbial communities from Barbacenia macrantha in rupestrian grasslands, the National Park of Serra do Cipo, Brazil - RX_R9 | ecosystem: Host-associated > Plants > Roots...
TCGTCCATGTCGACGGCCTGCCGATCGGCACCACACCCGTCCGTTTTCGAGTATTGCGCGAGGCCCTGACGGTGATGGTGAAGGAGGGACCGAGCGTCGCATAAATTCCTCAAAACAAAGGTCGCAGGCCGTTCTAAACCAAGGCCGCAGGCGGTTCTGCGGGCACGCGCGCCCAATTCGCACTTGATTTGATGCCCCGCCCGTCGAACATTGCCCGCTGCGATGACTCTGACGGAGAAGATTTTAGCACGTGCAAGCGGGAAGGATCGCGTTGAGGCAGGCGATAACATTTGGGTTAACGTCGATATCCTTCTTACCCACGATGTTTGCGGTCCGGGCAGCATCGGTGTCTTTCAGCGCGAGTTCGGAAAGAACGCCAAGGTTTGGGATCCCAAAAAGATCGTCATTATTCCGGATCACTACATCTTTACCGCGGACCGGCTTTCCAACCGCAACGTGGACATCCTTCGGGAGTTCGCCAAGCAACAGGGACTACCCTATTTTTACGACGTCATCGATGACCCGAACGGCCAGTGGAAGTTTGATCCTGCGCGGGGCCAGGTCCGGCGCCAGTACGGTTCGCGTTACCAAGGCGTTTGCCACACGGCGCTGCCGCGGTTAGGCCATGCCCGGCCCGGTGAAGTGCTGTTCGGCACCGACTCACATACCTGCATGGCCGGGGCGTTCGGCGAATTTGCGACCGGTATCGGCAACACCGACGCGGGTTTCATCCTTGGCACGGGCAAGCTGCTCGTCAAGGTGCCCGACACGATGCGCTTCTACCTGGAAGGCGAGTTGCCGCCGGGCGTGATGGCCAAGGATGTGATTCTTAACGTGATCGGCGACATCGGTTTTGACGGGGCCACTTACCGGGCGATGCAATGGGAAGGACCCGGCGCATCGGCGTTGACCATGGATGACCGGATGACGATTGCGAATATGGCCATCGAAGCCGGAGGTAAAAACGGCATCTTTCCGGCAGACGAGAAAACCTTTGCCTACGTCAACGAGCGGCTTCGTGCCAACGGCACCAAAGCGGATTATGACCCGGCGGAGCTTGACCGTGACCAGAAGTTTATCTTCGACAAGGTTTACGACCTGTCCAAGCTGGAGCCCACGGTGGCGATGCACCCGAATCCGGGTAATCGCGCCCTGGCGAAAGAACTGGGTCAAGTCCGGTTGGACCGGGCTTACATCGGCTCCTGCACCGGCGGAAAGACGAGCGATTTCGTGGCGTTCGCCGAAGTGGTGCGGGGCAGGCACGTCAAGATCGACACGTTCGGGGTGCCGGCTACCTCGGATGTGGTCCACGAGTTGAAGACGCTCCGGATGGATTCGGCTTCAGTCTGGGATGTATTGGTCGATGCAGGTGTTATGATGACGGAGAACGCCTCCTGCGCTGCCTGTCTGGGTGGCCCGTCTGATACCTTCGGCCGGCTGAATGCGCCTCTGACCTGCATCAGCGCCACCAACCGGAATTTCCCGGGCCGTATGGGCAGCAAGGAATCGAAGGTGTTTCTGGCCAGCCCGTATACGGTGGCCGCTTCGGCGCTGACCGGGCACGTTACCGATCCGCGCGAGTTTCTGAATTGAACATGTTGTGGACGCCGATGTTGAAATGGCTTTTCCTCGGCGTCCTGTTGTTGGGTTTGGCCGGATTTGGTTGTGTTCACCGCCGGCCGCCTGATCCGCTGAAGGCGGCTGCCGCCGCGGCCGGCCCGGCGTTAGGTGACGATTTCAGGGCCACCAGACGCGGCGACGTTCCTCTGTACCGTTCGGGTCCTCGGCAAATGGCGATACCCGATACGCTGCTGCCCAAGGACACGCTGGTGCGGGTCGTGCGCACGCAGTTCGGTTACACCCTGGTGCAAACGGAGTCCGGGCTGCTCGGCTGGGTTGCCTCCGAGGATCTGGGCGCGCCGCCCGTCCTTCCGGCGGTTGCCGCCAGTGACGCAATGCCGCCATTGCCGGCCGGCGGGCCGGCGTCGGCCGTTAACCGGATCGACGCCCTCAATGCGAGGGCATCGGGGCAGGATACGCTTCCGGTCGGAGGCGCAGCCGGTGCCGGTTCGTCCCATCCGGAGACAAACGGCGACAGCGCGATCGTGGCGCGCTACCGCATTGACGCTCCTCCGGCGGCGGGGAACACCAACAAAGCGACGCACGCCGCCACACCTGCGGCTGCCGAGGCTACTAACAACCCGGCACCTTCGCCGGCAACGTCCGAGGCTGCCGGATCGGCATCCTCTCCCACTCCTGAACCTTCGCCTTAGTTCTTTCTATGCCGAACGTGATCATCAGCCCGGTTTTTGTGCTGGGCGATAACATTGATACCGATCAGATCATACCCGCCCATTACCTTACCCTCGTTCCTACCATCCCGGAGGAGTACGAAAAACTGGGTTCGTATGCGATGGCGGGATTACCCGAGGAACTTTACCCGACTCCGTTCATCGAGGAAGGCACGGCAAAAACGCATTATAAAATCGTAGTTGCCGGTAAAAATTTCGGCTGCGGCAGTTCCCGCGAGCACGCCCCGATCGCCATGGGTGCGGCCGGAGTGGAACTGGTCGTGGCGGAGTCTTACGCCCGGATCTTTTTCCGAAACGCGGTGGCTACGGGTGAGCTCTACCCTTTTGAAGCGCGGGAACGTTTGGTGGATAAAATCAAAACCGGCGACATCGCCACGCTCGATCTTGACTCCGATACGTTCGAGTTCGGCGGCCAGACTTACGTCCTCAAACCCATGGGCGACGTGCGGCCGGTGATTGAGGCCGGGGGTCTCTTCAACTACGCCCGTCAAACGGGGATGATCAGTTCCTGACGCGCAGCGCGTAACGGAGGGTGAAATTTTCGGTCATCACGCCGTGTTATAACCGGCGCGATTACATCGCCGAGGCCGTCGACAGCGTCCTTGCCCAAGGTTATGCGGATTTCGAACATTGGATCATTGACGCCGGATCGAACGACGGCACCCTGGAGGTGCTCGGACGCTATCCCCACCTGAAAGTGGTGTCAGAGCCGGACCGCGGGGTGTACGACGGCATGAACAAGGGCCTCTGCCGTGCGAGCGGGGATGTCGTGGTGCTGCTGAATTCTGATGACATCCTGACCCCCGGGGCGTTTCATTTGGCGGCCGGGCTCCTCGGCAGCACCGTCGGTACCATGCTGGTCTCCGGAGGTTGCGAAATTTTCCGGACGACCGCGGCGGGACGTGAAGTGGTCATGCACCGGTACCTGAACCCGCGGCACTACCAGCTTTCACTGAAAAATGTGACGGTAGGGCACCCGTTAATCAACGCGCGTTTTTTCCGTCGCAAAGTTTTCGAGCAGATCGGGCTTTTTGACCTGCGGTACCCGATTGCGGCCGACCGCGATTTTCTGATCCGGGCGGCGCTTCGCGGTCTGCCTGACGCGCCGGTCACGCGCCTGCTTTACCGTTATCGTTGGCACGCAGGTTCACTTACGATGAACGCGGGAAATGCTTCGCTCCTGCAAGGGATGCAGGATGGGCTGGAGATCGCACGGCACTACCTTTCGGCAGGCCGGTTGGCGCCCGCGGACGCCGCGCACTTCAAACAATGGCGCCGTGAATCGCTTGCGAACGAGGTCATGATCCATGCCGTCAATGGTGCGTTGCCTACCGCCGTGACGACCGCGATGCGGAGCGTCGCCCGGGAGCCGCTGACGGCCGTGACGTTGGCACGCCTCGGGACGCTCGCCGTCTACCGGCGTCTCCGTACCTGGAACCGGCTTCGGCAGGCGCATGATGAAGCGTAAAATCCGCGTTCTGCATTTGATCGACAGCCTGGACCTCGGGGGTGCCCAGACGTTGTTACTGGAGTGCCTGCCGCGCTTCGATCAGGACGCCTATGATTTTACCCTCGCGACGTTTCATGCCAACCGGCGCACGGTTTTTCTCAAACGTGCCTGCCAGGCCGGGATCCACGTCACGGCGCTCTCCCCTTACCGAATCCTCCCGTTGTACGCGGTGACGTTGCCGGCCCTGCTGCTCAGCGGTGCTTTCGATATAGTCCACTGCCATCTGTATGCCTCAAACTGGTTGGGCAGACCGCTCGCACGCCTGCTGGGCGTTCCGGTCGTGGTCGGCCATGACCACTGCTTCGATGCGTTCCGGTTTCGCTTTCCCTGGCGACGGATGGACGCCTGGAGCGCCCGTTTTGCCGACGTTAATTTTGTGATCTCCTCATCCATCATACAACGGTTGGTGGAAGACGAGGGCCTCGAGCCAGCGCGGCTGGCGTTACTGCCAAACGGGTTCGCCGCGTCGCCCGTCGCCCCTCGATCGAGCCGGTCCGGCGTAAACCGCGGCGAGCGGCGTGGGGCCCGCGCCGATTTCCGGTGGATAGGAGCAGCCGGACGTCTGGTCGGCTGGAAACGGTTCGACCGCTTTCTGGCCCTGGCGCAGGCGCTGTCGACCATCGATGACCGGTACCGGTTCGTCCTCGCCGGCGACGGACCGGCCGCAGCGCGACTGCACGCCATGGCAAAGCGGCTTGGTCTGGATGAACGCGTGGTGTGGCCCGGCGCGGTGCCGGCCTTGGACGGGCTGTTTGCCAACGTGGACGCCTTTGTCCTGACGTCAGATCTGGAAGACGTGCCGATGGTTTTGCTGGAGGCGTTTGCGCAGCGGGTCCCGACCGCAACGATGGCCGTGAATGCGGAACGCCGAAAACTTTTTTGCGAAACGTTGTTGCTTGAGCCGGAGGCAACCCCCGAACGATGGGCACAAGACTTGGATGCGCTTTTGCAGGACGCACCGCGACTCCGCCGGATGACCGACGAGGCGCACCGATCGTTAGCCGGCCGGTTCTCCCTTGATCGACAGGTGTCGGTGATTGATGCCCATTACCGGCGCCTCATCACCACACGGCGGCCGCAGCGAGAGAAAGCGGGCACGACGTAAAAGTTCACACGGTCACACGGCGGCCGCAGCGAACTGGCGGGCACAACGACAGAGTTCACACGGCGAACACGGCGAGCCACGGCGACCACGGCGGGAAGACAAATGCCATAAATGAGGGCCGCCGGTTAGGCACGCCGGGAACCTATGCCGTCTTTGGCCCGGGGCGGCGGTTGGCAGTAACCGGGGACTTTAGTGAGCATTAATCTCGCCGCCCCGGGCCAAAGACGGCGTAATCCTTGCCGAGGTGCCGGGTAATTTTGTCTTTCCGCCGTGTTCGCCGTGGCTCGCCGTGTGAACTCTGTCGTTGTGCCCGCCTTTTCGCTGTGCCCGCCGTGTGACGTTAGGCCCGGGGTATCGGCTGCACCTCCTGGCGACTCTTCAGAATCGTGTTGCCCGGCAGGACGCCGCTGAAACGGCTGAGCGGATAGACCATGCTGTCGCGGCCCAGAATCGATCCGGGATTGATGACGGCATTGGAGCCGATCTCGGTGCGATCGCCGATGATGGCGCCAAACTTTCGCAGCCCGGTGGCGATCACCTGTGAACCGGCTCGAACAAAAATTTCCGTCCCGTCCAGCTTCACGTTCGAGAGGATTACGCCTGCACCGAGGTGCGCTTTATAGCCCAGGATGGAGTCACCCACGTAACTGAAATGCGGGATCTGGGCCGCGTTGAACACGATGCAGTTTTTGAATTCGCATGAGTTTCCCATAACCACGTTATCTCCGACGATAACGTTTTCACGGACGTAACAGCCGCTCCGGATCTCGCAGTTGTTGCCGATCCAGGCCGGCCCCTTCAACGTCGCGCCGTTTTCAATCACCGTGCCTTCACCGACGAACACTGCCGGACCGACGTAAGGTTGGCCCAACAGGCGTCCGTGCATGCCCGGCCTGAGGCGGAACTGCAGGTAACTGCCGATTTGTTTGAGGGCATCCCAGATTTGCGTGCTGTTATCGAACAGCGTCCGGTGTTCGATCTGATTAAGGTCCAGATAATCCGTAACAGAGAACATGGAGCGTATGGTAGCCGGTAGCTGGCGGATTGTAACGTGCAACCCGCACCGGCAGGAGTTGATGGTCGGGCTGCACGGTTCGCACCCCTTAGGTGGCGCCGGACACGCGGGTGAGTTTCTGGCCTTCTTTCGTGTCTTTGACCATCCAGCCGAGGCTTGCGATCTTGTCCCGCAGCGCGTCGCTTTCAGGCCAGTTTTTTGCGCGCCGCGCGGCTGCGCGTGCATCCAGCAGGGTCTGGACTTCGGGTGCGATCTGGGCGTCGTCGTCCTGCAACTGCAGGACCTGGTTCATCGTTTCCCATTCACGAAGGAGTGCCGCGGCCTGTGCCGGACCTAACTCTTTCTGGTCGATGGCCCGATTGGTGGCACGGATCTGTTCGAACAATTCCGCCAGCGCCGCCGAAATGTTTAGGTCATCGTCCAGCGCGGCCAGGAAACGTTCGGCGCTATCCGGCGCGTAGCGAGGATCCGGACCGGCCGAGCCGGCCAGATCGGCCAGGCGCTGGCGCCATTCGTCGATCCGCAAAAGGGATTGGCGCGCTTCGACGAGGCTGTCCTGCGTGAAATTAAGCGGCAACCGATAATTTACCCGCAGCAGGGCATAACGAACCTGGCGGCCGGTGAAACCCTGGTTCAGCAGGTCGCGCAACGTATAAAAGTTACCGAGCGACTTCGACATTTTCTGGCCTTCAACCAGCAAGTGCGCGCAGTGCAGCCAGTACCGGACAAACCGCTTACCGGTGCAGCACTCGGACTGCGCGATCTCGGCTTCGTGATGGGGAAAGATGTTGTCGACGCCGCCGCAATGGATGTCGAGTTCAGCACCAAGCAGGCGCGTCGCCATCGCGCTGCACTCGATGTGCCAGCCGGGCCGGCCACGTCCCCAAGGGCTTTCCCACCAGACGTCGCCGTCTTTTTCGTCCCATGCTTTCCAGAGAGCGAAGTCGCCGATTGACTCCTTGTCATAGTCGTCCTGCTGAATGCGTCCGGAAGGCCTGAGTTCGTCGAGGTTCAGGTGCGCCAGTTTGCCGTAGTCCGGATCCCGATTGATCCGGAAATAGATTGAGCGGTCTTCAGCCTGATAGGCGATGTCCTTGTCCATGAGCACCTGGATCATCTCGATCATGCGCTGAATATTTTCCGGCGCGGTTGCTGCCGGGTAATCGTCAGCCCGTTTGATCCGGAGCACCTCGCAATCGACAAAAAAGGCGTCGATGTATTTTTTGGTGAATTCGTGAAGCGGCACGCCGGCCTCGCGGCTGTTGCGGATGGTCTTATCGTCGACGTCGGTCAGGTTCATCACGCGGTGCACCCGAAAGCCGCGCGCCTCCAGGTGGCGCTGCAGCAGGTCCTCAAAGAGGTAAGCGCGAAAATTGCCGATGTGCGCGAAGGAATAGACGGTCGGCCCGCACGTGTAGATCTTTACGACCTTACCGGCCGGATCAAGCGGATTGAAGGTCTCGAGTTCGCGCGTGTAAGTGTTATACAACTGGATCGCCATAGCGATGTTGGTTTATGCCCTGTCCTCAGGTCGCCCTCCATTTACGGGCCGGGCCGGCCGGTAATTAGGACGTGAAACAAGAGCCAGATTTCGCAAACGCGCAACTCCAACCGATCTTTGCCGTGTCATGTCACGCCACGTGTCGCGGCGCATCGGGCGACACGCTCGGTTCGACCCGTTCAACGCCGGCCACCGCAAAGGCGGCGATGCCTTCGCCGCGGCCGAGGGCACCCAGGCCTTCGTTGGTCGTTGCCTTGATGCCGATAGCGTCCGCCGGCAAATACAGCGTTCGCGCCAGCCGCGCCCGCATCGTTGACAGGTGCGGCCCGATCTTCGGTTCTTCCGCCACGATGGTGGAGTCGATGTTGACGATGGCAAAACGTTTTGCGGCAAGGATCGCCTGCACGCGTTGCAGGATTTCCTGGCTATCCATCCCTTTGATCGCAGCGTCCGTGTTGGGAAAATGATAACCGATGTCGCGCTCGCCGATTGCGCCCAGCAAAGCGTCCGCGATCGCATGGCTCAGCACATCCGCATCAGAATGGCCTTCCAGGCCGCGCGGATGCGGGATCTCCACCCCGCCGAGCACCAGCTTTCTTCCGGTCACAAGCCGGTGGATGTCGTAACCGAAACCGACGCGCATATCACTCTACCTCCGGCAGACTGATCTTTCCGTTGGTGGCGACGACCGCCAGCTTGCCGTCGTGGACCTTGCTCGGCTCGATGGCGATCCTGCCGCCCGCCCGCTCGACCAGCAGAACCCCCGCCGCCACATCCCACCAGTTCACGCTTCGTTCGATGTAGGCATCGTAACGGCCGCACGCCACGTAAGCGAGGTCGAGCGCCGCACTGCCCATCATGCGGCATTTGCGCGCTCGCAGGATCAGCGTCTTGAATGTCTGCAGGCCCGCTTCGATGCCCAGGCCGGTTTTGGAAAACCCGACCGACACGATCGACTGGCTTACATCGCCGTGATTGCTCACCGTCACGACCCGGCCATTCAGAAGCGTGTCGCTTTCGCACGTCGCCTGCCAGAGTTCATCCCGCATCGGATCATAAATGACGCCGACCAGGATTTTCGACTTTTCTCGCAACGCGATCGAGATGCAGAAGTGCGGGATGCCGTAAAAGAAATTCACGGTCCCGTCAATCGGATCGATGACCCACTCATGGTCGCTGCCCGTGGCCGCGGAAGAGCCTTCTTCACCCAGCACGGAATGCGTCGGGAACCGGCTTAGCAGGGATTGAGTGATGAGATCCTGCGAGCGTTCATCCAGTTCAAGTTTGATATCGTGCGCTTCTTCCGCATTGACGACCAGCTGCTTGCCGAAGTGCGTGCGGATGAGGTCGCCGGCTTGCCGGGCAGCCTCGGTCGCTGCTTTCAAGAAATCATTCATAGCGTCCCTATGCATAGCGCGGGATCGCGGCGAGAAAAGCAAAGAGGTGCGAAAGATCACCCGGCAGAAACAAACGAGCGATGCATCCCGTCCGGTTCAACCCGCCGCCCCCAGCCTTTTTGATTTTGTGAAACCGCCGGGTGCATTCGCATCGAAACCGCAATAGCTGACGCGCGTTTTGTCCCTACCTCACGAAATTCGCGTTAGGCAAAAATATAACTTCACTACATTTTCTGGTTGACGATAGAAACGGAGTCGGTTAGTCAACATTTTTGTAATGAGTGTCAACTCTCCGCTACTGCGGACGGAAAGGGGGGATAACTGATGCCCGCAAAGAAAGCCCCGGCGAAGAAAACCGCGGCGTCTCCCGCGACCAGCAAGACTACGAGTTCGAATGCAAAGAAGGCTCCGGCCAAGAAAGTCGCGAAGAAAGCTGCTGCGCCCGCAACCGCCGCGAAGAAAAAGCCCGCCGCCAAATCTTAAACCGGTTGTACGCGTACTCTTTTGGGATAGGAGGAGAGATGATCTCTCCTCCTATTTTTTTCACGCGCTTGAGCCGTGTCGATGAGTATGGGGCGGCGTGGGTGGGACCCGCAACGGCCGGGACGCAACGTCGAAAGGGCCGCCGGTCGCGCGGGTTCGCGGCGGGCCGGAGGCATGCGCTCGTGCGAAAACAGGTGCCGGGTGCGTGCTGCTAACCGGGCACGCGTTTCCGGTACTTGAGCGCCTGGGCAACGATATCATCCACCGGCCAAAGGCGTCCGATGCCTTCGTAGCCGCACGCGAGCAGACCTTCTTCGGGGCCGATAAAGCGTGCGTCCCGGCTCCGGAGCGTCGCGACATTTTGCTCGGTTGCCGGGTGCAGCCACATCTTGCCGTTCATGGCCGGTGCGATCAGCAGGGGCGCGCGCGTGGCGAGCGCGATCGAGGTCAGCGCGTCGTCCGCGAAACCGTGCGCAAGCTTGGCGATGACGTCCGCTGTGGCCGGCGCGATGAGCAGCAGTTCGGCATTATCGGCAAGTTCGATGTGACCGGGATGCCAATCAGCTTTCTCGTCGAAAATGTCGACCGTCACGGGATGGCGGGAAAGCGTCTGCAGGGTAAGCGGCGTGATGAACTGCGTTGCCCCTCGGGTCATGACGACGTGAACCGAGCAGCCCTGTTTGGTAAGTTTGCTCGCCAGATCGGCCGCTTTGTAAGCCGCAATGGAAGCGGTAACGCCAAGAACCACGTTCATGGTTAGATCATCCATCAGAGACAGGCCGATCGCCGGTCAGCCCATCCGGTCCATGGTCCCGTTCAGCAGGCCTTTCACCCCTGCCCGGACGGGTGACCGGCAATTACTCAACATTTTGAATTTGTTCGCGAATCTTGTCGAGTTCGGCCTTGGCCTGAACGACCAGCTGCGAAATCTCCACGTCGTTCGCCTTTGCGCTCAGCGTGTTGAGTTCGCGTCCGATCTCCTGGCCGATGAATTCCAGGGTGCGTCCGATCGCATCCGGCTGCCGGCAGGTCACCTGGAACTGGTCGAGATGCGATTCCAGGCGCGTCACCTCTTCAGAAAAGTCTGATCGCTCGGCAAAAAACGCCACCTCTTTAGCCAGGCGCTCGTCGTCCATGTTCACGTGGATTTCCAGTTTCTGGATGCGATCCCGGAGGTTAGACCGGTAGCGCGCAACTGCTTGCGGGCGCAAACGTTTGACCTTGGTTAAAATCGAGTGCACCAACCGGGCGCGTTTCAGCAAGTCGCGCTGCAGGTGAGCGCCTTCCTTCGCCCGCATGGCCATCAACTGATCCAGCGCTGATTCGATTGCGCCGGTCAGCGCGGTTTTCAGCGCCGGACTGACTCGGGCTTCGTTGGCCCCTTCGATCACACCCGGCAACCGCACCAGGGTGTCGAGGCTGACTTCGCCGGTTAAACCAAGTGAAGCCTGCAAACCTTTAAACGCCTTCAAATACGCGTGGGCCAAGGGCTCATTTATCTTCACAACCGGCCCGGCGGCGCCCGGGTCGGCCACGACCGAGACCGTGAGCCGTCCGCGGTGCACCCGCCGCGTCACCGCCGCGCGCACGTCAGCTTCCGAGGCCGCCAGGGCGGAAGGCAGATTGATGGCCAGATCGATCTGCCGCTTGTTTACCGATTGGATCTCGACCGCAAGCTTGACGCCGGCGCACGTCGAGTGGCCGCGGCCATAACCGGTCATGCTATGCATGTGGGGCGTGGTCGTGGTATTCCTGCAGCGCTTTCACGCCGATACCTTTCTTTTGGACCGAGTAAATGGCGCGGATACTCGCCTCAACGGCGCTGACCGTGGTCAGGATCGGAATGCGGCGTGCCACCGCCAGGCTGCGGATGCGCACCTCGTCCTGGCGCGGCACTTTGCCGCTTGGCGTGTTGATGATGAGATCGATTTCATCGTTCTTGATCATGTCGAGAACGTGAGGCCGTCCCTCCGATAGCTTGAACAGGCGAGTAACCGGCAACCCGGCATTGCTCAGCGCCCGTGCGGTGCCGCTCGTCGCGTATAGTTTGAAGCTGAGTGCGACCAGTTCGCGGGCGAGGGTTAGCATCGGTGCTTTGTCGCTATCCTTTACGCTGACAAAAATATTTCCGCTGCGGGGCAGAGGCGGCTGCGCCGCCATCTGCGACTTGGCGTACGCCAACCCGAGATCGCCGTCGATGCCCATGACTTCGCCGGTCGATTTCATTTCCGGACCAAGCGCGATGTCGATGCCGGGAAACCGGATAAACGGAAACACGGCTTCCTTCACCGAGTAATGCGGGGGCACCAATTCCTCGGTGAAACTGAGTTCCCGAAGCGTCTTTCCGGCCATCACCTTGGCGGCGAGCTTTGCTAAGGGCACGCCGATGGCTTTACTGACGAACGGGACGGTGCGGGACGCGCGCGGGTTAACTTCAAGCACGTACACCGCATCTTCCTTGATCGCGAACTGTACGTTCATCAGCCCGCATACTTCCAAGGCATGGGCCATCGCTTTGGTGGCGCGCACGATTTCATCGTGGATGGCCGGGCTGAGTGAAAAAGCCGGAATCACGCAAGCGCTGTCGCCGCTGTGGATCCCGGCTTGTTCAATGTGCTGCATCACCGCCCCGATCACGGCCGTTTCGCCGTCGGCGATACAGTCCACGTCAACCTCGATGGCATCTTCGAGAAAACGATCGACGAGCACCGGCCGTTGCGGGCTGGCTTCGACCGCCGTACGAATGTAGCGGCGCAGGTCTTCTTCCTGGTAAACAATTTCCATCGCCCGTCCCCCCAGCACGAAAGAAGGACGCACCAGAACGGGGAAACCGATTTTCCTGGCGACCGCGACGGCCTCCTCTGCGTCGATGGCGCTGCCGTTAGGGGGCTGGTTGAGTTGCAAGCGCTGCAACAGGGCCGCGAAATCTTTCCGGTCTTCAGCGATTTCGATGCTGCGCGGCTGGGTGCCGATAATGTTCACGCCGTTAGCCTGTAATGCGGCCGCCAGATTCAACGGCGTCTGGCCGCCAAACTGGACGATCGCGGCCCAACATTTCTCCTGTTGGTAGATATTAAGGACGTCTTCCAGGGTCAGCGGCTCGAAATACAGCTTATCGCTGGTGTCGTAATCGGTCGACACGGTCTCCGGATTGGAGTTCACCATGATGGTTTCAAAACCTTCCTCCTTCAGGGCGAAGGCCGCATGCACGCAGCAATAATCGAACTCGATGCCCTGCCCGATCCGGTTGGGGCCGCCACCCAGAATCATGACCTTCCTGCGGTCCCCGGTGCGCGTCTCATTTTCTTCGCCGTACGTGGAATAGTAGTAAGGCGTGTAGGCCTCAAACTCGGCGGCGCAGGTGTCGACAAGCCGGTAAGTGGGAACGATGCCGGCTGCGATTCGTTCCTGGCGGACTTCGTTCTCACTGCGTCCGGTCAGGTGCGCAATCTGGCGGTCGGAAAAACCAAACAACTTCGCGTGGCGCAGGTTAAAATCTCCGCGCCGGATGTTTTCCTCTTCCTGCACGATCTGCCGGATGTTCTGAAGGAACCAGGGATCGATGCCGGTGATCTCGTGCAGGCGCTCGACCGAAAGGCCGGCCTGCATCCCGTACCGGAGGTAAAAGATGCGATCCCACGACGGGTTCACCAGCTTGCGCTCGATCTCGTCCAGGGCCCATGCACCATCCGGCAGGCGAGGTTCGCGATCTTTCCCGTCTCCGCCTAACCCGGCCCGACCGATCTCAAGCGAGCGCAATGCTTTCTGTAATGCTTCCTTGAAGGTGCGCCCGATCGCCATGGCCTCGCCGACGCTCTTCATCTGGGTGGTTAAGGTCGGGTCAGCCTGTGGGAATTTCTCAAAGGTGAACCGCGGCACTTTCACCACGCAGTAATCGATCACGGGTTCGAAACTCGCCGGGGTCTCGCGGGTGATGTCGTTGCGGATTTCGTCGAGGGTGTAGCCGACCGCTAACTTGGCGGCGATCTTGGCGATGGGAAATCCCGTGGCTTTGGAAGCCAGGGCCGAGGATCGCGAAACTCGCGGGTTCATTTCGATCACGGCCATCCGCCCGTTTTTCGGGTTCAGAGCAAACTGAATGTTTGAACCGCCCGTCTCGACGCCGATCTCCCGGATGACTGCGAAAGAGGCGTCACGCATGAGTTGGTACTCGCGGTCGGTCAGGGTCTGGACCGGAGCAACCGTAATGGAGTCGCCGGTGTGAACCCCCATCGCATCGAAGTTCTCGATGGAGCAGATCACGACGCAGTTGTCCGCGCGGTCGCGCATCACCTCCATTTCGAATTCTTTCCAGCCGAGCAGCGATTCTTCGATGAGGACCTCGGAGACCGGCGATAAGCTGAGCCCGCGCGCGACGATTTCCTCGAACTCCTGGCGGTTGTAAGCGATGCCCCCGCCTGAGCCGCCTAAAGTGAAGGCCGGCCGGATGATCAAGGGGAACGTGCCGACCTCGAGCGCGACCCGGCGCGCCTCGTCAAGGTTATGGGCCGTACCGGACCTGGGCACATCCAAACCGATGCGCAGCATCGCCTCCTTGAACAGTTGCCGGTTTTCCCCTTTATCGATCGCCTCGGCGTTGGCGCCGATCAAACGTACGCCGTACTTCTTGAGCGCGCCGCTTCGGAAGAGGTCCATGGCGGTGTTGAGAGCGGTCTGGCCGCCAAGCGTGGGAAGCAACGCGTCCGGCTTTTCACGTTCGATGATTTTTTCAACGACTTCCGGCGTGATCGGTTCGATGTAGGTGCGAGCCGCAAACTCCGGGTCGGTCATGATCGTGGCAGGGTTTGAGTTGACCAGGACGACCTCATACCCTTCTTCCTTAAGCGCTTTGCAAGCCTGCACGCCCGAATAGTCGAACTCGCAGCCTTGCCCGATAACGATCGGTCCCGATCCGATCAGCAATATTTTGTGGAGGTCGGTGTCTTTGGGCATCGAGGTTGCAGATTAGCCCGAAGGCAAGTGGGCGCAAGCGCAGCGTCACCTAAGGGGTCCGGCCTGCCGCGGTCCGATGCTGCCCGGCAGGCTGATACACAGGCATTGCTTTTACGACGGCCCTGCTTTGTGCCGGGCTAAAGCTGCTGCTCGAACTCTACAATCCGGTGCAGCGCTTCGACGAAAGATTGCAGGCCGCTCGCCGGCAGCATGATCGTGTCTCTGCGACCGCTTACGTCTTCCGTGATCTTCAGGAAACGTCCCCGCTGATTTTCTTTCAAATCGAGGAAGAACACCTTCCGATCCACCTGAATTTTCTCAGAAACGAGGGCATCATCAGACCGATGTGATTCGTCACTGTTATTCATATAACCTGTCTGCCTGCTGCTTCCATATTTGTGGGCCGCAACTGCTTAGAACGTTATTCGTCTCCATCGCCGTTACGGATCAAACAAGCCGACGGCGGCACGAACTTTGTGCATGGTTTCCTCGGCTACCGCTCGCGCTTGCGTTGCCCCTTGCGCTAAAACGCTCTCGACGTAACCCGGGTCGGCCTCCAGCCGGGCCCGGCGTTCGCGCATGGGCCGGAACGTTTCCCAGAACTTTTCAAACAGGCGTTTCTTGAATTCGCCGTAGCCCACCCCGCCCTCACGGAATTGTCTTTCCATGAGCTGCACCTCATCGGGCGGCGCAAACAACCGGTAGAGCTGGTAAATGGTTGACCGGGACGGATCTTTGGGCGCTTCCACCGGGGTCGAGTCGGTGACGACGCTCATCACCTTTTTACGGAGTGCCTTTTCCGGCCCGAATACTTCAAGGGTATTACCGTAACTCTTACTCATCTTCTGGCCGTCCAGCCCCGGTACCGTGGCGACCTCGTCACGGATGTAGGGTTCGGGCAGGTGCAGAATTTCGCCGTAAGTCTCATTAAACTTGATGGCAAGATCCCGCGTAATCTCGAGGTGCTGCTTTTGATCTTTGCCGACCGGCACGACGTCCGACCGGTAAATCAGGATGTCTGCAGCCATCAGCACCGGGTACGCGAAAAGACCGTGTGAGGCCGGTAAGCCGCGCGCAATCTTGTCTTTATAAGAGGTGCAGCGTTCAAGCAGACCCATCGGGGTGACCGTGCTCAAAATCCACGCCAGCTCCGCCACGGCAGGGACGTCCGACTGCCGGAAAAAGCAGGCCTTGGCCGGGTCCAGCCCGCACGCCAGCAAATCGAGCGCGAGATTATGCGTGTATTCGCGCAGCGTCGGGCCGTGTTGGGTGCTGGTCAGGGCGTGGTAGCTGGCGATGAAGTAAAAGGCTTCGCCCCGGTCCTGCAGTTCCACCGCGGGACGCACCGCCCCGAAGTAGTTTCCGATGTGTAAGGCGCCGCTTGGCTGCAGCCCGGTGATGTAACGAAGCATGGCGACTCCTAGCACAGGCAGTGGCGAGTGGCGAGTGGCGAGCGCCGGGCGCCGATCGGAGCTCGGCGTTCGGCGTTCGGCGTTCGGCGTTCGGCGTTCGGCGTTCGGCGTTCGGCGTTCGGC
>Ga0213876_10001288_pt1 | contig 15804 bp, 14 predicted proteins | sample BarmaccomBMRX_R9_FD_160113 | JGI IMG/M metagenome (GOLD analysis project Ga0213876, IMG submission 160113) | Root-associated microbial communities from Barbacenia macrantha in rupestrian grasslands, the National Park of Serra do Cipo, Brazil - RX_R9 | ecosystem: Host-associated > Plants > Roots...
AGATGCGCACGTGGAGGAAGCCGCCGTAGGTCAGCCACGCTACGAACGCCCCCGTCTCCTTCGAGTCCCAGCCCCAGTAGCGCCCCCACGACTCGTTCGCCCAGATGGCGCCCGTCATCAGCAGCAAGGCGAGGCCGGCAAAGGTCACGCCGCCCGTCTTGTACATCAGGCTGTCGATCTTCTCCTTGTCGGGGAGCGCCGCCCGCAGCTTCTCGGTCTTGAAGCTGAAGAGGATGACGAAGAGCGTCGCCGCGAAGCCCGTGATGAGCGCGGCCAGCTCGACCGGGTTGGCGTTGAGACTCAGGAAGAACTCGTTCTGGCGGCCGCGCACGAACTGCTCGCCGGCCTGCGCGAGCCTCCCCGGCGGCAGCGCCGCGATCTGCTCGGGGCGCAGCCCCTCGTTCTCGGCGAGGAACTGCCCCGCGCGCTGGAACTGCGAAGGGTTGATGCAGGCCGTGCCCGCCGGCCGCGCCCCGGCATCTTCGCAGACGGCGACCGCCTGAATCGTCTTCACCTGGTAGACGAGCATCCCGACCGCGAGCGCCTGCGCGACGAGCGCGGCCTTCAAAACGTGGTGGCCGAGGCGGCGCGAGCTTTCGCTGTTCTCCCAGACGTAGCGGCAGAAGAGCACGATGACGAGCAGGAGCAAAATCCCCGAGGCCGCGAGCAGCCAGCCGACGTAGGGCAGCTCCGCCCGCAGCGGCAGCGGGAAGCGCGGCGGCAGGAAGACGGCCGACCCGTACGAGCCTAACGTCTTGTTCATGCCCCACCCGATGCTCCCGACGGCGAGCACGCTCCCCTTGCTCACGGTCGCGATGACCGCGAGCGCGAAGATGCTCGACCAGATCGCCATCGCCTCGGTCTTCACGCCGTCCTTCAGAAGGTAGACGACCGCCGTCGCGAAGCAGACGAGCGCGATGCCGTAGGAGAGCGAGGCGATGCCGACGTGAATCGGCCGCCAGTAGGAGTCGAGCACCGGCTGGAGCCCGAGGATGTCGTCGCCGATGAAGCGCGCGAGGATGAGAATCAGAGACGCCAGCGGCAGCGAGACCGCGCCGAGGAAGCGGAAGTTCTTCCGGTGCGCGATCAAAAGCGTCGTGAAACCCGCGCCGAAGGCGAACGCCAACGAGAGGTCGTAGAGGTTCGCGAACGGGATGTTGCGGAAGACCCACGGCCACTCCGCCTCGGGCTTGCCCTGCTGGAGCCAGATCGCCACGTCGTGCTCGCGGTAGGCGATCCAGCGGACGAGCCAGCTCCCGAGGTTCAGCATCACGCCGAGCGTCGCGCTGCCCAGGCCGATCTTCTCGAAGAGCGTCGAGGGCGCGTAGAGGTTCGTCAGGTAGAAGACGGCCGCGATGAGGTAGGCGGCGAGCGCACACATCATCAGCGCGCCGTCCGAGCTGAAGTGCTCGGGGCCTGCCTTCATCCGCAGGAGCGTCAGCGCCCCCGCGCCCAGCAGGGCAATCGCCGCGGGCAGGTAGGACGACAGCCGCGCCCCCTTCAAATTAACCTCCGGCGCGCCCAGCACGGCCGGCTGCTTTAAAACTTCGCTCATCGCTTTTTCACCTCGCGGGCTTCGCTGACTTCACGTCCGAGAGTTCGCCGCCGACCGCGGCGACGAGCTTCCAGAAGCGGTCTTCGAAGCCCAGTTGGTTGCGGTTCGTGTTGCCGCCCGTCACCACCTCGAAGCGCCCGTCACCCTTCTCGTCCAACTGCGCCCAGACGCGCTGGTGTGAGAAGAAGAAGACGGCGCTGAGCGTCAGCGCGAGCAGCGTGAATCCGATGTAGACGACCGTCGAGCCCGGGTCTTTCTGGACGGCGAGGACGTGCGCCTTGGGCGCCTTCTCGAAATCGACCAGCCGCCACGTGTAGCCCGCGACGGGCTGGCGCGCGAAGGGCGCGCGCTCGGCCATCTCGGGCGTGAAGGCGAAGGCGCGCGCGGGGCTCGCGGCGCCGGGCGCCGTCACGGCCAGGGTGGCCGCCGGGTTGTTGTAGACGCTCCCGTCCGACTCCTGGTTGTCGCCGCCGACGGTGAAGTTCGCGGCGAAGTCTTTGAACTCGACGCGCGTCCCGTCGGGCAGAGTCGCCGCTCCGTCGCGGGGGATGTTCAGCTCCTGCGGCTGGCCGCCCGCCTGCGGCGTCACCTGCAACTTGATGCTGCGCGCCTTGCCTTCGGCGATGAAGCTCGCCTGGAAGAAGCGGTAGCCGCGGTAGTCGTAGGGGCGGTTGAGGTGGACGAGCGCCTCGGTCTCGCCGCGCTCGGGGTCTTTGATCTTGATGCGCGTCAGCCAGTCGAGCGTGTTGTCGGCGGTGATCGCGCCCTCCTTGCGGATGAGATTCTGCTCGATGTCCGTGCACTCGACCTGGAACGGGAGCTGGCGCACCGACTGCGAGAGCTGGTCGAGGTTGAAGACCGTCTCGGTCAGCTCGTTCGAGGTGGCCCCGGGCACCAGCGGCATCTGCCCGTTGGTCGAGAACATCGAGGTCAGGAAGCCGCCGAAGAAGATCGTCAGCAGCGCGACGTGGACGGCGTACGCGCCGAGCCGGTTCCAAGCGCAGCGCTCGCCGAAGACGTAGGTCTTCCCCTTCTTCTCCGTCACGACGGTCTTCAAGCCCGATTTGCCGAACGCGCCGACGACGCGCGCGACGGCCTCCTCTAAATTGGCCGCCCGCACGCTGAGCGTCGCGCTCGGCTTCTGCCCGCTCAGCCAGTGCCCCGAGGCGTCGAGCTTCTTGCGCGAGATGAACACCCACGCGCCGGGGAAGCGGTCGATGGAGGCGAGCACGATGTTGAGCGAGAGGACGAGCAGCAGCGCGTTGAAGTACCAGGCGTGGTAGATGTCGAAGACGCCGAGCTTGCCGTAGAGGAAGCGCTGCGCGGGCGTCAGCGCGGCGAAGTACTTGTCGAAGCCCTCGACGTTCTGCTGCATGATGAGCATGCCGATCATGCAGGCCGCGGCGAGCATCACGAGCAGGATGACGCCGAAGCGCACCGAGCTGAGCAGGTCGAGCGTCCGCTTCGCCCCCATGTAGGAGACGGCCCCCGTGACGAGCAGGACGACGACCGTGAAGGTCGGGCTGTAGAAGCCCTCGCCGAAGGTCTCCCCGAAGGCGCGGCCGAGCACCCAGGGCAGGAACGCGATAATCGCGCCGATGGCCGCGACGACGACGCGCTCCGCGGTCGAGGGGGAATCCTTCGACGCGGCCGTGCCGGCGCGTGGCAGTACGTTGGTCTCTTCGATGGCTGACATGGTAATGAAGGGGCGGCGAACCGAATCGGAACGAAAGTAAGGCCGCGGGGCATTCCCTGACGAAGACGAACCGTTGACGCCCCGAATGATAACGAAATGCGCGTGCGACGGCAACCCGCTTCGCCCCGCTAAGAGCGCCGCGCGCGCCGCCCCCGCGAATCCGGTTCCCTACACTTTGGTTGCCGCGTTGAGCGCCGGCGATGCCCCGCGCCTTGCTGCCGGGGGCCTGTGTTATCATCTCGCGGGATTACATCATGTCTAAGAATCTTCTCCTCTGCGCGCTCGGCCTCGTCCTCGGTTTCTTCGGCGGATTCCTGATTACCAACTCGATCACGAAGCCCTCCGCGCAGGTCGCGCAGGCGCCCGCGGCCGCTGCCGGCGGCGGCGAGGCGCGCCCGCTCGGCCCCGAACAGATGAGCGGCGAACTCCCGCAGGGGCATCCGGACATCTCGGGCGCGGGCGGGGGCACGGGCACGGCCGCCTCGACCTCCGCCGAGGCGCAGGGCGCGATGGACAAGGCCGACCGCGCGCCGAAGGATTTTCAGGCGCAGCTCGAAGCCGCGCGCGTCTTCTACGAACAGCACGACTTCGACAAGGCCGCGCTCTACGCCGACCGCGCGCTGCAACTGAAGGGCAACGACTTCGACGCCCTCGTCCTGTCGGGCAACGCCCGGTACGACGCGAACGACTACGCCGGGGCCGCGACCTTCTACGAGCGCGCGCTCGCCGTCAAGCCCGACTCGCCCGACGTGCGCACAGACCTCGGCAACACCTTCTTCAACCGCGGCGACTACGACCGCGCCGTCGCCGAGTACCGCAAGTCCGTCCAGCTCGACCCCGGCCACGTCAACAGCTGGCGCAACATCGCCGCCGCCTCGCTCCAGAAGGGCGACAAGGCCACGGCCACCGAAGCCGTCGAACAACTCTCCCGCCTCGCGCCCCAAAGCCCCGACACCGAAGCCCTCCGCCGCAAGCTCGCCGAGCTACCTTGAACGCCGCGCCCGGCCGGCGGCGGCGCACCGGGAGCCGAACATGAGATCACGCACCTACGAAGTCGGCCGCTCCACCATCTCGCTGATCTTCGGCGACATCACCACGTCTAAGGCCGAAGTCCTCGTCAGCTCCGACGACTATTTCCTCTCGATGGGTGGCGGCGTCTCGGCCTCCATCCTTCGGGCCGGCGGGCCTCGCATCGCCTCCGACGTCAGCTTGGTGGCGTCGGAGGGGGCGCGGCCGCGGCTCGGCAACGTGGTCGTCTCGACTGCCGGCGACCTACCTGCCAAGTACGTCTTTCACGCCGTGACCATCGGCAAAGAGGTGCTGCCGCCAGACGCGATAGTGCGCCATGCCACCCTAGCCGCCATGAGGCTGCTGGCGCAGCTCGGCTGCCGCTCCATCGCGTTCCCGGCGATAGGAGCGGGAGTCGCAGGCATCCCCCTTGAAGTTGTCGCCTCACAGATGGCCGTCTCGCTGGTCGGGTTTCTAATGGACGCGCCCGATGCATACCGGGTCGAGCTCTACCTGATGGATCGCTACGGCTTGAAACGCCCCGACGACTACTTCGTCTTTTTCGAGGAGTTCGCGGCGCGAAAGATGGGGGTCTCGGCGCAGACCGACGCGGCGCGGTCGGCGCTGACCGCCCCGATGGCCGAGGCCCACGCCCCATCCGCCGAAGAACAAGAGTATATGCAGCGGCGGCACCAAGTCTTCCTGATGCTGCGCCAGCTCGACACGCGCCGTAACCAGATCGAGGCGGCCATCCTCCGGGCGCTCGCCGAGCCCGAGGCGCCGCAACCCTTGACGCTCGCGCAACTCAACGAGCAACTGGAGGGTGTCAACGCCATCAGGCGCAACTACCAAGTGGAGCTGGTGCCGTCAAACACCGCCGCCGAGTCGGTAGTCGCCAACTCGGTCTTCGTCAGCTCGACCAGCGAAGATTTGAAGCCGTACCGCCTGGCGGTCAGGCGCGTCATCGACGGGATGCAGATGAAGTTCATCGGGATGGAGGAGTTCGCGCCGGAGGCGCAGGCACCCGCCGACCTGATTCGCCGGAAGGTCAGGCAGTCGAAGGTGTATCTGGGCATACTCGGGCTGCGGTACGGCTACGTTGACCCCGGCACCGGCCTCTCGATGACCGAGTTGGAGTACCACCAGGCCGTAGCCAGCGCCAAGCCGATACAGATGTTCGTCATCGACAAGAACGCCACCATCCGGGCCAACATGGTCGAAGAAGACCCCACTAAGTACGCCAAACTTTTAGAGTTCAAAAGCAGGGTGATGAAGGATCACACCTGCACGCAGTTTACGGACGAGCATGACCTCGCGGACAAGGCCGAGGCCGCCCTCAAAGAGGCGCTGCCGGCCTGACGCGCGCCGCCCGTTAGCCGAACGAACTCATCCACTCCACGCAGCGCTCAAGCTCTGAGTGCATCTCCTCGGCCGGGGCGTGGTGGATGCGGCCGTGGCCGGGGAGCACCCACTCGAACTTATATTCAAGGAGCCTCCGCATCGAGCGTGTCTGGGCCGTCCATGAATACCAGCAGGCCGTGCGGAAGGCCGTGAGCGTCCCGCGCGTCGGCGACCACGCGAGGTGGTCTCCGGTGAAGAGGTACTTGTCGCGGTAGAGCAGCACGGCATGGCCGCGCGTGTGGCCGGGGGTAGGAATGACGAGCAGGTCTTGGTCTAAACGCACGGCCTCAACGCCTTCGACGACGCGCTCGACGCCGTAGCGCGCGGCGTTGTCGTCCCCGTGCATGACGCGCGAGGCTTTGAAGTGACGCGCGTACTTGTCGTGATCTGCAACGTCGTCGCGGTGCGTGAGGAAGATAGTGCGGACGCCGCCCAAAGCCTCGATCTTCCGCACGAGCGGGCGCGTGAAGCGCGGCGAATCGACGAGGACGTTGCCGCCCTCGTCGTCGGGCCGCACGACAAGGTAACTCCACGCGCCGAAGCTCGACTCGGCGTTGAAGCCGCAGTAAAAGACGTTTCCGTCAACGCGCTCGGGGAACGCCTCGACGCCGAGCCGCGCGTCGTAAGCGCGCGTCGTCCCGATGGAAGAGGTCGGGCACGCGACGATTGCCTTCAAAGCGCCGAGCACCTCCTCATTCGTCCGCGGCTGACAGTAAACGCTCGACTGGTCGCCGTGGTCTTGGAAGACTGTGGGCGCGATCTGGCGGCACGCGTCGCAGTCGATGCACGACTCGTCCACGTAGAAGTCGCCCGGCACGTTCTCCGGCAGACGTTTCGCTGGATTCGCCACGCGACAAGTTTAAGTCCACACCGCGCAGACTCCCAAGCGGTAAAGTTTGACGGGCCGGCGCGCCCGTGGCTAAAGTTGAGCACCACCATCACGGGAGCCTTTGAAATGGAAAGATGCAACAACTGTGGAGCCCCCTTCGACGCACGCCCCGCATCAGGCTCTTGCGAATTTTGTGGCGCGGCGCCCGCGCGCGCTTACAAAGTGCTGGCGCAATCTCTCAGGATAGAGATCATCGACGATGTCAGCGCCGTGCTGATTCCCAAAGGCGCGCAGTTGCCGACGCAAATCACCGAAATCTTTTCGACCGGGCAGGACGGGCAAAGCTCTGTGCAGATTCATCTGGTCGAGGGCGACGCCGAAAAGGCCAGCGAGAACCGGCACCTCGGCAGATACATCCTGCCCGGCATCACCCCGCAGCCGAAAGGTGCGCCGCAGATACTGTTCGGCCTCTCCATCTCCGCGGACGGCGAGCTGGTAGTCAAGGCGGAGGAGGTAGGCACGGATAATCGGCGGGAGTACGGCGGGGTGAGGGTCGGCGTGATGTAGCGTGACGGCCCGCGCCCTTTAGACACGCGGGTTGAAGCGGCCGGTGCAATCATGAGCACTTCTGAAAACGTTACGTCGGACGTTTGCGAGGACTGCGGGGCGTCCGTGGCGGGCGGCAGGGACGGGTGTCTGAAACTGTTCGAGGAAGTCATCGCCAGGGAATTTAGCGATTACCGCTACGGCCGAGTCCACCGCCTCACCGTTGACGCGTACTCGCTCCAACACCCCGACAAGTACATGCGTTCGGGCAAATCGTTCGCGGCGCACCTCACGGGAATGTGCGCGGCGGTCGAGCACGAAGACGCCCCGGCGCTGAACCAGACAATTCAGAAGTGGCTGAGCACAAACCCGCAAGTCGAAAAGCCCGCGCGCCTTCCCGAACGTCGCGGAGACTTGAACATCACACACATCCACGGTGCCGAAGACGCGGACGCACACGTCAAACGTGTCGGGGAGTGGGCGCGAGACGTGTGGGGCGCGTGGGCCGAACATCACGACCTGGCGCGACGTTTGATTGACGAGGCGACCTCTTAATACAGACTGCGGGACGGGGTCTGCGACGGGAGAAAAGATTGATGGCGACTGCGGTAAGACATCTGACGACGGCGGAGCTGGAGGCGGGGCTTGAAGAGATACGGCGCGCGCCTAAAGACGCAGGCCCGCTGGCGTTGATCGTACGCCGGCCGCGCACGGACGAGCGGGAAGTCCTCGCGGAAGGCGTGCTCGACCCCTCGGAAGGTCTCGTCGGCGACAGTTGGAAGGAGCGCGGCAGCTCCCGCACGGCGGACGGGTCGGCCCACCCGTTGATGCAGCTCAACATCATGAACGTGCGCGTCATCGCACTGGTCGCGCAGGAGAAAGAGAGGTGGCCGCTGGCCGGCGACCAACTCTACCTCGACCTCGACTTGAGCGGCGAGAACCTCCCGGCGGGGACGCGTCTGTCCCTCGGGGAGGCGGTCATCGAAGTGACGGCCCCGCCGCACACGGGCTGCAAGAAGTTCGTCTCGCGGTTCGGGCTTGAGGCGATGAAGTTCGTCAACTCGGAGGTGGGGCGGGAGCTGCACCTGCGCGGAATCAACGCGCGCGTCATACGACGCGGCATCGTCCGCGTCGGAGACGTGGCCCGGAAAATCTGACGCGTCCGCGACCGCAAGCGGCGACAGAAACTTCGCACGCAAAGGTCGCGGCGGGGCAAACTTTCTCCCACGGCTCGAATTTAGAAGGCGCCGGCAAGCTTTCGAAGTGCAAAAGACGGCGGAAACTTATATGGAGACTCTTCAGGACGCGAGGCACCTCTACGAGGTCGAGCGCCGCGCTCGACACGGTGAATAACGGCGGGCGTTTGGCGCTTGCGGGATTTGTAAGTGACGGTCATTCAGCATAATACGTGTGGTAAAAACCGATATGGGAAAGCTGCTTCTATGCTGCGCATTATTCTCACTGCTGATTCAGCCATCCTCGGCACAGGTCGTCGATAAATCTAACGACCGGGTCGCGCCGCCCCCGCCGCCGAAACTTGCCGAAGTCGTCAGGGTTGAGGCTCAGCCCTCGAAGGGTTTCAGCTATCCTTACTACTTTTACGTCCCGCCCGAGCTGTCGGGCGAGAAGGGCAAAAATGTAGCGCAGACTCTTCTCGTCCTGCCTAATAACACGGGCAAGCCCGACGATAACTTCGCCGTGCATGACAACTCCGCGCGACGATATATCGAAGACCTGCGCCGCCTGGGCTCGAACTTAAAAGTCGCCCTGCTGGTGCCCGCCTTCCCGCGCCCCGCCGCGGACTGGCGCGTCTACACGCACGCGCTCGACCGCGATTCCCTGCTCACGGAGAGGAAAGAGTACAGGCGTTTCGACCGGCAGCTGATTCGTATGATCGACGACGCGAGAACGCGCCTCCGGTCGGACGGGTATCGTTTTGATAAGCGCGTGCTGATGTACGGCTTCTCCGCCGCGGGGATGTTCACCAACCGCTTCACCTTTCTCCACCCCGAAAGGATTAAGGCCGCGGCCGTCGGCTCGCCGGGCGGCTGGCCGATAGCCCCCGTCGAGTCCTGGAAAGGAAAGAGTCTGCGCTACCCAATCGGGGTTGCGGATTTCAAGACAGTGTCGGGCGAGAGGCTGGACGTGAAAGGGCTGCGGAGGGTGCCGCTCTTCCTGTTTCTGGGCGCCGAAGACACAAACGATTCGGTAATCTTCAGAGACTCATACGAGGTTGAAGACGAGGAGTTGATTATCGCGCTGTTCGGCAGAACGCTTATCGAGCGCTGGGCATTCACACAGGAGATGTACGGGGAGAATCTGCCCGCCGCGACACTAAAGCTCTACCCGGAAGTCGGACACTCGGTCTCTAAGGAGATGTGGGGTGACATCAAGGCTTTCTTCTCCAAACACCTTCACGAATAAGTAACGCGCGCCGGACAAACCTGACTCGCGCCGTCTTCCGCAAGAGGTCTAATAGTCTCCGCGGAGCGAGGTCTGCTCCTCCGTGACGGAAAACTCCGGGTATTCCGCGGCGAGTTCTTTGAACATATCGTAATATGCTTCGCCGACCGTGACAGACTTGAGGCCGTTCGGGCGTGCGATGAGCGGCAAGACCTGACTCGGGACGATGCCGCCGAAAGTTAACTTCAGGTCTTCCAGGTTCGGGAACAACTCGATATTTTTCGGCAGCGAATGGAAGCCCCTTAAACCGATGTGCCTTACGCCGTTCATCTTCGACACCTCCGGCGGGAACGCTTCGAACTGTGGGTTGTGGTGCAACCTGAGATAACGTAACCGCTTCATGGAGCTGAACTCGGGCGGGAAGGTCGTAAACTCGTTAGAGCTTCCCTCGCCTTCGTTGCCGAGGTCGAAATCCACAATGTTGGTGAGCGCGCCGACCTCCGGGGGCAGCTCTTTAATGGCGCAGCTTTTGAGCTGAAGCCGATTCACGCTCCACATCGTGCCGAGCATGTTGAAGGTCGCGGCGAGGTCGAGGTCGGTACAGAACTGAATTTGTAGTGAGATAATCTCTCTAATCTTTTCTATCTCCGCCGGCGGCCGTTTCATGCCCTTGTCGCAGGTGAGAGTGCAGACGTTGCCGCTCGTAGTGACTTGCCCCCACCCGTACCCGGCGCGCAAGACCAGCGTGTCGAGTTTTGAATATTTGAAGCGAGTCGTCAGCGTCAGAGCCATCTTCTGCCCCCGAAGTCATATAAGTATCATGGCGGCGGAGTGGTTTGAAACCGTGACGGCCGAGTGTCCGGCGTAACCTATCGGCGAGGTGAGCGCAAAACCATGTCGCGAAAATTTATCCCCGGAACTTTTCCCACGAAGGTTATCAGCAGCCGCGAAGTCGCCGGATTCGTCCTGACCGAAACCTGCTACACGCCGCATCAGAAGCTCCCCCGCCACTCCCACGAGTGCGCCAACTTTATTATCGTCCTGCGGGGCACTTTCACCGAGCACTTCGGGAGGAAGACACGCCGTTGCGCGCCTTCGAGATTAATATTTCGTCCGCCGGGGGAGTCGCACGCGGATCAGTTTCACGGCGAGGGCGGTAGTTGCCTGACAGTCGAGGTCGCGGCGCAGGGGTGGGAGAGGATGCGCGAGCATTCGGTCACGCTCGAAGACTCTGCCGACTTTCAGAATGTGTTCTTAACGAACATCACGGCGCGGCTCTACAGTGAGTTTCGCCGCGCGGACAAAAGCTCTTCGCTCGCCCTTGAGGGCCTCACGCTCGAAATGATTGCGGAGGTCTCGCGCCTCTCCGGCAGGGAGCACGGGCCGACATCCACACGCCGCGTCGAGCGCGCCAGGGAGATCATCCACGCACACTTTGCCGACAACCTGACTCTGAGCCGTCTCGCCGCATCCGTCGGCACGCACCCGGTCTGCCTGGCGCGTGAGTTTCGTCTCCAATACCGCTGCACGGTCGGCGAGTATATGCGCCACCTGCGCGTCCAATTCGCGTGTCGAGAACTGACCGACTCGGACGCGACGATTGCCGAGATAGCGTCCGCGTCCGGGTTCTTCGACCAGAGCCACTTTTCGAGAACCTTCAAACAGCTCACCGGCAGGACTCCCGCCGAGTATCGCAAAAACACTCGCACGCATTAATCCGGTGCCAGGGTTTCAACGGTGCAAGACTCAGGCCCGAAAGGTCTGATAGCCTCTTCGCGCGTCGAATCTCCGGAGAGGTTTTTTACATGAAGAAAGCGTTCGGGTGCCTGCTCTTAATCTTCAACCTGCTGGCTGTCGCACAAACCGGCGCCGGTCAAACCAAAGCGCTGACGGCGGAAATCAAGAGACAGACTATTGACGATCTGTCGGCCCTGCTGCCGAACCGTTACGCCTACAAGGAGACCGGGCAGAGGCTTCGACAACTGCTTCAGCAGAATTTAAGGAGCGGTAAGTATGATTCATACACCTCTCCGTTGGATTTCAGCATCGCCGTCACGAATGACCTGCGTTCTCTGAACTCCGACAGGCACCTGGCGCTGAATTACAGCCCACAAATTCAGGCGGCGAACACGAACGCGGGCAATCCACAGACTCCTCCTTCGCCCGCAGAACAGGCGAGGAGGGCGTCGGCTTTCAACCGCCAGATGAACTACGGTTTCAAGAGCGTGCAGTTCCTCAACGGGAACGTAGGCTATTTGAAACTCGACTATTTTGACGCCTATCTTGATTATTCAAGCCCCGTCGTGGACGCCTCGATGAGCTTTTTCAAAAATTGTGACGCCCTGATTATCGACCTGCGCGATAACGTGGGCGGCGGCTCGCAGATGGTCGGCTACATCGCGGGCTTCTTCTTCGAGGAGAAGACTCTCGACGGCACCTCTTACAACCGCCTGGACGATACGACCACCGAAGAGTTCATTACCCCGCAGCCGAAAGAGAAACAACTCCCCCGGATGGACTTGTACGTTCTGACGAGCGGGTCAACGGTCTCCGCCGCGGAAGCGCTCGCCTACAATCTTAAATACTTAAAGGGGGCGAAGGTGCTCGGCGAGACCTCCGCGGGTGCGGCCAACCCCGGCAGGGTCACGCGGCTTAACGATCTCTTCACCGCCTTCATTCCGAACCGCCACTGGACGAGCGTCGTGACCGGCACCAACTGGGAAGGGACGGGCGTCCCGGTTGACGTGGCCTGTCCGGCGGACGATGCCCTGCGTGTGGCGAGGGTGGAGGCGTTGAAAAGGTTAAGGCAGAAGGCCGCCGAGCCTTCGCAGCAGAGAAGACTCGACGGCTACATCACTTTTCTCGAAGGAACGAGGTCGGGGAAAGAGCTGCCCGCGAGGGCGCTGCGACAATACGCCGGGGAGTATCAGGGGGGGCGCACGGTCGCCCTCAAGAACGCAAAATTGTTCTACTCCCGCGTCGGCGAAGTGGGCGGCGAGCTTAAATACATCTCGCCCGACCTGTTCATGCTCTCCGAAGGCGACGCGACGATTACCTTCAAGCGCGACAAGCGTAGACGCGTGGTCGGGATGGAATATCAGTGGAGTCTGGCCGAGAGTCCTAACGTCGCCACGAAACTTAAATAGCTTTCCGTCCTGACCCGAAATCTACCTGTTTCAGCGGCGTTCAGGCGGATGCACCACGCTCTAAATCTCTGTCTATTGCACTGCCCTGAAGAGACCGGTCGAAAAGCATCTTAGCCTTGTAGCCGCGGACACATATCTAATAAGATGGCGGCCACCTCTGCCGCCTCGCCCGCTTTATTTTCTCTGAACCCCATAGGAGCAAGAAAATGTCCCGCAAACAGCCTGCCAACATCGTCCCTACAACCAAGTCGCGCGGCGGACGCACACCGCGGGCTCAGGCTCAACGCACACAGCCCGGGCCGATCATTCAAACCAGGAAGTCACAGGCGGCGATGAGTCCCGAGCAAGCCTTAGAACTCCTCAAGGCGGGCAACGAGCGATTCGTAACGGGGCGCATGTCGAATCGGGATTTGCGCGAGCAGGTCAGCGCGACCGCCGGCGGGCAATTCCCTTACGCGGTGATCTTAAGCTGTCAGGACTCGCGGACTTCGTCCGAGGTCTTGTTCGATTTGAACAAGGGAGATGCCTTCAGCATCAGGATCGCCGGCAACGTCGTCAACGAAGATGTCCTGGGCGGACTGGAATTCAGCACAAGGTTGATGGGCGCGAAGTTGATAGTGGTCATCGGCCACACGCGGTGCGGCGCCATCAACGGCGCCATCGACAACGCGGAGTTGGGAAACCTGACCGCGCTGCTCAGAAAGATAAGACCCGCCGTCGAATCGAGCCTGGAGGACGGACAGACCGGCAGCTCACAGGACAAGAAGCTTGTCGAGGCGGTCGCCAAAGCAAACGTCCTGCTGGCGATGCGCCAGATTCGCGAGCAGAGCCCCGTTGTGAGAGAGCTGCTCGAAGCGGGGCGGGTCGGTTTAGTCGGGGGGATGTATAACCTTACGACCGGCAAAGTAAAGTTTTACGAAAATCAAAACTGATTTCAGTGGAGCGTAAAGGAAGGCGTGCCGGATGAGATTCCACCACGGAGACACAGAGGCGCAGCCTGATGCCTTTAGCTGTGTCTCTGTGTCTCCGTGGTGAAAGCCTTTTCCAACACGCTCAACTGTAAGCTTTCATAGAATTACTCGGGCGAGAATTTTTCTGTTTAGACCAAGCGAAAATGACAGTTAACGCCCAAGCGAAAATGTCAGTGGTCATACTCGGGCCATTAGCTGGCTCTTGGCACGACGCTCTTTCTTCGCCAGCGCCTTGACCTGCTCGCGGCTGAAGCGCGCCACCGCCTCCCCGCCGTGCTGCACCTCGATGCTCTGGTCGCGCAGTTGTAAGACATCGACCCGCCGCCCGGCAAGCGAAAAGAACTTCCGCGAAGGCGGCACCTGCAACGAGAGCCCGCCGAAGCTGACGGCGTGGTCGCGCCCGACCACGCGCTGCTCCTTCAGGCACAGGATGCGGTCGAGTGTGCGCGCGTCGGGTGCGGGACGCCAGGCCGGCGACTGCTCGCGCGGCGCCACCCGGAAGCGCCGGTTGTGGGCGGGCAGGTAGCGGTCGAGCAAGGCGTTCGCCTGCCCGAGCGTCGAGGCGCCCGCCAGCCTCAGCTCTGCCACCAGCCGGTCTTGCGACACGCCCCACAGCCGCTCGACCCTCCCCTTGGCCTGCGGCGAGTAGGCCGGGATGATCGAGACGCCTAACTCCGCTATCGCCCGCCCGAACTGCGTCAGCGGCCGGATGTTGTTCACCTGCTCGACGAGAGTTGGCTCGCGCCGCGCGTGGAAGATGTCGTGGCGGTCGCTGTAGAGCGCGAACGGGAGCCCCCGGGATCAGGCCACTTCGCGCATCAGCAGTAGGTAGGCCCGGGTCGTCTCGGCCTCGGCGAAGCGCACCCAGGCTTGGTTCGTCGCGTCGTCGATGACTCCCACCAGCGTCAGGAGCGGGCCGCGCCCTTCGAGCCAGTCGTGCGGGCTGGCGTCGATCTGCAAGAGCATCCCCGAGGCGGCCCGCCGCTCGCGCCGCGCCCGGTACTTGCTCGGGCGGCGTGAGCGCTTCGGCTCCAGCCCCGCCGCGCGCAGTCGCTTGCGCAGGCTCTCGCGGCAGACACCGATGGAGTGCTCGCGCGCAAGCAACTCCTGAAGGTGACGTTCGTTGATGCCCCGATACTTCTCCGCGGCTAGCTTCAGCACCCGCCGCCAGAGTCGGCCGTCAGCCTTGTTGGCCGGCTCCCGCCCGCGGTTGCCGTGGAGCAGACCCGAGAGGCCGTCCTTCCCTGGCGCGTGCGAGCAGCCGCCAGACCTGGCGCTCACCGAGTCCGAGGACTTGAGCAGCCTGTGCGACGGTTAACCGGGAGTCCATCAATGCCTGCACTGCCTTCAATGCGTTGCTGGTCTTTCATCGTCAGTAGCATCCGTGCCTCCTGCCTGTGGGCAGGGGCACTCTACTGGCATAATCGCTTGGGCATTAGCACTGACACTTTCGCTTGGGCAACACACAGTTGAACCTTTTTGTGGAATAAAAGGTTGAATTTTGCTACGGTTGGCGGTAATTCTCATCTGACTGCTATATTAGACTGCTCTTGGCGGTCTAATGAACGTTATGCGTCCGACTGCGCAGCTACCAGTCCGGATGGAAGCTAAACTAGCTCAGCATTCGGATCATAAATGACAGTTGCCGGTATGTTCTTTCGACCGACCGTTCAGCCGCAACGGAAAAGAATATCCTAATATGTTGGTTTGACAATTCTCGCTTTGCTTTCGCAAACTCGGTGGCACAGATAAAACCCAATTGACGCTATATGCGGCATAAGGCAGGACACTCACATGCCTGTTGAACTCCATCCAAAAGAATCCCTGGTAAATGCCGCTCTCATGACGAAGCGGCCAGTAGCATTTCTCGTTGGCTCACCCCTATCGCTGAAAGACGGAACCGGCGTACCAGGAATAACGACGATGCTCGATTTTGTTCGAGCTGAGGTTCGTGACCGTGCCCCCTTTGCCCTGGCACAACTTGAATCGGCGCTGAGCGGAAAGAGCAGCGCGGATGCATATCAGGCTGCGATGAAGTGGCTTGGTGTGAACGCGGGACAGGATGCCGTTAACGAAGTCATCGCCAAGGCGGTGCTTCAAGCCCACGAGCCCACCGCAGGCGAGCGCCCCGCAGGTTCGGATGGTCAGCCTGAAGATTGGAACATACCGGCGGGAACAGTTGGCCTTGCCGAGTTGGTCACCCGTGGAGGAGACAGATTTCTCGGCCCGATTCTCACAACCAATTTTGA
>Ga0213876_10001289_pt1 | contig 15790 bp, 10 predicted proteins | sample BarmaccomBMRX_R9_FD_160113 | JGI IMG/M metagenome (GOLD analysis project Ga0213876, IMG submission 160113) | Root-associated microbial communities from Barbacenia macrantha in rupestrian grasslands, the National Park of Serra do Cipo, Brazil - RX_R9 | ecosystem: Host-associated > Plants > Roots...
TGGAGCGCCAGGCCGAGGCGCTTCTCAGCCTGCTGCGCGGCCTGATATCAGACGGTCAGGTTGGCTAAGGCTCGGTGGTAGATTGATGGCGTGCACGACGGGCACACACCGTATGAGGAGGCCCAGCGGAACTGGGCAACTGCCATACAGACCTACCGTTTTGCGCTCGCCGTGTATCGACGGGTCCTGAAGACACAACACAATCGCGCATTGCTGCCGAGCGGGCAGGTCCAGCCGCAAGAGCCACCCAAACCGACCGCGCCAGTTCTGTGTGGCCTGGCCGGGCTAACGCCACGCGAGCGCGAGGTCGCGGAATTGATCGCACGTGGTTACACGAACCAGCAGATTGCGCAGGCGCTCGTGCTCACGCGGGGCACAGTAGCGAACCACGTCGCCCACATTCTGGGGAAACTGGCCCTGACAAATCGGACGCAGATCGCTGCGCGTGTCCTCGAATCGGTCGGGCAGCCGACGCACTTCGCGCCGGCTCGTGAAGCTCAGGCTTCGGCCGGTGTGCCGATCCGCAGCTGGGCAAGGCGCCGCTCACGGGCCGTATCGGGAATGCTTAGCGTTAACGGCACGACGATGAGCATGGCGATCGACAGCGAGCCGAAGATGACCGACAGTCCCTGACCCCGGTCGGGAAAAAACGTCAGAGCCAGGCTGATACCCGTGACGCTGAGCACACCGCCGGTCAGGCGGAACATGCTCCGTACGCCAGTAAGTGCGGCTGCGCGCTCGGGAGCGAGGTCCAGCGATGCGTTGTTGGAGGCTGGGTTCGCGAGGCCAAGTCCGGCGCCGCCGATGAACAGCATCGTGGCCAGAAGCGGAAAGCCGCTGATCGTGAGGCTGCCAAGCTGCAGCGAGGTCCAGCCGGTGCCGAGCAACAGCAACATGACGGTCACCAGGGCACTGCCGATCAGCATTGGCTTGCGATAGCCCATCCGAATCAGCCACAGGCTTGCAAACAGCGACGTCACGATGATGGCGATCGAGCGCGGCGTTAGCACCGCGCCGCTCAGCAGCGGGCTCATCCCGAAGTGCGAGACCGCGTAGGTGGGAATAAACGAGGAGACGCCGAACACCGCAGCCCCAAAGAACAGGTTGTAAAGGTTCGCCGCGAGGAAGGGCTGCCGCGCAACGAGCTGGTAGTCCATGACCGGGTCGCGAGCACGCCGAATGTAGTAGATAAACAGCACGATCAACGTCAGACTGATCAGGATCGCGAGGAGTGCACGCGGGTCGTGCCACAACGCGGGGTCATCGCCAGCGACTGACAAGGTCACCAGCAGCAAGATCAGCGCGGATGCGTACATCGCGATGCCAGGAATGTCGAAGTGCCGCTGCGCAGTCGGTTGATCCGCGCGCAACAACAGCATGGCGCCGACAAACACGAGTACCCCAATTGGCACGTTGATGAAAAACATGTCGCGCCAGGTCCAGTGCTCGAGGATGAAGCCGCCCACGTTCGGCCCGAGGATGCCGCCGATTGGCAACACGCTCGAGAACAGGCCGCGGGCCTGAGCGCGATGCTCGCGATAGTGATCGGAGATCACCCCAACGGCTGACGGCATAAGCCCGCCACCACCTGTTGCCTGCAACGCTCGGGCGGCGATCAAGAACCAGATCGACGGCGCCAGCCCGCACAACAGTGAGCCAAGCGTGAACATGCCGACGCAAAACAGGAACACCTTGCGACGACCGAGCGAGTCGCTCAGCTTGCCGGCGATCGGCAGCATGATGATCTGAGTTAGCTGATAGGCGGTAATAGTCCACGCGACCCAGATCAGCGGTGCATCGAGCGCCGACGTCAGCTGCGGCACGGCCACCGCGACGATGGTGGAATCGATCGAATTCATCAGGACCGCGCTTACCGCGAGGACGAAGAAGACATGCCTGAACCGCGGTGCGCTTTCCACCGTTTCGAGCGTAGCCGAAGTGGTTATGCACCTGGACATCGAGTCGAATGGATACGATCAGGTCGACCCGACTGGGGACGAGCACGGCTTCGGAGGTCTTCGAGGTAGGTGGCAGCAGCAATCGGCAAGCGCATTCGGCGTGTGGAAGACCCGCGATTCCTCACGGGCAGGGGCAACTACGTCGAAGACGTCCAGCCCAAGGACCCCTTGTACCTGGCATTCGTGCGCTCGCCCTACGCCGCGGCGCGTATTACCCGACTTGACGTCGCGGCCGCGAAGTCGGCGCCCGGTGTGGTGCTGGTCGCAACGGGCGCCGACACCGCCAACCTGGCAGATGTGCCCGTCATTCCGCTGCCTTTTGCCAAAGTCCCGCCGCATCCGCCACTGGCGCGTGGGCGCGTGGCCTGCGTGGGCTACCCGATCGTCGCGGTGATTGCGGAAACCGCGGCAGCCGCACAGGACGCGGCGGACCTGGTCGAAGTGGACTACGAGCCTGAAGCGTCGGTCGCTTCGGCTGAGGCGGCCCTGGCGGCAGACGCCCCAAAGGTGCACCCATCGCTGGATAGCAACCTGTGTTATGTGCTGAAGAAGGACGGCGGTGACGTCGATCGGGCGTTTGCCGAGGCCGAGGTCACCGCAAGCGTGCGAGTGGACAGCCCGCGCGTGGCGCCGATCGCGCTGGAGCCACGCGGCGTGGTTGCCGTGCCAGGCGATGGCGCGCACAAGCTGACCGTGTGGGTCTCGAGTCAGGCGCCGCACGGCGTACGTTTCGACCTCTCGCGCGTGTTGGGACTGAACCCACCTGAGATCCGCGTCATTGCCCCGGACGTCGGCGGCGGCTTCGGGGCCAAGAGCGGTGTCACACCCGAGTACATCCTGGCCAGCCATTACGCGCTGGAGTTGAACCGGCCAGTCAAGTGGGCCGCCAGCCGCAGCGAGGACGTCCAGGTCACCACCCAGGGCCGCGACATGCTGATTTATGTCGACCTGGCTGCCAAGCGGGATGGCACCGTGACCGGCTTGAAGCTGCGCTGTATTTCGAACATGGGTGCCCAGCTCCATTCCGCATCGGCGATTCCACCAACCTTCATTCTGAACATGGGCCTCGGCTGCTACCGGATACCGAATGTGCGGGTAGAAACCATGGCGGTCTTTACCAATACGCCATCAACTGGCCCCTATCGCGGTGCGGGCCGGCCCGAGTCGGTCTTGGCGCTCGAGCGCGGCATTGACCGGCTTGCGGACGAACTGGGGATGGATCCGCTCGAAGTGCGGCGCAAGAACTTCATCCAGCCGGATCAGTTCCCGTTCACCACCGCGCTCAGTGCCGAGTATGACTCCGGCGACTACGCCAGGGCGCTCGATAAAGCCCTGGATTTGCTCGACTACTCCAGGCTGGTGCAAGAACGCGACGCCGCGCGGGCTCGCGGGGAACTGGTGGGTATCGGCGTCTCCACTTTCGTCGAACCAGCGGGCAGCATTGGCGGTGAGACGGGGCTGGTACGTGTCGAGCGCGACGGCCGCGTCACGCTGGTCACGGGAGCGCACAGCCACGGCCAGGGCCACGAAACGTCCTTCGCTCAGGTCGTGGCGGACCGCATGAACGTGGCGGTCGACCAGGTGCGCGTGATCCACGGCGACACGGCCGCGATCGACATGGGGACCGGGACGTTCGCCAGCCGAAGCATGATGCTGGGCGGCGGCGCGGCGGTTGCTGCTGCAGAACAGGTAGTAGAGAAAGCTCGCCGGATAGCCGCTTCCCAGTTAGAAGCGACGGTGGACGACGTGGTGCCAGTTGAGGGCGGATTTGCCGTGGCGGGCGCGGCGTCGCGGCGGGTGAGCTGGCAACAGGTTGCGGACGTGGCCTACGGCGGAAATGGTGCTGACGCCATTTCGCTGGAAGCCAGCGAGATGTTCGACCCGAAGCGCGAGATGTGGCCGTTCGGCACACATCTGGCTGTAGTGCGCATTGATCGCGAGACCGGGCGGGTCCTGGTCGAACGGATCGTGGCCGTGGATGACTGTGGCAACGTCGTGAACCCGCTCATCGTCGAAGGGCAGGTGCACGGGGGGATCGCTCAGGCCGTAGGCCAGGCGCTCTTCGAGGAGGTGGTCTACGACGCCGCGGGGCAGTTGCTGAGTGGCTCGCTCGGGGACTATGCCGTGCCGCGGGCTGCGGACATGCCTCCGCTCGTGCTGGATCACACGGTCACGCCGACGCCATTCAATCCGCTTGGCGCCAAGGGTGTGGGTGAGGCAGGAACCAATGGGTGCCCACCGGCGATTGCCAACGCGGTCATCGACGCGCTCTCGCCGCTCGGCGTTACGCACCTGGACTTGCCGTTCACGCCCCAGCGCGTGTGGGAGGCCATCCAGAGCGCGGGTACTTAGGCGAGTTCGCCCAGAGCGGCTACCTCGGCGGCGGTGAGCGTGCGCACGCGGGAGGCGGCGATCCAGGCGGCGGCCAGCACCATGCCGCTGGCGGCGACGGCTATGGTCGGCTGTAAGCCAATCGCTTGGCCGAGCAATCCGCCGAGCAGCGAGCCGATCGGCATCGTGCCCCACACCAGACAACGATTGGTCGCGTTCACGCGTCCGCGCACGCCGGCGCGAGTGATCGACTGCCGCAGGCTGAGCTGGTTGATGTTGTAGATCGGCACGCCGAGCATCATCAGCAGCTGCGCGAGTACGAGTGCCACCAGCATGACATCGCCGGGCCGGACGAACGCGATGCTGAGTCCAGCCAGGCCGCTGACAACGGTCGAGAGCATGAGGGTTGTTCCCGTACCGATGCGCGAGGCAAGTCGGGATGCGAGCACCGCGCCGGCGACTCCGGCGAGGCTGCCGATGCCGAAGACGATGCCGATCAGGGCAGGCGCGAGCTGCAACTGGGTGGTCACGTACAGGATGTAGACCGCCGCAAGCATCTGATAGAAGAGGTTCATCGTCGCCGAACAGGCGGCGATCGGTCGCAACAGTGGGTGCCGCAGCACCAGACGGATGCCGACCGCTACCTCGGAGAGCATGCCCGCGCGCACCGTGCCCGTTTTCGGCGGAACGCTCGTACGAATCGAACGCAAGAACAAACCTGAGAGCAGGAACGAAAGGGCGTCGATGCCGATTGCGAACGGCGCAGCGGCGATTTGCAGGAGGCCACTTCCCAACATCGGTCCGGCCATCTCAGCCAGCGACTTGCTGGCTTCGAGCCTGCCGTTGGCTTCGGTGAGACGGGAACGATCGACCAGATCCGGCAGAAATGACTGGTAGCCAACGTCGAAGAACACCGTCAGTACGCCAGCCAGAAACGCCACGACGAACAACTGCTCGATGCGGAGCAGGCCAAACGCGGCGGCACACGGGATTGAGGCCAGAAGCAGAGCTCGACCGATGTCGGCGGTGACCAGCACTGAACGGCAACGCAGCCGATCCACCCAGACGCCGGCGAACAAGCCAACCAGCATGAAAGGGAGCTTCTCGACAGCCGCCAACAGGCCCATCTGGGCCGGACTAGCGCCGAGGACGAGAACCGCCGTCAGCGGCAGTGCAATCAGGCTGATTTCCGAGCCGAAGAGCGAAACACTCTGTGCGGCGAACAGTCGCAAGAAATCGCCACTCGCCCACAGGCCGTTTGAAACGAGCCAGCGCCGTTGAGTCCCGGCCGTGGGGAACACACTCATTGATGGAAGGCGGCTTGTACTGGGAATTGGTGCCGCACACAAGCTGAAGCCTTCGGCGTCGGTGCCGATGGTCGACGCCACCAGTACGGTCGGACCGAATTCGGTTGCGATTCGCGTATTTCTCTTGGTTTTTGCAGGGCGAGTGCGCAGACTCAGCGGACGGAACCCAGATGAAGAGACTGTCCACCCTGCTTGCTCGACCGCTTGTGCGCGTGTTTTGCCTTTCCGCGCTGATCCTCACGGCCGTGGCCCTGATCGTCTTGGGCAACATTGCTAGCTGGACGGCACATGCTGCCGCGCAGCCAATCGCCGCCAGCCAGGCAGCCGCCATCGTCAAGAGCGGCCAGGCGCGTTCGATTGACGTGCAGGTCGACCGAGCCTATCTCGACACCGACGACGCCGAGTACGTGTTCGTCAAAGATCGCGAGGCGTCGGTCCCGCAGATGCTCGAGACTCTGGGCGTCACCAGCAATGAGTTGAGCGCGGTTTCGTACAGCGTCGAGGAGCCGTCGCCGATTGCCTGGGGTGAAATCCTGCCGGCGATCGTGCTGGCCGGCGCCGTACTGGGTGTGCTGATGCTCTCGATGCGGCGTGCGGGCCACAACACCGCCTTCGGCCGCAGCCGGGCACGGCGGTTCGTGGGCCAGGCTCAGCGCGTGACGTTCGACGACGTCGCCGGCGCGACCGAAGCGAAAGAGGAGCTCCGAGAGATCGTCGAATTCCTCAAATCGCCGGAGCGCTTCGCCGCCATGGGCGCGCGGATCCCCAAAGGTGTGCTGCTGGTTGGACCGCCAGGCACGGGTAAGACCCTGATCAGCCGTGCAGTTGCCGGCGAAGCCGGGGTGCCGTTCTTCAGTATCTCAGGCTCGGAATTCGTGGAAATGTTCGTGGGCGTCGGCGCGAGCCGTGTGCGCGACCTGTTCGAACAGGCCAAACGCCAGGCGCCGGCCATCATCTTCATCGACGAGATCGACGCCGTCGGTCGGAAGCGCACCAGCGGCCAGGCCGGCGGAGCGCACGACGAGCGCGAGCAAACGCTCAATCAGATCCTGGTCGAAATGGATGGCTTCGAAGGCAACAGCCACGTCATAGTCATCGCTGCCACCAACCGACCCGACGTGCTCGACCCCGCGCTGTTGCGGCCAGGTCGCTTCGACCGCCAGGTCACGCTGGGCAACCCCGACGTGAAAGAGCGCACCGCGATTTTGCAGGTGCACGCCAAGGGCAAGCCGATCGACGGCGTGGTCAAGCTCGAAACGTTGGCGCGATCGACGCCCGGGTTCTCAGGTGCGGACCTGGGCAATCTTGTCAACGAGGCCGCCATCCTGGCGGTGCGACGCAGCCATGCGCGCATCTCGATGGACGACATGCAGGAAGCCATCGATCGAGTCATCGGTGGACCACAGAAGAAGGCGCGGGTCATGTCGGAGCTGGAACAGCGACGAACGGCGTATCACGAGGGTGGTCACGCGGTCGTAGGTCGTTTCAGCGAGAACCACGACCCCGTCCACAAGGTGACCATCATCTCGCGCGGACGAATGGGCGGCTACACGCGCTTTCTGCCTGAAGAAGATCGCCACTACATGACGCGGGCTGGTTTCGAGGCAATGATCGCCTCAGCACTCGGCGGCTGGATGGCCGAACGGCTGATCTTCGGTGATGTGAGCACTGGCGCCTCGAACGACATCGAAAAGGCCACCAATATCGCCCGGAGCATGGTGACCACCTACGGCATGAGCGACACGCTGGGGCCGCTGGCACTCGGTCAGACCGACGGAGCAACTGGCGAGCGCGTGTACTCAGAACGCGTGGCTGAGGCGATCGACGAGGAAGTCAGGCTGCTGATCGATGCAGGCATGCGCCAGGCGGAAGAGATCCTGACGCGGCAACATGAGGTGCTCGACGCCTTGGCTCTGCATCTACTCGACGAGGAGACCGTTGAAGGCGATGAGCTCGAGGCGATCTTCGCTGGTGGTGCCGCAGCTGACGCGGAGCAGGACAGTGTGGTGCGGCCGCTGCCGCGCTACCGCCTGCGCCCTGGTGCGGCGAACCTGGTGCCACTGCCGAGGCTCGCTACGGGGCTCGCCAGTACCGTGACTGACGCGAGCCCCGAGTAGCTAGCTACGCGAGTTCGCGATCCAAAGAAGTCCAGGACTCCTCTTCCCCGGGTCGGAGAAACTGCTCTTCCCCGGGGAAAAGAACTTGTCTTCTCTGGATTGAAGGGCAGCGGCTAAGCGCTAAACCGTTCGGCCGCGCGAAACGACCAGGTTGTAAATCGCCACGATGATGGCGAGGACCAATAACAGATGGATCAGGCTGCCCGCCACATTCAGGGCGAACCCGCCGATCCAGAGCAGCAGAAGCAAAACAACAATTGCCCACAGCATTGGGTGCGTGAACCTCCTGTTCAATCCAGCATAGACGCACCCTCTGTGCCACAGCGGTTGGTACGCTGGCCGGCGTGGTTCGACTTGTGGGCAAGCGCGCGCTCATGGAGCAGCTCATCGCCGACGGTGTGCGGCACATCTTCGGTAACCCTGGCACCACCGAACAGGGCTTCATGGATGTCCTCCAGGACTACCCACGGGTGGAGTTCATGCTGGCGCTGCACGAGGGCGTGGCCATGTCGATGGCCGATACCTACGCACGGATCACGCGCAAGCCTGCGTTCGTAGAGGTGCACATCGCCCCGGGTCTGGGTAACGCGTTGGGCATGATGCACAACGCGCGCATCGGCAAAACGCCGATGGTGATCTATGCCGGGCAGTCGCCGAGCAACGTGCTGCTCCAGGAGCCGCATCTTTCAGGGCCGCTCGTGGATATGGCCAAGCCTATCGCAAAGTGGGCCGCCCAGGTTGAACACGCGCATGACATCCCACGCGCGCTCCGGCGCGCATTCAAGATTGCGGCCGAACCACCGCAAGGACCCGTTTTTCTGGCGCTGCCAATGGACGTGCTCGATGCCGAAGCGGAGGTTGACATTGCGCCGACCACCTTCACGAACTGGCGTACGCGGCCCAACGCCGAAGGGCTGAAACAGCTCGCAGACGTCCTGGTGCACGCGGAGAGGCCAATGTTGATGGTGGGGGATTCCGTCAACCTGGCGGAAGCGCAGGCGGAGGTCGCCAGGGTCGCCGAGTTGCTCGGCGCGCCAATGTTCGAGTGCTATGCGTCGGAGTTCAACGTTTCGGCGTGCCATCCCCTGTATATGGGCAGCGTCGATTTCGTCTCGCCCCGAACGATTCGCTCCACCGTTGCCGATTGCGACGTGCTCTTCGTGGTCGGCGCGCCGGTGTTCCAGTTGATCTTCCCTGAACCCGAAGCGCCAGTCCTGGGTCCAGACACGAAGTTGGTCCAACTCGACTGTTTCACCCACGAACTCGGTAAGAACGTACGGCCCGAGATTTCACTTCTCGGAGACCCCAAATCTGGACTGGCGGAGCTGGCAGAGCTGATCGAGGAACGACAGACCGGCTCGCGCAAGGATGCTGCCCAGGAACGGAAGGTAAAAGCCGAGGCACGTGTCGCGCAGGTCAACGAACGCTACTGGGCCAGCACGCGCAAGAACTGGGACGCCAGCCCAATCTCCGGCCCGCGGCTGATGCACGAAATCAAGCGGGCGCTGCCCGAAAACGGACTGGTGTTCTCTGAGTCGGTGACCAACGGCAAACATATCGAGATGGCCATCGCCCCACAAGCGCCGGGCGAACTGGTGAAGGTCCGCGGCGGCGGCATTGGTCCGGGGTTACCAGGTGCGCTCGGCGCTGCGCTGGCGCGACCCGATCGCAAGGTGGTCGGCGTGTGCTCGGACGGCGCCTCGATGTACAGCATCACCGCGCTCTGGACCGCGGCTCATCACCGCATCCCTGTGACCTACGTGATGCTGAGCAACCGCGCGTACCGCATTCTCAAGCTGAATATGCTCGAGTACCTGGGCGAGGCCGCCACTGGGCGCGAGTTCGTTGCGATGGATCTGACCGAGCCGGAGCTGCGGTTCGATCGGATGGCCGAGGCCATGGGCGTCCCCGCCCGTCGCGTCGACGACCCGGACAAGCTGCCGGCAGTGCTCGAAGAAGCTATCGGGCACCGCGGCGGGCCATTCCTGGTTGACGTCGCACTCGAGAGTCCGCTTCCTGGACGCTGACACACTCGCGGTCGTCGAACGCTATCGCGCGCTTCAGGCAGCCGGACTGAGCGCGCACGAGGCTGAGGCGCATGCGTTTGGCGAACTCGCGGCAGTACCGAACAGCGCCTCACCAGCGGACTTATACGAACGGTTCCTGCGCGCGTGTAGGCCAGCGGAGCGCAGACAACACGGGGTGTACTTCACGCCGCCGGCGGTCGTCCACGCGCAAGTCCAACTGGTGCATGCTTTGCTGCAGGAGCGGTTGGGGTGCCCAGACGGGTTTGGCAATTCGCGCCTCGCGGTCATTGATCCCGCGACGGGTAGCGGTGCCTACCCGATGGCGATTCGCCAGTTAGCGGGCGCCGACGTAACGCAGCGCATGTGGCTGTTCGAAACGCAACCTGGCGCAGCGGCGCTGGCGAGAGCGCACGGTCTCTCCGTGCACGAGTCGGACGCGCTCGCCAGGAAGCTCGAGCTGGACGCACCCGTCGTCGTGTGCATTGGCAATCCGCCCTACCGGCGCCGAACCGCCACTCGTGCTGCGAAAGAACTGGTCTCCGACTTCGCCGAGGCGATGGATGGTGTCCATCGCAAGAACCTCTACAACGACTATGTCTACTTCTGGCGTTGGGCGCTCCGCACGGTTTGCGAAGTGCGCGGCGGCGCCGGGATCGTGTGCTTCGTAAGCGCGGCGTCGTATCTGCGCGGGCCCGCCTTTGGGGGGATGCGGCGCAAGCTGCGGGAGCTTCTGGATGAGCTGTGGCTGATCGACCTCGAAGGTGACCACCTCGCAGCGCGCGCGACGCACAGCGTCTTTCCCATACGAACCCCGGTCGCGATCGCCCTCGGGGTGCGTTATGGCCAGACGGTCATGCGCGCTCCCGCAAGCGTGCACTTCACACGTCTTGGGGGCAGCAGCGCTCAGAAGCTTGAACGTTTGGAGGCACTCCGCGTGCTGACCGACGTGGAGTGGCAGCCCGCACCTTTGGGTTGGTCTGACGTGCTGTCCTCGGTGAGACGCACGCGTTACAGCGAGTGGCCCGCGCTGACTGAGATTTTCCCGCTACAGCTGTCGGGCGCACAGCTGAAGCGCACCTGGCCGATCGGCGTCACGCCCGAGGTGCTGCGCCAGCGCTGGCGGCAGCTGGTGGCGTTTGCGCCATACGATCGCCGAGCCGCGTTTGGGCCCACGCGCGATCGTGACGTCACCTCGTCACCACATGACCTGATTGATGCGACGCGTCGGTTGACGCCACTCCGCGAGGTCGAAGCAGACGCGCCCTGTCCGGAGCCCGTGCGCTACGCCTACCGAGCCTTTGACCGCCAGTGGTTGTTGCCCGATGCGCGCCTCGGCGATTTCCTGCGCCCAGCACTCTGGCACCGCAGCGGGCCGCGCCAGGTGTTTCTCACCACGATGCTCACCAACGTGCTCGGCCCGGGCCCGGCGGCGGTCGCGACGGCATTGGTCCCCGACCTGGACCACTTCCGTGGCTCCTTCGGCGCGAGAGGTGTGATCCCACTCTGGTGCGACGCCGGTGCTCTGCGGCCCAACGTCACTCCGCACCTTCAGCGACATCTCGCCGAACACTACGGACATGCGGTCGCGCCTCGGGCGCTGATGGCGTATTGCTACGCGCTGCTGTCTGCGCCGAGCTACACCCAACGATTCGAGGAAGAGCTGCGCGTCCCGGGGCCACGCATTCCTCTGACCTTAGACCCAAGGGTTTTTGCGCACGGCGCGGCGCTGGGTGAGTGGCTTCTCGCGCTCCATACCTATAAACGCGTGGTCGCTGGAGATACGGGCGTTGTTCAGCCGGTGGGCGAGACGTTTCCAACCTCGTGGAGGTACGAGGCCAGCACCCAGGTGATACACGTCGGCGACGGCGAAATCGGGGCCGTGCCTCAAACCGTATGGGACTTCAGCGTCTCGGGCTACCGTGTCCTGAACGGCTGGCTGCGGCACCGGATCATGCCCAGGCGCAAATCGCCGCTGGATGCCATCCGTCCGACGACGTGGTCGGCCGTGCTTACGCTGGAACTACTGCAACTGATCTGGCTGCTTGAAGCGACGCTGGCTCAGCGAGGCGCGCTCGATGACCTGCTTGACGAGACCGCTTCAGGCAGCTGCGTCCAGCTCCCGGCTGCGGAGCAAGTCCAGGAGCGCCTCGGGTCGCAGCGGCCGAGAGAAGATGAAGCCCTGGCCGGATTCGCACCCGAGCTGCTCGAGGCGGTCCCACTGTGACCGCTCCTCGATGCCTTCGGCCGTGGTGCGCAGGCCCAGTGCGCGAGCCAGGCCAACCACGGTCTGCACGATCGCCGAGTCCTGGCCCGTACTGCCCAGTCCGCTGACGAACGCACGGTCGATCTTGAGCACGTCGATCGGGAAGCGTTTGAGATAGGCGAGGGAAGAATAGCCCGTGCCGAAGTCGTCGACGGCCAGCTTGATGCCAAGACCCTTCAGCGCGTTGAGCTTGGCGACCATTGCCTCTGGATCTTGCATGACGACGCTCTCGGTGATCTCGAGCTGAAGCGCCTGCGCGTCGATCGCGGAGCCGAGGACGATGCGGTGAACGTCACTGATCAGACTCGGATCCTGAAGCTGACGCGCCGAGAGATTCACACTCACGAAGAATTTGCGCTTGATCAGACCCTGGTCGCGCCAATCCCGCAGCTGTTGGCAGGCACGCTCCAGGACCCATTTGCCGATCGAGACGATCAGGCCCGTCTCCTCGGCGAGCGGGATGAACTGCGCGGGCGAGATCATGCCCTTTTCAGGATGCTCCCAGCGCAGCAGCGCTTCGACGCCAGTGATTTCGCTCGAACGCAAATCGAAGATTGGCTGATAATGCACCCGCAGCTCGTCACGTTCGATGGCGCGATGCAGATCGGTTTCGAGGTGCAGGAATTCACCCGGGACGTGGCCCATGCGTGGGTCATACACGGCGTATCGGCTGCGCCCAGCCGACTTGGCGCGGTAGAGGGCGACATCGGCTTCGCGCAGCAGGTCGCGTTTGATGCTCCGTGAAGCGATGCCTCCTGCGATCCCGACGCTGGCGGACGCGAATGTTTCCTGGCCGTCGATGGTAAACGGCGCGCTGAGCGCCGCCAGAATCCGCTCGGCGGCCTTCACCGCGTCAGTCATCGCCGACGGCCCTTCGAGCAGCACCGTGAACTCATCACCGCCGAGTCGAGCAATCGTGTCGCTCTGGCGAAAGCAGCCGCTCAGACGCTCGCCCACCTGGACCAGCAGCTGATCGCCAGCACCGTGTCCAAGACTGTCGTTCACCACTTTGAAGCGGTCCAGGTCTACGAACAACACGGCGATCTCCTGGCCCAGTCGTTCGCCGCGAGCGACCGCGTGACCAATGCGATCCAGGAACAGCGCCCGATTCGGTAAGCCCGTCAGCGAGTCGTAGAAGGCGCGGTGGCGAAGCTGCTCTTCGAACTTCTCACGTTCGGCGGCGCGTCGCAGCGCGCCGGTGGTGTGTTCGGCGAGCTCGCGTGCGCGCCGCGCCTCACGATTGCCGAAGCGAACGAGGTTCGAAGTTCGTGTCACCCGGCAGATAACGGGCCTCTCATCCGCGGGATCAAGCGCAAACTGGAGCACCTCACAGTCCTCCAAGTCGGCGTCCGGGTGTGAAACCTGACCGTCCAGGATCAGCGTTGCTGAGTCTGCCTGCAGCAGCCGTTCGGCATGCTCGGTGAACACGCGCAGGACGTCCGCGATTGTGGCAGCGGCTGCGAGACCACGTGCCAGCTCCGTCAAGCCCTGTCGGAAGCTGGCATCATCATCAGCGCGCTCGCGCAAAAGGCCAGCCTCGAAGCTTGGACCGACGCCCCGCGCCAGCAAATGCATCGCCTCGAGCTGAATGCCGTCGAGTCGACCACCGTCGATTCGGGGTCCGGCCAGCAGCAAGACAACGCCCGTGTCGAATCGATGAAGCGGGCTGACGCTGACCTGAGTCGGGTTCTGCTCTACCACGGAGTTGGCGTCGAGCCATCGCGGCAGCAGACCATCAGCGCCCAGCAAACGTCGTGCTGCGCTGTCAACTGGCGTCGTGTCGTCGTGGATTAGACAGGCTGCCCACTGTACCGGCAGGAGCTCGCGGATTCGCAGCGAGACAGCAGCGCCCAATTCCTCGAGCGACTCGGCTTCGCCCAGCTCGCGCGAAGCGCTCAAGTTGGAAAGAGGCTGATAGAGCCATGCGTCAAGGCGACGGCTGATCCAGGGCGAAATTGTGGGCAAGCTGAGCCCACAAGCGACGACGGCGACGAACGTGGCGAAAGCTATCGGGAGGTTCAGCGCCTGGGCGCCGAGCCACACCGCAAAAAACAAGAGCACGGCTACCGCGATATGTGTCACGCGGAGAATCACTTGCCGCATCAGGACGTCGAGGCCGAAGACCTGGTAACGCAGAATCGAGTACGCGAAGGCGATCGGAATGGCCGCCATGCCAATGGCGGCGATCTCTGGATCGAGCGCGTATGGCAGGTTGAGCATTCGAGGGATCAGCGAGAACAAGATGAGCGGCGCGATCCCAATCACGGTCCCTGGTATGAGCGGCGACAGCGCACCGCGATCGCGTGGGTTGCGCGCGCGCACTCCGAGCACAATCAAGGCTGCCGCGAAATACAGGACGCTTGAAACCCAGGCGATCGCATCCAGAAGCTCCATGGCAGACCGCGGTACCGCTGCTTCGATGACCTGGCTCACAAACAGGACAGCCGAGAGAGCAACCGACGCCAGACTGACATAGCGCAAGCCGCGCATCCTGCGCGGAACGACCATGAAAAGAACGAGCAGCGACGGTGCCGCGACGAACCCGGCCGCTGAGGTCAGATACACGGCGACGGGATAGCCCATACGGGACAGTGGCCCACTTGCCAACGCAGTTGCGAACGCCGCCGCGAACGTGAAAAAGACTCTGCCTGCGACCGCGTCGGCAGACCAGCGAAACACAAGCCCGCCGACGATCACAAACAACAGCGCGCCGCCCCAGAGCAGCGCGAGCATCGAGCCAGACGTCTCGTTGAACTCGACGACCGCGGCGCCTGTGGCCGCATTGCCGAAGACAACCTGGCGCACGCTGCTGGGGACATCTGACCCCGCGTAAACGCCGGGATCGCCGCCGTCAATCGACTCCACCGGATCCCCGACACGAATGCCGCGCACCTGTGCGATGCCCAACGAGATCGCATCGACGCTAGTCGACGCGACTTGGTCGTTTCGGGCTGCGAGGTGGACGCCCCACTGCGGCCCGGCGGACTGCACGTTGAGCGAGATGAACGCCAGGAGGACGATCCACAGCCCGAGCACGACGGTCAGCACCGTGCGCGTGCTGACGCGCGCGAGCTGTCGGATCATCCAGTCATCTCAGGATCGCCCTGCTACCACCAGTTCTCGGGCGAGAAGAACACTGGCGCGACCAGCAGGCCGGCAATACCAAAGGCGACGGCGTGGCGGGCGACATCGGACAGGTTGAAGCGGTTCAGGACGCGCTCGGGATCCGTACCGGCTTCGGCGCGCAGCTCGGGGCTGGCCTGAATCTGCTGCAGCGCATCGAGAATCTCCTGAGCATCATCTCGGGTCGCGACGGCGGAGTCGCTAGCGTCGCTATCGTAGATATCCATGCTGGACACCTCTTTGACAGGAGCTACCTCGCAGGCCATTGGTCCAAGAATCGGCCGGAGGCGCACGCGACCATAGGCCGGAGCGCGCTCCAACACAAGGCGTTTGGCTACTCGCAGAGGGCCGATTGGCCCGAAATGGCTAGAGTAGTCTCCGCAGGCCGGCCACTGGAGCGCCGCGGGCCTCGAGGCTATCCAGCACCTGGACTGCTCTCAGGCGTTCGGCTTCGGCCAGCGCCTGAGCCGCGACGAGGCCGCCGCCGGAGGCGATGCGCGCGCGCTCGGCCTGCTCCCAAGCCTGAAGTTGCTGGGTGGCCAGGCCCGACGGAGGGCCCGAAGAGCCAGTGAATGCCAATGGCACCGTGCGCGCGCCCGTGCGTACGTCCGCCTTGCGCGGATCCCCTTCGGGCGCCGCGTCGCGGGCATCGTTCAGCAGTTGA
>Ga0213876_10001290_pt1 | contig 15786 bp, 11 predicted proteins | sample BarmaccomBMRX_R9_FD_160113 | JGI IMG/M metagenome (GOLD analysis project Ga0213876, IMG submission 160113) | Root-associated microbial communities from Barbacenia macrantha in rupestrian grasslands, the National Park of Serra do Cipo, Brazil - RX_R9 | ecosystem: Host-associated > Plants > Roots...
ACATCGAGATGCGGGGCCTCCTCTCCGGCCTCGTTGGTATCGTAATCGGTGCGCTCGCCGGGTGCGGAGGCCAACGGGCCGCGGTAGCCGAGGCGCTCGCGCAACCAAAGCTTCGCTGTCGCGCCGCGTGCCTGCACCCAACGCCGGAGCGAATACGCATTGTAGACCATGAAGACGAGTTGTCCTCCGGGTCGCAGTATCCGCCAGCATTCATCGATGCTCCTCGCCAAGTCGCCCGTGTGGTGCAGGCAGCCGATCGTCACGATGCGATCGAAGCTTTCGTTCTCGAAGGGCGCATCGAGAATGGAGCCGACCCGCGCCTCACCCGGCAAGCCGGCCTGACGCAACCGTCCGTTCACAAGATCGGCCGCCCCTGGGGTGATATCCAGGCCGACGAAGCGCGCCCCCCATTCCGCTAACCGTTGGGATACCGTGCCATAGCCGAGGCCGACCTCGAGGACATCGAGCCCTTCCATTTCGGTGAAGGGGATGTGCACGAAAAGATGCGGATAATATTTGAAATACCATTCGTCGAACCGCTTCAGAGAACGCGGGGAGAAATCGCTTATGCCGACGAGCTTCGCCTGCTTGCTTCCGCAAAGCTCCGACCAAAAATCCGCGTTCTTTCGATCGAGGTTAGGAACCTCCGCCACCGGTGGCATTCTCTTGGCGCCTCGAGTTCGCTCGAGCGCCATCTTGTGAATGAGGACCATGGAGTATGGTTGACCTCCATTTCGGATCATCAAGGCGACGCCAGGTGCGCCACAATCGATCGGGACCGGGACGATCAATTTCTCGTTCCTCGGCAATGATTTCAGTTCGGAAATGAATTCGTCGTCCTTGGTGACGATTCCAATTGAGATATCGCCTTGCAAAACGGTCAAAGTGAGCGTGAGGTAATGCTTCTTGGACTTGTCCAGTCCGTCTAGTATCTCTGCGAGCTCGAGCTCCGCCGCATAACCCCATGCGCTTGCGCCGCAGTATAGCTTGATCTCACCATTTCCGCAGTCGACGAACCTGCTGCCCCAGGTCGAATTGCTGATACGTAGATTGTTGCTGTTGATCGAGATGAGCTCTTCGACGCCCCTGAGCCTTGTCGAATTCGTCATACGCGCCCTCGCGCAGGATGATCCTACTGCGAAGGCTAATTAGCAGCATGTGCTCAGGAAAGCTAATGCGTCGCGAAGAGAGCAAGTTTCTCGTTCGGCTCGTAACGGCAGATATTCGACGCAGCGTGGCGATCAGAACCCGACGCAGACCGGCCCCGATCCATCATGAGGGGAGCACAACCAACGAGGCGCCTAAGTTGCGGGTGAAGGTACGTAGTATCTCCTCACCGTTCCCGCATCGCCTTGCTGGCGACTTCGACGAGCGGTGAGAACAGATATTCGAGGATGCGGCGCGAGCCTGTCTTGATCTCGACGGTGACGGTCATGCCGGGGGACAACGGGATGTCGCGATCGTTCACGCTCAACGCCGAAACGCTCGGTTTGAGCTTCGTCTCGAATACGAGGTCGGTTACGGGCGGCGCGGTCGGTGAGAGATTTCGCGCCGTCGAATCGCTTTCCTTGGTGGCATCGGACAACGTCCGGTTCGCGGTCTCGGCCGGGATGGCGTCACTCGCGACCTCCTGCACGGTGGCGTCCACGGTGCCGTAGCGGGTGAAGGGGAAGGAATCGATCTTCAAGACGGCCTGCTGACCCGGGCGGATGAAGCCGATGTCCTCGTTGGTGACGAAGGCCTGCACGTCGACCGGCGTGTTCGACGGAACGATGCGCATGAGCTGCTGGCCGGGCGTGACCACCTGGCCGAGCGTCGTCACGGCGAGCCCCTGCACCACCCCGTCGACGGGGGCGCGCAAGACCGAGCGGTCGAGCTTCACCTGGGCCTTGGCCCGATCGGCTTCCTTCTCGTCCGCGACGCGGCGGGCATCCGCCATCTTGCGCGTGTTGTCGGCGACGAAGGTCTCGATGTTGCGGGCCCGCTCGGAATTCAGGCTGGCGACGGCCGCGATCGCCTGGTCGCGCTTGCCGATGTCGCCGGCGATCTGGCTTTGCTCCTGACGCAGCACCTGGACAGCATCGAGAAGCCCGGTGCGCGTGCCCACCGATTTGTCGATCAGCTCCTGGCGCATCGACACCCGCTCGTTGAGCGTCTCGACGACGCGGTTCTCGGCCGCGATGCTCGCGTCGAGCTGCTTCACCGCCGCTTCCTTCTCGATCTTCTGGGAGGCGAGGTTCGCGAGCGTGGCGGAGAGCTCGTGGAGATCACCGGAGAGCACATCCTCCTCGCGCACGCGAGTCGCCTGCGGAATGTCGTTGGGCCAATGGATGGCGGGCGGGATGGCGACGGAATCGCGCGTCACCGCCGCCAAGGCCGCCTCGCGGCGCAGCGCCTCGGCGAGCTTGGCGTTCCTGGCCTGGGTGTCGGCCGCGATATCGGCCTCGGACTCGCTTGCGTCGAGAGCAAGCAGGACGTCGCCCTCGTGCACCTGCTGGCCCTCTTGCACCTTGATCGCGGCCACCTTGCCGGAATCGAGCGGCTGGACCACCTTGGCATGACCCGCGGGCTCGATCTTGCCGCGCGCCGTCGCGTAGATGTCGATGCGGCCGAACCAGCACCAGGTGAGGACGGCAGCCGCGAAAGCGCAGATGACGAACATCATCGCGGTCTTGGCCGGCGAGGCCGGCGTCTCCACGATCTCGATGGCCGCCGGCAGGAATTCGCGATCGGTGAGCTGCGGCAGCAGGCGAACCGGCCGAATCGCGGGAAGATTCGGCTTGACGGTGGTGAGTTCGGCGCCGCTCACAGCGTTGCTCCCGCGGCGCCTCGCGCGCTCTGGCCGCTCTGCAGCGACCACAGATGCGCGTAAAGGCCGTTCTCTCGCTTCAGGAGCTCCTCGTGCGTGCCCTGCTCGACGATCCGCCCGTGCGAGATGCCGATGATGCGGTGACAGCCGCGCACCGCCGCCAAGCGATGGGCGATGATGATGACGGTGCGGTGCTTCACGATCTCGCGCATGTTGCGCTGGATGATCTGCTCGCTTTCGTAATCGAGCGCGCTCGTCGCTTCGTCGAAGATGAGAATGCGCGGGTTCGTGGCGAGCGCCCGCGCGATGGCGATGCGCTGACGCTGACCGCCCGAAAGATTGGCGCCGCGCTCCTCGATCATCGTGTCGTAGCCTTGCGGCAGCTCGGCGATGAACTCATGCGCCCCCGAAAGCTGCGCCATGCGCATCACCTGGCCGCGCGACATGGCGGGATTGGCGAGCGCGATGTTGTCATGGATGGTGCGATTGAAGAGAAGGTTTTCCTGCAGCACCACGCCGATCTGGCGACGAAGCCAGGCAGGATCGGCTTGGGCGATGTCGATGCCGTCGACGAGGATCTGGCCGCGCTCGGGCTGATAAAGGCGCTGGACGAGCTTGGTCAGCGTCGACTTTCCCGAACCCGAGGGGCCGACGACGCCGATCACCTCGCCCGCCTGGATGGCAAGCGAAACGTCCGAGAGGACCTCAGGCATGCCGGGCTGATATCGGAAATTGACGGATCTGAGCTCGATCGCGCCTCGGATCGGTGGGAGAGACGGCAAGTTCTGCGGCACCGATTCGACCGGCGTGTTGAGAATGTCGCCGACACGATCAATCGAGATGCGTACCTGCTGAAAATCCTGAAAAAGCTGGGAAAGCCGCAAGATGGGCTGGGCGACTTGATTGGCGATCATGTTGAACGCGATGAGCTCGCCGACGGTCATTTGGCCGGCAATGACAGCCTGAGCGCCGAAGAAGATGATGAGCGCCGTCGTGAGCGTCGAAACATATTGAGTGGCGTTCTGGCCGAAGGCGGCGAGCAAGGTCGCCTCGAAGGAGGTTTTCACGTAGGCGGCGAGCTTCTCCTCCCAGCTTGCCTGCATCATCGGCTCCACCGCGGCCGCCTTGAGCGTATGCATGCCGACCACGGTCTCGACCAGGAATTGCTGGCTCTCGGCGCCCCGATTGAACTTCTGCTTGATCCTCTCGCGGAGCACCGGACGAATGAGCAGGCCGATCAGGAGATAAAGCGGCACCGAGCAGAGAACGACAATCGCCAGGAACCAGGAATAGGCGAAGAGCACGGCGATGAAGACGGTCGCGAACAACATGTCGATCAGCGAGAAAAGACCCTGCCCGGTGAGAAAAGAGCGGATGGTCTCGAGTTCGCGCACGCGCGCCACCGTCTGACCCGCAGCGCGGGTCTCGAAGTAGCGCATCGGCAACCGCAAGAGGTGATGAAAGAGCCGGGCGCCGAGCTCGACGTCGATGCGATTCGTCGTGTGCGACAGGACGTAAGTTCGCAAATATTGCAAAATGACGTTGAAGAAACCGAGCGACACCATGCCGATGCCGACGACGATCAAGGTCGACATGCCCTTGTGCACGAGGACTTTGTCGACGACGATCTGGAAGAAGAGCGGGGTGATGAGCGCGAAAAGCTGCACGAAAAGCGAGGCGAGAAGGACGTGCGCGAGCGGGCGCCGATAACGCCAGAGCGAGGGCAGGAACCAGTTCACATCGAAGCTGCGCGGATCGACGCCGACGCCCGCACGCCGCGCGATCAGGACGACCTCGCCTTCCCACTCCCCGACGAGTTCGTCATAGGTGAGAACCCGCGCGATCCGGTGCACAGGATCGATGAGGCGGAAACGCCCATCCGGATCCGGCATGCCGAGAATGACGAAGCCGGTTTCGGAAAGCTTGATGAGCGCCGGCGTCGGGGCGCGCCTGAGACGCTTTTCCGAAGGCCAGGAAAGCACGCGCGCCTTGAGCTGCAACAGCTTCGCGCCGCGCGCGATGTCATCGCCTTGCGCCGCACGACCCATCACGCCGAGTTGATGCTGGAGCTGGGCGGGATCGGACGCCACGCGATAATATGCAGCGATCTGGCACAAGGCGAGGAGGCCGCGATCGAGCGGCGACGCGAATGATTCTTCCGGCTTGAGCTCAGACATTGTACAGACCCAGGTCTACTCGAGCAGTTTCTTCCAGAGCAGTCTTATCGCAAGGCACACCACGAAGCACTCAAAGCCCAAGGAATTAAAATATCGCCACTATTGAAGATCGAATCCCGGTTCTTTGAAAAGCGACGTCTATTCAGCCAAATAAATTCGTAACCTGTACTTTCGACTTGCGATTTCGGCGTTCGCCGCCAAGTGTGCTGGCGATTCCCTCAAACTCGATCTCAACTCGTTGCCCTGCAAGGCTCCCCATGGCGCGGCTGCGCAGCAACGAAATCATATTCAATGCATCGGGAAATGGCACGCAATCATACGGAAGCATTGAAAAGCTTCAAACAACCTCTCCAGCCTACCCATTTGTGAGTATTTCCGCGTACCACCACTTTATCGGGTGGTAATGCGTATTTGCAGGTCGCAATCGACCCTCCTTCCAGTAGCGTCCCCACGAGTTCGACCATCTGCAACGTTCTCATCTCGGGGGGCGCATTGAACGGGAAGCACCCGACAATCTCGCTACCGACAACGGCCCGCCGCCGCGAGGGAACGCGGCGTGCTTGTCGACGCCTGAGCGTGATGAGTGCTTGCAGAGGGGACCAATGGCTCGCGGCTTGAGCCGCGAGCCTTCAGTGGACCTGCTGGGGTAAAAAGGGTGAGGTAAATGTCGAGAACGATCAGCAGCAGCGTGACGGGACCGGTCACTCTCAATCCGACGACTGACAATCCCCTGACCATCACCTCGACCGGCACTGTGACCGCGACGGGCACGGTGGCCAGCGTCTATGGGACGGGCGCCAACTGGACGGTGAGCAACTCCGGCAGTGTGTCGGCGGCGACGGCCGACGGCTTTAAACTGAACGGCGGGGCCACGCTCACGAACAATGCAGGCGGCGTGATCACGAGCTCCGGTACGCATGGCGGCGGGCTGAGTGTCGGCGCGGGCATCTACATCCAGAACGGCTCTGGGAACGTCACCAACAACGGGTCAATTTCGGGTGGCGGGTACGGCGTCGCTCTCGGCGGCGGCGGCTCGGTCACCAACACGAGCTCGATCACGGGCGGTGAGGACGCCGTGCGAATCAGTGGCGGCGCGGGCACGATCTCCAATTCCGGCACCCTTGCTGGCACCTTCGACGACACGATCGGGCTTTTCAGCGGCGGCAGCATCACTAACGCGTCAGGCGCGACGATCACGAGTAGCGGCACTGCCGGAGCCGCAATCTACGCGTCGAGCGGCGGCGCCACGAACGTCAACAATTCAGGGAATATCTCCGCGACCTTCCACGGTGTCGTCATCGAAGGCGGCGGCACGGTGACGAACAACGCCGGCGCCACGATCACCGGACAGAATACCGGCGTCTTCTTCAAGAACGTCGCGGGGACCGTCGATAATTCCGGTAACGTTTCCGGCACCGGGACGAACGGGACCGGCGTCTATCTGATGAACAACGGCAGCATCACGAACACCTCGACGGGGACGATCTCCGGCCTGTTCTTCGGCGCTTTCCTCGAAGGCGGTGCGGGCACGATCAGCAATTCGGGAAGCATCTCGGGCGCGACCTATGACGGCATCGTTCTCGGGCTTGGCGGCACGGTCACAAATCTAGCCGGCGGCCATATCAGCGGCGGCAGCACCGGCGTCTACGTCAAATATCGGGCGGCCGGCACGGTCACCAACAGCGGCAGCATCAGCGAGACCGGCACGAGCAGCACCGGCGTCGATCTCGCCGGCGGCGGCACGCTCACGAACAATGCGGGCGGCTCCATCACCGGCGGCGCGAACGGCGTTTTCGTCGGCAGCTCGAGCACACTCGCTACGATCTCGATGATCGGCACAATTTCGAATGCTGGCAACATTTCCGGAGGCAAATACGACGGCATCGATCTTTCCAAAGGCGGCTCGGTCACTAACCTTTCCGGGGGAACGATCACGGGCGTCAGCAATGGCGTTTATGTGAACACCGGAGCTTCGGGCGCCGTCACCAACACCGGCAACATCAACAGCACGGGTACGGCCGGTGCCGGCATCGACCTTGGCGGTGGCGGCTCGGTCACCAACAACACCGGTGGCGTCATCACGGGCGCTGCCTTTGGCGTGTTCACGACCGGCGCTCTCGGCACCGTGTCGAACAGCGGCAGCATCTCGGGTTCGCACGGCGTCGACCTCGCGGTCGGCGGAAGCGTCACGAACAACGCGACCGGATCGATCACCGGACAGGTAGCCGGCGTGCAGATGCTGGTCGGAGCGGGCACCTTGGTCAATACCGGTCACATCACCGCGACAGCGGGCGCCGGCGCCGACATCGAAGGCGGCGGAAGCGTCACGAACAGCGCGGGCGGCAACATCACCGGGAGCACCATCGGCGTGTTCATGTCGGGAAGCGCCAATTCGGTGACCAATGCGGGCACCCTCTCGGGTCCGACCTACGCGGTGGATTTCACGGGGAGCGGAACCAATCGGCTGATCGTCGATCCAACTGCGGTGTTCGTGGGAAAAGTTGCGGCCAACAGCACGGCCGCAAACACGCTGGAGCTCGCGAGCGGGACCGGCTCGATCGGCGGGCTCGGTGGTATCGGTTCCTCCTTTGCCAATTTCCAGACGCTTGCGGTGGATACCGGCGGGAGCTGGACGCTCACGGGCGCCAACGGCACGACCTCCGTTCTCGACGCGGGTTCGCTCGACGTCGCGGGCACGCTGGCCGCGACGAGCATTGCCTTCCAAGGCACCACAAGCGCGTTGCTTATCGACAACGCGGCGACCTTCGGCAGCAATGTCGGAAGCCCATCCTATACGGGACCGCAGCTCCAGCACTTCGTGAGCGGCGACAAGGTCGACCTGAAGAACATCTCCTCCGTCGGAGCGACGTTCACCTACAACGCGACCACTGGCTTGCTGCAGGTGACCAACAGCCTCCATCAAGTGGCGACACTCGACTTCCAGAATTCGACTTTGGGAATCGGGTCGCTCCAACTGGCGAGCGATGGCAGCGCCGGCACCATAGTGACGTTGGGGAGCTCGACGGTTTCTCCGCCGCCCCCACCTCTGCCCGCCGTAGCCGGCGCCGATGTCGAATGGCAAAACGGCCCCGGGGGCGTACTTGCGGTATGGAGCATGAACGGGCCGCAGGTCGTGGCGTCGAATTACGTCACCGTGCAAGGTAGTGTGGCAGAGCCGAGCGCCGCCTGGAGCGTCGCGGGGCTGGGTGACTTCAACGGCGACGGCACCAACGACTTCTTGTGGCGCAACCAGAACGGCTCGATGGTCGATTGGACCATGAACGGGTCGCAGATCTCCTCGCTGCAAACGGTTACCTTTGGGGGCTCTCCCGTCGGGCCTGGCAGCGCATGGAGCGTTGCCGGAATCGGGGACTTCAACGGCGACGGCAAGGACGACATCTTGTGGCGCAACACTGACAACTCTCTCGTCGACTGGACGATGAACGGGTCGCAAGTGACGTCGGTGCAGCAGGTCACCATCGGGGGCTCCGCGGCTGCTCCTTCCAGCTCCTGGAGCGTTGCCGGAATCGGCGACTTCAACGGAGACGGGAACGCGGACGTGCTGTGGCGCAACACGAACGGCTCCCTAGTCGACTGGACGATGAATGGATCTCAAATCAGCTCATTGCAGACGGTCACGCTCGGCGGGAGCGCTGTGGCTCCCGACTCGAGCTGGAGTGTGGTTGGGATCGGCGACTTCAACGGAGATGGCAAGTCGGACATCCTTTGGCGAAACACCAATGGCACCCTCATGGACTGGACGATGAATGGCTCGCAAATTGCCAGCGAGCAGCAAGTAACTTTGGGAGGCGCCCCCGCCACGCCGGACTTTTCCTGGCAAATCGCGCAGATCGGCGACTTCAATGGAGATGGAAAATCCGATATCTTGTGGCGTAACACCAGCGGCGCGATGCAAGAATGGGAGATGAACGGAGCGCAAATTGCCTCGTCATCACCAGTCACGTTGCAAGGCAGCCCCGTGGGCCCATCCAACACCTGGACGACACTCGCCAAGCCCACCGATTTCGTGTGAGGAGTTAAGCAGCGGCAAGCCAATTGCCGAATGAATCGAGGACGCGCGATCTATCCGGCCGCCGACTGTGCTCGACTCGAGCGCCGGCGGCTGGTTCATTTTGTGACCTGAAAATGAAAAGCATCCAACTCTAACGGACTGGTCACACGCCGGAAATCGCTTCCTTGTTAGGCGAACGCCTCACAAGGAGCGCCTGTGTCCCGCTCGAGCAGCTGGACCACACATTGGCAAGACCTGCGGATTTTTAGCGTATAGACGCTGGCTTTTGTCCCTGATCGGCTAGCGCCAGGCGAAGCGAGCATTGTCGTCACACGGCTCGTCGGATGAGCCATCGACAGGCTCGTTTTCATCGGCCGTCCCTCGAAATCGGCGATTTCACTTTGCGTGGATGCTGGCCGTTGCGTCGCTCCTGCGAGCGAATTCACCCCTGCATCGGATCTCGAAATGCACGCCGCCAGTTCGCGCTGGGCCGATCTCGCGCTCGGTGGACGATGCGAGGAAACTCTCAGATGAAGGAGATGATCATGCTCACTGCAGATATGCTCGACCGAAGATGGCCCCGCGCGCCGCACTCACTCGTCGACAGGATTGTGGTCTCGGCACCGACCGTCCTTTTGAAATTCGAGATCACCACTCCACGGCGACTTGCCCATTTCTTGGCACAGGCTTCGGTCGAATGCGCCGGCGGCACCGCGCTCGAGGAAAACCTCAACTACAGCGCCGAGCGATTGCACGCCGTATGGCCGGCGCGCTTCCCCTCGATCGGCTCGGCTCAGCCTTACGCGCACAACCCGCGCCTCCTCGCCGACAAAGTTTATGACGGGCGAATGGGCAATCGGGCGGGAACGGATGATGGCTGGAACTACAGAGGTCGAGGCCTGATCGATCTCACCGGAGCGGCAACATACGAGCGTGTCGGCAAGGCTTGTGGGCTTGACTTGAAAGAAAACCCGAACCTTGCGAGCACTTCTGAAACTGCTCTCATCGTGGCTGCCGCTTTCTGGATGCTGAGCGACGCCAATCTCTTGGCTGACCGCGGGGAGATTCGCGCCGAGACGAAAGTGATCAATGGCGGACTCACGGGTCTCGCAGATCGCGACGCTTGGCTGAAGACGTGGAACAGGGAGCTCGGGCTGTGAGCGGAGAAACCATCACCCAGCTCGTACCGCCCATCGACATTCGGACACCTTGGGGCTGGGCAACCTGTTTTGCCTGGATCCATTCGGGCGCGGAGAACGAGCCGCAATGGAAATGCGCGATCTATGATGGGGAGCGAGCCGGGCACGTGATCGACATTCCTCAGAAGGATGTCCGATTCGGCCGCAACTACAGCGTTTCGCGTACCGAGACGACCTTGCCGCCGGTGCCTCCCGCAATGATGCGCATGTCGAGAGCCGCAACTCCCGCGCCGCCGCCACTGCGCGTCAAAATTCCGGCGCCACCGCCGACCCCCAAAAAGATCGCACGTGATCGGATCGGCATCGCAGGCCGCCCGGCCTCCTGACGCGCGGACGCCGTCGTCCATCCCGACCTTCAGAACTTTGAAGCGATAGAGCCGACGCTCAATTCGCCGTTCAGGCGATTTGGAGACCGGTTTCTTCCCCGCCGCGCCGGGGCCCGAAGCGCGCCCCGAAATAGGGCCGGGGGGCTCGCTCGAGCCATGTGCCCGATCCCCTGAAATTGGAGCCTACCTCATGCGCATTCTCTCGGCGCCTTTCGCGGCGCTTTGTCTCAACGCCCTCGGCCTTGCCGGTTGCAACACGACGCAGCTCAGCAGGGACGGCCTCGCGGCGGGCGCCGCGATCGGAGCGGCGGCCAGCGCCGATCCGCGCGTCGCAAACTTCGTCGCAAAGGTCGATGCGACGATCAACAAAGACTCGGTGAAGCTCGCATCAGCCTATTGTCCGAAAGCAGAAGAAATCTCCAATGCGGCCGGCATTGCGAGCCTGTTCACGAGCGGCGCGGCGGCGAGCGTGATTAGCGACGCGAGGAATTTCGTGTCCGCCTTCTGCGATGCGCCCCCGAGCAACGCCTCGCAAGCCCTTACGCTCGGCCAACAGCTTCTTCGAGACGCAGTCTCGATCGGCCTAGTCACCCTTTGAGCGCTGGTCGGCAACTCTGCGCTTTTGCCCTCCCACCTTTCACTCAACCTGAGGAGTTTTGGATGTTCACTTCGCTCAAAGGCTGGCGTACCTTCATCGTGGGGCTAGGCCTCGCGATTGCGCCCTCGGCTCTCACCTATCTCTCCGGTATTCAATGGGATCAGCACATCGGCGCCACCGGCGCCTTCTTCGTCTCCGGCATTCTCATGCTCGCGATGCGGTTCATCACGGACACAGCCCCCGCCTCAAAAGAGTGATGCGGCGCCCAACCCGGACGCTGCGCCGAGGATGACTTTGCGCCCGGACAGTCGAGGAGCAAAAGATGAGTGAGCACGATCCACCCGGAGAACGCCTCGTTCGCCTCGAGACCCAAGTCCAAGCAATCGTGACGGACATGGCCTTTATCAAAGGTGAGCTCAAACCGATCACGGAGGCGTTCCAGCAGGCCAAAGGCTTCAAGGGCGCAGTCTATCTTTTCGCCGTCCTTTTGCTGGTCGCGATCGGTGCGGGCTTCAAGGACGTAGTCGGCTGGATCCTCACTGCCTTGAAACCATAAGAGCGCGTTCCTTGTTTGCACCGGCCGGCATCGGCCCAATGCCACAGCCCTCGGTCCGCTAAGCGGGCCGGGGGCGCTTTTTTTGTTTGTGCGGGCTGGCTGGGCCCTTGCCACAGCTCAATCACATGATCGTTGGGCGACTCGCCCATTTTCTCCGAAGCCTTTATGAGGCCTGGGGCGTCATGGTCGACCGACGACGCCGGGAACCCAGGAGGAGGACGATGAAACTAACGACCGGGTGCCTGACCGCAGCATTGAGTTTGGCCGCCTTGGCCACCAATGCTCATGCGGCCGGCTTCAAAGTGACGAGCCCCGATGTCACCAACGGCGGCACGATCAAGGCAGAACAAGTGTTCAACAACTTTGGCTGCACAGGAAACAACATCTCGCCCGAACTGAATTGGAGCGGTGCCCCCTCGGCGGCCAAGAGCTTCGCCGTAACCGTATATGATCCGGATGCTCCTACGGGCAGTGGCTTTTGGCATTGGCTGATCGTCAATGTTCCAGCCTCCGTCACTTCGCTTCCGAAGAACGCCGGCGATCCCAAGGCTGATCTCGCTCCCAAAGGCAGTGTACAGGCCCGAACCGATTATGGCGCCCCGGGTTATGGCGGTCCTTGCCCGCCGAAGGGCGATAAGCCGCATCGCTACATCTTCACGGTGTTCGCCGTCGACACGGACAAGCTGGACATAACGCCCGAGACATCTGGCGCGGTCGTCGGCTTCAACTTGCATTTCCATACCTTGGCCAAGGCAACGCTAACGGCCCGCTACGGACGCTAATTCTCCTTCGAAACGGCAGCTCGAAGCCATGATCACTTCGAGCTGCCTCTCACGCTCAAATCGAGTTGCCATCGCCAAATCTCAATGATTGTATGCATAGCTCGAGCGGATCTGGCGCGGCCGGCCGCGTTTCGACGAAGCGGCTGCCGCAACGACTTTGCCATTGGAGGCAGGACATGAAGACCGGGTTTCTTATTGCCGGAGCCTTGATGCTCGCGACGACTACGGCATCGGCTCAGACGCTTCGCATCGGCCTGGTCGACGATCCCGATCTTCTCGATCCAGCGCCGGGCAAGAGCTTTGTTGGGCGCATCGTCTTTCAGTCGCTTTGCGACAAGCTTGTCGATGCCTCACCCGAACTCAAAATCGTGCCGCGTCTCGCCCTCTCGTGGGAGACGACCGAGGACGGCAGGGTGATCACCTTCAAGCTGCGTGATGGGGTGACCTTTCAGGACGGCGAGAAATTCGATGCCGCCTCGGTCAAGTTCAATATCGAACGCGACAAGACAATGCCCGAATCGATTCGTAAATCGGAGCTTGCCTCGGTCGATAGCGTTGAGGTGATCGATCCTCTCACGGTCCGCTTCAATTTAAAGAAACCTGATGCGAGCTTGCTCGCCACGCTTACGGATCGCGCCGGAATGATGGTGGCCCCGGAGGCAGCAAAGCAGGCCGGTGCGAAGTTTGGGCTCAACCCTGTGTGCTCGGGCCCGTACAAGTTCGTCGAGCGAGTGCAACAGGATCATATCACGCTCGAACGCAACCCGAATTATTGGAACGCGAAGGCCTATTTTTTCGATAAGATCGTCTTCCGAACGATTCCCGACTCGACGGCAAGGCTCGCGAGCCTGCGCTCGGGCGATCTCGACGTCGCAGAACGCATCGAACCGACGGATGTGAAGGAAATCGAGGCGCAAAAGGACCTGAAGGTCGTAAGCGCCACATCGCTCGGCTACCAAGGATTGACCGTGAACGTGGCGAACGGCTCGGCCTCGAAGGCAGCAGTCGGACAGGACAAGCGCGTTCGACAGGCCCTCTCTTTGGCGATCGATCGGCAAGGTCTCATGGACGCCGTCTTCGACGGGCAGTTCACGCCCGGCATACAAGCGGTGCCGCCGGTGAGCCCGTTTTACTCGGACAAATTTCCAACGCCGCCTCGCGACGTCGAGAAAGCCAAATCCTTGCTGAAGGCTGCTGGTGTCGAACACCCGGTGATCAATGTCATCTACACCAGCTCCTCACGGATTCAGAGGGTTGCGGAAGTCATTCAGGCAATGGCGGCCGATGCGGGTATCGAGCTCAAGCTCATTTCCACCGAATTCGCCACGCAAATCCAGGAACAGACAGACGGCAATTTCGAGACATCGCTCATCGGCTGGTCAGGACGCCCCGACCCCGACGGCAACATCTACTCCTTCTACGTCTGCGGAGGGGGACTCAACGACGGACATTATTGCAATAAGAACGTCGACGCGATCTTGAACGAGACGCGCCTCACCACCGATCTGGCGGCGCGCAAAGCTCTCTACGAGAAGTTCGACGCGATCGCGCTCGACGAGCTGCCGATCATCTATCTTTATTTTGACAAGTACATCTGGGGCATGACAGCGAAGCTGCAGGGTTTCGTGGCCCACCCTGACGGCATGATCCGACTCGAGAATGTGAAGCTCGCTCAGTGAGCAGGGGACGAAATCGCCGGTGAGATTTCAGGGTCTCACGTCATGAGCGCCATGTTGCCTTATGTCGTGCGGCGCGTTCTCACCGCACTTCCGACGATCGCGATTTTCGCCTGCTTCGTGTTCCTTCTTCAAAAGCTTCTGCCTGGAGATCCCGTCCTCGCTATGGCGGGCGAGGATCGCGATCCGGCAACGCTCGCTGCCCTTCGCGTTCAATATCACCTCAATGACCCTTTGCCGCTCCAATTCCTGCGTTGGGCAGGCAATGCGCTGCGAGGAAATCTGGGGGAGTCGCTTCGCAACCATGATTCGGTTCTGCATCTCATCGCACAGAAACTGCCGGTAACGCTCGAGCTCGCGCTACTATCGACGCTGTTTTCGGTGATGATCGGCATCCCGGCCGGTATTCTCGCGGCGGCCAAAAAGGGCTCGCTCTGGGACAACTTCGCGCGCGGCACGGCGCTTTGGGGCGTCTCGATCCCGACCTTCTGGTTCGGCATCGTGTTGATAATCATCGTTTCAGTGAATCTGCACCTGCTTCCCGCCTCGGGCTATGCGCCCATTTCCGAAGATCCTTGGCAGAACATCCGAACCATGATCTTGCCGGCATTCGTGCTCGGCAACGCGCAAGCCGGAATCCTGATGCGCCATACGCGCTCTTCCATGCTCGAGGTGCTCCGGCAAGACTATGTGCGCACCGCGCGAGCCAAAGGGCTGCCCGAGTTGCGCGTGGTCATGGCCCATGCGTTCCGCAATGCACTCGCGCCTCTCGTCACCGTGACCGCGGTGCTGCTCGGGCAATTGCTCGCCGGTGCGGTGCTGACCGAGCAGGTGTTCTCCATTCCGGGTTTCGGCAAGATGCTGGTCGATGCCGTCTTCAATCGCGATTACGCGGTCGTCCAAGGGGTGGCGCTGTGCACCGGCGTCGGTTTCATTCTCCTGAATCTTCTTGCCGATATTGCCCAGCTTCTGCTCAATCCGCGGCTTCGCCCGTCATGACACTGGCGCTCGAGCAAGCACCCGTCGAGGTCCTGGCGGCCACGAAGCGGCGGGGCGCGCTCGGCAAGCTTCTGGCCAACAAGGCCGCGCTATTTGGCCTTTTCATCGTGGTCACATGCCTTTTCTGCGCGGTCTTTGCCTATTGGATCATGCCGTATGATCCCATCAAGCCGAACTACGCGCTCGTGCGCAAGCCTGCCTCCGCGTTGCATTGGCTCGGCACGGACGAGCTTGGCCGCGACATACTTTCGCGCATGATTCTCGGTGCGCGGACCTCGCTCTCAGCGGGGTTCGTCTCCGCCGGCATTGCTGTTTTCCTCGGCTCCTTCTTCGGCGTGCTGGCCGGTTACATGGGCGGAGCGGTCGACGTGATCATCTCGCGCGTGGCCGATGCCCTTTTGGCGACCCCGTTCCTGATCGTAGCGATCGTCCTCGCGACCTTCCTGGGCCCAAGCCTCATCAACGCCATGATCGCCATTGGCTTGGCCGCGGCGCCGGTCTTCACGAGGCTTGCACGGTCTCAGGTTCTCGATATCAAGGCGACCGATTATGTGGAGAGCGCTCGTGCACTCGGCTTCAAGGATTGGCGCATCATCATCCACCATATAGTGCCGAATATCGCCGCACCCTTGATTGTCCAGGCGACCTTGAC
>Ga0213876_10001291_pt1 | contig 15786 bp, 16 predicted proteins | sample BarmaccomBMRX_R9_FD_160113 | JGI IMG/M metagenome (GOLD analysis project Ga0213876, IMG submission 160113) | Root-associated microbial communities from Barbacenia macrantha in rupestrian grasslands, the National Park of Serra do Cipo, Brazil - RX_R9 | ecosystem: Host-associated > Plants > Roots...
GATCGAACCGCGCCTGAGCCTGCGCGAGTTGATCGAAAATTGGCACGACTTGGCCGCGGCGCTACGCGAGTCCCCTCGGAAACGCCAGTCCCAGGCGCAGAATTTTCTCAAAACAAGTTAGCGCTTATGGGGTAAACCCCTGGGCTACGATCCGCCGCATTTTCGGGGCTGAAACCCGGTCGAAATTCCACCAGGGTAACTATCTGAATTGGTGTAAGACCCGTTCAACAAGGTGCGGAGCATCCTCCGGCGCCGATACCCCTGTTAGCCGACATTCTTTGCAGGCCCCGGGCCAGGGTACACATAGGACAAACGCCCAAGCGTCATCCCTTACGGGTCCAGCATTATTCTTTTCCCCGATTCAAATGATTCAACCGCGGCCCAGGCCAGTTGCAGGGCGCGCCGTCCGGCCCGGGCATGCACCGGTGGTTGATCGCCGCGTTTGAAGGCGTCGAGCACAGCGTGGAGATGCACATCGAACGTACGGTGAAATTCGCGATCAAAGTCGTTGAAATAACCGGCCTGCCAAACCTCACTTGTCTCCTCACCCGCCTTTTGAAAGGAAAAACGTCTAACCGTGTCATCGACCACGAGCCGGCCTTTGGTACCGTTGATCTCGAGGCGGTGCGTGTCCTGGTAAGCATAAGATGAATCGTAGGTGCCCGTCATGCTGCCGACCGCACCGGTTGCGAAACGTAAAGCCAGCACCATCGTGCGATAGCCGCCTCCGGTAAGGTCCGTCATTTCGGCCATGATCGAGCGAATCGGACCGCACAAGTGCTCCAGTTGATCAAAGCCGTGGCATTGCGTTTCGATCAAGTTAGCATGGGGATGCGGGCTTACGTTGGCTTCGCCGCCGAATCGCCAGATAGCGTGAGTGATCTCGCCCAGGCGGCCTTCTTCAACGGCGCTGCGCGCGAGGCGCAGCGGCTTCGCATACCGGTGGTTGAAATTGATTGCAAAGAACAAACCGCGTTTCTCCGCTTCGGCCAGTAATTGGTCAGCTTCCGCGAGCTCGAACACAAACGGCTTTTCTACCAGCAGCGCGTACCCGGCCCGGATTACCTCCAGGGTAGCTTCAAAATGTTCCAGGTTCGGCAGCGAAAGACTGACCAAATCAGGCCGCTCCCGGTCAAGCATTTCTCCGATGTTCGTATAGGCACGCATGCCGAACTCGGCCGCACGCGCCTGCGTTCTTGCCAGGGTGCGCCCGGCTACGGCGCAGAGGGCCACGTCTTCCCGCTGCGAGAAAACGCGGGCATGCTGGCGGCCCCATTGGCCGGCCCCTATCAGGCAAACCTTTAGTTTCGGGTCGGTGGCGCTCATTGTTCGATAAGTACTTTGCCGGTTTCCCCGTCCAGGAAGAACATTTCAAATGCCTCCTGAATTCTATCAACACTCAGACGGTGGGTGATGATCTGGCTCATGTAATCACGGTGTTCCTGCAGCCGTCGCAAGTTGACCGGCAATTCATTGTACCGGAAGTACTCGCTGCCGGCCACGCTTCGCTCCGGGCTGATGAGGTCCGGTGAAACCTTGAGGGTGATACCTTCGCCGTGGCCGACGCAGATCAGCGAGCCCCGTTGGGCCAGCGCGTTAAGGGCTGCCTGGCGCGCGGCCTGCCTGCCGCTGGTGTCCACCGCCATGTCGACGCGTTCCAACCCGTGCGCCTTGATGCCCTCGTCGAGCGTGGTTTTTGCGACATTGATGGGCAGACCACCAAGACGTTCCGCGAGCCTGAGCCGGTAGGCGACCACGTCGGTGAGTAGGACCTTTAACTCGCGGCCCAGGATGATCTTGGCCATGGCGAGGACGCCCAGCCCGATCGGCCCGGCCCCGGTAACCAGGAGCGATTCGATGTCCGGTCGCATAAGCTGGCAGCGCTCAATCGCGTGTCCGCCCGTACCCATGATGTCCAGCAGCAGGGTTGCTTCGGTTGGAGAAATCCCGTCCGGCACCGGAAAAAAGATGTTTTCGTGAATCAACTCGTATTGGCCGTACCCTCCATCACGGTTGAATCCCATGTCGCCGCGCTTGTGGAGGCACTGATTCGTGAAACCCAACCGGCACGAACGGCATTCGCCACAGAAGTCCATCAGGAAAACCACCCCGCTTGTACCGGCGGGCGTCTGCGTCCCCGGTCCGCAGGCTACCACCGTGCCGGCCGCTTCATGGCCGGGTGTGACGGATGCACCGTCATAAAATTGCGGGCGTTCCGAGCCGCAGAGTGCGTTGGCATGGATTCGAAGCAATAATTGGCTCGGCCCTGGCTCGGGCACCTCTTTCTCGGCAAAGTGGATTTTTTTGTTCCCTGAAAAGACGGGAACCCGGCAACTGGGGGGTATCGGTTTGTTCATTTGCGCTAAGCCGGACGGTCTGGCGGGGGGATAATACGTCCATCATGATCCGCCCCGCCGCCTTTTTCCATCCGGACTTGTGCCCGTCACCCTACCGGTGGAATTGCTCCGGCGAAACCGCAATTCCCAACGCGCCGGCATTTTGGCAGGGCCCGCTTGCTCACGGCATTTCAGGCTACGGCGGTCAGCCTTCCACCTCCGCAACCTCTTCCGGGGTAAGCCGCCAGTCACCTGCCCCCATGACGCCTTCAACCTGTTTGGCGTTGCGCGCGCCGACAATGGCTCCCGTAATGACCGGCAGGCGTAACGTCCAGGCAATCGCTGCCTGTCCCGGAGTGCGCCCGTGCCGCTCAGCCACGACGCGCAGCCGCTCGGCCAGAGCCAGGTTGCCGGAAAGTTTCGGCTCCTGGAAGTCCGCGTTGTTGCGGCGCCAGTCGTCCGGCGGCAGATTCGCCACGCGTTCTTTCGTCATCGCGCCCGTCAGCAACCCCGAGCCCATGGGCGAATAGACGACGACCCCGACATGGTTGGCCTCGCACCACCGCAGTTGCTCCGCCTCCACGCTGCGGTTGATCAACGAATAGGGCGGCTGCAGGCTGGTGACGGGTGCGATGGATTGGACGCGCTCCAATTCCTCCCGGCTGAAGTTCGAGGTCCCGATCCAGCGCACTTTGCCCTCTTTTTGCAACGCAGCGAGCGTGCGCCACCCCTCCTCGGTTTCGGCCAGATCGTCTGCCGGCCAGTGGATCTGGTAAAGGTCAATAGCCTCAACCTTAAGCCGGCGCAGGCTCTCCTCGCACTCGCGACGCACCGATGCCTCCCTGAGCGAGTAGTCGACCTTACGCTGAGCGTCCCAGATTATGCCGCATTTCGTGAAAATATAGGGTCGCGGGCCGCCCCAGTCTGCAAGGGCGCGGGCCACGACCTCTTCGGAGTGGCCCAGGCCGTAAGCAGGGGCTGTGTCGATCCAGTTGACGCCCAATTCGAGCGCACGATGAAGAGCGGTGATCGAGTCCTGGTCTTCCTGAGGACCCCAGCCAAACTGCCACGGGCCGCCGAGCGCCCAAGCGCCGAAGCCGATCGGGGTGATGTTCAGGTCTGAGTTGCCAAGAGGTCGTATGTTCATGAGATTTGAGGAACTGGTGAGTTAAGGAATATTCTCCAGCCTGCAGATATTATCGCCGAACAGGGGAGGACCGGTGGTCACGAGGAGCGCCCATTATAGAAGCCACCGCCTGAATCCGGACCTATGATCACATACGCAAAGCCCGGCGTTACGGACAAAAACCCCGGACCGGCCGGGCCCGGCATCCAAAAAACGGTCGAACGCGTTGCGCATGTTGCGTACGGACGGACGCGAGGATTGCTCACGTTTGTGGGCCGGATGAAGTGATCCACACGGAGGCGGGTCGCGCACGCCAGCAGAATGCAGGCGCCCGGCGGCCCACCGGGGGTACGCGCCGCCGTTTGTTTCTCTTGAGCTCGTCGAAGCGTGCGCCGGCTTGACCTGGCAACCTTCAGGTTGGTTTGGTTTGTGAGGGTTCTAGGCTTGATATTGTTTTTGAAAAAGCGAGAATTTTCACGGGTGCCGGAAAAAAGGAAGCCATGATCCCCTGAGGCACCCTGTTAAATGCGAGAAACCTGCATCGTCGACCTCCGGCCGTGAGCCACATCAACCATAAAAGAAAGGCCTCCCATGTCTACGCTTAAATCCATCACGGTTTACGAAGGCCGGTTCATTCTCGAGTATTCGCGAGACGTTCAAGGCAAGACTGCCGGCTCCTTTGTGATTGAGAATCCGCCCGGGGACCCGCTGCCGGCCGGCGACAGCCTAAATGAAGCGAAGCGGGTGATCGATGGGCTGGCGGGGAGATCCGCAGCGTGCCCCTCACTCCCAGGCGAATCAGCGTCGCGTGCAGCCTGCGAAGGGAGCGGGACGGCCGTGCTCCAGCACCCTGTACCCGATTCCGGTGGTTTGGCTGAAGCCGGGACCTGTCCACCGTACGCAATGAGGGCGGTGGACGAGTCCATCCTTAACGCCTTGCGAGATCGCGTTTCCCAGGACGACGGATCCGTGCGCCGCATTGCACGGTTTTTGAGTGTACACTCAGGCGTGATTCTCGAGTGGTTGGCCGGCAGACGCAAGCCGCGCCAGGCAACGTTGGAACGAATTGCGGCTTACCTTAAGGGGCCGGTGATTCGAGCCTGACTTCTCGACGGCCTTGGAAAGAGTTGTTGTCCCATGGCCCGAGTGGCCCGAGTTCAGGGGCACCGTGTTTTTATCGGAGACGTGTTCCGATTTGCAATCGATTCGTTTTCAATTACGACAGATATGCAACCCCGGTGTGATTGAATGAAAGCGACCGATTCACCCCTCCCGAGCAGCATTGCTTTCGTGGCCGAAACCGGATTTATCCCCGAAGCCACGGCCCATTACCAGAAGCGCCTCTCGGACCTGCGGGGACTCTTTCTGGATCCGGTTGCCCTGGAGCAGCGCATTCAGGACGAGAATGATCCTGTCTGTTATGAGAACTACGCCTTCAATAACAGCCAGGCGGATGGCGACATCTTTTTTGGTACGACGATCATTTACCCGGGAAAAGTAGGGCTGGAATACCATCTCACGCGCGGCCATTTTCACCGGAAACGCGACCACGCGGAAACTTACCAGGCACTTTCAGGTCGAGGCCTGGTTCTGTTTGAGCGCGAGGACGGCACCACTTATACGGCAGAACTTGCTCCGGGCAAGGTCACCTACGTTCCTCCGTTCTGGGCTCACCGTTCGGTCAACACCGGTCCCGTGCCCTTGGTTTTTCTCTGGACCTGCCCGGTCGAAGCGGGCCATGACTACGAAGCCCTGCGTGGACGCGGGATGCGGCAGGTGGTGCTGGAGCGCGATGGCCGCGCCTGCGTCGAGAATCGCCCCTGAGAAGCCGTGTCGTCCGTTGAGCAGGCGTCTTCCTTCCCAGATGCCCTGCCGGCTTTATACCTATGGGACCGTATAAACGTCTCTACGGAGCGTCCTCCGGCGCCGGCGCCCCCTGGGCCGGCATTCTACCGAGATAACTTATCTGAATAGTATGAGGAGGCGTTTCGCCCCGCCCTTGAACGCGCGCTGCGGGCCGGCAAGACCGCACTGGTCAACGTCGTCGGCGTAATCGTTTGAGCTGACGCGCGTTTTGGCTTTACGGCTGCATAGCGGCCGTGGCACTTCCAGACGATCACCGGTGATGTTCCTCAGCAAGATGGCCAACCCGATTGTCGGCTGGGCGAAAAAACACCTGCTGCTGAGTACCGCCCTGGTCATCCTTCTCGCGTATGCCCTGTTCGAGGTTCTCAGCGGCTGGATCGTGTTTTGTCGCGACGCTTACGTGATGAGTGACGTGGTGATCATCGCGCCGGAAGTGAACGGTCCGATGCTGAGCCTGGACGTGGTCAATGACCAAATCGTCAAAGCCGGCGCTTTGCTTTTCACCATCGATCCAAAGCCGTTCCAGATCGAGGTTGACCGGCAGAGCGCGGCGCTTGACCTCGCCCGGGCAAACCTTCGGCGGACCCAGGATCAATTGGCTTTGGCCACGTCGGACATCGCCGCGAAACAAGCCGAATACGAGGACGCAACCAAAAACCGGCAGCGCGCCGTCGAGTTGGCAAGCAGCGGCGCTTTGGCTCAGGAAACGCTGGATACGGTTCAACGGGCGTTCCAGGTCTCGCTCGCCGGCCTGGACCGAGCTCAGGCCGCGAAGGCGGTTGCCGAGCAGGAAATCAGCGTGCAGCACGTGACGGTCAAACAGATGGAAGCTGCCGTGGCGAAGGCCACCTATGAGTTAAGCCGTACGCAGGTTAGGTCGCCCACCGGGGGTCGGGTGGCTCCGTTTCAACTCCGCCCCGGGAGTTATCTGGAAGCAGGACGGCCGGTGATGGCGCTCGTTACAGAGGAAGACTGGCGCGTGGTTGCTAACATTACCGAGCGGCATCTGAGCGGCCTTCAACCCGGCAAGCGCGTCTGGTTCACGGTCGGATCGGACCCGTGGCAGATTCACACGGGGCGCGTTCGAAGCATCGCGCCGGGAGTCGCGCGCTCGGCCTCGGGTGTCTCGGCGTTGCCGTACGTTCAGCCCAATACCGACTGGATCCGCCTGCCGCGGCGTTTCCCGGTCGAGATTAATCTGGGGGATTTGCCCAGCCGCAAGCGTTTGTTCATGGGAAGTGACGCCACCGTCTGGTGGATCAACCGGTGAAAGGAACGGCGTGGACCCCGATTTCCGGCATAGCGTTATTACCGGCTTATCCTGCTGGCTGGCCGCTCTGCTGGCGTTCTCCCTGCAGTGTGATAATCCCTGGTGGGCAGTCATTTCGGCCTGGATCATTTCCGGCCCGGATCCACGCGCGTCTTTGTTGAAGGCGGCGCTGCGCGTCGCCGGGACCGCCGGCGCTTACGTGGTAGCGTGGGAGTGCGTACGTCAGGTTGCCGGAAACCCGGTGGGTGAGGCGACTGCGATGTTGCTCATCGGAACGGTTGGAACATACAAGCGGTTTAGAAGCCGTTATTCGTACGCCTGGGTCATTGGGTCCGTGACCGCGCTCATGCTGATTGTCATGGCCATCGACGATCCGGTGGCGGTGTACCGGACCGCGCATTATCGCGCCTACGAAATCATCGCGGGCGTCCTCGCTGCAACGGTGTGCCAACGCCTGCTCGGTCCATTGTTAGGTCTGAGCATCGCCGGAAATGATGCCCCCGCTGCCGCTGCGCAGGAAGCCGAACTCTCCACCGCTCAAGAGCGCGAACTGCTCGTCGCGGCGTTGATCGGAGGCGCGTTGCCTGGAATCATCATGCTGCTCTGGTCGAGGTTTAACTTGCCCAGCCCCCTTCAGATCGTCATTACCGCTTACGTCACGATTGATCGGGATGTGGTTGCAACGCGTTTACGGGCCAGCCAAAGAATCCTCGGATGCCTTGTTGGCGGCCTTCCAGGACTGCTCGTGGTGTTTTGGGCTACAGACTCCCTCGTGCTTTGGTCGCTGCTGCTTATCGGCGGGCTCACCTGTTTGTCGCGCTTGCACCTGGCTAAAAGCCATCCATGGAGCTACGTCGGGACCCAGGGCGGAGTCGCCTTTATCCTGGCCTTAGTGACGGGTAACCAGCCGCCCGATTCGATCCTGCCTGTGGTCAACCGGGTCGCCGGGATGATCAGCGGCGTGCTGATCCTCAACGTAATCTGTTTTCTCGTGCGCCGCACATCCTGAGCTGCGCTCCCCCTGAAGCGGCGCGTCCATTCGTTCTAAGCGGTAACCAGGAAGAGAAGTTATGATGACCGTCGCCTCCGATTGCATCGCGGCTGCCGTTGCCCCTTTCATTGCCCCTTTTTAAGGCACTTGCCCCTTGACGCGAAATCGTGTCTATGGCCTCGATGACCTCCCCCCGTCACCACGCGTTCGGCCCAGTGATCATGTGCTTGACGTTATTTGCCGTCGACCACCTCCCCTTGCTTCGGGCGGCAGATTTGACCCCCCTTCCTGCGCCGCCCCCGCCGAGACAAAAATGGCGGGTCGGCGTCAGTAGCGCCCCGCCCTTCGACATCCGTAACCCGGACGGATCCTGGACCGGCCTCAGCCTGGAGCTTTGGCGGGCGATCGCCGACGATCTCCGGCTGGACTATGAACTGCAGGAAACCAACCCGTCCGGGCGCTTCGACGGCCTCAAGCAAGGGTGGCTGGATCTGTCGGTTGGCCCCTTGACCGTTACCGCCGAGCGCGAAGAAATCTGCGATTTTACCCACGCCTATTTTGTGGGCGGGCTCGGGGTGGCGCTGCGGGCCAGGACAGCCCACAGGGAATCGCTGCTTCCTTCCGGGTTGCTGAGCGGGGAGTTCTGGCGCCCGATCGGCAGGATTGTCCTGGGCCTGTTTGCAACCCTCAGCCTGGCCGCCGGCTCGATCTGGCTTTGCGAACGGCGCCGCAACGCCGCCCAATTCGGCAGGGGCGATCCGCTGCGGGGACTTGGTTCCGCGCTGTGGTGGGCGGCCGTGACGATGACCACCGTCGGCTACGGGGACCTCTCGCCGCGGACTTTTCGGGGCCGGCTGGTGGCCGTGCTCTGGATGTTTGTCAGCCTGGTGCTGGTGTCCGCCTTTACGGCCACCATGGCCTCGATCCTCACGGCGCAGCGCCTGGGCGGCTCGGTCGTCATCCATGACGCGGCCGATTTGCGCCGCCTGCGGGTAGGAACGATTCCCATCGCGACCACCGAGGAGCTGCTGCGGGCGCACGGCGTGGAGTTCAAGACGTTTGCGCCCGACCAATTGCTTGACGCGTTGCGGGACGGTGAAATCGATGCGGCGGTCAATGACGAGCCGCTGTTGCGTTACCTGGCCCGGACGCGGTACCCTAACCAGTTGAGCGTCGTTCCGGTGCTGCTGGACCGGGAGCTTTACGGTTTTGCCCTTCGTGAAGGCAGCCCCTTACGCGAATCGATCAACCGGGTGTTGTTGCGAAAAATTCATGAGCCTGGCTGGCATGAGCTGATCGCCCGCTACCTGGGCTCCGGGGAAATCCAGTAACGGTGTTGCCTGCTTCTATGTCGTGTCGCGGCGCGGGATCGGCTGGCGTTCCCGGCGAAAAGCGACGACCTGATGACCACCCTCAACCGAAAGGAAAAAGCATGCCCCTGACCCAACTCGACGATACAGCCGCCCTGATCGTGATTGACCTGCAGAAGGGCATCGTTGGCCTGCCGACCGTCCATCCCGGCGCCGAGGTCGTCGGTCGGACGGCGAAGCTGGCCCGTGCCTTCCGCGAATGCGGCCTGCCCGTCGTGCTCGTCAATGTGACGGGCGGCGCACCCGGCCGCACGGAAGCGGGCGCCAGCCTGCCGGCGCGGCCGCCCGATTGGGCCGAACTGGTGCCGGAACTGGATCCGCAACCCGGCGATCATCGGATTAGCAAACAACGCTGGGGCGCGTTCAGCGGTACGGGGCTCGATGAGCACCTGCGGCGGAAAGGCGTGACGCAGGTCTTCATCGCCGGGATCGCCACGAGCATCGGGGTGGAATCGACGGCGCGCAGCGCCTATGAGGGTGGTTACCACGTGGTGCTCGTGGTTGATGCGATGACGGACCGGGACGCCGAGGCGCACCGTCGTAGCATCGAGAAGATTTTTCCCCGGCTCGGAGAGACGGCTACCACTGATGAAGTGCTCAAGCGCTTGGAGGAGCGCTCTGCGGCTCCAGGGTCACGGGAGTAAGATGCCGTTTCAATGGACCCCGGACGACACGGCGGTGTTTTTAGCCCAAAGTGATTATGGTGATTATGGACGCGGCTGCGAGCGGATTGGCCAAAGCGGTTTGGACGTCGTTTGGTGGGCAGGAAAATGCCGCCTCCGCCCTGTCGTTCACCGGCGAGGGTGATCTGCCGGCGGCGTATGCGGTTACTGACTTTGCCACCGCGGCAATCGCCGCAGCCGCCCTCTCCGTAGCCGAACTCGCTGGGCGCGCGTTGTCAGGCATCCCCCCGGTCACCGTCGATCGGCGGCTTTCGTCCTTCTGGTTTGGGTGGTCGATTCGTCCGATCGGCTGGACGATGCCGGCGCCGTGGGATCCTATTGCGGGAGATTATCGCACCAGCGACGGTTGGATCAGGCTTCACACCAATGCCCCGCACCATCGGGCGGCGGCAGAGCAGGTGCTCGGACGGCACGGTGACCGTACCGGCATGGCGCGAGCGGTTGCCCCCTGGGCAAAGGCGGACCTTGAGGCGGCGATCGTCGACGCGGGAGGATGTGCAGCGGAGATGAGGTCGTCCGCGGAATGGATGGCCCATCCCCAAGGCAGGGCCGTAGCGGCAGAGCCGCTTGCTCACATTGTTGCCACGGACCGCGCAGATCGTTCATCGTCCTGGACGCCCACGCCGTCGCGGCCCCTTGCGGGTCTTCGCGTGCTCGACCTGACCCGTGTGCTTGCGGGACCGGTCGCGACCCGGTTCCTGGCCGGCTACGGCGCGGAGGTGCTGCGGATCGACCCTCCCGGCTGGGACGAGCCGGGCGTAATACCGGAAGTGACCCTGGGAAAGCGGTGTGCGCGGTTGGACCTTGAGGATGATGCCGGCCGGGAGCGGTTCGAAGCCTTGCTCGCGCAAGCCGACATGCTGCTGCACGGGTATCGGCCCGGCGCACTCGACCGGCTCGGCTACGATCCGGCCACACGGCGCTTCCTTGCGCCGGGACTGATTGACGTGTCGCTCAACGCCTACGGCTGGTCGGGGCCGTGGGCGACGCGGCGTGGGTTCGACAGCCTGGTGCAGATGAGCACCGGGATCGCGGAGACTGGCATGCACTGGCGTCAGTCGGACCGGCCGGTTCCGCTGCCGGTGCAGGCGCTCGACCACGCAACGGGCTATTTTATGGCAGCGACGGCGATCCGGGCCGTCACCCGACGACTGGGGGAGGGGTTGGGTACGGAGGCGCGTTTATCGCTTGCACGAACGGCCCGGCTGCTCGCCGACGGCGGCCCCGGCAACCCGTCGTCGCCCCTTTTATTGGAGGCGGGGGCGGATCTGTCCCTGCTCGTCGAATGCACAGATTGGGGCGACGCGCAACGCCTCGCGCCGCCGGCCGTGGTCGCTGGCGCGGCCATGCACTGGGCCTGCCCTGCCCGAAAGCTGGGCTCGGCAGCAGCGGTGTGGCCCTGAAGCATCATAAACCCAGCTCTGAAAGGCCGGGATGGTCATCCGGCCTTCGGCCCAGAAGCCAAAAATATTTACGCTGCGATTCCGCAATCGGCAGATCGTTGATGCTCGCCAGCCGTCGCGCCATCAACCCCTCGGCAGTAAATTCCCAGTTTTCGTTGCCGTAGGATCGAAACCAGTTGCCGCTGTCATCGTGCCATTCGTAAGCGAACCGGACGGCGATTCGGTTTTCACGAAATGCCCACACCTCCTTGATGAGACGATAATCCAACTCCTTGGCCCACTTCCGCGTCAGAAATTGGATAATGGCCTCACGGCCCGTAAAGAATTCGGACCGGTTGCGCCAAACACTGTCGACCGTATAGGCGAACGCCACTTGCTCCGGATTTCGACTGTTCCAGGCGTCTTCGGCGAGGCGGATTTTCCGAATCGCAGTTTCCTCAGAAAAGGGCGGCAATGGCGGTCGGGTGCTCGGAGGTGTGCTCATGAAGTTAGAATGCAGTGCGTTACCTTGACATCTTACAAGCTTTCTTACACGCTTTCGCTACCGTGGCGACCTGGAGAAGTGCCGCGGCTGCAACGCCGGCGGGCTGGCGCGGCGCACCCCGCCGACCGTGGCCGCTCGACCCCGGACGCGAGGAGAAACCGACCATGCCGGTCTACAAGGTCTTTACCTGGAACATGCAGCGCGGGCGGTCGATATCCCGCGGGGACGCGACGATTACGGAACGCTTCCGGGTGCTGAAGGACCTCGTCGATTGGGCCGATTTTGGCTTTATCACCGAGCCAGGCCAGGATGTCCGCAACGGTCTGAACGCCTACTACGGGTTGCAGGGACTCAGGGGGAGGTACTACGTCTCGACACTGGTCGACAACCAGAATGATGCCATGGCCTGCCGTCCGGTCGTCTATTCCAGGCACGGCTTCGCACGTGCTCCTCAGGGTGCCAAACCGTATCTCAGGTATCAATCCGGGGCCGAACAGGCGAACCGCCATCCCGCCGCCGGCATCGTGGCGCTGTTTAATGGCGACGGCCAGGGCAACAACGAGTTACTGCTTGTCTCCTTCCACGCCACGTCGGGATTCGGCGCCGCGCAGAATTGCGAGGGCTACTTCGATTCGTTCTACGAATTTGACGGGCACAGTTCCATCCCCCTGCTCTGGATCGTAGGAGGCGACTTCAACTGCAATCCCCGCAACGGCGTCTACATGCCGGCAGTCAGCACGCACCAGAGCAATCATATCCTCGACGGCTTTTTTGCCGACCAGCAGGCCACGAACTTTGAGGTGAAGCTGACAAGCGGCCCTCAAACCTACGTCGATGGCAACGACCCCGGCGAAGGGCAATTGATAATTGGCAATGCCAATGCCGGCAATGCCAACGCTCGTGGATTCGTCGTGAACGGCCTCCATCTGTCCGATCACTGCCCAGTGACTGCGCAGTTTCAAATCGAGCCGCTTCACGCCGGCATGGACGTGGATACGGCCGATATCCTCCCTGCCGGCACCCGCAGGACCAGGAAACGGAAGGTACCGACCGACTTTGATACCTCGACGACCAAGAAACCCAAGCGTTAGAGGACGCTGCCTCAGGGTACCTTGCTGGCCCTGTGGCTTTCAACTGCCGTAACGCGCTTTGCGCGCGAGGATCTGTTGATGAACAATCGGATGACCCTGATGCTAAGACGCAGGATCGGCAGGCTTTTCTGCGCCGCTTTCCTGTGGCTCTGGTTTTTTGCGGCCTCTGGGCCGCGGGGAGTGACGCAGCCGAGGAGCGGCTGAATGACGTTTACACTCGGCTGAGGCATAGGCTGACGGCTGCGGAGAAGGAAGCGCTGAAGCGGGAAGAGATCGAGTGGCTGAAAGAACGCGGAGGCTTCGGCGCGGCAGACGCTCGGCAACGGACGTGGCGGAGTGGAGGCGGTGAATAGAGCATGACCGGCGTAAGCCGGGTGAACCCATTCTTGGCCTCGACTCTCATCCGAAAGGAGTAGGCGAGTGCCTTTTCCTTGCCGACAGCCCCCTTTTTCATGCACAGTCCTTACCGGCTGAGGATTCGTCGAGCCCTGGAAGAGACGTTCCTGATCTGGAGTCGATCGTGCCACTAAGGATAACCTCACTGCTATGTGTAGATTCCCTCTCGCCTTGATTGATCCTGGGGCTCGCCGTGACGACGTTGTAGGTGAAGCTGACGCTGAATTTTCTACACGCTTCGCATGACGACAGATGATTGATCGCGTTTACGACGGAAACGTTCTCGATCGTATGGAAGAAGAACGGCGTCGGTCCGGAAGCGGCTACGGATGTTGCCGTGATCCGCGACTCTGGCTCTCAATCATCCTTCGGCTCCGGCGTTGCCGAGTACTTCTCTGGCCCTGCAAATGAAGAAACTAATCATAATGATGATAGGCCTCGCACTGAATGTTCGTGCCCAGAGTGAGGATGATTTGCTCCGCAGTTTGAGCCGCGCCGATAGGAATCTAAACCGGGTCTGGAATGAGACGCTGACCGCGGTACAGCGCGAGGAGCTTCGCGCCGACGAACGTAAATGGGCTCTTTGGAAAGATACCTTACCTTTAGAAAAAAAAGAACAAGCCGTTTGGGCACGGGTAGATTTCCTGAATCAGTTTGTTCACCGTCACGAACGTTAAGCAGCGCCGATGGGAACCGCCCTTGCCGGCCTTACGCCGTCTTTCAACGGGGTTGAGCCGGTCGAGAACGGGTATGACAGCCTGTAGAGGAGCCCTAAATCAGCGCTTATGGGGCGCCCGCCTCGGCGGCCCCGAAGGGACCTTCGGCTTCGAGCATCTGACGCACGGTGGCCCCCAAGGCCTCCCCACTGAATGGCTTGAGCAACAGGCGATAGCGCGGATCCAAGAGCACCGAGGGGTGATCGCCTGTCACCAGCAGCACCGGCGTGTCGGGGGCGGCTTGGCGCACGCGCCGCGCCAACTCCAGCCCGTTCCAACCGCCCGGCAAGCGGAGGTCGGTCACCACAGCTCGCACCCGAAGGGCTTGCCGCTGGAAGAGGGCCCAGGCGCTCTCAGCGTTGAAGGCCACGGCCACGTTGTAACCACCCTGACTCAGCACCAAGGTCATGTAGTGGGCCACAAAGGGCTCATCCTCCACGAGGAGAAGCACGCCTGTGGGACGCGCAGGTGAATCCGTCGGTGACGCCTGTACGTCTAAGAGTTCATGCACAGGCCTGAGCGCGGCGCGAGCAGGCACGCGGCCCGATTGCGGGTGCCGAGCGACCATTATTCTCTCCATCGCGAGCAAGCTGGCGGGACCGAAGGTAAAACGTTTCCAGCGAGGCGTAGCGTCTCAAGGGTATCGGCAACCTGGTACTCGCTTGAGCAGGCAAGTTGAAAGGCGCTCAAGCGGGTCTTCTTCAGGGCCGACGGGCTTTTGCTGAAACCTTTTTGTGGGTTCATGGCGCCATCCTGCTCGCCGCAAAGGCAGATGTCCAGCGAAACTTTATAAATACAATAATTATTATATGAATACCCTCCGGCACGAGGGAACTCCCCTGCAAGTAGCATAAGTCTTACAGCGTTTGCGAGTGAGTTGAGCCGGTGTTTGCCCCGAAGGGCAGCCGGCGCAACAACCGCGGCACCTCCAGCCATGGAGGTAAAATTTTGCCTTCCTTCTCAGGTGCCCTGCCGGCGTTACACCTATTAGACCGTATAAACGGTCTAGGCCCGACGGGCCGGCAGACCTTAGCCTAGGGTTTACCCTGGGAAATCGATTCCCCCCACCTAGCCCTTAAGGGGCGGCAGAAAGCGTTGATGACGGGTTCTGCCGCCCTTTCAGGGCTCGATCGTGATTTTACGGTTACCCAAGGTAAACCCTGGGCTAGGTTCTACCGGCCCGTTGGGCCTAAACCGGTTTTCAAGTTCGTTGAGCGGTTCTTGGCCCGGAGGGGCAATCCTGCAGGGGATGATCGAGCGTAGGGTGGCATTTTACACCGGTTTTCGGGCGGGTTGCCGGCAACTGAGGCGCGGGGCGGGGTGAGATTCTCCCAGGCCTTCAGCCCTCGGTCCTACACCGGCTTGCGCGTTGGTTGAGCCGGTCGTTGCCTGGAGACGCACAAGAAGCACCGGCTCGGCCCTTCATTCCTGCCGTTCCGCCTCGGGTTCTGAGGCCGGCTCGGGTGGCCAAGCGGGCAGCTCCACCGTGAAGGTCGCCCCCTGCCCCGGGCCGGCGCTGGCAGCCCAGATCCGCCCGCCGTGGACCTGCACGATGCCTTGGCAGATGGCCAGCCCCAACCCCAGCCCGCCGTGGCGGCGCCCCACCTCCGCGCCCCCCTGCTCGAAGGGGTCAAACAGTTTGGTCAGCAACCCCGGCGCAATTCCGGCACCGGTGTCGCTGACCTCCACGATTACCCCGCCGCCTTCGCGCTCCCGGGAACGCACCGTCACCGCCCCGCCTTCGGGCGTGAACTTGGCTGCATTCTGCAGCAGGTTCCAGAAGACCTGCTGCAGGCGCGCTCCCTCGCCTCCTACCGTCGGGTTCGCGGCCTTCAAGTGAAGGGTGACCTGCAAGCCTTTGGCCGCCAGGGCGCTTCGGCACACCTCCAGGGCGGCCCGCACGCAGCCGTGCAGGTCCACCGGCTCAGGCCGCAGCTCCAGCTTGCCGTGCACGATGCGCGAGACGTCCAGCAGGTCGTCGATGAGCTGGCGCTCCACCTCCAGGTTGCGCCCGATCATGGCCACGGTCTCCCGCCCGGCCGCTGAGAGTTGCT
>Ga0213876_10001292_pt1 | contig 15785 bp, 16 predicted proteins | sample BarmaccomBMRX_R9_FD_160113 | JGI IMG/M metagenome (GOLD analysis project Ga0213876, IMG submission 160113) | Root-associated microbial communities from Barbacenia macrantha in rupestrian grasslands, the National Park of Serra do Cipo, Brazil - RX_R9 | ecosystem: Host-associated > Plants > Roots...
CGCGCGACGCCCATCCAGCCGATCTCGCCCGACAGCCGTCCGTACTCGATCTTGGGACAGCGATCCATCACCACGTTCAGGCCCGCGTCCTGCGCCAGCGCCGCGGCTTCCTCGCTGATCACGCCCAGCTGCATCCAGATCGTCTTGAGGCCGAAGCGGTCCTTCTCGGCCAGCGCCTCGCGCACGATGCCGGGCGCGGCGTCGGGCCCACGGAAGATGTCGACCATGTCGACCGGCGCGGGCACCTCCTTCAGCGCGGCATGGACGGTCTGGCCCAGGATCGCTTGCCCCGCCATGCCCGGGTTGACGGGATGGACGACGAAGCCCTTCGCGAGAAGATACTTCATCGCGAAGTAGGAGGGCCGCATCTCGTTGCCGCTCGCCCCCACCATCGCGATGGTCTTGGTCGAGCGCAGGATCGACTTGATGAAATCGTCGGTGTAGGTGGGCATGGCTCTCTATCTTATTCCGGCCATTTCGGCTCGCGCTTCTCGACGAAGGCGCAGATGCCTTCGTTGGCCTCGGCGTGGAGCATGTTCTCGGTCATCACCCGGCTGGCGTAGTCGTAGGCCTCCGACAGGCCCATCTCGAGCTGGCGGTAGAACGCTTCCTTGCCGATCTTGACCGTGGCGCGGGGCTTGGACGCGATCAGCGCGGCCAGCGCCGCGGTCTCGTGCGCGAGCTCGCCCGGCGCCACCACCCGGTTGACGAGCCCCATGTGATAGGCCTGGTTGGCGCTCACCATCTCGCCGGTCAGCAGCATCTCCATCGCGTGCTTGCGGCCGACGTTGCGCGACAGGGCCACCATCGGCGTCGAGCAGAACAGGCCGATGTTCACGCCCGGCGTGGCGAACCTGGCCTCGACCGAGGCGACGGCGAGGTCGCAGCTCGCCACCAGCTGGCAGCCGGCCGCGGTCGCGATGCCCTGCACGCGCGCGATCACAGGCTTGGGGTGGCGCACGACGGTCTGCATCAGCTTGGAGCACTGCGCGAAGATCTTCGCGAACGCCGCCTTGCCGCCGTCGGGCGCGGCGCGGTGCGCGGTCATCTCCTTCAGGTCGTGGCCGGAAGAGAAAGCGGGCCCGTCCGCGGCGAGCACGATCACGCGCGCCTGCGGATCGTCCGCCGCCGCGTCGAGCGCGTCCTGAAGCGCCGCCATCAGGCCTTCGCTCAGCGCATTGCGCGCCCTGGCCCGGTTCAAGGTGAGCGTCAGCAGGTGGCCGTCGCGCGCGGGCAAGACCAGCGGTTCGGAAGCGGGGGCGTTCATGGCGCCTATATAGGACTACTTGGCGAGTTGCGCGAGCAGCGCCTGCGCCGCGGCAGGGTTGCGCTCCTTGGCGCCGGCGATGAAATAGAGAAATACATCGGTGGCGGCGGACTTTGCGGGCTTGGCCGCCGCCGGAAGGTCCTTCGGGGCGCGGCCGCCCGCCCATTCCTTGGCGCGCGCGGCCCAGGTCTTGATCGCGGCGGCGGTATAGCCGGTCTCGACCTTCCCGGCGGCCTGCTGCAGCCGGCCATAGACGAAGTCCGCGGTCACGTCGGCCATCTCGGGATAGGTGTCGTGATGGGCATAGACGATGGCGGCGCCGTATTTGCGCGCCAGCGCCACGAACTGCGGCACCACGAAGCTTTCGTGACGGACTTCGACGGCGTGGCGCAGCTTCAAACCGTCGAGCGTTTTCGGCAGCAAAGCGAGGAAGGCTTCGAAATCCTCGGGCTCGAACTTCTTGTGGTTGGCGAATTGCCACAGCACGGGCCCGAGCTTCGCCTTCATCTCCGACAAGCCGCTGGTCAGGAAGCGTTCGATCGAGGGGCCGGCTTCGGCCAGCACGCGGCGGTTGGTGGCGAGGCGGTGCGCCTTGACCGCGAAGACGAAATCGTACGGCGTCTCATCGGCCCATTTGCGGAAGCTCGACGGCTTCTGCGTCGAATAGAAGGTGCCGTTGATCTCGATGGTCGTGACCTTGCGGCTCGCATATTCGAGCTCGCGCGTCTTGGGATGCTTCTTCGGATAGAACATGCCGTCGCGCCAGGGCTCGAAGGTCCAGCCTCCGATGCCGACGCGGATATCGCCTGTCTTGGCCATGAGCGCTCTTCTGCTTGCCGCCGGCCGACGTTAGTCTATCCGCGCGCCGCCTGCCTGGGGGAAATCGTCATGGGCTCGATGCTGAAGACGCGCTACAACCGCGCGAGCTATTGGGCCATGCTGCTGACGGCCGTCGCCGTCTTCGCGGTGCTGATCTATTTCACCCAGGCGAGGCTGCCGGGCGAGCTTGTGCTGGTGCTCGTCTGCGTGCCGCGCCTGCACGACATCGGCCGGTCGGGCTGGTGGGTCGGCGGCCTGATCCTGGGCGAGGTCGCCGCAGCGGTCCTGGGCGTGGTGCTGCTTCCGCCCGACGAGGCCGCGCTCGCGATCGGGGCCTATGCTCTGCTGCTCGGCCTGGTGCTGATCCTGCTCGGTCTGGTGCCCGGGCAGCCGGGCGCGAACCGCTTCGGCGGGCGGCCGGCGCCGGGGCTTTCCTTCGGCCGGGCGGAGCAGGCCGCCGACGAGGCGTTCTCATAGGGTATCTAGATACCGCATCCGGATAATCGCGCATTTCCGGGCGATTTCGCTTGACGCCAGCGCGGGTCCTTCCTATACGGCGCGCCTTGTTCGGAGATAGACCATGAAAACCTACTCGGCCAAGCCGTCCGAGATCGAGAAGAAGTGGGTCGTGATCGACGCCGACGGCCTCGTCGTCGGACGTCTCGCCTCGCTGATCGCGCTGCGCCTGCGCGGCAAGCACAAGCCCAGCTTCACGCCGCACATGGATTGCGGCGACAACGTCATCGTCGTGAACGCGGCCAAGGTGCTGCTGACCGGCGACAAGCTGAAGAAGAAGATCTACCACCACCACACCGGCTATATCGGCGGCATCAAGGACCGCAGCGCGGGCGAGATCATGCGCGGCAAATATCCCGAGCGCATCGTCGAGAAGGCGGTGGAGCGCATGCTGCCGCGCGGTCCGCTCGGCCGGCGCCAGCTGTCCAACCTGCGCGTCTATCCGGGTGCGGAGCATCCGCACGAGGCGCAGCAGCCCGAGGCGCTCGACATCGCGAGCATGAATCCGAAGAACAACAACTATCGCAAGACGAAGGCGGCCTGACCATGGCGGAAGACGTTAAGAGCTTCGGCGACCTGAAATCGACCCTGATCAAGGCCAAGCCCGCGGCGCCGTCCGGCCAGCCGGCGGAGCAGGGCGCCTCCAAGCGCGACGCCAAGGGCCGCGCCTATGCCACCGGCCGCCGCAAGGACGCCATCGCGCGCGTCTGGATCAAGCCGGGCCTGGGCCGCATCACCGTCAACGACCGCGACGAGAAGGTGTATTTCGCGCGTCCGGTGCTGCGCATGATCCTGCGCCAGCCGCTGATCGCGGCGAACCGCGACGGCCAGTTCGACGTCATCGTCTCGGTGAAGGGCGGCGGCCTTTCGGGACAGGCCGGCGCGGTGCGCCACGGCATCAGCCGCGCGCTGGTGGCCTACGAGCCGGCGCTGCGCACGGCGCTGAAGCCGGGCGGCTTCCTCACCCGCGACCCGCGCGCGGTCGAGCGCAAGAAGTACGGCAAGCCCAAGGCGCGTCGTTCGTTCCAGTTCAGCAAGCGCTGATACGGAACTTTCACTTTATCGTTTAGAAACAGCGGCTTACAGAAATGTAGGCCGCTGTTTTGCTATTCACAGATCGTTGACAGATTCAACCAAAGTGCGCAGCCTCCAGTTCACGAAATGCACAGATCGTGCACAAAAACGTGGACCGAAGGATGGAACAGGGCTTTTACGAGAATGCGCATCGGCTCAAGGACGGAGCCATAGTGGTCTACACCCGGCCCGGGTCGAAGAAGGGCGGCTTCCAGGCTCGCCTGAAGGTCCCTGGCGTCACGGGCTACATCACCAAGTCCCTCAAAACCCGCGACCTCAACACGGCCATCGCCTAGGCTGAGGACCTATTTCATCAACGTGAGGACGGAAAAGGACGCGGATAAGAAGGTGGTGCTTGTGGTCGAGGTGAGGCGACCAAGACCGGCGCTCGCACGGTGGTATGCCGAGACGGCACCCATATCTACATCGAGCGGCTGCGGAAGATCTCCGAGCGCACGGGGTCCGATGATCTCGTGTTCGGGAACAGCCAGGGCAAGCCCGTCGAGAACTTCGGCAAGACCTTTCAAGCCATCCTCACGAAGCTCGAACTTCTCAACGACGGCCAGGGCAAGCGCCGGACAATCTACTCGCTCCGCCACTTCTACTGCACCCAAACGCTGCTATCGGGCGTGCCGATCCACACGCTTGCGCGAAACATGGGCACGTCCATTAGTTACATCGAGCACCACTACAGCCATGTGCTGACAGTGATGCAGGCGAAGGAGCCGCGGACAAAGCGATTCAGTAGCAAATGAATGACGCTAGGCTGAACCTTTGCATTCGAGCTTATCAGTATGATCGGTGCCCATGGCCCTGCGGATGGTTAGCGCGTTGATTAGCGGGCCCTGGCGATGATTCCATTCACCCTCGTTGTGAAAGCCGATCTGAAAAAAGTATACCGTGTCATCGGAGGCAAACCGCCCTAACGCCGACGCTTGGTCTGTTTTGTCGATCTGCGAATAGTGGCCAAAACAGGCAATTTGCCTGCTGCTCAAGGCGGCGGCTCCAACCGTGCCCGAACGAGTAGGGCCATCCCCACCGAGCACGTTCCAAATAGCCGGAAGCGCCGCATTGTCCACCGTCACCCGAACTTCACTGTCCACGTTATATTCGAGCAATTCCTTTCTGTCTTCAGGTACTCCGTTCCGCCACGCTTTAGCTACGGAGTTCAGTCGGGGTTCCATGTCGCCGTTGTAGTTCAAGTGAACTAATGGGCTAGGTGGAGGAACGACAATGCCGTACTTGGCCTGCCACGCCGGAAGCATGGCGCCATAGCAGCGGACTTCGCTTGGAGAAAACGTTTTAAACACGTCTGCGTAAGAAAGCTGGTCGTACAAGATGAGATCAGCGTCAGTTTCGTTCAGGCTAAAGTATTTTGCGTCGCGCAGTGCGTTGTTGAGGTCGGTGCAGGTTGATTGAACTATTTGAGCGGGTGTGGGGCCGGTGGCCTGAGGACCATCAAGCCCTGTCAATTTACGCGGAATCCCGTCAATGGTGATTGCCGAGCCAAGTGATTTTCCGTTTGCAATCTGAATATTTGTTGCCCACGTCCCGGCCGTTGGCGCGTCAGCGGGGTTTGCGACTTTTGGTCGAACGTGTTGTGCGGTGCTGTCAAACTTATCCGTGATTAGCGATGCGCGACCGACCATCGATATCGAAATATCGAATAGTCCATTTTGATCTTGGGAGCTCGTTAGATTCGAGACGTACCGCAACGTGCGCGCGCCATACGGATCGAAGGATAAGCTCCCGGTAGTTCCGATCGTTTGAGCTGACGAAAAGTACTTGGAAATGTGGTCTTGCATTTTTGCGACTGCGTCGGCGACAGCTGCTTTGGAAAAAGTAGATATTACCCAGCCTTGGGCTCCAAGTGCGGACGCCGTACTCAACGCATCCGTCAATATGTCGGTCACGTTAAAAGTGGTGTCGTCTGTTATCGCGATTTTGAAACGGACGTCCGCGCCAGAGCCCGCGGGGGCAAGCGAGAAGTACGGCGAGACGCTATTGTTTGAAAGCGCGACGGTCTCGGCAGCGACTTGGGTGCCAGCGCCCTTCTTCCGCTGAATCACGAAAAGAGGACGTGCCGGAAGAACCACTTTTCCATCGCGACCGTACACCGTGATCTCCATGGAAATCTCGGCGGTAAATTCCTTCTTCACGAAGAGGCTTGCGAGAAAGTCTGCGAGGCCTTCCTTATTGGCGTTGAGACGTGTCGTTGATGTGTTTGTAGTCGCTACCAAGCGGCCATAATACGCGCTCAATGAGTCGTCAGCTCCGATGCCTTGCGCAGGACCAGAGTATAGACAGAGCTGCGCTACGGGTTTTGCTCCCAGGCTCGCTGCCGTGTTGACGGTGGTACATTTCGGACCTTCCGCGTTAGCATCCGCTCCGAATGTCATGAGCATCGCGGTAGCCGCGAGCGCGCCTTTTAGAAACTTTGCCATGTCATCCCCCACCAAGGATTGACAACTTTAAATACAATTCGACGGAAATATCAACCATCAATGGACCCGCCAATCATGAATTGGCGGGTTTGCGCGAGCTGGTCTTCGCGCAATGCCGTTGCTGCGCAACGGAAATCCTATCCCGCCGCCGTCGGGCGTTCCGCCCGACTCCGACCGTTTCCCTCGGCGCGAGGCAGACCTCGACGCTCTCGGCTCCGCTATCGCTGCGGGGTTCGCGACACATTGTACTGATGATGACGCTCACCCGAAACGCTCGGAGTCAGCCAGCTCGCTGCCGCTAGCCAATCGCCGCCAAAGCGCGGCTCTTGGGCGGACAGCGGCGCCCGACGGCGGCGGGACAATACTCGCCCGCGCCAGGTCACGGGCGACTTCCGCTTCGCAAGGGGGCGTCGTAGACGACGCCCTCGGTGCCCTCTTGCACAAATAGCCGAAGGCAGCCGGTTGCCTCTGCCCGCGCTACGCCAATCCAAATCGTGCTCGCAGCTCTCGCTCGCGCGCTACTAATTTTTCGCGGACTCTCGCCCGGCGCGTAGCCCGACTGGCGTCTCCTCTCGGAAGCCGGAACGTGGAGGCGTCCGCCTTGCTGGCCCTGGCGGTCGCCGCGTTCGGTCGGATCGTTGTTCTGGCCCGTGGGCTGGAAACGCGCCGCCGCGCCGGCGGTGCCGCGTCAACGACGGCGGCTGCCCGGTCGTGTCCCGTTCCGGCACACCGCCTGCTGGCCCGTTGTTTGCTTTTGCCTTCCGAGCTTCGCCTGCGACGGTTTGAGAGAAAGCATCGTTAATCCAATCTCAAGCCGTCCGGCGCGAACATGGAAACCGGAACACCGCGCGGTCATTCGATGGTCATCCTCATCCAGCAGCCGGCCAAAATGCGTACCGACGAGCTCGACCAGCTCGGCCCGGTGAAGAAGCCGATCAGCACGCCCGCCTCGCAGCTGATCGGGCGCAAATACATCGACGAGGCCGACGGCATCGACTGCATGGGCATCTGGGAGTGCTCGCCCGGGCGCTGGGAGCGCACCATCATGCAGGAGGAGTTCGCGCATTTCATCACCGGCAGCGCGACCTTCATCCCGCCCGACGGCGCGCCCATCGAGATCAAGGCCGGCGACACGGTCTGGTTCCCCGCCAACACCCGCGGCGTGTGGGAGATCAAGGAAGACGTGCGCAAGGTCTATGTCGTGATCGACCGGCCGGGGGCCTTCAAGCGGTTCCGCCTTTGGCTGCGCAGCCTGCTCGATCCCTATGCCGTCAAGCAGCAGGCCCAGCCCGCCGCGGTCGCGGCCGCCGCCGGGGTCACGGTGCTGGCCAAGGCGTTGAGCGAAGGCAGCTTCACCTAGGCTTCCATCCGGCAAATGCGAAGGCAGCGGCCCGCGACGGATCGCGAGCCGCCGTCCCATTCCTGCGCCGCGCCCGCGGCCCGGGGGGAGGAGCCGGTTCAGTCGATCCAGGGAAACAGCTGGTCGACGACCCAACGCGCCCGGCGCAAGTGGGAGATCGTCACACGCACCGCCCATTCGCGGTCCCGCGCCAGGTCGAAGCCGAAGATGCCGGCGGCGATCTCGTCGATGCCCGCGCCGTCCTCCTCGTTGACCAGCAGGCACATGTAGAGCGACAGGTTGCGCGTGTCGTAGGTGGTGATCGCGTTGTCCTCGGGCGGCAGGCCGCGAAGCGGAACAACGCTGGCATGCCGCTCGCGCGACGGCAGGGAGGGGTGCTTGGCGAGGAGGTCGGGCTTGCTCATGGCGTGATGAAACACCCGAATCTATATCGAGTCAATATAGTATTTCAGGATGTCGCGATGCGGGCGCGCTGCTGCCGCCGCGGCGGCATTCGCATCCGGCCTGTCGCTTCGAACGCAATTCCTCGCGGCCAGCCTGCCACGGCGCGACCTACCGTCCGTTGCCGGGCCGCTTGCGCACGGTGATCGTCTTGACGGCGCTCGGGCCGGGAACGATCGCGCCGGCGAAGCCTTCGAACAGCTGGTCGGTCGGAATGTCGTTGATGTTGGCGGGCAGGTCGTGCGGCGAGATGAACTCGTCGCGGAACCAGGGATAGCGCTTCGGCGAGAACGCCTCGATCAGCCAGTCGATCAACAGCCGCACGCGCGGTATGCCGCTCGCGTCGGGGTGATAGGTCAGGAAGATGTCGTAGGCGAGGCGGATGTCCTCGACCTCGATGGGCACGACGCGCGAGCCGAGCGCGTTGGCATAGGTCGGCAGCATGCCGATCCCGCCGCCGCGCGCGATCAGCCAGTAATGCGCGCTCGAGACGTTCGACTTCATCGCGACGGTGCCGGGCTCGGGCATGCCGCGGAAGACCTTGACGAAGTCCTCCATCGAGGCGATGTGGTCGGCGAGCTGCAGCACGAGCTTGTGGCGCAGCAGGTCGTTTGCCGTGCGCGGCGCGCCGTGGCGCTCGAGATATTCCTTGGACGCGAACGGCACCGCATGCATGCGGCCGAGCTTGACGACCTTCAGGCTGTCGTCGCGCGGCGGCGTGATCTGCACGGCCAGGTCGGTCTCGAGCCTGAGCACGTCTGCGGGATGCATGGCGCAGCGCAGATCGATGGTCAGCTGCGGATGCGCCTGCTGAAACTCGACGATCCGCGGCGCCAGCCAGAACGTGCCAAGCCCTTCGGTCACGCTCACGCGCACCTCGCCCTGCAGCAGCGCGCTCTGGTTCCTGGCGCGCATGAAGTCGAAGGAGGCGGTCTTCATGCGCATGGCGGCGGCGAGCACGAGCTCGCCCTCGGGCGTCATGCGCACGCCGTCGCCGAGGTCGACGCCGTCATCGGTGCGCGATTGCGTATGCGGCGCACGACGCTGGGCCTCAGCCAGACCGCGCTTGCGGCCAAGCTCGGCGTGACGTTCCAGATGATCCAGCGCTACGAATACGGCCGCTGCCGCGTCAGCGCATCGACGCTCTACGACCTGTCGGTGATTCTAGGCGTGCCGGTATCCTATTTCTTCGACAAGGCGCTGTCGGCGCCCGCGCCGATGGAAGAGCCCGACGAAGTGCTTTCGCTCAGCCTCGTCCAGTCGCGCTACGGCCGGATCGTGGCCGCGTGGTTTCCGCGCATCGCGGATGCCGACGTGCAGCGCGTGATCGCGGATCTGATCCAGGCCGCCGCGGACAACGACGCGGCCGTCAACGACAACAACACCATCGATGCTGCAAGCGCGAACAAGACAAATTGAGACAACAATTTACGGTGTTTGATAACCCGCATCTAAGAACCATTATCGTTTGCCTATACATCCTCCGAACCGCTTGTTACAAAGCATTACAAACACCTCACCCAACGCCTGAAGCTCCCCGCGCGGGCGGACCCGAGGTCGTGATAAAGAGGAGAAGCATCATGCACCGTATTCTCTCAGGAGGGCTGCTGTCCGTCGCCCTGGCGTTCGGGCTGGCGACGACCGCCGGCGCCGCCGCGCCCGGCGTCATGCAGTCCGGCGACGTATATCACAAGAACGTCTGCAGCATGTCGGTCGCCAACATGCATGCCTATTGTCACGCCCACATCGTGACCGATGCGAACGGCTCGCCGATCGCCAACGCCAAGGCACCGGTCGGCGGCTTCGGCCCGGCCGATCTGCGCAAGGCCTATCACGTCACCAAGAAGGGCAACTCGACGACGGTCATCGCGATCGTCGACGCCTTCGGCTACAACAACGCCGACAGCGACCTGGCCACCTATCGCGCGAACTTCGGTCTGCCGGCCTGCACCGGCGCGAACGGCTGCTTCCACAAGTTCAACCAGAACGGCGTCGAGGGCAGCTATCCGGCCCAGAACATCGGCTGGGCGCAGGAGTCCGCGCTCGACCTCGATATGGCGTCGGCGATGTGCTGGAACTGCAAGCTCTATCTGGTCGAAGCCACCACCAACTCGTTCAGCAACCTCGCGACCGCGGTCTCGACGGCGCACAGTCTGGGCGCGCACGTCATCTCCAACTCCTACGGCGGCGGCGAGGGCGGCACGCAGTCGCTCGAGAACTCGTACAACTTCGCCAATACGGCGGTGACGGCGAGCACGGGCGACAACGCCTTCGCGGCGGGCCCGCAGTTCCCGGCGACTTCGCCGCACGTCATCGCGGTGGGCGGCACGCACCTCGTCAAGGACGGCAGCACGCGCGGCTGGACCGAGACGGTGTGGCACGGCGCCGGCAGCGGCTGCAGCACGGTCTATGCGAAGCCGTCCTGGCAGAAGGACACCGGCTGCGCCAAGCGCATGGAAGCGGACGTCTCGGCGGTCGCCGATCCGGCGACGGGCGTCGCGGTGTTCGGCCCGAACAACAGCGGCGTCGGCACCTGGCTGATCTTCGGCGGTACCTCGGTCTCGGCACCGCTCATCGGCGGCATCTACGGCGTGAACGGCGGCACCGTGAACTACGCCCAGAACCCATACAAGAAGGCGGCCCTGCTCAACGACGTGACGGCCGGCAGCAACGGGACCTGCAGCCCGACCTACTTCTGCACGGGCGTCGTGGGCTATGACGGCCCGACCGGCCTCGGCACGCCGGGCGGCATCAAGCCGTTCTGATCGCCAAGGCTTGCGACACATTGAGACGGCGGCCCGTGCGAATCGGGCCGCCGTTTCTTTTTGCGTGTATTTCCAGGATTATTTTACCGCGTATCGCGGCTTTCTTCGTTCGTGCGAAGACGAAAAAGACTGGCGTGCGAAGACGAAAAAGACTGGCGTATTTTTTCGGGCAGGCCTTTAATTCGGTAGCCCGCCGGGTAAGAATAAGAATGATTATCATGTCTCGCGCGTCCGGGTGGGCGGTCGTGAGAACCATCCAGGGAGGAAGTCAATGAAGCGTCTGATTACCGGCGGACTGTTGTCCGCCGCGATTGCGTTCGGCATCTCCGCCGGCGCGAACGCCGCACCGGAGGTGATGAAATCCGGCAACGTCTATCACATCCGCGCCTGCCAGCGCGTCGTGGGCCTGGCGGCGAGCTGCCACGCGCACATCGTCACCGACGCCAAGGGCAACATCAAGTTCAACAGCCACGCGCCCGTCGCCGGCTATGGCCCGGCCGACCTGCGTCAGGCTTATGCGATCACCGCGAACGGGTCGTCCTCGACCGTCGTCGCGATCGTCGATGCGTTCGGCTACGACAATGCCGAGGCCGACCTGAACTCGTATCGCTCGAACTTCGGCCTGTCCGCCTGCACGACCGAGAACGGCTGCTTCAAGAAGCTGAACCAGAAGGGCAAGCAGAAGGATTATCCGGCGCAGAACATCGGCTGGGCGCAGGAATCGGCGCTCGACGTCGACATGGCGTCGGCGATGTGCCCCAACTGCCAGATCTGGCTGATGGAATCGAACGACAACTCGTTCAAGAACCTGTCCAAGACCGTCGACAAGGCGGCCGAGCTCGGCGCGCACGTCATCTCGAACTCCTACGGCGGCGCCGACGGCAAGGGCGCGGTCGCGCTCGAGGGCTCGTACAACCATCCGGGCGTCGCCATCACGGCGAGCACGGGCGACTCGGGCTATGGCGCGCAGACCCCGGCGGCGATGCCGCATCTGACGGCGGTCGGCGGCACGCGCATGGTGCGCGATTCGGGCTCCGCGCGCGGCTTCACCGAGACCGTGTGGTCGGGCGCTGGCAGCGGCTGCTCCAAGCACTACGACAAGCCGTCCTGGCAGCACGACACGGGCTGCGCGACCCGCATGGAAGCGGACGTCTCGGCGGTGGCCGATCCGGCCACGGGCGTGGCGGTGTTCGGTCCGCGCGCCAACGGCGTCTCCGGCTGGCTGGTGTTCGGCGGCACGTCGGTCTCGGCTCCGCTCATCGGTGGCATCTACGGCGCCAACGGCGGCACGGTGACCTTCGGCAGCGACCCGTACAACCACCTCGCGTCGTTCAACGACGTGACGTCGGGCAGCAACGGCACCTGCAAAGGCGGCACCAAGGCCTACTTCTGCAACGGCGCCGTCGGCTATGACGGCCCGACCGGCCTCGGCACGCCGATCAGCGAAGCCGGCTTCGGCGAGCACTAGTTCCAGCGATTGGAATGAAGATGGCGGCCCGGTGAGAACCGGGCCGCTATTTTTTTCGGTTCGCGCGCAGACGCAGCCGTGAGTTGATCGCGCGAGACGCGCTCGTTCCGGCAACGGTTTGTGGAGCCAAGGTGGACGGAACCCGTCCGTGGTTGCGCTGCTCTGTCTCAAATGAGCACGCATATTGTGGGATGACAGAATATCATCATACGCGTTTCGAATAGCGCGCCGTCCACCGCTGCCGTCGCGCGAACGATATTCAGCCTTTGATTTAATCGAGTCAGTTTCTCGCTTTATTTGTGTCGCATATCTGTAACTCGTCCTCTCGTTCTGTCATGCTCGTTGCGTCGAAGGGAGCTCGTCTCGTGTTTCGGAGCCCCAGGTGAGCAAGGGAAACACGAGCGCATACAAGCAAAACAGGAGAGACACATGCGGATGCTGTCCGGAGGGTTGTTGTCAGCCCTTCTTGTTGTTGGTGTTGCGTCGAGCGCTAACGCTCGCGAAGTGGAGTTGTCACACGGTACGTATCATACCGCCGCCTGCGCGCAGGTCGTCGGTCACGCCGCGCGTTGCCACGCGCGCATCGTCTCGGATGCCGCAGGCCATCTGATCGTGAACAGGACGGTGCATCCGCCGGCGCCGTCGGGCTACAGCCCTGCCAATCTGCAGAGCGCCTACAAGATCACGACCAGCGGCAGCTCGTCGACGACGGTGGCGATCGTCGACGCCTATGGCTACACCAATGCCGAAGCCGATCTGGGCACCTATCGCTCGCAGTTCGGCCTTCCCAGCTGCACCACGTCGAACGGCTGCTTCAAGAAGCTGAACCAGAACGGCGTGCAGGGCAGCTATCCGGCGCAGAACACCGGCTGGGCGCAGGAAAGCGCGCTCGACGTCGACATGGCGTCGGCAATGTGCCCGAACTGCCATATCTGGCTCGTCGAGGCCAATACCGCCTCCTACAACGATCTGGCGACGGCGGTGAACACGGCGGCTTCGCTCGGCGCGCATGCGATCTCCAACTCGTATGGCGGCAGCGAATCCGGCACGACGAGCTTCGAGGGCGCGTACAACCATCCCGGCATCGCGGTCACCGCGAGCTCGGGCGACTCGGGCTATGCGGCCGGTCCGCAATTCCCCGCCACCTCCCCGCACGTCACCGCCGTCGGCGGCACGCATCTGGTCACGGCCTCGAACAGCCGCGGCTGGACCGAGACGGTGTGGTCGGGCGCCGGCAGCGGCTGCAGCACGGTCTATGCCAAGCCGACCTGGCAGCATGACGCGAGCTGCTCCAAGCGCATGGAAGCCGACGTCTCGGCGATCGCCGACCCGAACACGGGCGTGGCGGTCTACGGTCCGACGAGCTCGCGCCGTTCCGGCTGGCTGGTCTTCGGCGGCACGTCCGTCGCGGCTCCGCTCATCGGCGGCATCTACGGCAACAACGGCGGCACGGTGAACTACGGCAGCGATCCGTACTCGCACACCGCCAACCTGTTCGACGTGACCTCGGGCAGCAACGGCAGCTGCGGCGGCACGTATTTCTGCACCGGCGTGACCGGCTATGACGGCCCGACGGGGCTCGGCACGCCGAACGGCACGAGCGCGTTCTAAGCGACGCGTCCGACGTAGCGAAGAACGGCGGCCCGCGAGGGCCGCCGTTTTTCTTTGCCGGTTACTTGAGCGCGAAGGCCGGAAGCCTGGTCTTGGCGACGCAGGCGGTGTCGAGCCCCTTCGGATCCGCGGTCTTGAGGAACTGCTTGATCAGCGTATCGACGCAGTCGTTGTCCGAGACGTGCGCGCCCGGCATCACGACGCGCAGGCTGTTCGGGAAGTTCTTCTGCGCGTCCTCGGCCCAATGCGGCGGCGTCACCGGATCCAGGTTGCCCGAGATGAACAGCACCGGCGTATCGTTGGTGAAGGGCGCGGTATATTCCGCGGGCAGCGGCGCCTTCGGCCACACGCTGCACGCCGCCATCTGCCCGCGCACGCGCCAGTCGCCCATGAAGCTTCCCGCGGTGAGCGGCGCGACCTCTTCGGGGCGGATGCGCGAGACGTCTTCGGCGCAGGTGACCGACAGGTCCAGGCCGAGCGCGATGGAGTCCTTCAGCCCGCGGCCGTTCTCGTAGGCGAGCTGGGCGAAGGGCGTGTATTCGCCGGCGCGCGCGCCTTTGAGCAGCAGCGGCAGGCGCCGTCCGGTGGCCTCGTCATAAAGCATGACGCGCAAGCCGGCCGAGAAGGCGGTCGCGGTCAGGGTGAGCGTCAGCGGCTTTCCGTTTGCCGGATTCTTGATCGTCACCCGCGCCGGGTGCTTGTTCAAGGTGTCGACGATCGCCGCATAGTCGCCCTTGGGATCGGGGAAGGCCTTGTGGCAACCGGCATCGGCGGCGCATTGCGCGAAGAGGATGTCGAGCGAGCGCTGCGCCGATTGCGCATGATAGAGCGGGCCGCGCTCGGTGATCGCCGAGATCCCCGACAGGACCGCCAGATGCACGTTCCTGGGGAACATGTGCATGTAGACGATGCCGGCGCGCGTGCCGTAGGAGCCGCCGTAGAGATCGACCTTGTCGTAGCCCAGCGCTTTGCGGACCTCGTCCAGGTCCTGCATCGAGGCCATGGTGGTGTATTGGGCGAGATCGGCACGCGGCGACAGCGCCTTGGCGCATTCGGCGTAGCGGGCGCCGTCATGGAACAGCGGCTCCATGTATTCTTCCGGATGCGCGTCGTTGCCGCCGAGCTCGCATTGCAGCAGCGTCGACTTGCCGGTGCCGCGCAGCGCGACGAGGACGATGTCGTGCTCATCGTTCGCATAGGAGCCGGCGAAGCCCGCCTCGCGCGTGGCGTCCTGACCGGGGCCGCCGGAGAGAAGGAAGATCGGCTCCTTCGACGGCCCCTTGCGCGCCGGGGCGACGACGACCTCCAGCGTGAGCATCCGGCCGCCCGGCTTCGCGCGGTTCGAGCCGTTTCGGTTCTCGGGCACTTGTATCCGGCCGCAGCGGACCTCGAGCTTGGTGCCTTCAACATGGCAGGGCTTGAGCGGCAAGGTGGCGGAGCCCGCGGCGGCGTGGGCGCCGATAGCGAAGGGTGCGGCGAGCAGGGCGGCAAGGACGGAAGAGGCGAAGGCGGCAAGGCGCATGGACATCCCCGAGTTGGAACCGGGCACCGCTTTACCACGGCTGCGCTATTGCGGACGAAAGCGCCCGGCGCCGAGCCCGTCCGGACCCTCGCATGGCCGCAAACTAGTTATCGGGTAACCCTTCGCTAACCAGATCGCCAAATCCGACATGTCTTATCGGCAACCTTTGGCGGCACCGAGGGTTGAACTCGCAAGCGCCCGGGTGGGACGGGCGTGGCGATGTCCACGTGCTTTGAAACAAATCCGGAGTACCCCACCATGCTCAGGGCTGCCGAACCCGCATTTTCCGCTCCCCCCGCGCCGAAGACCGCCGTCGAGTCGATCGGCCTGGCCGACGTGGTCAGCGTCGAGGCCGGCGCGTTGGTGCACGCCTGGAAGAAATGGCGCGGCTGGCACGCCATGCCGACCTACCAGGCCTGGGCGGACGCCCAGCTCGGCCGCTTCATCGACCATGCCAGCGTGGCCCGCGTGATCGACGACGGCCGCGACTACGAGTTC
>Ga0213876_10001293_pt1 | contig 15778 bp, 12 predicted proteins | sample BarmaccomBMRX_R9_FD_160113 | JGI IMG/M metagenome (GOLD analysis project Ga0213876, IMG submission 160113) | Root-associated microbial communities from Barbacenia macrantha in rupestrian grasslands, the National Park of Serra do Cipo, Brazil - RX_R9 | ecosystem: Host-associated > Plants > Roots...
GCCGCTGCCGTTGGTGCCGCCAGTGCCGGCATTGCCGCCCGTGCCACCTTGTCCGCCGTCCCCGCCCGTGCCGCCGGTGGCGCCGGTATTTCCGATGGTCCCGGTATCGCCTGGGGCGCCGTCCCCGCCGGTGCCTCCGTCGCCGCCCGCTCCGCCGTTGTGCCCGGCGCCGGCTTTGCCGCCGGTGCCGCCGGTGCCGCCCGCCCCGCCGTTGCCTGCCGCACCCGCGGTGCCGCCGCTGCCGCCGGTACCGGCGGCCGCACCGGTGCCGCCCTGTCCACCATCACCGCCGGTGCCGCCGGCGGTGGCGTCGTTGGTGCCGTCGTCGGCGTAGCCGGCGCCACCGTGTCCCCCGCCCCCGCCGGTGCCGCCTGCGCCACCGTCGCCGTTGGTGCCGCCGTTGCCAGCGCCCCCGGCACCACCCTGTCCGCCGTCCCCGCCCGTGCCGCCGGTGCCACCGGGATTGCCGATGCTGCCCGTGGTGCCCTGGTGGCCGGCCCCGCCGGTGCCGCCCTGCCCGCCCTGACCGCCGTTGCCCGCGGGGCCCGCGGTGCCGCCGGTGCCGCCGGTGCCGATCGCACCGCCCGTACCCGCCGCGCCGCCGGCCCCACCGGTGCCGCCGACGGTGGCGTCGTTGGTGCCGTCGTCGGCGTAGCCGGTGCCGCCCTGGCCGCCGTTGCCGCCGGTGCCGCCCGCACCGCCGCTGCCGTTGCGGCCGCCGTTGCCGGAGTTGCCGCCCGCGCCACCCTGCCCGCCGTCCCCGCCCGTGCCGCCGGTGACCCCGGTATTGCCGATGCTGCCCGTGGTGCCCTGGTGGCCGTTCCCGCCGGTGCCACCCTGGCCGCCCTGACCGCCGTTGCCCGCGGCGCCCGCGGTGCCGCCACTGCCGCCGGTGCCGACCGCCCCACCCGCACCGGCCGCGCCGCCGGCCCCGCCGGTGCCGCCGGTGGTGGCGTCGTTGGTGCCGTCGTCGGCGTAGCCGGTGCCGCCGTGCCCGCCGTTGCCGCCGTTGCCGCCCGCGCCGCCGCTGCCGTTGGCGCCGCCGGCACCGGAGCTGCCGCCCGCGCCACCCTGCCCACCGGCCCCGCCCGCGAAGCCGGCGCCGCCGGTGTTGCCGATGGTGGCCGCGGCGCCCTGGTCACTGCCGTCGCCGCCGGCGCCGGCCTGACCGCCGTCACCGCCGTTGCCCGCGATGCCCGCGTGGCCTGTGGTCCCGAACAATCCTGCGCCGCCGCCGCTGCCGGACGTGCCGCCGTCGCCGCCGGCGCCACCGTTACCCCCGTTGCCGCCCGCCACGTTGTGGCCCACACCGGTGCCGCCGGACCCGCCGCCCCCGCCCAGGCCACCGGCACCGCCGTTGCCGCCGGTGCCTCCGGTGCCGAACAGTCCGTGGCTGGCGCCGCCGGCTCCGCCCGCCCCGCCCGCCCCGCCCGCAAAGCCGGACCCGCCGGCCCCGCCGATGGCTCCGCCGCCCGCAATGCCCGCGGTGCCCGCGCCACCGTTCCCGCCGGCCCCGCCAATCCCGCCGGCTCCGCCGGCCCAGCCCAGCAGCGCCCCGTCTGCACCGCCGGCCCCGCCGGCTCCGCCCGCCCCGCCGATGCCGGTCGCGTTGGGCGCGCCAGTTCCGCCGTTCCCGCCGGACCCGCCGAAGCCACCCAGCAGCCCACCGGCACCGCCCGCCCCGCCGTTCCCGCCGGAGCCCGAAAGCGCGGCCCCGCCGGCCCCGCCGAGGCCGCCATTGCCGAACAGACCGGCGTTCCCGCCGGCGCCACCGCCCTGCCCCGGCGCCCCGGACCCACCACTGCCGCCGTTGCCGTATAAGAGCCCGCCGTCCCCGCCGGCCGCCCCGGTGCCCGCCGCGCCATCTGCGCCGTCGCCGATCAGCGGGCGCCCCAGCAACGCCTCGGTGGGTGCGTTGATTACACCCAGCACGCCCTGTTCCAGGATCTGCAGCGGTGACGCGTTGGCGGCCTCGGTCGCGGCATACGTCAGCCCCCCCGAGGTCAACGCCTGCACGAACTGGTCGTGAAACGCCGCGGCCTGTGCGCTGATCGCCTGGTATTCCTGGGCATGCGCGCCGAACAACGCCGCAATCTGCACCGACACTTCGTCCTGCGCTGCGGCCAGCACATTAGTGGTCGGAGCCGCCGCGGCCGCATTGACCGCGCTGATCGCCGAACCGACATTCGCTAAATCCGCCGCCGCCCCCACCAACGTTTCCGGGCTCGCGATAACAAACGACATTCGGCACCTCCGAACACAACGACAACCCGACGACGGTTGTTGTCATGCTTGTGTGCGTTGTTATCGGCTGGCTGAGTTGTTTTTAGCGATCTGCTGTGAGTGCGCGCGCAGGTCCGGCTCGCGGTCACATCTGACCAGCGCGGAGCGCCGAGCGACCGTCAGGACACGTGATCGCCGTTGTTGCGTTCGCGAAAAAGCTTGTAGACCTCGATAGCGTCGTCGTGCGGCTCATAACGCATGGGCAGACGTCGCTGGTCCCATGGCTTTGCGAACTCACTGTAGAAGCTGCTCGGATCGATGTATTTGTCCTTGCCGCCTGACATGTACGGCCCGGTCGCCTCGCGGGTGGCCATGAAGACCACTTCGTCTGGCGCGCAGTGGTATAACGCCCCCAGGCACATCGGGCACGGATGGGCGATGGCATAGACGGTGCATCCGGTGAGGTACTCGGTACCAAGCTTGCGGCATGCCTCGCGGATGGCGCGAATCTCCGCATGGTCGAGCGGATCGTGGGTCTCAGGGACGAGATTCTTGCCCTCGGCAAGGATCTCGCCGTCCTTGACGATGACGGTCCCGAACGGCAGGCCGCCCTCGGCGACACTGATGCGAGCGATCTCGATGGCGCGCTGTGCGAAATCCATGGGATTCGAATCCTGTTTCAGCTGACCGGTTCTGGCTGGACTGGACAGCCGAAAGCGACGTCCTCCAGCCGCGCCGGCCCCGTTCCTTTCGCCGAGTCGGTCGTCCAGGGCCAGTCGTTGGATCGGAACGGCACCAGGGGAGGCAGCAACGCTTCCCGGCCCCTGTTGGCCATCTCGCGCTCGATTGCCGCACGGCCCCCGCCGCCGAGAAGTTCGACGTCCATGAGGAAGTGATCGCGGAAGAAGACGGAACCTAGCGAGCGGTCGGCGACGATGCGGCCGAGCACCTCCAGCATCTTCTCGGGAGTTGTCTCGAACTCCGGCGTTTCGATCAGCAACAACCGATCACCCATCGTCTCGGTGCCCATGAACTGAACCAGGACGCTGAAGAGGATGTTGTTGCGTCGAGCAACGTAGAGCGAGTTACTGACCGCATACGTGCGCTCCCAGGACGCACCTAACTCGTCCTTCCAATCCTCAACCACCTTCATCCAATGACCCACCTGAGCGCCGGAGCTGACGCCAATCAACTTGAACGACAACGGAGTAGTGGCACGCAGGTACTCTTCGACCTCGGCGTAGCTGTAGCCACCCTTGGTCAAGCACTCTTCCATGAAGGCCAGGTTGAGTTCCAAAACGCCACGCAGCGTGGAGCGAACATCGTCTGGAACATCAAGCGCGTCAAGGCTTTCCAGGGCCGACTGGTTCTGCGTCCGATACATCGCCAGCGGTGCCCGCCACAATTGATTCGCGTACGCATTGGACAGATATGGCGCCACGACCTCATATATTGCCATCGAGCTGTGACCCACCGACTTACCGATCTGGTAGATGATCGGGACGGGCGGGGCGAACTCCGGAGGTTGACCGGGACGGTAAAGGATCATCTGTCCGCCCTGACCACTGAATAACGCCAACAGGATTGGCACCTGATCACGCATATTCTGCAGGAACTTCACCAACGACGCGTCATACAACTGCAGCATGGATGCGTTGAGTGCCAGCACCGCGTCCTCGGCCACCACCCGCGCGCTCGCCGCCGGCTCGTCGGCGACGACGGGGCGCATGAAATCCGGGACTGCGCTTTCCTTGAGTTCAGCCATGTTGGTCACGTCCTTTTCTTATCTTCCTGAGCGAGTGAAGTTTCACGAGCTGAGTCACTCCTGATCCGACAGCCGGGTCACAGCAGCTTCCAAAACACCGTGGTCAGCAGCCAGAACAGCACTGCCCAGAACACCATCAGCGCGGCGATCACCATGGCAGTGCGGATATTGGTCGCCGCCTTCGGCGCACCGGGGGCCGGGTGCAGCCAGCGTTTGAGCAACGGATTCACGTAGAACGGCATCGTGACGAAGGTCATGACGAAGCTGGAAAACAAGTTCGAGAACAGCCTGTCCAGCCACACCGGCAGTTTCGCCGGTGACGTCACCAAGGCGAGCAGCATCACCGTCGGATACAAACCGACCCACACCGCAATCACCGTCTTCACGTCCGACGGGGCCTTTGCCTGACCACCGTCTGCTTCGAACGTGAACCAGTTGCCGAACGAGTTGTCGATAGTACGCAACCGAAAGTCGCTGAACTCCTTCCCCTCATCGAGCAGCTGCTGGCGTTCGCTCGACGTCAGCCACCGATCCAAGTCGGCCGCGCTGTCGTAGCGGTAGAGGGTTGTCCACTCCTCCTGCACGCCCTCGACCGGCCGGAAAATCTCAGAACCTCGGTATCCCGGAAAGTTGTTCTCCGCCAGCCGAAGCCGCTCCTGCCAACGAAGGAAATCGTCGACGTGCTCAGGCGGCACTCGATGGGTCACCACGGTCGTGACGAGGGTATCGGGGGGCGGCGCGCCGCCCGTGACGATCTGCTGGGTGGGTGGGCCGTCGCAATAGCGCCGCCGTTCTTCCAGCCCGTTCTGGCGCGTGGCGCTGTTGAGCCATGCCCGCAGATTCGGAATCGAGTCAAAGCGGTAGATCACCGACCAGTGTTGCTGCACGGATGTCGGCGCATTGATCTCTGCGGCAATGAATCCCGAATAATGCGACGCCGCTCTGTTCAATTCCTGTTGCCAGGAAACGAACGCCTTTTCGCAGTCAGGTCGAACCGTTTCGCCAATGATGACAGTGGCGAAGTTGTTGGCAAGTTTCTCGGACGTCATCGGATGTCTGGCCTCAGTGGGTCGGGATCAGCCGGGGTGACTGCAGGGCCATAAAGATCCGGTCGGGCGTCAGCGGCAGTTCGCGGTATCGGACCCCGGTTGCGTCGTGCACCGCGTTGGCCAGCGCCGGCGCGACCGGATTGATGCACATCTCGGCGATTCCCTTGGAACGCAAGGGACCCGCCGAGTCGGTGGAGTCGACCAGTATCACCTCGGTGCGCGGAGCGTCGGCGTAGGTCGGGATGCGATAGTTGCGCAGCGTCGGATTGGTCATGACGCCGTTCTCGTCGACGAGATGGTGCTCGGTCAGCACGAAGCCGAGGCCTTGGGTCACACCGCCTTCGATTTGACCGCGAACCTGTGCCGGGTTGATGACCATCCCGGCATCGGTGGCGTGCACGCTATAGAGAATCTGGATCTCACCGGTCACGCGGTGCACCGCGACACGGAAGCCATGCGTGTTGCAGGCAAGGCTGCGCGGCGAGCCATACGCCTTACGCGATTCGGTCAACCGTATCCCGCGGTCTGCGGCGGCGGCTGCCAGTTTGGTCAGCGGAACGCGGGCGTCACCGCATCGGACAGCATCGTCGTCCATGGTGCAGGATGCCAGATCCACACCGGTGTGTGCGGAAGCGAAGCGTAATATCCGGTCGCGCAGCGCGATCGAGGTTCGCTGAACCGCGTTGCCGGCGACGAACAGTCCGGCGCTGGCGAATGCCCCGGTGTCGAACCCGGTGCGGTCGGTGTCGGACTGGACGAGCCGGATCCGCGCCGGAGTGGTGCCCAGCTCGGCCGCGGCGATCTGGACGTGGGCGGTCGATGTCCCCTCACCGAATTCCACAGTGCCTACGGCGATCTCATAGATTCCATCGACACCGAGCGTGGCCAGTCCGACGGAAATGTGTTCGGTTGGTGGCGCGGTTTCGTGTATCGAGCTGGCCGTGCCGGTGCCGATCAACCAGTCGGCGCCAAACACCCGCCCGTCGGGACGGGAGCGCAGCGCGGCGTCGACACGATCGATGCACGCAGCCAACGTGTCCTCGGTGAACTCTACATCGTCGGCCTCGTCGTGGATCGACGCCAGCGCTTCACCTGGTCGAATGATGTTGCGGCGGCGCAAATCCAATGGATCCATGTCGAGCGCGACCGCCAGCTCATGCATCGCCGACTCCACCGCGAACACCGGCTGAGTCATGCCGTAACCACGCAGCGCGCCACTGGGCATTGTGTTGGTGTACACCGCATACCCGTCGAATTTCTTGTTGGGACAACGGTATATCGCAAGTGCGGAACCCCCGGCGAACAACGTCTCGCCGCCGTGGTTGCCGTAGGCACCGGTATTGGAGACGTTGCGGAACTGGATCGCGGTCAGCGTGCCGTCTGCGCGGGCCCCTAGTTTCACGGTGATCTTCATCGGATGTCTCGGGGAGGCCGTGGTGAATTCCTCTTCGCGGGTGTATTCCCAACATGTCGGGCGTCCGGTGTCCAGCGTGGCCAGCGCCACCAGATCTTCGCTGATTACCTCCTGTTTGCCGCCGAAACCGCCCCCGACACGTTTGCAGAACACCCGTACTTGGTCGGGGCGCAGGTGGAATAGGTGTTCCAGCTTCCCCTTGGCGATCCACGGGGACTGCGAGCTGGTCCGCACGTGCAGCCGGCGTTCTTCCATCCAGGCGATCGACCCGTGTGTCTCCAGATGTGCGTGCTGTACTCGCGGTGAGAAGTAGGTGCCTTCGTGGATGACATCGGCCTGGGCGAAACCCTGTGCAACGTCACCGATTTCACCATGTAGCTGAACCAGGATATTGTGCACCGGATCTTGGATGAACGGGTCGTCGGTTCCATGCAGTTGCGGCGCACCGAACTCCATCGCCTGTTCGGGATCGAACACCGCGGGCAACACCTCGTACTCGACGACCACCTTGCGGCAGCCCTCTTCGGCAGCGCCGATGCTGTCGGCCAGTACCGCAACCACGCGCTGGCCGACAAAACGCACGACGTCGTCCAAGATGTACGTATCGTCGGGGTCGACGAGATGATCCGTGTGGATCGCGGTGCTGAACAGCTTGCGGGGCACGTCTTCCCACGTGTACACGCGGTGCACTCCGGGTACGGCCAGCGCCGCCGACTTGTCGATCGAGACGATGCGCGCATGCGCATGAGGTGAGTGCAGCACCTTGAGATGCAGCATGTCCGATTGGTCGGTATCCATCGTGTACTCGGCGCGCCCCGTTACCACCTCGGTCCCCGCGGGCGCGCCCACACTCGTGCCGATCGCCTGGCCGGATGCTGCCTCCTCGATCGCGGCCACGCCATCGATTGCATCCTGGATCGCGCGATACCCGGTGCAGCGACACAGGTTACCTTTCAATGCATTCGGCAGATCCTTCTTTTGCTCGTCGGTCAACGCTGCCGCAGTCATGATCATGCCGGGAGTGCAGAACCCGCACTGGAAACCGGGGGAGTCGCGAAACTGCCGCTGCAGAGGGTGCATGTTCTCGGGGCAACCGAGCCCCTCGATGGTGGTCACCTGATGACCGTCGGCGCGGAACGCCGGGGTAATGCAGCTGTGCAGGGGATTACCGTCGAGCCAAACCGTGCACGCGCCGCAATCGCCTGCGTCACAACCTTTCTTGACCCCGTGCCAGCCCAGGTGCCGCAGGAACGTGCGCAGGCACTGGCCCGGACGCGGTTGCTGTGAGAACGTTTTGCCGTTGACGGTGTAGCTCATGCCACGCCCGCGAGTTCGACTCGGATTTCTTCGGCGTAGTACCTGGCCAGGTGCCGACGATGATCCGGTGTGCCGTTGGCGTCGGCGAACCAGACCTCCGGCGGTATCGCATCGATGTGCGCTTGCAAAGTGTCGGCATCGGGGACGTTGCCAAACAACAGAACCACCGGGTAAGTGGTGCCCGCCGTGATGGTCAGCATCAGATCGTCGGCGGCCGGCGTCTGGGTCGCGACCATGAAAATCGTCGAGCGGCCAAGCTTGGTCAAAGTGAACCGCCGGTGCGTGTACCGCTTGCATAAGGCGTGTTCGGGGATGTGGACACTACGCAGGATTTCCCCCGTCCGCAGCACGTTCTGGTGCTCGCCGATGACGAAATCCCTTGCCCCGACCAGTCGTTCGGTGCCGTCCGCGGCCCACAGGCGGTAGGTCGCCTCGAGTGCCACAGTCATGGTGATCATCGGTCCGGCAGGCAGGGACATGCAGATATTGCCGCCCACCGTCGCGGCATTCCACACCTTGAACGACGCCAGGAAAGCCTCACAGCTGCTACGCAACAAGCCTCCGGCCAGCCAGCCTGCCGGCGGGCAAAACTCGTGCAGTTCCCTGACTGTGCAGGTCGCGGCGATCTCGAGGCCCCCGGCATCGGTTACCAGCGCGGGCCACGCAAGTTTGGTGAGGTCGACCAACCGGCGGACGGTGGGCTGCGGCTCTGAAAACAACCAAGTGCCCCCGGCCAGCCACGCATCGCCGGGCCGCCAGCTCGCACCGGGCCGATCGGCGGGTTGGCGGATCACTTCAGTGACGGTGTTGAGGTCCACGGCGCCCCCCGATTGGCCCGTTGGCGGAGCTGGGCAGACCCACTGTAAACGCCGGCCTCGATTCGGGAGGCGTTTCGGATGTTTCCGGCGCACCGCAATGATCCCTGCGGCCACATGGCAATTCCCGCATGCGGGGAGGTTTCCGTACTGCGACACACGTCGCCGCGTCGGGAGCTCGGCGGCCAAGCCAGAATCACCTCAAAGTCGACCGCGGCAAACACGAAAGTGTCATCATCGCCACATAGGTCGGGGCCCGACGAAAGGTCGCAAGCGTTGCGTGACGTACTGGCCGAGCTGATGCCGATTTGGCGAACCGGCGGCACCGCTGGTGTCGCTACGGTGGTGCGCACGCTGCGATCGGCGCCGCGTCTGTCGGGCGCGGCGATGGTGGTCGCTCCCGACGGGGCGGTCACCGGGTCGGTTTCCGGCGGCTGCGTTGAAGCTGCGGTATACGAGCTGGCTGCCGAGGTGGTGCGAACTGGTCGCCCCCAGTTGCAGCGCTACGGCGTCAGCGTCGACGACCCCTTCGCCGCAAGTCTCACCTGCGGCGGGAACATCGACGTCTTCGTCGAGCCGGTGTCCCGCGGCACCTTTCCGCAGCTGCAGACGGTGACCGACAACATCGCCGCCCACCGCCTGACAGCCGTCGCCACGGTCATCGCACACCCCGACCAGGGCTGGTTGGGCCGCCGAATGATCATCACGACTGACGCGGTCGACGGATCCCTCGGGTCGGCGCGGGCCGATGCCGCCGTCACCACTGCGGCCCGAGGCCTGCTGGCAGCGGGAAGTACAGCCGTCCTGACCAGTGGGCCGCATGGTCAACCTCGGAATACCGGCATGGAAGTGTTCGTGCAGAGCCACACGCCTCAGCCTCGGATGTTGATCTTCGGCGCGGTTGAGTTCGCCGCAGCGCTGGCATTCCAAGGCGCTTTTCTTGGCTACCGGGTCACCGTCTGCGACGCCCGTCGGGTGTTTGCGACCCCGGCTCGTTTCCCCGCCGCCGACGAGGTCGTCGTCGACTGGCCCGACCGCTACCTGAAGGCGGAGGCCGCGCGGGGGGCCATCGACGCCCGAACCGTCATCTGCGTGCTCACCCACGATCCAAAGTTTGACGTGCCGATACTGCAGGTGGCACTGCGTTTGCCCGCCGCAGGTTACATCGGCGCGATGGGGTCGCGCCGCACGCACGACGACCGGTTGGACCGGTTGCGCGGAGCCGGCCTGACCGAGACCGAATTGGGTCGGCTGACCAGCCCCATCGGCCTTGACCTCGGTGCCCGCACCCCGGAGGAAACCGCGGTGTCGATCGCGGCCGAGATCGTCGCGCGCTGTTGGGGCGGGGGTGGTCGTCCCTTGAGGCAGCTCGAGGGCCGCATTCACCACGACATGACGCCATGACCCCGCGCGTCGTCGGAGTGCTGCTGGCCGCCGGCGCCGGGCGACGCTATGGAAAGCCGAAAGTACTGGTCGACGGCTGGCTGGACCTGGCGGTGCGCGCTCTGCGGGACGGCGGATGCGCCGAGGTCGTTCTGGTGCTCGGTGCCGCCGGGGTGACCGCTCCGCCCGGGGCCGCCACGGTCATTGCGCGGGATTGGAGCGAAGGATTGAGCGCTTCGGTGCGTGCGGGGCTGGCGCAGGCTGATCGCATGCACGGCGAGTTCGCCGCGCTGCACGTCATCGATACCCCCGATGTCGGAGCCGCGGTGGTCGCTCGAGTCATCGACCGCGCGTTGGCATCCCGCGCCGGGCTGGCCCGTGCCTATTTCGGTGAGCGGCCGGGTCATCCCGTCGTGCTGGCGCGGCGTCACTGGCGCGATGTGCTGGCCGCGGTATCCGGGGACACCGGCGCCGGCTCCTACCTGCGGCGCCGTGCAGATGTCGAGAACGTGGACTGCAGCGACCTCGCAAGCGGTCGCGATGTCGATGAAGCGGCCCGACCATAGTCGAGTCGGAACGGCGTGTCTGTTGGCGCCGTCGGCGTCAGCCTGACGCAGAACGCCGCGACAGTCGGCAGCCGGATTGTGGTCTGCCCCAACCAAGGATCCGTACAGAATCTCAAGAGGGCCAGCATCGAACCTTTACTCGTCGCTTGATTCGGCCGTCACCAGGCGACCCACAACGAAGGAGTACGACGATGCTTGGGATTCTCGCGCTGGTTCTGTTGCTGACGATGGTTGTCCGGGGTTGGCGCTTGTTGGAAGCCCGTCGCCGCGATGTGCCGATGACGCGGGTGGAAGACGAGGTGCTTGCCGCATTCCGCGACCAACCCCCGGCGGCCATAGGAGTGCCGTTCCGGCCGGGCTCGGGCCTCGGGACTCTGTAGACGGTCCGGCCCGTGCGGCCGGCGCTCGTCGTGTCGGCCGCTTCATTTGGAATCCGATGCCTGCCGCCCGCGGCGTTTGACCCTGGCGTCCAAAGTTACTGGGGGCAAGCGATTTTCACCGTTAAGATGGCAAACCAACGCACTCAGGTGTCCGAAAATGCGACCGTGGGCTAGTCTTTGCGCGTCCTTTCCCATGTGGACCTGAGAAGAGGTAACCGGTGTGACCGGACGTTGGCGCCGAGGGGTGGGGTTGGCCGGTGCCACGGTAATGGCCGCGACGGGATTCGCGGGCCCGGCGCTGGCGGCGGTGCCCCCGACGCCGGGGATACAGGTCAAGGATGAGGACTGGAAGTGCACCGCGGGTTTCGCAGCCCAAGGTGACGACGGTAGCTACTACCTGTTCACCAGCGGACATTGTGACCATCCTGAAGGCTCGCTATGGACTTACGAGCAGGGTGTCCCGCTCGGAATGATCACGGCCAGCGAGGAAGAAGGCGACCGAAAGGACGCCGCGATCATCCGCATCGACCCGGGTGCTGGCGTGCCGATAGGCGATGTCGGCGGCAGGCCGGTTCGAGATGTGTGGGACGCCACCCAGATACAGGTGGGTACGCCATTCTGCAAGCTCGGCGCGGTTACCGGTGAGACTTGCGGCGCCATCAAAAACATCGACGGCGAATTGGTGATAGCCAGCGTGCACGCCAAACCCGGTGACAGCGGTAGCGCGGGTTATGTGAAGAACGCGGACGGCACCGTGAGCGCGGTCGGCATCTTGTCGGGTTCACTCAATGATGACGAGAACACCTCGGTCTTTGTGCTCGTGCAGCCACTGCTCGGCAGATGGGGTTTGCGCCTGCTGCCCTGATCGGCGCGCGCTCGCGGAGTAGGGTCGCCTCGACAATTGACACCAACATGGCAGGACGGAACAGGATCTCCACGAGGCCGAAACGTCAAGCGGCTCTTGAGAACAGAACGTCAGACCCTTCAACGCCATCTCATCCTGCCGGCGGCACAATGGGTCCACATCGTGTTCCGTGAACGGGGCTGTCTGGCAAAGGACATCGTGCTGCGCACCGGGCCGATCGGCGACACAGATCGTTGTCGACCGCGGTCGGCGGGTTCTACCATCAGTAGATGGCTGACCTGGACGTTGCACCGGCTCCTACCGATCTCACTAGTCCCAGGTCTCTGCTGATTGATGGGCGATGGCGTCCGGCGGCGAGTGGAGAAACGCGGATCAGCATCGACCCCGGCACCGGGGAATCGCTGGCGGCTTTTGCCCAAGCCGGTGCGGACGACGTCGACGACGCGGTGCAGGCCGCGGCGCGCGCTTTCACTGACTCGCAGTGGCGTGACATGACCGCCGACGCGCGGGGCAGGTTGTTGTGGCGTATCGCCGAGTTGATTGACGCCGACGCAGATTCCCTCGCGCGGTTGGAATCTCGCGACATGGGGCAACCGATTACGTTGTCGACCGAGGTGAATTTGCCGTTGGCTGCCGCGGTGTTCCGCTATTACGCCGGCTGGTGCACCAAACTCGAGGGTCGCCAGTCGGTGGTGTCCATCCCCGACCAGTTCCACTACACCCGTCGCGAGCCGCTGGGGGTGTGCGCGTTGATCACGCCGTGGAATTTCCCGTTGGCCATCGCGGCGTGGAAGTTGGCCCCCGCCTTGGCCACCGGCAACACGGTGGTTCTCAAGCCCGCTGAGCAAGCTCCGCTGAGCACCCTTGCCCTAGCCGAGTTGTGTGTACGCGCTGGTGTGCCCGCTGGCGTTGTGAACTGTCTGACCGGCGGCCCGGAGGTCGGTCAGGCGTTGGTCGCTCATCCCGTCGTAGCGAAGGTGTCCTTCACCGGATCTACGGAGGTGGGCAAAGAGGTCGCCGCGGCCGCCGCCGCAACGCTCAAGCGCGTCAGCCTCGAGTTGGGCGGCAAGGCACCGAGCATCATCGCCCGTGACGCCGACATCGACGCAGTGGTCATGGGCAATGTGCAGGGCGCCATGTTCAACACCGGCCAAGCGTGCGCCGCGTATACCCGTTTCTATGTCGATACCCGTCGTGTCGACGAATTCGTCACGAAGGCCGCCAAGGCCGCCAGCCAACTTGCGGTCGGTCCTGCGCTCGATCCCGAGACTGAGATAGGTCCGCTGATTTCAGCGGAGCAGCGCGAGCGCGTCGCGAGATATGTCGACAGTGGTCTGCGACAGGGGGCGCAGTTGATCACCGGCGGCCGGCCTGCCTCGGGACCTCTCCTCGACGCAGGATTCTTCTATGAGCCAACGGTTTTCGCTGGTGTGCGTGATGACATGGTGATCGCGCGGGACGAGATCTTTGGTCCGGTCATGTCGATTCTCACCTACGACGATGAGGACGAATTGTTGCAGCGGGCCAACGACTCCGATTTCGGCCTGGCTGCGGTGGTATGGACCCAGGATCTTGTCACGGCTCATACGTTTGCCCACCGGATTCGCGCCGGCACCGTCTTCGTGAACCAGCTGCCCTTGATCGACCCGGGCGCTCCGTGGGGGGGTTTCGGAATGAGCGGGTATGGACGGGAGATGGGTACCTACGCTCTCGACGAGTTCACCGAGATCAAGGGTGTTTTCGTCAATCTGCAACGGTGAGGCGTAGATATCCAGCGGGGCTCCTCCTGAATTATCAAGTCTCCCATAGCGTTTCCCGACAGCCCGATAGCAGGTGCAATCGGCGTATTGACCCAAGCGACGGCTACCTATCGGTGATGTTGAAGTGCACCCGGCCGAAGAAGTAGTCGAATTTATCGAATTTGCCCGTGATGCCGTGCAGCAGCCTGGCGACGTCGACGTCAAAGCTCGTGACATTGAGGCCTTCAGGTCCGCGGCCCATGGGCAGGATGCCCTGGTGGTCGTCGACGATCGCGTAGTCGACCCGGTCGATAAGCGATCCGCGCCAGAAGATGTCCGCGAAACCGGGGCGCACCGACTGACTGGCGAACACCTGCGACCACTCGTACTCCGGTTCATCTCCCCCCTGCGAGTGGTAGTGCATTCCGTACGCGATGGTCAGATCCACATCGGGCGTGTAAACCAGGATGGTGTGGTGGCTGTCCTCTTCGAGCCGCCACCGGCTGCCCGGTCCCTTCGTGTAACCAAACCGGCTCCGATAGGTGGGGCCCTCCTCGATCTTGTGCCAGTCGCCAGGTGCGGACTGCCGCACGAAGTCACGGATCTCCTGCAACGTCGCCATCCGATTTGCAACCCCCTTGGTTACGCAAAAGGCGCGCTCCGCGCCGACAGCAGGCTACGCCCCGCCGCACCACCGCCGCGGCGATTCGCTCCCAACTAGCGCCCGAACCGCCGGTAGGCGTTCTGGGGGGAAGTGCCCAACGCCGACCCGAGCGCCCACGAGTAGCTGGCCGTTGCGCCGCCACCACAGCGGCACGCGGTCGCGAGTTGGCAAACAGTTGCGTCATCTTCGTGTCATTGAGGCCCGGAGTCGGACGCACGTGCCGCCCAGCGTCGACATATCTGTGCCGTTCAGCGGCAGCAGCCGCCGAGCGCATCGAGCTATCGAGCCCCCTGTCAGGATTGAACTGACGACCGCTCGCTTACAAGGCGAGTGCTCTACCACTGAGCTAAGGAGGCCGGTAAAACCGCCAGCAAGCCTAACCCGTCATTCGTCGCTGTCGATGACGCGCTGCGAGCGCACCGGCCGCGAGGACGAGCGGCGTCCGGGCCGGCGCCCGGGCAGCGGGATGCGCTCGGCGATGCTGCTCAACGGGTTGACCACCATGGTGAGCGCGATGACCGCGTCCTGCAGCGTCGCGATGGCGGGTTCCAGAGCCTCCATCCCCGGTGCCAGCCTGGCCAGTGTGTCGGCGACGTCGGCGAGCTGTTCCAGCGGACCGTCCTTGGATGTCAGCGTGTCGATCAATCCGCCCTCGGACAGCAACCGTTCGGCCAGCCCGTCTTCGCCCAGGATCCGGTCGATCAGCCCGTCTTCGGCGGTCAGCTGATCGACCAGCCCGCCCGGCTGCAGCGCGCGGTTCAACCCCCCGCCCTCCGCGGTAAGGCGATCGAGCAACCCGCCCGGCGCGGTCAACAGGTCGACCACCCCGCCCGGGCGCAGCATGCGGTCCATCGGACCGTCCGGGGCAATGGCCCGTCCCAGCGGCGCGTCGTCGTCGACTAGCTTGGCCAGCCGGTTAGCCCGCGCGAGTGCATCGTCGATCCCCAGCATGTTCGCCATCGCGTTGGACCCCCGCCCCCCGCCGCTATCACCCAGGGCTTGTTTAGCCAGACCGAGCACCGCGCCTGCGACATTCAAGCTGGCCTCCGTCGCGGCCAGGCCGATGCGCGCGGGTGCGATCGCAATCGCCAGGATGCCGTTGCCGAGGTTCATCCTGCGAGTGTATTCACGCCGGGCGGCCGGAAACCGGCGAAGGGTTTCAGCCGTCGAAAAGAAGTACTGGCAGAATGCGTACAGACTACTGGCACCGAGCTCACAGGAACTACACAATGATTGTGAAGAAAACTTTCAACCAAGTGCGAGCAGGATTGTCGTCGTGACCGTGGCGACCTCAGAAACGAAACCCGAAGCCCGTGTCCTCGTGGTCGACGACGAGGCCAACATCGTCGAACTGCTCTCCGTGAGCCTGAAGTTCCAGGGGTTCGAGGTCTACACCGCGACCAATGGACCCGCGGCGCTCGACCGCGCCCGGGAGGCCCGGCCGGACGCGGTCATTCTCGACGTGATGATGCCGGGAATGGACGGGTTCGGGGTGTTGCGTCGGCTGCGCGCCGACGGCATCGACGCCCCCGCGCTGTTCCTGACGGCACGAGATTCGTTGCAGGACAAGGTCGCCGGACTCACACTGGGGGGGGGTG
>Ga0213876_10001294_pt1 | contig 15771 bp, 13 predicted proteins | sample BarmaccomBMRX_R9_FD_160113 | JGI IMG/M metagenome (GOLD analysis project Ga0213876, IMG submission 160113) | Root-associated microbial communities from Barbacenia macrantha in rupestrian grasslands, the National Park of Serra do Cipo, Brazil - RX_R9 | ecosystem: Host-associated > Plants > Roots...
GATGTGCTCCTCGAACACGCCGTGGGTCGAGGGATAGGTGATCATGATCGCGGCGAGATTCTTTCCATGAGCGTCGGCCTTGGCGCGCAGATCATCGACATCGACGTCGCCGCGCGCGTCGCAGGCAACCACCACGACCTCCATCCCCGCCATGTGCGCCGAGGCCGGATTGGTGCCATGGGCCGAGGAGGGGATCAGGCAGACTTTGCGGTGGGCCTCGCCGCGCGCGGCGTGATAGGCGCGGATCGCCAGGAGGCCGGCATATTCGCCCTGCGCGCCGGAGTTCGGCTGCAGCGAGATCGCGTCATAGCCCGTGATCTCGCAGAGCCATTGTTCGAGACGCGCAAACAGCGCGTGATAGCCCTTCGCCTGCTCGGTGGGCGCGAATGGATGCAGCTGGCAAAATTCCGGCCAGGTCAGCGGGACCATCTCGGTGGTCGCATTCAGCTTCATGGTGCACGACCCCAGCGGGATCATCGCGCGGTCCAGCGCAAGATCGCGATCACTGAGCTTGCGCATGTAGCGCAGCATCTCGGTCTCCGAGCGATGCGCATGGAACACCGGATGGCTTAGGAAGTGACTCACCCGCTTCAATTCGGCGGGCAGGCTTTCGCGCGCGCTGGCCTCGACCTCGGCATAGGAGAGCTCGCCGCCGAAGGCGCGCCACACCGCCTCCACGACTTCCGCGGTCGTGGTCTCATCGAGCGCGATGCGAAGGCTGCGCTCGCCGATCCCAAAATTGATGGTCTCGGCCAAGGCGCGGCCGACGATCTCGTCGCGGCGCGCGCCGACATCGACCGTGACGGTATCGAAGAAGCTTTCCGCAGCCAGCGCAAAGCCGAGCTTGCGCAAGCCCGCCGCCAGCACCGCCGCACGGCGCTGCACCGTGCGCGCAATTGCCGTGAGGCCCTCGGGGCCGTGATAGACGGCATACATCGACGCGATCACCGCGAGCAGCACCTGCGCCGTGCAGATATTTGAGGTCGCCTTTTCGCGGCGGATATGCTGCTCGCGGGTCTGCAGCGCCAGCCGATAGGCCGGCGCGCCACGGGAGTCCACCGAAAGCCCGACGATGCGGCCGGGCAGCGAACGCTTCAGCGAATCGCGCACCGCCATGAAGGCGGCGTGCGGCCCGCCATACCCCATCGGCACGCCAAAACGCTGCGCCGATCCGATCGCAATGTCGGCGCCGAGATCGCCGGGCGAGGCGATGAGAGTCAAGGCGAGCAGGTCGGCGGCGATGATCGCGAGCGCGCCCTTGGCATGCAGCGCCGCGATCGCGCCGCGCGGATCGCGCAAGGCGCCCGTCGTATCGGGATATTGCAGCAGGCCGCCGAACACCTCCGCCTTGTCGAGATCGGTGGCGGGATCGCCTGTTATCAATGTCCAGCCGAGCGGCTCGGCGCGGGTGCGCAGCACCGCGAGCGTCTGCGGATGCACATTTTGGTCGACGAAGAACGCCTTGCTCCTGCCGTGCGAGACCCGCTCGGCCAGCGCCATCGCCTCGGCCGCGGCCGTCGCCTCATCGAGCAACGAGGCGTTCGCCACATCGAGACCGGTCAAATCGCAGATCATGGTCTGGAAGTTGAAGAGCGCCTCCAGCCGGCCCTGGCTGATTTCCGGCTGATAGGGCGTGTAGGCCGTGTACCAGGCCGGATTTTCCAGAATGTTGCGCTGGATCACCGCCGGCAGGATGGTGCCCGAATAGCCCTGGCCGATCAGCGAAATCAAGGGGCGGTTCTGCGCGGCGAGCGTGCGCATGTGGAGCAGCGCCTCGCTCTCGCTCAGGGGCCGGCCGAGATCGAGCGGCGCCTTTTGCCGGATCGCGCCCGGCAGCGTGTCGCTCACCAGCTGGCTGAGGCTCTTTGCGCCGATCGTGTCCAGCATCGCGGCGACGTCGCGCGGCGAGGGGCCGATGTGACGGCGCGCGAAGGAAGTCTCGGGCTCACTGGTCGGCTTGAAGGGGGCGTTCATGAGTGCTTCCTCTAATCGTCGTCATGCCCCGCGAAAAGCGGGGCATCCAGTAACCACTGGCATCGAAACCGAACTGAGCTGCCGCGGCGTACTGGATCGTCCGCTTTCGCGGACGATGACAGTTGAATGGGTGGTGACGATCGCGTTCATTGCCCTCAAGCCGTGTGCGCCTTGTAGGCGGCCTCATCCATCAGGCCGCCGAGCTCACTTTTGTCCGCGATCCTGAGCTTGAAGAACCAGGCCTTGCCGGCGGCGTCCGAATTGACCAGCGCGGGCTCTTCCGTGATTGCCTGGTTCACCTCGACCACTTCGCCCGAGATCGGCGCGTAGACGTCGGAGGCGGCCTTCACCGATTCCACCACCGCCGCGGCTTCCGCCTTCTTCAGCTGACGTCCGACCTTGGGCAGCTCCACGAACACGACGTCGCCGAGCTGCGACTGCGCGTAATCGGTGATCCCGATGGTGGCGACATCGCCCTCGATCTGCAGCCATTCATGGTCGGACGTAAACAGCGTGGTCATGCGATACCCTTGTTCTTCAGCGCTTGTAGGTGTTCTTGACGAACGGCGTGGCCGCGACGCGGAGAGCTAAGCGCTGTCCGCGCACCTCGGCGAAGACTTTTGTGTCGATGGCGGCCAGTGCGGCCGGCAGATAGCCCATCGCGACCGGCGCATTCAGCGTCGGGCCAAAACCGCCCGAGGTGACCTTGCCGACTGGCTCGGCTGCGCCTTCGTCGGCAAACAGGTTCGCGCCTTCGCGCACTGGTGCGCGACCTTCCGGCTTGAGGCCGACGCGGCGGCGCGGCGCGCCGGCGCCAAACTGAGCCAGGATTTTTTCGGCGCCCAAAAAGCCGCCGGCGCGCTGCCCGCCCGGACGGCGGACTTTTTGCACGGACCATTCCAGCGTGGCCTCGACCGGCGTGGTCGTGGTGTCGATGTCGTGACCATAGAGACAAAGCCCGGCCTCGAGCCGGAGGCTGTCGCGCGCGCCGAGCCCGATCGGCTGCACGTCAGCCTCGGCCAATAGTGCGCGGGTGAGCTCCTCGGCGCTGGTGGCCGCAACGGAGATCTCAAAGCCGTCCTCGCCGGTGTAGCCGGAGCGGGAGACGATGCAATCCAGCCCCATCACCTTGCGCGGGCCGGCATCCATGAAGCGCATCGCGGGCGCCTCTGCACAAAATTTCGCCAGCACGGTCTCGGCCTTCGGTCCCTGCAGCGCGATCAGTGCACGCTCGTCAAGCGGCTCGATCACGCAGGTGTCCGCAAGCTGCGCGCGCAGATGCGCCTCGTCGGCTGCCTTGCAGGCGGCATTGACGACGAGAAACAGGTGGTTGCCGAAATTCGCCACCATCAGATCATCGAGAATGCCGCCATTCGCATCGGTGAACTGGGCGTAGCGTTGCCGGCCGCGCGGCAGGCCCAGAATGTCCTGCGGCATCAGCGTCTCCAGTGCCGCCGCCGCATCCTCGACACGGCCGGACTTCGCGGTGAGCGCGATCTGGCCCATATGGGAGACGTCGAACAGCCCCGCCGAGCTGCGGGTATGGAGGTGTTCCCGGAGCACGCCCGCTGGATACTGCACGGGCATGTCGTAGCCAGCGAACGGCACCATCTTGGCGCCGAGGCTTACATGCAGCCCGTGTAGGGGCGTCTTGTTTAGGGGGGTGAGGTCGTCGCGCGCAAGCATCGATAGGGCCCTTCAGCGGGGTTCCCGGGGGCGATTCCCCGAAAAATCCGCATCAAAAGCCCCATCTGTCGCTGTGCCTGAGAGTATTATCCCGTCGGCGGACACTGGAGGCTCTTCGGCCGCCGATGTCTCTTTCCAGATGCTGTCGCGTCACGACGGTCCTTTTGCCTGAGAGTTTCCGGGGCGGTTGCTCCTTCGGCGCCGGCCTGACAAGGCCAGTCTCTCCCGACGTGACGGTCTCATTCCAACGGCCCCTGCGAGCCGTTGGGATCAGATAAGATATAGGAGGGAAACACGGCGGAGTGAAGTCTGTCAACGCGGCGGTCGCTGCTATCAACGAGCGAATATGCGGTTGCAGCAAGTCCATGATCTCTTTGCACAGTTTCTGGACAGTCGAGGGACCCTTGTCTAAAAGCGTTACCTCTGAATTTCCCGTACATCTCCCGATTGGACGAACATGAGCGGCGTCAACGAGATCAGGTCGACATTTCTGAACTTCTTCGCCGAGAACGGCCACGCGATCGTGCCGTCCTCGCCCTTGGTGCCGCGCAACGACCCGACCTTGATGTTCACCAATGCCGGCATGGTGCAGTTCAAGAACGTCTTTACCGGCGTCGAGAAGCGGCCCTATCAGCGCGCCACCACCTCGCAGAAATGCGTGCGCGCCGGCGGCAAGCACAACGACCTCGACAATGTCGGCTACACCGCGCGGCATCACACCTTTTTCGAGATGCTCGGCAACTTCTCGTTCGGCGATTATTTCAAGGATCGCGCCATCGAACTCGCCTGGAAACTTGTGACCAAGGAATTCGGCCTGCCCAAGGACAAGCTGACCGCGACCGTCTACATCGACGACGACGAGGCTTTTGATCTCTGGAAGAAGATTTCGGGACTGCCTGAGTCGCGCATCATCCGCATCGCCGGCTCGGACAATTTTTGGCAGATGGGCGACACGGGCCCCTGCGGTCCCTGCTCGGAAATCTTCTACGACCATGGCGACAAGATCTGGGGCGGGCCGCCCGGCTCGCCGGAGGCCGATGGCGACCGCTTCATCGAGATCTGGAATCTCGTCTTCATGCAGTTCGAGCAGTTCGAGGACGGCTCGCGCGTGCCGCTGCCAAAGCCGTCGATCGACACCGGCGCGGGGCTCGAGCGCGTCGCGGCCGTGCTGCAGGGCAAGCACGACAATTACGATATCGACCTGTTCGTCGCGCTGATCCGCGCCATCGCCGACCTCACCGGCGCCGATCCGCACGGCGCGCAGAAGGCGTCGCTGCGCGTCATCGCCGACCATCTGCGCGCGTCGTCCTTCCTGATCTCCGACGGCGTGCTGCCGTCGAACGAGGGCCGCGGCTATGTGCTGCGCCGGATCATGCGCCGTGCGATGCGCCATGCGCAGCTGCTCGGCGCGCGTGAGCCGCTGATGCATCGCCTGGTCTGGGCGCTGGTGCGCGAGATGGGTCAGGCCTATCCGGAACTGGTGCGCGCGGAGAAGCTGATCGAGGAAACCTTGCGGTTGGAGGAAACGCGCTTCCGCAAGACGCTGGAGCGCGGCCTTGCCATTCTCGACGAGAAGAGCGCGGGCCTCAAGAAAGGCGACATGTTCGACGGCGACGTCGCCTTCACGCTCTACGACACCTATGGTTTTCCGCTCGACCTGACACAGGACGCGCTGAAGGCGCGCGGCATCGGCGTCGACCAGGGCTCGTTCACCGACGCGATGGAGCGGCAGCGCGAGAAGGCGCGCGCGGCGTGGGCCGGCTCGGGCGATACGGCGACCGAGGGCGTGTGGTTCCCGCTGCGCGAAAAACTCGGCGCCACGGAATTTCTGGGCTACGAGACCGAGACCGCCGAAGGCGCAGTCACGGCGCTGGTCAAGGACGGCCAGGAGGTCGAGGCGCTGAAGGCGGGCGAGACCGGTGCGGTCGTTTTGAACCAGACCCCGTTCTATGCCGAATCCGGCGGCCAGGTCGGCGACACGGGGATTCTGGTCGGGGAAGGCGTCAAATTCCGCGTCACCGAGACGCAGAAGAAGGCCGGCGATCTCTTCGCTCATCTGGGCACGGTGGAGCAGGGCACGCTGAAGCTCGGTACGGCGCTGAGCTCGACGTCGATCATGGCCGGCGCGGCGATATCCGCAAGAACCACTCTGCGACCCATCTGCTGCACGAGGCGCTGCGCCAGGTGCTCGGCGATCACATCGCCCAGCGCGGCTCGCTTGTGGCGCCCGACCGCCTGCGTTTCGATTTCGTGCATCCGAAGCCGATCACGCCGGACGAACTCGCCCGCGTCGAGGACATCGCCAACGAGGTGGTGCTGGAGAACGATGAGGTGACGACGCGCCTGATGGCGGTCGACGACGCGCGGGAGGCCGGCGCGCGCGCGCTGTTCGGCGAGAAATATGGCGACGAGGTCCGCGTCGTCTCGATGGGCAAGGGCCCGCGCGAGCAGGGCGCGAACGTGCTGGGCTGGTCGGTCGAGCTCTGCGGCGGCACGCATGTCAAGCGCACCGGCGACATCGGGCTGATCTCCGTGACCTCGGAGAGCGCGGTGGCCTCGGGCGTGCGCCGCATCGAGGCGCTGACCGGGCGGCACGCACGCAAGCATGCCAATGACACGATTGCGCTTGCAAAACTTGCTGCGAACGAGCTGCGCACCTCGCTGGACGACGTGCCCGCGCGCATCACGGCGCTGATGGACGAGAAAAAGAAGCTCGAACGTGAGGTTTCCGACACGCGCAAGAAGCTCGCGATGGGCGGCGGTTCGTCCGGAAACGGATCAGCCGGCGTGCGCGAGATCGGCAGCGTGAAACTGATGGCGCGCGCGGTCGAGGGCATCGAGATGAAGGATCTGAAAAGCCTCGCCGACGACGGCAAGAAGCAGCTTGGCTCCGGTGTGGTCGCCATCGTCGGCGTCTCCGATGATGGCAAGGCCGGCGTCGTGGTCGGCGTCACGCAGGACCTCATTTCGCGCTACAATGCCGTGGACCTGGTGCGCGTTGCGTCGCTGGCATTGGGCGGCAAGGGCGGCGGTGGCCGTCCCGACATGGCGCAGGCCGGAGGGCCGGACGGCTCGAAGGCGGAAGCCGCGCTCAAGGCCATCGAAGACGCCCTCGCCGCTGCCTGACCGCGGCGGCGGGCGATGGCGATCGGTCACCAGCGTCGCCCCGCAATGACGCGATAGCAGATTGTGGGCTCGCCTCAGGCTTCATCGCTGCGGTTAGGCGGACAAGGCGCTTAGCCCACGCCCTGCTTTTAATCCTCGAGCACGCGCACCGCGCCGCGCGCGGCGCTGGTGGCGAGGGCCGCGTAGGCCTTCAGCGCCGTGGACACTTTTCGGCTGCGCTTGGCGGGCTTCCAAGCCTGCGTCCCCTTGGCCAGCATCGCCGCGCGACGCCGCGAGAGCTCCGCCTCGTCGACCGCAAGATGGATTGTGCGCGCAGGAATGTCGATTTCGATGCGGTCGCCGTCCTGCACGAGCCCGATCAGGCCGCCCTCGGCGGCCTCGGGCGAGACGTGGCCGATCGACAGGCCCGACGAGCCGCCCGAGAAACGGCCATCGGTGACCAGCGCGCAGGCTTTGCCGAGCCCCTTGGATTTCAGATAGCTGGTCGGATAGAGCATCTCCTGCATGCCAGGGCCGCCGCGCGGTCCCTCATAGATGATCACGACCACATCGCCGGGCTTGATCTTGCCCGTCAGGATTGCCTCGACGGCGGCATCCTGGCTCTCGAGCACGCGGGCCGGGCCGGCGAACTCAAGAATGCTGGCATCGACGCCCGCGGTCTTGACGATGCAGCCGTCGGCCGCGAGGTTGCCATAGAGCACCGCAAGGCCGCCGTCGCGCGAGAAGGCGTGCGCGGCGTCACGGATGCAGCCGGTCGCACGATCGGTGTCGAGCTCCTCAAAACGCCGCTCCTGGCTGAAGGCAGTCTGCGTCGGCACGCCGCCGGGTGCGGCCTTGTAGAAATTGCGCACGCTGTCGCTCGTGGTGCGGCGGATGTCCCAGCGCTCCAGCGCCGCCGCAAGACTCGCCGAATGCACGCTCGGCAGGTCGGCATGCACGAGGCCCGCACGCTCGAGCTCGCCGAGGATCGCGATCACCCCGCCGGCGCGGTGCACGTCCTCCATATGCACGTCGGCCACCGATGGCGCGACCTTGCACAGCACCGGCACCTGGCGCGACAGGCGATCGATATCCTTCATGGTGAAAGGGATCTCCCCTTCATGCGCGGCGGCGAGCAGATGCAGCACGGTGTTGGTCGATCCGCCCATCGCGATGTCGAGGCTCATGGCGTTCTCGAACGCCTTGAAATTTGCGATGTTACGCGGCAGCACGCTTAAATCGTCCTGCTCGTAATAGCGCCGGGCGAGGTCGACGATCAGATGTCCGGCCTCGACGAACAGGCCTTTGCGATCGGCATGGGTCGCGAGCACGCTGCCGTTGCCGGGCAGCGAGAGGCCGAGCGCCTCGGTGAGGCAGTTCATCGAATTGGCGGTGAACATGCCCGAGCACGAGCCGCAGGTCGGACAGGCCGAGCGCTCGATCACCTCGACGTCGCGGTCACTGACGCGGTCGTCGGCAGCGGCGACCATGGCGTCGATCAGGTCGACCGACTTGATCTTGCCCCCGAGCGTGACCTTACCCGACTCCATCGGCCCGCCGGAGACGAACACCGCGGGGATGTTAAGGCGCATCGCCGCCATCAGCATGCCGGGTGTGATCTTGTCGCAATTGGAGATGCACACCATGGCGTCGGCGCAATGGGCGTTGACCATGTATTCGACGCTGTCGGCGATCAGCTCGCGCGAGGGCAGGCTGTAGAGCATGCCGTCATGGCCCATCGCGATGCCGTCATCCACCGCGATGGTGTTGAACTCCTTGGCGACGCCGCCGGCCTTTTCGATCTCCCGCGCGACGAGCTGGCCGAGGTCCTTCAGGTGCACGTGGCCGGGCACGAACTGGGTGAACGAGTTCACCACAGCGATGATCGGCTTACCGAAGTCCTCGTTGGTCATGCCGGTGGCGCGCCACAGGCCGCGGGCGCCGGCCATGTTGCGGCCATGAGTGGTGGTCCGTGAGCGATAGGTCGGCAAGGCGGTCCTCAGGGGCTTGGCCCGTCCGGGAGTGGGGGACGGGCGGTCTTCAAGCAGTCGGGCGACGGATACAGCGAAGCTGTGCGTGATGCGAGCCCCAAATTTCGCGATCCTGCGATGCCGCTTCCTCGGCCGGGTCCACTCAATGACGACCGTAACATTCCGCGGACGAGGAGCGCTGCAGGCGGTCCGGCTGGCAGGTGGCCGTCGAGCTGCCCCATCTGAGCAGCTGACTGGATCGTGTGATAAGCTCGGGAGCGTATACAAAGATGGCCGGTGAGAGCGCGACGCCGGCGACGCAGATCACGACGACATAGCCGCGCCGAAGCCCGAGCAGGATGGTCAATCCGCGTACGACCACGCCGGTTGCAAATGTAACGATCATCCCAAGAGCCAGCGCGCTCGCCAATCCGCCACCTGGTCCCTCATTGGCAATTGGCAGGAGCAACGCAATCCAATGCCGAAGCCAGCCCGTGTACGATACGACCGCGACGACAAGTGTCAGGGCGAGCAGCCAGCGCCACGTCGGCATCACGACGGCAATGGCGTATGTAACGAGGTTGGCGCCGAGAAAGATGCTACCGAGATCGAGCATGATCGCAGCTTACGTCTGGTCCAGATACGGCGCCACGACCTCGCGCGTCTGCTGGCTCGGCACGACAGGCACGATCTCGAAGGTCATGCCAAACCCCTGGCAGTTCAAAATCCATTCCTGCAGGAGGCGCGCGTCATCACACTCCATCAGCTGGAAGCAGCGGTCGAAATTCGGTTCGATCCAGCTGCCGACATATTTGAGCCCCTCGGGAAATTTGACGTCGGCGTCGCGCACGCGCCGGTACACCGGAATCGGATCCCGGTCCTTGAAGCGCTCGATCACCATGAAGAGCATGCGCGGTCTCCATCGCTTGGCTGTCGCAAGTTTAGGTTCAGTTCGTTGCGTGGGCAAAGGCGGGCATGCGCCGTGCCCGAGGGAAACCCTTCCTACGGTTCTCTACGGTTGTCGTTTGTTCCTACCATGGCTGCGCCACGTTGCCGCAAGCGCGGCCTGCATGAATTCGTCCGGGAATTCACCTGACGCGGGAACGCGCATTCGCGGCGGACGTTTCGAAAGCCGTGGGTGCTGCCATGGAGGTGGACGTCATGAAGATGATGGTGAGCGTTGGTGCGGTGATGCTGGCGATGTCGGTCGTTGCGGCGTCGGCACAAAACAAACCGGACGTCTCGGTTCCGAGCTCGCAGAACTCCGGTGCCGGAATCCAGGGAGCTCCGGGAAACAAGAACGGCCCGCCCGCGCAGAAGGGCACGGTGGGGTCGGCTGCGACCAGCAACGACCAGACGGTGAAGGACCAGGACGCCGCCAACGTCAAGGGGTTGCCGGGAAACAAGAGCGGCCCGGCGCCGAAGAAGCCGCAGTAAGCGGTCGTCGTAGTCTGTGGGGTGGGCACAGCGAAGCGTGCCCACCATTTCTTGCTTTGATGGGTACGGCGCAAGCGCGCCTTTGCCCACGCTAGACCTTTGCGCCCTCCGCCGCCGGAAACACCAGGCGGTCGTCGGTGCGGCAATAGCGGTCCGCGAACATGCGCCCGACGGGGTGATAGCGCTCCATGTGCACGCGCATCGTCGCTGTGTCCCACAGCTCGTCGCGGATATAGAAGCTGATTCCTTCGCCCATGATGAGCACCCGATCGCCGTTGACGTCGATCGTCTTCCAGGTCCGGCATTCCATCGCCCAGGGCGCGTCGGCGAGCCGCGGCGCTGCGACCTTGACCGACGCCGCGAGCTTCAGCCCGAGATAACCCGGCTCGCCGATCTCGGGAGGAAAGTCGCCGCTCGTCTCGTGCATGGCGCGCGCGAGCGGCTCGTCGGTGAGATGGACCACGAACTCGCCAGTGCGACGGATGTTGACCAGAGTGTCCTTCGGCCGCCCGTCGCCGCGGTTGTTGACGGCAAACATGCAGAGCGGCGGGTCTTCGCAGAACACGTTGAAGAAGGAGAAGGGCGCGGCGTTCACGACGCCGGTCTCGCCGACCGAGGTCACCCAGGCGATCGGCCGCGGCAGCACGAAGCCGGTCAGCACCTTGTAGCGTTCGCGCTGGGAGAGATCGTCGGGGGCATAGTACATCTGTCGTTCCTGTCTGAGGTGGTGGCCCTGACAGGAACAGTCTTATTGACGGCCGCGCGGGTCAAGCCCGCGCCTTGCTACGGCAGCGGCATGCCGTCGTCCCGGACGGTCGTCGGATGATCGCTGGCGAGCAAGGCCAGTTTGCTGACGTCGGTGCCGCCGAGGAAGGTGTCGAGCGTCGCCTGGATCGCCTCCTTAGCCTGGTCGGGGCCGCGGTCGCTCATCCAGGTGTGCTGATAAGGTGTCTGGACGATGTCGATGCCACGCTTCTCGCATTGCTCAGGGGTCGGAACGACGCCGGGATCGGTCTTGAACTGCGGATCCCTGGAGCGGAAGGACAGGATCTTCAGCTTGTCGCGGAGCACGAAGGGCACGCGCAGATTGTCCAGCGTGACGATCTTCGACACCAGTTTTGGATGCTGCATGGCGAAGTACATCGCCGTGTCGCCGCCGTTGGAGTGGCCGACCATCGTCAAATGATCGTAGTCGGCGTTGGGATGCAGCTTCTTGAGCTGCTCCAGCACAAAGAGGATGTTGGCTTCGCCCTTCTCGTAGACCGCAAGGCGGCCGACATAGGGCAGTCCGACCTTGGTCATGAGTGGCGGATCGCTCGGAAGGTCCTGCTGGATGCTAGCGACCAGATAGCCCCTGGCGGCAAAGACGTTCGCCAGGAACGAATATTCGGTGTTCCTGACGGTGTTGCCATTGCTGATGATGGCGACCGGAAGCTTCCAGTAGCCGGCATTGGCCTTCATGTCGTAGTCGACGCGCTCGGCAATATCGACCGTGACGGGGCGCTGCCGCGCCTCGTCGAACAGGTTCAGGCTTTCGTGCCGAATGCCCCATTTGCTGATCGCGAAATACGATGCGCCGAGCAGCGTGCAAACGCAGGCAAGAACGCTTATTCCCCGCCTCATCGGTTCCATCCCGTGTGTCTATGTCATTGCTTTCACGAATCAAAACGCACAAGTGGCAGGAGTTGGCAACGCCGCAGCGGATTAAATTTGTGACACCTTGCTGTCGTGCAGCAGGCTACGGAACCCATGCGAAACGCGTGGGTTCGCCAGGGCTTATGAGCTGCGTCCAAAGCGGATCTTGCACGACGCGTCGATTCTGCATGCATCCCATGCGCGAACTGCCCGTCGTGCCAAGATGTCGCACTGGATAGGTTCTGTTTTTCAGAATTTGTCCTGACGCCGACCCCCAAATCAGAAGCATCATGCGCCCATCCCGCCTCGCTTGAAGAGGGACGTTTCGGCCGATCGTCACGATACGTGGAGCGCGGGATGCCATGGGCGCGATGAGCACGTCAGACGAACGTTGCTTATTGCGCAGGCGAAGGCGTGTGGTCCTGGCCTCCCGACGCTGAGGCCAAGTGCGCGAGATGATGATCTCGCGGACGATGGGAGCAAGAAAGCCCGGTTCCCAGGGAGAGCGCGCTATAAGCGTTAAAACCATCGCGCAGGGAATGCCGGACTTGGCTGAACCTGTGGTGACTGCCGCCTGCTTTTTGTTTTGCAGGCGGGCCACGGGCAAGGCCATTGCCCGGCATTCCCTGCGCCCTCATTTTTCAGAGGGAGCAAGACTGACGCACGACCCGGGCGCACCGTGCCGCGGGAATGCCAAGTCACACCCTCGGCTGTTTGAAATCGAAAACTGCGATCTCCACACTGTCGTCCTGGACAAGCGCGCGTGTGGCACATACGCGAAGTCACGCTCAGAAATCATGCAGTGGTCATCGCCCGTCTTCAGTGGTCATCGCCCGGCTTGACCGGGCGATCCAGTAATCCGAGACAGTCGTGATAGAGCCGAGAAGCCGCGGCGTACTGGATAGCCCGCGGGTATGACGGCCGTTGTTGTTGCAAGGCCTTTGCACCCAACAAGGCTTGTCAAAACGCCGTGTAGCCGCCGTCGATCACAAAGCAGTCGGCCGTGTGATAGGACGAGGCCTTGCTCATCAGGTAGACGGCGATGCCGCCGAAATCGCTCGGCTCGCCGAAGCGCCGCACGGGGATCCGCGGCATCACGTTGGCGACGAATTTTTCGTTGGCCATGATGCCTGCGGTCATGTCACTCTTGATCCAGCCGGGCAGGATGGCGTTGGCGGTGACGCCATGGCGCGCCAGTTCGACGGCAAGCGCGCGGCACAGCGCATTGATGGCGGCCTTGGTCGCGGCATAATGCTCGTTGCGCGCGGTGCCGAACAGCGAGGCGAGGCTGGAGGTCGCAACCAGGCGGCCGAACGGATCGCCGGCCGTGGCGCGCTCGGTCATGTGGCGGGCGACCGCCTGGAACACGTGAAAGACGCCGTCGAGATTGGTCGCAAACATCGCGCGCCACTCCTCCTCGGTGCGGTCGATGAAGGCGCGCCGTCCGCCGCCGCCGATGCCGGCATTGGCAAAACAGCCGTCGACCCGGCCGAAGGTATCAAGCACCGCCTGCATCGCATCCTTCACCGAGGCGGGGTCGGTGACGTCGCAGACGCAGCTTGCGACCTTGCCGGGAGCTTTGGCCATGGTCGCGGCGGCGGCCTGGTTCTTGTCCCCATTGCGGCCCCAGATCGCGATGTTGCAGCCACTCGACGCAAGAGCCTGCGCGATGCCAAGCCCGATACCGCCATTGCCGCCGGTGATGATGGCCACGCGGCCGGTGAGGTCGAACATGTTCATGGGAGCGTTTCCGTCAAGTATGATGTGCATCAGCTGGGCACAGGGAGCATGGACAAGCCGTCGGCAAAAATCAAATATGGCCGCGAAACGAGATCGCCCGCTCGAGCGCCGACTGAGCGCCGGGCACAGAAAGGAGGCAACGATGCTATTCAAGCATGTCACGCTCGAGATCGACGGTCCGGTGGGCGTTTTGAAGATGGACCATCAGGAGGTCATGAACGCGGTCTCGATCGACATGCTGGGCGGGCTTGCCGAGGCGCTCGACGCGATCGAGGAGAAGAAGGCGGAGGTCCGCTGCGTCGTGCTGACCGGCGCCGGCCGCGCCTTCTGCACCGGCGCCAATCTGCAGGGCCGCAACAAGCCCACAACCGGCCGCAGCAATGCGGGCGCGGCGCTGGAGACCGGCTTTCATCCGTTCTTGCGGCGGATCCGCAACCTGCATTGCCCGCTGGTGACCGCCGTGAACGGACCGGCAGCGGGCGCGGGCATGAGCTTTGCGCTGCTGGGGGACATGATCCTGATGGCGCGCTCGGCCTATTTCCTGCAGGCGTTCCGCCGCATTGGCCTGGTGCCCGATTGCGGCTCGACCTGGCTGCTGCCGCGCCTGGTCGGACGCGCGCGTGCCATCGAGCTGTCGCTGATGGGTGAGCGGCTGCCGGCCGAGAAGGCGCTGGAGTGGGGGCTCGTCAACCGCGTCCATGACGATGCCGGGTTGATGGACGAGGCCATGAAGCTCGCCCGCGAACTGGCGAACGGGCCGACGATCGCGCTATCGTTGATCCGCAGGCTCTATTGGGACAGTCCGGAAAATTCCTTCGAGGACCAGCTCAATCTGGAATTCCAGTCGCAGCGCATCGCGGGCGCGGCGGAAGATTTCAAGGAAGGCGTCACGGCTTTTCTGGAAAAACGGCCGGCGCAGTTCAAGGGCAGATGAGAGAGGCCGAAGATGGAGGCGGAGCTCGGCCGCTGTGTCGCATCATTTTATCCGGGCGCGACCGGTATTGCGGGCGCGACAAAACTGTCGGGCGGCGCCAGCCAGGAGACCTGGTCGTTCGACATCGTGCATCCCGAGGGCCATATCGGCGCCATCCTGCGCCGCGCTCCGACGGGTTTTGGCGCGGCGCCCAGGCGCGCAGCCGGGCTGAACAACGAGGCGGCGCTGATGCACCTTGCCTATCAGGCTGGCGTGCCCTCGCCGCGCGTGCTGCATGTCCTGGCGCCGGAAGACGATCTCGGCACCGGTTTCATCATGGAACGCGTCGAAGGTGAAACCATCGCGCGAAAGATTCTGCGCGACGAGAAATTTGCCATCGCGCGGCAGCATCTCGCCCACCAGCTCGGCCGGGTTGCCGCGGGCATCCACGGCCTGCCGCGCGCCGAATTGCCCCAGTTGCGCGAAATGACGTCGACCAAGGAGATCGACGAACTCGGCCGCGAGTACCACAGCTTTGATTGGCCGCGGCCGGTGTTCGAGCTGGCCCTGCGCTGGCTGAAGGACAACGATCCCGGGCCGCCGGAGGAGGTGACGCTGGTGCACGGCGATTTCCGCCACGGTAATCTCGTGATCGGCCCCGTCGGCGTCCGCGCTGTGCTGGACTGGGAGCTCGCCCATTTCGGCGACCCCATGGAGGACCTCGGCTGGATCTGCGTCAATTCGTGGCGCTTCGGCGAGATCGACAAGCCGGTCGGCGGTTTCGGTTCGCGCGAGGAGCTCTATGGCGGCTACGAGAGCGCCGGCCGCAAGGTCGATGCTGACCGGGCGCGGTTCTGGGAGGTGATGGGCACGTTGCGCTGGGGCGTGATGTGCTGCGGCATGATGCAGCGCTTTCGCGACCAGCCTAATCATTCGATGGAGCGGGCCATGATCGGCCGCCGCGCATCGGAAACCGAGATCGATCTCATGGTGCTGCTGGCGCCGCGCGAGAGCTGACGGGCATGGTGAGGTGAGATGCAGGACGAGCCGACGCCGATCGAACTGACGAAAGCGGTCGCCGATTTTCTGCGCAACGAGATCGCGCCCGGTCTTTCCGGGCATCAGGCCTTCAAGTTGCGCGTCGCCGTCAACATTCTCGATCTCGTCACGCGGCAATTGGCGCTGGAGCAGGGCAGCGATGGCGCGGAGGCGGCGCGGCTCGCGCAGCTTCTTGACCTTAACGGTTCGCTGTTCGAACTCAACCGGGCACTCGCCGACCGCATCGCGGACGGTAAGGTCGATCTCACAACG
>Ga0213876_10001295_pt1 | contig 15765 bp, 16 predicted proteins | sample BarmaccomBMRX_R9_FD_160113 | JGI IMG/M metagenome (GOLD analysis project Ga0213876, IMG submission 160113) | Root-associated microbial communities from Barbacenia macrantha in rupestrian grasslands, the National Park of Serra do Cipo, Brazil - RX_R9 | ecosystem: Host-associated > Plants > Roots...
TCCGAACCCCGAACCCCGAACCCCGAACTCCGAACTCTTCCCCCTTCTTCCTCTTCCCGCCGTGGTCGCCGTGGCTCGCCGTGTTCGCCGTGTGAACTCTTACGTTGTGCCCGCCCTCCTCGCTGCGCCCGCCGTGCCCGCCGTGTGACCGTGTGACCGAACTATTTGACGGCCCGGCCCTTTGCTGCTAAGGCTCTTCCTGCAATGCGCTACGCGAGCCTTCAGCTCCGGCTTCCGGATCTTCTCCTCCTTGGGAGTGGCGCCCCGAACCATTCTCTCCTTCTCATTCGCTAGTTTTTAATTTCGGTCAGGAACGTTCACGATGGAGGCGCTTCTGGCCGCGGCTTCCATCCATCGAACCAACGTCAAAACTTATTATGGCCGAAAAAGTTATCATTTTCGACACCACGCTGCGCGATGGTGAACAATGTCCCGGGGCGGCAATGAATCTCCGGGAAAAGCTGGAGATTGCCCGGCAGTTGGCGCGGCTCAACGTCGACGTGATCGAGGCCGGCTTCCCGGTCATCAGCGAAGGGGATTTTGAGTCGGTACGCCAGATCGCGACCGAGGTGAAAGGCCCCGTTATTGCCGGACTCGCCCGGTGCAACCCGAAGGATATCGACGCGGCCGGTGCTGCCGTCAAACCGGCGGGCGACCTGGCCCGGATTCACGTCTTCCTGGCGACCTCCAAAATTCATCGCGAATTCAAGCTGCGCAAGGCGCACGACGAGATCATTCGTCTGGCGACTGAGGGCGTGAGACGGGCGCGCGACCTGATCCGCGACGTGGAATTCTCCCCCGAAGACGCTTCACGGACCGAACCGGAATTCCTGGCGCAGGTGGTGCAGGCAGCCATCGATGCCGGCGCTACAACCATCAATATCCCGGATACGGTCGGATTTGCCGTCCCGGAACAATTTGGCAGCCTGATCCGGTACCTGCGTGACCACGTCCGCGGCATCGACGATGCCGTGATCAGCGTCCATTGCCATAACGACCTGGGTCTGGCCGTCGCCAATTCGCTCGCCGCCATCCAGGCGGGGGCGCGCCAGGTCGAAGGCACGATCAACGGCATCGGCGAACGCGCCGGCAACGTTGCTCTCGAGGAAGTGGTCATGGCCCTGAAGACCCGGCACGATTACTTCGGAGATTTCTGCACCGGGGTGAACACGCAGGAAATCGTGAAATCGTCCCGCCTGGTCAGCCGGATGAGCGGCCTCTACGTGGCGCGCAGCAAGGCGATCGTCGGTGAAAACGCTTTCGCGCACAGCGCCGGCATTCATCAGGACGGCATCCTGAAGAAGCGGGAAACTTACGAAATCATGGACCCGCGGGAAATCGGCTGGGGCGAAACCGAACTCCCCCTGACCAAGCACAGCGGCCGCCACGCGATGGCCAAGCGCCTCGAGCACCTGGGCTACCGGCTGAGCGAACCGGAGGTGGATCAGATCTTCGTCCGGTTCAAGGAGATCGGTGACAAGAAGAAGTTCGTGTACGACGACGACCTGGGGGCGTTGGTGGATGACACGATGGGGTTGGCCGCCGAAACCTGGCAACTGGATTACATCAACGTGACTTCCGGAACCAACACCGTTCCGACCGCCACCGTGCGGTTGCGTCGCGGCGACGAAGTCCGGCAGGATTCTGCGCCGGGTAACGGGGCGGTGGACGCCTCGATGAAAGCCGTGGACCGCATCCTGAACCAGCAAGGGAACCTGGTTGAGTACCACGTCCATGCGACGTCCAGCGGTAAAGATGCGCTTGGTGAAGTCACGGTGAAATGCGATTTCGGTCACGGCAAACTCATCAGTGGAAAAGGCGCCAGCACCGATGTGATCGAGGCAAGCGCCCGGGCTTACCTGAATGCCGTTAACCGGATGCTCAACGACCGGTTTGCAACCGCTGTAACCGTCCCGCCGGAAGAAGCCCTGGAATCGGTCGGAGTCTGAGCCGGCCGGCTTTGCCCGCCGCCCGGTGTGATCAGAAAAAATCAGGAAGCGCCTTTGAGCAGCCGGAGTCAGGGTAGACATTCGTGTCTGCCCTGCACCGGCTGGGTTTGGGGCCTTACCCGCACAGGTAGTCGTCAGGAGCCCGTCTTACGGGCTGCCGGACCGGGAGAACATAATTTGCGGGGATATGCAATAACCCGCAATTTGTGAGCAGATGCCCGGAGAGGCGGGCCCGTTGCAGCTAACTTCCTTTCCGGAGGCGGGGCAGCCGCCTTCAGTCGAATGCAGTTCTATGCACGGCCGGAAGCCGGCCGGCGCATCTCAACCAAACCGTTCTTAAAAGCGCGGGTAAAGTCCGCCGGCGGCATTTTTGTTGACACTTTTTCAGCGGATCAAAGAAGGTGGCCAAATGTCGCAACTCACCGTTATCGCCAAATTGAAAGCCAAAGGCGGCGCCGAGGATAAACTCTTTGAGGAGTGTCGTAAACTCATCGCGCCGACCCTGGCTGAGGAAGGGTGTATAAACTATGACATGTTCCGCTCGGTCGAAGACCCGGGCACGATCATGTTCTACGAAAACTGGGCCAACCGTCCGGTTTGGGAGCGGCACATGGAATCTCCGCACCTGAAGGCGTTCCCGAACAACACCGAAGGCATGGTGGAAGTTTGGGATCTGTTCTTAGGTGAGAAGGTGGCTTCTGCCTGACTCGCAACGGCGATGGATTCGGCGATGCGGTACTTGCCGCCGCCTGCCGCGAGGCCGGCACGCATCCTGACGCGGCCATGCCAGCTTACCCAACACACACTTTGATTGTTCCCACCTCAGAAGGAGGCTAATGAAGATCACCTTTTATGCTCATGCCAGTTTTCGCCTCGCAGCTGACGGGCTGACCGTCATTACTGACCCTTACACGCCCGGCCCGAAAGGGTCCGGCTTTGACCCGATCAACGAACCCGCCGACCTCGTCATCATGAGTTCGGCCACCGATTCGTTCCACTCCGACCCGAGTCACGTGCTCGGCAGCCCAACCGTGATCAACGCGCTGGAACTGCCGCCGGAGGGAAAGACCGTACGAGGGTTGCAGATCCGTTCCTTTCCGGCCATGGAGAGTTACACGTGGGATTTCGGACGCGATCCGGACGCGAACGCGTTGTACCTCTTCACCCTCGGCGGCATCCGCGTGCTGCACATGGGCGACATCGGAAACCCCGTCTTACCCGCCCATCTGGAGGCGTTACGGGGGAACGTCGACCTGCTTCTGGCACTCGCCGGTGCCCACGCGACGATCGGATACGATGATCTGGATGCCGCCATCAAGGCGATCCAACCCCGGGCGATTATTCCGATGCATTATTACAGCCCGCGCGGCGTGCTCAATATCCTGCCGGTTGACGACTTCCTGGCACGCTATCCGGCCGAGTCGATCACCCGGGTCGGCGGCCCCCAACTCGAGCTCACGCCCGGGTCGCTTCCCCCGGCAATGCATATTTACGTGTTAGAACAGTCACGCTGACGATGGCGGGACGGTAGAGAAGTTAAGAAGTTAACCCGAGACGTTGATCAGTTATGCGGACTGCGGGTTGCGGGTTGCGGATCAAAGCAGCCGTTTGCGGTTGCGGTTTACGGGATAACCCCGGTTGATCCGCAACCCCTATATGCCCCGTCGGCCGGTCCGGGCGCGCGGCAACCGGCCTAACTTTCTCTCTCCGTGGGACGCGCGGATTCTGAGCAGACCTGGACCAGAAGCCGCTCGTATTCGTCTGTGATCCGGTCCCATGAATAGCGTTCCTGGATGCGGCGTTTGGCAAGCTGGCGAAATCTTTCCGGTAACGCCGGGTTGTGCTCGAGTTGCCGGATCTGCTCTGCCACGTTCCTCGGTGATGCGGTCCAGAAAAGGCCGTAGGCACCTTCCGCGAGCACTTCACGGGCATACGGAGTGTCTTCGGCCAGTACGCAGGCACCGCCGCCCAGGGCATTGAGGATCATCGGGTGAGGCCTGCCGGGCGGATCACTGTGGATATAGGCGAAGGCATGGACCAGCAACTCCCGCCATAACGCCGAATCTGGCGGAACCCTGACTACCTTCGTGGATTTGCCGAGTCTTTCCTGGGTTACCTGCGTGAGATTACTCTCGGAGGCAGGATGGTCCAGCGGCCATTCCTGCCGGGCCGCCACCACGATCGGCCGAAGGGTGCCGGATCGCATGCCCCCTTCCGCGATGAGCTCGATCCGCTCGAGGCCGAGGAGCTCGGCCACGCAGAGGTAATAACCGCCGGCAATGAGGCCAAGGGGCGCCAGCAACGCCGGGTTCGTCGAACTGATCAGGTTCGCACCGTAACTGATGAGTTCACACGGTTTACCGAAGCGGCGCTCGTAAATGCGACGGGCATGCTCCGACTCAACCACCACCCGGGAAGCGAGCCGGCATCCGACGGTGGCGGCGTGCCGCAACCAGGCGTCCGCGACCGGGCCGTGCCGCCGGTCAAGCGCATCCAGGCCGGCCACCTGCAAAACGATGCGGCGCCCGAGCAGGTGCGGGAACCACTGGAACCAGCCACCCCCGGCGTGCACTTGCAACAGAACGTCGGCGGAACCAAGGCAGGCCTGGATCGTGCCAAACAGGTTCGTAGTCAGACTCCGGCCCAGCGTCGCCTCAGTGCCCGGCAGCGCCGCTTCGTTCAGCCCCGGCGGCCGGGCCGGGCACGTTGGCCCGGACTGAGCGGCACGGTACAACGTGACGCGGTGACCTCGCTCGCACAGACGCGGCGCCAACTCAGTCGCGAGCAGGTCGAACGGTTCGGAAAAAACCGCTTCACCCTGCAAACCCGTGACGGCGATATGGACCTTGGGCAACATCTGTCATTTCTGCAGGTTGCGTGTCAAAAAGGCGGTTTCCCTCCGCCACCTGCCCCCCCTTCTGATGCGCAATCCCGGTTGCGTCTGTGTCATTGATCTTCGCATGGGCTCACCGAAAAAACTTGTCCACGGTTGCGATTCGCATGACCAATCGCGCGGGGCCAAGCCAAGCTCCCCCTGAATCCGGCTCGCCGCTCAGTGCGCCAAGCCACTCTTTCGCAGGCCGCGCGCCGAGGCCGGCACGGGTGTTTGGCCGGCCAGGTTGAGGTCCGATCCGGCGCGCAACCCGGATTTGCGTCTTGCGTCAATGCTTTTCCACGGTGTTCACTAGCCCGCATGATCAAGGCCGGCGCAGCCCCATCGCTTCGAGTTGCTTCGAGGGGTGTACCCGGACTGATTTGTGCCGATAAGGGTAATGAATGCGGCGAAGCCATGCATTTGGAGCGCCCGGCAGGACAACCCCAGCGGTATCGGCGTTCCATCAAAACGGTAGTCATGCAGGAGCAAACCACGTCCGGGACGTTAGCCGCCGAACGAAACCATGCCCGTGCCAATGTACTGGGCGTAGGTCTCAGCGCGCTGAACCTGCCGGCAGCTGCGCAGCTCATCATCGGGGCGGCGCGCCTGGGCCGCAAAGGCTACGTTGCCGTTACCGGCGTGCATGGGGTTATGGAAGCGCAGCGTGACCACGAATTTAAACGCATCCTTAACCGCGCGTTTCTCACCACGCCCGACGGCATGCCCATGACCTGGGTCGGACGCGCTCAGGGACATCGTGAGATGGACCGCGTCTACGGCCCGGATCTGATGTTGGAGATCTTCCGCCAAACCGCCGACGGTTCCGTGCGGCATTTCTTTTACGGCGGCAAGGAGGGCGTGGCTGAGCGCCTCCGGCGGAGACTGGGGGACACCTTTCCCGGGGCCGTGATCTGCGGAACCTACACTCCGCCGTTCCGTGCTCTCACCCCCGAAGAAGAGGACGTTTTGGTGCAAACCCTGGCGGCCGCGAAACCGCACATCCTCTGGATCGGCCTGAGCACGCCGAAGCAGGAGAGGTTCATGCACCGGTACCTGGACCGGTTGCCCGTCCCGATCATGATCGGGGTAGGCGCCGCCTTTGACATCCATGCCGGGCTGCTGCAGCAAGCGCCCCGCTGGATACAGCGGAGTGGATTGGAATGGCTTTTTCGCCTGTGCACCGAACCCCGCCGGTTATGGCGGCGGTACCTGGTCAATAATCCGGCTTTCGTTTACGCAATCAGCTTGCAACTTGCCGGCATCCGCCGGTATGAACTGCCGGTCTGAGCGCCGGCGGCTGCATCGACCGCAAAGCCGGATTGAGGTGCATCCTTTTTAGCGGAAATGATGATCGATCGTGACGACCTCATCGTGATCGCCGGCGCCGGGGGCTTCATCGGCGGCCACTTGGCGGCTAACCTGCGGGCGGAAGGCTTCAAGCGGCTCCGGGCAGTGGATCGCAAACCTGTTTCCGAATGGCTCCAGCGGTTTGACGACCTGGACAATCAGGTGCTCGACCTGCGGGAACTGCCGGCCTGCCGGAGTGCGGTGCAAGACGCCAAATGGATCTACAACCTGGCGTCCGACATGGGCGGGATGGGCTTTATCGAATTGAACAAGGCGGCTTGCATGTTGAGCGTGCTCATCAACACGCACCTGCTCGTAGCCGCTCGAGAAGCCGGTGCCGAACGATTCTTTTTTGCGTCTTCGGCGTGCGTTTACAACGCCGACAAACAACGCGATCCGAAAGTGACGGCGTTAAAGGAGGAGGATGCGTACCCTGCCCTGCCTGAGGACGGTTACGGTTGGGAGAAACTCTTCGGCGAACGGATGTGCCGGCATTTCCGGGAAGATTACCGGCTGCAGACGCGGATGGTCCGTTATCACAACGTTTACGGCCCGCACGGCACCTATGCCGGCGGACGGGAGAAGGCACCGGCCGCGATCTGCCGCAAGGTGATCGAGGCCAAGCTCTCGGGCAGGCATGAAATTGAGATCTGGGGTGATGGCCATCAGACGCGCAGCTTCATGTACATCGACGATTGCATCCACGGCTCCCGGATGGTCATGGCCGGTGACTTCGTCGATCCGATCAACGTGGGCAGCAACGAGCTTGTGTCCATCAACCAATTGGTTGACATCGTGGAGGGTATCGCTGGAATCCGCCTCGAGCGGCGTTATAACCTTTCCGCGCCTAAAGGGGTTAATGGGCGCAACAGCGACAATACGTTGCTCAAACGCGTATTCGGCTGGGAACCGTCAATCCGTCTGCGGGACGGCCTGACATCGACCTATCAATGGATCTATGATCAGGTAGTCGCTAAGACGGCGCTGCGCTCAGCGGGTGGGGTAAACATAAGCGGGCCTCACTTGCCGGGTGAATCCCTCAGTTTCATCCAGGGAGGAAAGTATTGCGCGTGAGTTTGGGAATGATCCGGCGTAAAGTTTGGCCCGGGGGTTGGCGCAAGGGGCTTTGGGAAGGACAAGCCCCGTTGGGAGCGCAATGATCTCAGACGACCCAGACCTCGGCTTCGTGCAGGCGCTCAAGGCGGGCCAAGATCAGGCCCTCACGGCCCTCATGGACCGGCATCGGCAAGGGATTTTTCATTTCGTCTTGCGCCACGTCCCGAACGAAGCCGACGCCCTGGAACTTGCCGCTGAGGTGTTTGTCCGCGCCTACTTCCGCATCGGCAGCTTTGAGCCCACGGCCAGGTTCGTGACCTGGTTGTACCAAATCGCGTTAAACCTTTGCCGGGACCACGCCCGAAGCCGGGCTTACCGCGATTCCCTTCAGACCATATCCGCGGATGCACCTGCCGAGGAAGGCGAAGGACAAGGGCCGATCCGGGCCGGCGAACGCGATCCGCTGGAACAAACCGAGCGTCGCGAAGAGTTGGACGCCTTGCAAAAGGCTATCCGCGAGTTGCCTCCGGACCTCAAGGAACCCTTGATCCTGACCGCGCTGGAGGGGTACTCCCAGGCGGAGGCTGCGGATTTGCTCGGGCTCTCGCAGAAAGCCGTCGGCATGAAGGTCTACCGGGCTCGCAAACTGCTTCTGGCCAGGATGGACAAGATGGGCTTTTAAAACCGGGGGGGGTGAACGCACGGCGGGCGCGCGTCAATCTTCTGCTTCTGCCGCCGCCAGGGTGCCGCCCCTCAACCGAACGCTGTCGATGCCCTCGCCGGTGGCGGTGTCTTTCGTGAGCAACCGGGCGTTCTCGATCACGGTCACCCCTTCCTTGCTCACCAGGGTGCCGCTCACGGTCACCGTCATGGCCGCATATCGCGCCAGTTGCGCGTTGAACGACTCGTGCTTGGGACCCGGTTGCGGGCCCGGCGGCATTTGTTCGCCGATCAGCACATAGACTTTGCCGTCCTTGGTCTTCAACCCGACGGGCAACCCGCTTTCGATGCAGCGCCTGGCGCAAGCCGCATGCGCCGGCCCGCTGGCCCCGTCGTCAAAGTAACACGCCACATCGATCGCTTCGCCCGTCACGGTCCCGGCCACCCTGGTCTCAGCCGGTTGTCCTGGTGAACGGCTCGTGAGACGCCCCAACCCCCAACCGGCCATTAGGGCGAGGGCCAATGCGCCGGCTGCCCACTGCGGGGTCGCCCACGCCCACCGAAGCGTCTGAAGCCAGGACCCCCAGCCTGCCCGGGGGGCCTCCTCGCGCCTCCGAACCTTCGACCAGACCCGGGCGTCGAAGCCGGCAGGCACGTCCGGCCGGGGACGCTTGGCCAGCGCCTTAAGGTCTTCGTCTAAACGTGAATCATCCATTTTGCGCCGTCGAACCCTAGGCCGGGCATCCGGGCTTTCAAATCCCCTTTATCGATTAAACGACGGCGGCGGCTTCAGCCCTCAGCATTTCTTTCGGCCCGGCAAAAAATTTTTTGAGGCACCGGCGCGTTTGCCTCGTTGGAGTAAGTAAACACCGCTCGCGCAGCGGCGAGCCAAGGACAAGCCTGGCCCCTTAACCGAAGCCCAGGCGCGCCTAACCAATAAAAAAGGAAAGCGAAAGTTAACGATGGAAGAATCAAACCAAACCAGCAAGCCGAACCCCCCGCCGCAACTTAGCCTGAAATTGGAGGTCTCGGAGTTTAGCGAACCAACAGCGCGGGGAAGCCAGCCGGTAGCGGTCATGGTAGTTGATCCAAAGACCAAGAAAAACCTTACCGATCAGCTGGGCAGCGCCCTCGGTAAATTATGTGACCACCTACCCGCCGATCAGGCGCCTATGCTTAAGAAAAAAATAAACAACAAAACATGGAAGTCCGACCTTACGGATCTTTTTGTTACCGGCGTCGCGTTCGGCGACCAGGAAAACTTACTGCAATTTGCCCAAAAGTTGGTTAGGGATGCCCAAATCGCAATGCCCACCACAGGCGCATTTTGGGCTGATCCCAAGGTTGGCCAGGAAAAGGCGAAAGAACACCTTGTACAACTTGGCGGCACCGGTCATGTGCTCGCGGAAACCGCTCTCGGCGAGCTTGCGCGGAACGTCAAAGCCATGCGTCTCTATCCTAAGCCGGATTCCGCAAAGGAAGAAGACTTCGCCAACACCCTGGCACCTGCGCTCAAGTTTTGGGGCGCCGTTTCTGCCGTGTACGCGGAAGGGTTGCAAGGAGAGGTGCACGTCTGGATCCCAAGGGGGCTGACGGTCGGAAGTATTTTCTGGAACGATGAACTGCCCGTTCTGTGGAAGCTGAAACGCGAAGGTAAGGTGACTGCGCTCCGTTTCCATGCTCATGTCAAGGACGGGCAATGGGCGGAAGTGCCATTTGAAGAGCTTCTCATCCGGGACGCTTATCTGGGCGACGCGTCCGGTTTTAACAAAGGCGCGCACTCCTTGGTAAAGGAATCGCGCAAGAGCATCCGCGCCACGCAAAAGGCAGATGACAAGATGCAGATTCAACTCGCGCGTCCTATCCCGGTCGGCATGCTAAAGAGTCGTTTGCACGCCGCTCTCGATCGGGCGAGACAAAGGCTTCAGCAGAAAGCGAACGGCGAGAATAAATGAGGTGATCGACCGTTGCGTCTGTGGGCAACGATATGGATACGAAGAGCCTTTTGGCCCCGATGCGGTTAGCAATCGCTCCCGCAATCGGCGCGAGTCTCGTCCCGGTTCGCCCTGAACACGCGTTTTCTCTAGCGCTCCTGGCCGGCGACCCATGCATCTCCAAATGGGCAAACGTCGGATTCATCGATTCCGTCGCGTCGGCAGCGGATTTCATCGCCCGGCGGATGGCTGAAGCCGAGAAGGGATCATCTGTAACTTTCGCGCTAATCGCGTGGGATACCCTGATCGGGTGTTGCGGCCTGCATAGTTTCTCCACGGAACGTGAAGAGGCGGAGATCGCGTTCTGGATCGGCAGCCCCTACCAGAACCGCGGATTCGGTTCCGAAGTGTGTTGTTCTCTCGTGGGCGTTGCCGCCAGGATTCCTACCCTGTCTAAATTGAAGGCCCGGTGTTTCAGCAAAAATGGTCCGGCAATTCGTGTTCTTCAAAAATGCGGGTTTATTGCGGTCCCCTCACCACCGTCCCGATTAGAAGATAAGTTCACCAGGTTGCAACTACCACTTCACTCGCGGGGCACCGAGAAAGGGGTTGTCGGTCCGCTGGTTCAGCAACTATAGCGGCTCAACCATCCTGAGAATGGGTTTAGGGTAGCCGGAAAAAGAGTGCATCAGCCTGGGCAAGCTTCCCGGGTTCGAGCATGTGATAAAGCGGCTCAAGCAGGACGAGGGTAAAGCCGTCACGCGAGAGTCGATCGATCATCTCCGGAGCCAACAATTCCCCCTGGTACATGGCCTTGAACGACACTTCCAGGTGAACGCCGCGGATCTGCGGGAGCACCGCAGACGCTCCGTCCAGAACGGCGCGCTCAAAGCCCTGCGTGTCGACCTTCAGGAGAACCTGGTCGTCCGCACGCACATAATCCTGAAAGACGTCGTCCAGGCGCTTGACGGGCACGACCTCGTCGGCAATCGGCTCTGCGCCAGGGTGGTTCTGGATACAAAAACCGGTCTGCCCGAGCAACGAGCTGTACTGGCTGTATGATGACACGTGGATCGTTGCGCTCCCGGCGCGATCGCCGAGCGCCAGTTGCACGGCGCGCCACCGGGCATCGTGCTTTGCAGTTTCCGCCAGCCGTCGGTAAGGCTCATCAACGGGTTCAAACGAGACGATCCGGCCGTTATACCCTGCCAGACGCAGACGGCGCCCGAACTGACCGCTGTTCGCGCCGACGTCCAAAACGCACGAGATCGCAAATGCGCGCAGTAGTGCAGCCGTCGGGTCCGGGCCGGGCGCGACGTGGAAGCCGGCCCTTTGCACGAAGCCATAGAGCCGGCTAGCAAGCGAAAGGTTTCTGAAGACCGTCGCTTTGGTAATCGCCTTAACGATCTCTCGAACGCTTACTGCCTGCACTTCATCACCTCGTTGGAGCCGTCCTGATCATGTTAGGAACAACGCGCGCGCGCAAACTACGCAGGCGGCCGGCACTCGACGCCTGCATCGGGTTCCAGGCCGAGCGTGCGGAGAATGTAGCGCGCCACCGCTTCACGCGTGTGGCGCTCCCGGCAAAGTTGCTGAATCGAACTCGCCATCCGGGCGAGTTTCTCCTTGTCAGCCAAGGCCTGCTCCAGCACGGTCCGAAGTTGTCCGGTCCCCGCCTGGTAATAAAAGCAGTGTTCGCCGTCCTGGAGTTCATAGACCGCATTTGCCCATGGCCCCGCCGGCCGGTTACTCACCGGAACCGTGCCGAGAAATCCAGCCTCGTACTGCCGGTAACTATGCCAACCGCATCCTTGAGGCGCCACGGCCAGCCAGGCCGCGGCCAAACGCCGCAAAAACTCGTCACGATTCATCCGGCCTTCGGGCATGTCGATTTGAAACCCATCATTGCCCATCTGCCGCAGAACCTGAGTGGCCTCTTCTCGCTCCGGCGAGTTTAAGGAAGCCGCATAGAAGATGTCGGTCGTCTTCTCAGCGGCGTGCACCGCGTCGAAGGGAGTCCTCTCCAACGCATACGGCAGGAACCGGATCCGGGCATCGCGCTTAGGGTCGGCGGCGTTGAGTTCCCTCTTGAAATAGCAGCTGAGATTTGGAATTAACCGCATGGTCTCACTGGAGATGCCGGGGTGATCATCAAAATCATAAACTCCGATCTTTGTTCCCGTTCCAAGACCCCAGGCGATCAATCGTGATGCCAGCGGCTGCCGGCTTAGTGCGGCCAGGCCCCTGCGCACACACCTCTTCAGCCGCGAGAGATCGTGCGGCCAGCCGCCGTGGACCGCGGGCAACAGAATGACGGCATATTCGCGCCACAGCAAACGCCATCCCAGAAGCATTAACTCACCAAATCCCGTGGATAAATGGTCATACTCGCGCCGGGAAGGTTCCAGCGGCGGTTTAAGGCTCAGCCAGTCGGTTTGCGCCCGGCAAACGGATTTCAGCAGTGGCTCGCGGCTGACTTCAAGGATCCTCACTATGTGGACTGAGCCTTCTACCCTAACCCTCCGGTACGACGCCTGGCTTCTCAACTGCAGGAATCACGTCCCGCGTGAACTCGAGCAGCCGTTCCAGGATACGTTGTGCCGCCGGAGCCTGCGGGTCAGATTTTTCTGGAATCATCCCACTGACAATGATGTACGCCCAGCGATGGTTAACCCTGTGAGCCAGCCTATCCCAACTGGTGTAAAGGATGCGCTTGAAATGGTCATCGGTCGTTTTATCCCGGCCCACAAACCAGTAGACAAAATACCCGTTGACCGCGCGTGCGCCGATCTCTCGTGAGAGGGTCAGAACCCGCACCCGTTGTTTTCTCCCATCCGGCAGGGGTATAGTCGCCGGCTGTTCGTGCAAAATCGTCCAGCCTTGGCCGGCCAGACAGACCTGAGGGCGGTGAATGCTGTTTTTCTGCGATCCGCTGAGGACAATTTCACAATTAACCTCGCCTAACGGGCCGCCTATATATTGTTTTTTCGCAAACTCCGTGTCGGGCGGCAGGATACGCTTTTCAGCTTCCGTGACGTCCTGATTAAACCCAAGGTAAGCCCCAACGCTGTCCGGCAAGTCCATCACGACGCCGGCTTCACTGGGCCGGTTGATTCCGCCGTCGAGCAGAATCATGCCGGCGGCGATCAGGACCAGCGCCAGAACCAGGGCCGAGCGCCACCACGGAAAGCGGTTTGGAACACTGCCGGAAGCATTTGGCGCGGCTTTTTTGGTTTCCGGGGCATGAAGGCTCATGGCGTGAGGGTGTAACGAATCAATCTGCAGCCGAAGGCTTCGCGGACAGACGGCTGAGGGCGATCCCAAGCAACTGCAGGCCCGCCAGCGCGACGCCGTAGACGAAAAATCCTGCCGCGGAATGAAACCAGGCAGGGTGTTCCTCCGAACCCAACGCGAAACGGCTCCCGAAGGAAATGGTGCCGAAAGTGAGCAGGATGATCCGGCAGAAATTCCCGAAGATGGCCAGCGGAAACGCCGCCAGGACTAAAACGAGGACCTGCCACCAGCGCCGAAAAACCGCGATGCCATAAAGGGCTGAAACCATCGTGAGCGCAAACAGCGAGTGCAACCCGCTGCATGGGTCGGCCACATCCACGCTGAACCGCTGGCCGGTCACAACCCCGGCCGCCGGATCCGGCCCCGACAAAATCGCCGTCCCGGCTCGAATGGTCGCTATTCCCAGCAGGTTCAGGGCGTGCGCGCTCGCGCTGCTCATGAGCAGGCGGAGCGGGAACGCCACGTATTGGTCAAGGAAAACCAGCGGCCACGCGAAGCTCAGAAACAGCCAGATAAAAAAGACGGCGCCGAAAAAGCGCGTGCCCAGAAACCAGATCACCAGGCCGGCCGTGAAAAGTTGCAGGGCGGCATACCCGGCGTATTGGAGGTCGGTGATAAAACCCGCCCAAAATAATGCGATCGCCAGGATCAGCACGGGCAGCCCCCACCACGATCCTCGAATGGGAATTTGCTTCAGGTCATTTCGCTTCAGGTAAACCAGAAACGCGGCGAGCGGAATGACCAGGAGGCCGTGGCCCCACTCCGGATACGCCATCCACATCGACCAGGTCTGCCTGAACAGCGAACTTGGCCGGAGGCCGTACCCGAGAGAGTACGGGACTCCCGCGAATAAGACAGCCAAAGCCACCGCGCTGGTCGCTGCCGGAATAAGCCAATCGTAACGGGTAGAAAGCCGGCGCCAATTCATTACGTGCGGACGGTTCGATACACAATTTCCGGGTAATGGACAAGCGTAGACCTCGGAGCCGCGCGTAACCGGTGGCCGGTCCTTTCGACAAAGGGAGGTTTCGAGGCCATCTTGTAAGCTCAAAATGAGGCCGCGCGTTTTACGGATATTCGCACGTTACCAGCGTTTCGGGGGCGAAGAAGCCGTGGCGAAGAGGATTCATGCGGACCTCGAAGATTACCTGGAAGCGGACTGGTTTGAATACTCCACGGACGACCTCCTGGGTAAAAGCTGGGGACAACGCATCCAGGCTCCGCTCAAAGTGGTGCATAACGCGCCGGCTGCGAATCACCTCCGCGCGTTGCAGCGTGAGCGCCGGTATCAGGCCTTTGAGATCCACAACGTCCTTCCGGCATTGTCGCCCGGCATCTATAAAGCCGCTTTCGAGCTTGGCGTGCCGGTCGTACACTTCCTCCACAATTATCGTCTGTCGTGCGTGAACGGCTTTTTCCTCAACCACGGCCAACCGTGTCACCGGTGCATTCGTGGGAATTTTCTTCCCGCGGTTTTGACCAGGTGTTGGCGGGAGAGCCGGGTTGCCTGCGGGACCATGGGAATCACCCTCCAGCGGGTCCGCTGGCTCAAAACCTTCTCAAAGGTCGACGCGTGGGTGGCTCTGAGCGAGGTGCAAAAACGGCTCCACCTCAAGATGGGGTTGCCGGAAGGCAAGCTTCACGTCCTCCCCCATTACCTGGAACCCACGCCCAACTTTCAAACGGCGGTACCGGACGATGGCTACGCCTTGTTTCTCGGCCGGCTCTCGCCCGAAAAGGGCGTTATCCAGTTGATCCGTGCCTGGGCCGGGATCCCGACCTCAGCGGGCCGGCTCGTGATTGCCGGCACGGGGCCGTTGGAAGGGGAATGCCGGGCGCTGGTCAACGCTTTGAATCTGCCTAACGTATCCTTCACGGGGTTCGTCCCGCCGTCCGAACAAGGCGCGCTCTGGGCCGGGGCTAAGTTCGCCGTCATCCCCTCGGTTTGGGATGAACCGTTTCCCCTGGTCGTCCTTGAGGCCTGGGCTAACGGGCGCGGCCTGGTGGTTTCCGACTGGGGCTCGCTTCCTGAAACCGGAAAAGGGGCGAGCCTGGTTGCCCGGGTGGAGGATACGGACGGGTTTGCCTGCGCGCTGGAACGAGCGCTGCAGGAACGCAAACTTGCCGCCACCCTGGCCGAACAAGGCAAACGCAAACTGCGCCGTGAGTTCGGCCGGGACCTTTGGTTGCGCCGCGTCGCCGGCATCTACGCCAGCGCTGGCGTTCCTTTCACTCAGCGGGTCCACAGATAAAACAAAAAATTATCCGCAGACCACGCAGAAGAACGCAGAAAAGAGACAAAACATCCACAGATTACACAGATTGACACTCGCACCCACCCCCATGCTGGAACTCCGAACTCCGAACTCTTTCCTCTTTCCTCTTCCCGCCGTGGTCGCCGTGGCCCGCCGTGTTCGCCGTGTGAACTCAGTCGTTGTGCCCGCCAAACCCGCCGTGCCCGCCGTGTGACCGTGTGAACTCAGTCGTTGTGCCCGCCCTCCTCACTGTGCCCGCCGTGTGACCGACACCCGCTATTCGTTACCCGTTACTCGTTACCCGTTACCCGTTACCCGTTCTTTCTACCGGGCCAGTTCGGCCGGCCAGCGATACCGCCAGCCGCTGAGTATCCGGGTTTCCCGGCGTTCGGGCG
>Ga0213876_10001296_pt1 | contig 15747 bp, 15 predicted proteins | sample BarmaccomBMRX_R9_FD_160113 | JGI IMG/M metagenome (GOLD analysis project Ga0213876, IMG submission 160113) | Root-associated microbial communities from Barbacenia macrantha in rupestrian grasslands, the National Park of Serra do Cipo, Brazil - RX_R9 | ecosystem: Host-associated > Plants > Roots...
TGCACTCGCCGATGGCGCGGGCGATGCGCCGCATCCTGCGTCAACCGCTTCCACCCAGGTTCGTGCCCGAACCCTTCGCGCTCGACGACGGGCCAATCGGAGCATTTCCCCGGAGCCGCAACCTAACGGACGACGGACGCATCGTCGCCGTTGAAACGCCCGGCCACACTCCGGGGCACATCTCCGTCATCTGCATCGAGGACTCGGGCCGGCACGTGATGCTCGCCGGTGACGCCACCGCCTCACTTGAACAGCTCCACGCTCGCCGCGCTGACGCTGTCGGGCCGGATCCGAAGGTTCACGTCGCGACCCTAGAGATGATTCTCGCTCACTGCGCCCAGCATCCGACGGTCTACCTGCCCTCTCACGATCCCGACTCAGCCGCCAGGCTCGCGTTAGCAACGATTGTCGATGCCGACGGATCGATCGACGCGCAGAACGTCGCTGAGACTGCCAGCAACCTGGCTAGGCGCTGAGTCAGTATCGCCCTCCCGACAAGAGAAGGGCCCGCCGGAGCGGGCCCTTCTCGCCGAGGTTGCGCCAGCCTCACACGCCAATCGTGAGCAGCGCATGGCTCTGGTGCGACGCGGAGTATTCGTCACGTCGGAGCAGCATCGCCACCAGCATGCACAGCAGCATTCCCACGTGCTCGGGGACCATCAGCGAGCCGGTGCTTCCGATGCCGGCCCACAGCAGACCCATGACCGCGAACGTCGGGACGAGCATCGAGGCTGCCATTTCCGCGTTCGGCCGCCACACGTGTCCGCGGTAATGCATCCACGCGACCATCGGCAACGTCATGGTCAGTGCCATGACGAACACGTTCATCGCTGGGTGAAGGTGAGACCAACTCGTGCCGAAGGCGCTGAGCAACCAGCCAGTCGGACGCATGAGCACGAACATCCCGATGAACATGACCGCGACCATCTCGGCGTAGTGGCGGGCGAAGCGGTACTTCGAGCGCCCATCATGTCCGCGTGAAGGCGTGTCATTGACGGCCTCCTTGCGACTCCGGCGACGCCCACGATCGGGAGAAGCGTGCGATCTCCCCGGAGACGCCTCGCGCCGAATTCCGGCGCCGTCGGTCTGGATCGAGTGGCTTTGGAGGGATGGGCTGAACATGAAGGCTCCTCGAGGAGGCGACGGTGACTGTGCGAGCCATAGTGCACCCGCGGGGCTCTGGCGCCAAGGTCATATACCCCACGATCCCTGCCAACCTGATTGATGCCAGCCCACTCCGTACGAGCGATGGCGCTCCGATAGCCCCTCCCGCGGCGGTGGCGCGTACGCACCTACGCCTGCGCTGGCTGGATCCATGGGATGTCGGTCCTTGGCGCAGGATCGCGATGACGGCAAGATGTGCACGTGCCACGTCCTCGTCGGATCCTCGTGTTGGCGGTCGAGGGCTGCCACGCGCTCGACGTTCTCGGTCCGGTCGAAGTCTTCACCCAGGCGTCTCGAGAGGTTCCAGATGCATATCGAGTCGAAGTTGTCGGGCCGACGGAGACTGACGTCATCAAGATGGAAAACGGGCTGCGCCTGGGCGTGGCACCGCTGCCCGAGCCGCCGCCGCGCCACGAGACGTTCGTTGTCGCGGGAGGAGAGGGAGCTCGCGCGGCGGCCGAAGACGAAGCGCTCATCGGTTGGATCATCCGCGCGTCACGCCACGCACGCCGGACCGTCTCCGTGTGCACCGGCGCGTACCTACTCGCCGCCGCTGGGCTGCTCGACGACCGCAAAGCGACCACCCATTGGGCCTTCTGCGATGACCTCGCCCGCAGCTACGCGCGTATCCACGTCGAGGCGGATCCCGTGTTCATCCACGACGGAGACGTCTGGACCTCAGCCGGCATCAGCGCCGGGATCGATCTCGCGCTTGCGCTCGTAGAGGAGGACCTTGGTCCACGAGTTGCGCTCGCTATCGCACAGAACCTTGTCGTGTTCCTCAAGCGGCCAGGTGGGCAATCCCAATTCAGTAACGCGCTCTCCGTGCAACAAGCGGCACGACCGGAGCTGCGGGAGCTGCAGGCGTGGATCGGAGGCCACCTCGACGAGGATCTCACCGTCCCCGCGCTGGCCGAGCGCGCGCTGATGAGCGAGCGCTCGTTTGCCCGCGCATTCCACCGAGAGGTCGGACAGACACCGGCCGCCTATGTCGAAACGCTGCGCATCGAGAGCGCACGTGACCTGCTCGAAGACGGCGCCCCCTCGCTCGAAGCCGTGGCCCAGGCAACAGGTTTCGCCAGCGCCGAGGTGCTACGCCGCGCCTTCCATCGCCGGGTCGGGATCTCACCGGCGGAGTACCGCGAGCGATTCCGCGTCAACGTCTGACTCCCTGAGAGCGACGACTTCGCAGCGGACTTGAAGGTTCCATGAGCCAGCCCTACGCTCGGCCGCGTGGCTACCTGGGACGATGTCCGCCGCATTGCGCTCTCGCTACCGGAGACGGGCGAGCGCTTCATCCACGGCAGCCAGGGTTGGCATGTACGCAACAAAGGGTTCGTGTGGGAGCGGCCACTGCGTAAGGCGGACCTGCAAGCCCTTGGCGATAGAGCGCCGAGCGGTCCGATTCTCGGTGCCCGAGTCGAGCACCTTCAGGCCAAGGAGGCCCTGATCGCCGACGCCCCCGACATCTACTTCACCACCCCGCACTTCGACGGCTACGCCGCTGTGCTCGTCCGACTGGAACGGATCCCGCTCGACGAGCTGCGGGAGTTGATCGTCGAAGCGTGGCTGACGCGAGCGCCCAAGCGCCTCTCGCGGGACTACATCGCCGCCCACCTCTCAGGCGCCGAGTAGCCGCAGCGTCGCAACGACCAGCATGGTCGTTTGACCGGAACGCCACGTTGCGCCTGCAGCATTCTCTGACTATGATCAGAGAATGTCGGCGCGCGTGGCAGAGATCCGCCGCTTCAGCCGCACGGTCACCCAGCGGGTCGGCGCACTGAACGACCAGTTCGCGTCCCGCGACAGGCCGCTGGCCGTATCGCGATTGCTCTGGGAGATCGGGACGGAAGGAGCCGAGGTTGTGATGCTGCGCTCACGCCTCGATGTCGACTCAGGCCAGATGAGCCGCATGCTCCGGGCGCTCGAATCCGACGAGCTGATCCGGTTGACGCCGAGCGACGTCGACCGTCGTATCCGCGTGGCCCGGCTCACCGAAAAGGGTCTTGCCGAGCGGGCGATCCTCGACGAGCGCAGTGACGAGCTCGCCGTGTCGATTCTTGCCCCGCTTAGCGGCGCACAGCAGGACGAGCTCGTCGCAGCCATGCGAACCGTCGAGCGCCTCATAACGACCTCGCTGGTCGAGCTGCGGCAGGTCGATCCGGAAGCGCCCGACGCGCAACGCTGCCTGCGCGCGTACGTGGCGGAGCTAAACCGGCGGGCACCGCAGCGCGGCTTCGATCCGAGGCGAGGCGCGACCGCCAAGCCGCACGAAGTGCGCCCGCCGAACGGCGCGTTCGTGATCGCTTGTCTGCGGGGCGAGGCCATCGGCTGCGGAGCGGTCAAGCACCAGCCCAGCGACGTCACGGACATCAAACGCATGTGGCTCGCCGAGTCGGCTCGGGGCCTGGGGCTCGGTCGCCGCCTCCTCGAGCACCTCGAGGACCTCGCGCGTGAGCACGGTTCAAGCGTTGCGCACATCGAGACCAGCGACGTGCTGCCGGAAGCGATCGCGCTCTACCGCTCCGCGGGCTATGTCGAGGTACCGCCTTTCAACGACGAGCCGTTCGCCGATCGATGGATGGCCAAGTCGCTGGTCTAGAGGAGTGACCCTCCACCGCGGCCCGCGCCACCGGCTCGTCCGCCCGTAGCGGCGGCGGCGCCGCTCTGCGGGGGCCGCGTCGGCGGCTCCGGGTCCGCGTACGCCTCGGACTCGGAACGGGATGAGTGATTCCATGTCGAGAAGCCCTGAACGGCTCCGCTCAACGGGTGAAGGGCCACGACAGGCGCGGCCCATGACACCAGGAGGCCACCATGCCGAAGTACCTGCTCCTGAAGCACTACCGCGGCGGCCCGGAGCCGCACCACCCCTTCCCCCCGATGGACCAGTGGGCGCCCGAGGATGTCGAGGCGCACATGGCCTTTCAGAAGCACGTCAAGGAGCTGCTCGAGCGCAACGGCGAGTACGTCGACGCGCAGGCGCTCACGCCGACCCGCACCTGGGTGCGCTACGGCGGTCCGGACGCCGCGCCCGTCACCACCGACGGCCCCCTGCCCGAGACGAGCGACCTCGTGGCCGGCTGGTACATGATCGATGTGGACTCGCACGAGCGTGCGCTCGAGCTCGCAGCCTACGTCTCCTCGGAGCCCGGACCGGGCCGAGAGCCCCTGTACGAGTGGATCGACGTCCGGGAGGTCATGTCCGAGGCGTCCGCGAACGACTGATCCGGCGTGATCGACGAGCAGGCACGACGACTGGACGAGGGCGCCCTACGCGCCCTCGTCCCGCGGGTGCTCGCGTGGCTCGTCCGGCGAGGCGAGGACTTCGATGCCGCCGAGGACGCGCTGCAGGAGGCGCTGCTCGAGGCGCTGCGGGTTTGGCCCGAGCACCCGCCGCGCGCGCCCGGCGCGTGGCTGGCGACGGTCGCCACCCGGCGGCTCGTCGATGCCCGCCGCAGCGAGGCCGCACGTCTGCGCCGGGAGGAGGCGACGTACGCCGAGCCGAGGCCCGCCGCCACCGAGGAGGGCGACGACACCCTCTTCCTGCTCTTCTGCTGCTGCCACACCGATCTAGCGCCCGCCTCCCAGGTCGCGCTGACCCTCCGCGCCGTCGGCGGCCTCACGACCCGCGAGATCGCCGACGCCTTCTACGTGCCGGAGGCGACGATGGCTCAGCGGATCAGCCGGGCCAAGCGCGTTCTGGCCGGCCCGCCCGCGCGCCGCCTGGACCAACCCGGGGACCTCGCCGTCGTGCTGCGCGTGCTCTACGTCATCTACACGGCGGGCCACGTGGGCCGCGTGGACCTGGCCGGTGAGGCGATCCGACTCGCCCGCCAGCTCACCCTGGCCACCGACGAGCCGGAGGCGCGCGGGCTGCTCGCACTCATGCTCCTCAACCATGCCCGCCTTTCGGCCCGACTCGACTCAGAGGGTCGCATCGTCACTCTCGACCGGCAGGACCGTGGGCTGTGGGACACCCGCAAGATCGCCGAGGGCGTGCGCGTCCTGCAGTCGGCGCTGGCGGTTCAGCGCCCCGGTCGCTACCAGGTCGAGGCTGCCATCGCCGCCCTGCACGACGACGCGGCGAGCGCCGAGGAGACCGACTGGCCGCAGATCCTGGCGTGGTACGACGACCTCCTCGCCCTCACCGAGGACCCAGTGCGCCAGGACCCCGCCGCGGTGCTCGGGCGCGCGGTGGCGGTCGGCCACGTCCTCGGCGCCGCCGCTGGGTTGCGCGAGACCGACCGGCTGCGCGAGGTGCTCGGCGAGCGGCACCGATGGCACGCCGTCCGTGGCCACCTGCACGAGCTCGACGGCGACTTCCGTGCCGCCGCGACGGCCTACGCGGATGCGGCCCGTCGGGCCACGGGCGTCGCCGAGCGCGATCACCTGGTCCGTCAGGCCGCACGCACGCGGGCCGCCGCGCGATTTAGGGACAGTCGGGTCAGTGAACTTCCTTCGTAGGCATGTGTGTCATCGGCGGTGGGTGAGGTCGACGAGGCCCGCTCGCGCTGGCTCCGTCCTCAGGAGCTCAGGCGCCTGTCTCTCGGCGACGCCTCCGAAGAGAGGCGTCCCGGCTCCCACGGCAACGGGGTGCACGATCAGGCGAAGCTCGTCGAGCAGACCGAAGTTGACCAGGCTGTGGAGCAACCCGGGGCCTCCGACCACGTAGGCGGCGTTGCCGCCCTGCCGTTTCACGACGTGGAGATCGTCCACGTGTCGGACGATCCGTGCCGTCGGCCATGTGACGTGGCGGAGCGTGGTCGACAGCACCAGATGCGGGGTCTCGGCGGCGACACGCGCATAGGTGAGCTCGCGCGGATAAGGCTCGCGTCCGAGCCACTCAGCGGCCGCGTCGGGGTCGTCCAGGATCGCCGCCCAGAACCGCTCGTAATCGGGGAACATCCCGCCGCCGAGGACGAACGTATCGACTTGTGGCAGTAGCTCGAGACCGTCGGCCCAAGAATCCACCCAGTCGGCCGCACCGGTGGCGTCAACGATGTAGCCGTCAAGCGTGACCTGCATGGCAGCGATGAAGCGTTTTGATGATCGTGTGGTCATAGGAGCCCATAGGTGAGGTAGGCGAGACCGTCACCGACGGTGCCGCTGTCGAGGAGGCGAACGGGTTTCTTGTCGGTGGTTTCGCCGAACAGACGGTCGCCGATCCCAAGCACGACCGGGAAGACGATCAACCGCAGCTCGTCCGCCAGGTCGTGCTCCATCAGCGTGTGCACGAGCGCGCGGCTGGCGTAGACGACGATCTCCCCGTCCAGCTCCTGCTTGAGCTTCGCGACCTCGCTGACCACGTCCCCCTCGAGCACCGTCGAGTTGCCCCAATCGGTATCCACGCGCGACGATGACACGATGTACTTCGGCATGCTGGCCAGCCTGTCCGCCCACTCGCCGGTCCGGGACCGGAACCGAGCAGCGAAGTACTCATAGCTCCGCCGTCCCAGGAGCATGGCCTCGGCCCGCAGCGCCTCGTCGAACTCGACCTTGACCCACGCCTCGCGGTCCCGCTCCCCAAACTGGCTGAACCAGCCGCCGTGCCTGAAGCCTTCCTCGCCCGTCGGGTCCTGGACGACTCCATCGAGCGAGACGTTCTCGCTGATCACGACCCTTCCCATCTTGGTTCCCCTTTCCTGCGATCGTTGACTGGTTGGTACGACGAGACACCGCCTCGTGGGAAAACGGACCGGTCCGCTTTCGCCTCACCCGGTGTCCTTATGAGCGGATGTCGATCGAGCAGGCAAAGACAGGCGATGAGCGCGCATTCGCGGCGTTGGTTGACCCGCACCGGCGCGAGCTGCAGCTGCACTGCTACCGCATGCTCGGTTCGCTGCAGGACGCCGAGGACGTGGTCCAGGAAACGTTGCTCGCCGCCTGGCGCGGGCTCGGCGGATTCGAGGAGCGCTCGTCGCTGCGCGCGTGGCTCTACCGGATTGCGACAAACCGCTGCCTCAACGCCCTGCGCGAACGCGGGCGTCGACCCGCGGTGGAGGACACATTGAACGCACCGCCGCCCACCCGCTACGTCGAGCCGTCCTGGCTCGAGCCTTATCCCGACGTCATGCTGCCCGACTTCGCGCCGGGACCCGAGGCGCGCTACGAACAGCGCGAGGCGACGCAGCTCGCGTTCGTCGCCGGGCTCCAGCAGCTCCCCGAGCGACAGCGCGCTGCGCTTGTGCTGCGCGACGCCCTGGGCTTCCGCACTGAGGAAGTCGCGTCAATGCTCGACGTCACGCCGCAGTCGGTCAAAGGTGCGCTGCAGCGCGCGCGGGCGACACTCGACGCGCGGGTGCCTGCGCTCGAGCGGGCGCCGTTGCCGGACTCGCCTGCCGAGCGCCAGCTAGTCGGGCAGTTCAGCGATGCCGTGGAGGCCGGCGACACGGAGCGTGTCGTGGCGCTCCTGACCGACGAGGCGCGGCTGACGATGCCGCCGCTGCCGCTGGAGTACATCGGTCACGAGCCCATCGCCGCGTTCCTCGACTACCGCGCCCTGGTGCGCGGCGCGCCGCTCGAGCTGCGCCCAACTCGGGCGAACGGCCAGCCCGCGTTCGGCTGCTATCTGCACTCGCGTGCGTGGGGCATGCTCGCCCTCACGTTGAGCGGTGAGCAGATCGCCGAGCTCACGTTCTTCTTCGACCCGTCGCTCCTCGGCCGCTTCGGCTTACCTCGCCGCATCTGAGCCGACGGCGCTACGGCGCCCGCGGGAGGTACGGCGAGTCCGTCGTCGATGCGCAGGCCGACTCCGCAGGTCGATACGCGGGAGAAACGTCCCCCTCGTTGACCCGACACGCACCGAATGGGGTCGAGCTACCGCCACGCGGTAGATATCTCCCGAACCCTCGGGCCACGTCGTAGGTCATGGAACTTTCTACCGCCGGCCGGCGTCAAGACCTCCAGCCGTGGCCGACGTCGCTCGTGCAGTGAAGGATGATGTGGTACGAGCTGGCGCCGATCGCCCAAAATTCCTGGCGCTTGACCTCAGACGACCGGTCGCCGTGCCTGTGGCCAGGTTCTCGTTCGGGGCGGTCGAGGTCTCGGTGATCGAGACGACGATCGAGTTCAGGCTCTGGAGCTCGACCCGTGTGGGAGGCTCGTCCCCGCCTGAACGTAGTTCTGGTTCAGGAGGTAGGGACGATCCCGTGGGCATCCCCGAACGCGACCTTCCTCACGGCTACCTCCGTCGCTCTAAGCCAGCTATGTTCCCATCTCAGTCCGCCCTCAGGCTGCCGGCACTCCGATGGATGTTCTGAGCGCGGATCTGAGTACAGATACCAGGCCAGAGGGAATTTCTTCATGGCAGGCCTGGCGCGAGCCTCTCGGCGCGTCGTCGTCTTCCTGACGTCTCCCGAGCGCCGTCTGAGTCGGGTCGGCCAGGCCCGGGTATCCGAACGTGACGCAAACCAACAGGAGAAAGTCAGTTTTGCCCCAGAACCAGGATTCAGAGCGGACCGCCGGAGGCGTCTCCGGGAAGGTCGTCGGAAAAGTGAAGGAGATGATCGGCTCGGCAACCGGGCAGGAGCAGCTGGCCCGCGAGGGACGGCTGCAGGAGGCCCAGTCGGATGCCGAGCTCGAGTCGCGCGAGCGGGACGCCCACGCACGTCAGCGCGATGCCCAGGCGCGGCTGCGCCAGGAGCAGACGGAGACCGATCTCGAGCGTCAGCGCCTGGAGAACGAGGTCGCGGCGCAGCAGCGCGAGCGGCGGATCGAGGAGGAGCGCGCGCAGGCCGACCAGCAGGCCGAGGAGGAGCGCCGGCGCCGCGAGGCGGCGGCGGAATCAAGCCGGCAGGCGGAGCTGAGCGCGGCTGAGCAAGTCGAGGATCAGGGTGCGCAGGATCGTGTCGCGGCCACCGAGGAGGCCGAGCGCCTCGAACGTGAGGCCCGTGAGCACGAGCAGCGAGCAGCGCAAATCGAAACCAAGGAGCACTCATGAACCTACGTGTCATTCCCCGGACCGCCTTTACCACGTCGCTGCGGCTGGCTCGCTTGCCGCTCGACATCGCGATCGGGGTCCTGCCTGGAGACGGTGCCGGGCCGAAGAGCCGGGCGCGCGCCGCAGTCGACCGCGCCGACGCCACCGCGCGCTCCGTGGCGGGAACGTTGATGCTCGACCCCGAGCTGCGTGAGGACGCGCGCCGCCGGTCGCTGGCTGTGCACGAGCGCGAGCAGGCGATCCGGTTGCGGAGCAAGGCGCGGCGGACCACGGGACAGGCTCGGGCGCGGGCTGAGCAGCGCGGTCAGCAGGCGCAGCGCAGGCGCCAGCAGGCCGAATCGCGCGCTTCACGGCGGCGCGAGCAGGCTGAGGCCGAGCATGAGCGCCAACGACAGAGCGCTGCGGCAGTCGAAGAGCGCCTCACGGAGGCGAGCCGCGAGGTTCAGGAGCGAACCGAGGAGCGGATCGAGGAGACGGCTCCGGAGCGTCGTCTAGATGCGCTGCAGGAGAAGGTCGAGGCTCAGCGGGAAGCCGAACAGGCTCTGAGCACGCGGGATGAGGCGAGCCGTCTCGGCGAAGCCGCGGCCGCGGTCAAAGAAGAGCGCACGGAACACTAGGCCCGAACGGGAAGCTCGGCCAGCGCGTCGGCAAGGCGCCGGCGCGCCGGCCTGAGCGTCTGGGCATCCTCGCCGATCCGCCCCCACGGATCGCCGTCACGCTCGAGTCTCTCGATGACCGTACGGATCGTCCAGCGATCGGCGCGAGTAGCGGGGTCTGACAGCTCGTCCCAGTGCAGCGGCGTGGCCACGGGCGCGGTGGGCCGTGGGCGCACCGAGTAAGGCGCCACCGCCGTGTGCCCGTAGCCGTTGCGCAATGTGTCGATGAGGATGCGTCCTTCGCGCTTGGCCTTGCGCTGCTCGATGGTGAACGTATCGCCGTTACGCGCCACGGCGAGTACGGCGAGGTCGTGTGCGAACTGGCGGACCTGGTCGAAGTCGGCCCGGCGCTGGAGCGGGACCACGAGGTGATAACCGCGCGATCCGGTCGCCATCGCCCAGGGCCTGAGTCCGAGCTCGCGGAGCAGCTCGCCGACCTTCAGAGCCGCCTGCCGGATGGCGTGCGGATCGTCCGCGGTTGGATCGAGGTCGACGATCAGCCGATCGGGACGGAACAGCCGGTCGCGCCGGCTAAGCCACGCGTGCAGCGTGATGCATCCCTGTCCAGCCAGGTAAACGAGGGTTGCCGGCTGAGTGGCCACCACGTGCTCGACCGTGCCCCCGCGCTTGCCCACCTCGACGCGCGCGATCCAGCTGGGGAAGTGGGCGCTCGCGTGCTGCTGCATGATGCGATGACCGGCGATGCCATCCGGAAAGCGCTCGAGGTTGAGCGGCCGGTCGGCGACCTGCGCCAGCATCGGCGCCGCGGCACGCTCGTAGTAGCCGGCCAAATCGGCCTTCGTTATGCCCGAAGGGAACAGTTGCTTGCCCGGACGGGTGATCTCGATCGTGCGCACGCCGGCGCGGATGGCGAGCGGCTTGTCGCTCACGCCGCGCGCCGGCGCGCCGGCGACGCGAACTGCAGCTGGGTCGAGCCGAAGGTAAGGCGGCCGCGCTCGAACAGCTCCGCCGGCCCGGTGTCAACCGCCGCCCTGATCAGCACCGGATCGACGCCAGCGGCAGCCAGCGACGCGGCGGCCTGGCTCAGCATCGGGGGACGCTCGGGGGAATGAGCATCCGAGGCGACGACAAACGGCAGACCCGAACCCGCAATCGTGAGCGCCAGCCGCGCGGCCCCGGGGCCGTGCAGCCCGGCGAGCGAGGTGGCGTTGATCTGCACGGGCGAGGAGCGCTCAGCATGGCGGCCGAGCTCCTCGAGGGTCAGCCCGTCCGAGCGCTCGGGATGGGCGATGAGGACGCCGAAGCCCCGCGCCCGGAGTTCCTCCGCCGCGGCGCGAAGGCCCAGCGGATCGTGGTACAGCGGCGCCTCGAGCAGCAGCCACCGGGTGTCCGGCGGCCCCTGCGCAACCAGCTCGAGCTCGCGCTGGGCGAGGCCGGCGACGTCGGTCGGCGAGAGCTCGCCGCCGGCGGCGACGTGCAGCGCGACCCCAGCCTCGGCGAGTACCCGACGGAGCGCCTGGACGCGGCCGGCGAGCGTGCGGAGGTCGGTCTGGCTGACGTGCGGGGTCGCCACGACCCGGCGCGTTCCGTCGGCCACCGCAAGGGACGCCAGCTCGATCGCCTCGCGATCATCGCGAGGCCCATCGTCGACGTCCGGAAGCAGATGAAAGTGAAGCTCGGTGCGCACCCACCTATCTCTACCCGGCCGGCACGCCGGAGTTTCGGCAGGATGTGCGCCGGCAACGGGATGACAACAACCGCATGAGCTCGAACGACCCCCGGGACCGGCGCGCACAGCCGTGGTGGCAACGCGCCGTCATCTACCAGATCTACCCGCGCAGCTTCGCCGACTCGAACGGGGACGGCGTCGGTGATCTGGCCGGGATCACGGCGCACCTGGACTACATCGCCTGGCTGGGCGTAGACGCTATCTGGCTGTCTCCGTTCTTCCGCTCCCCGATGGCCGACTTCGGCTACGACGTATCCGATTACACCGACGTCGATCCGCTGTTCGGGAGCCTGGCCGACTTCGACCAGCTGCTCGAAGCCGCTCACGCACGCGGCATCAAGGTGATCATCGACTGGGTTCCGAATCACACCTCCGATCGCCATCCCTGGTTCGCGCAGTCACGCGCCGAGCGGACAAACGCGCGGCGGGACTGGTACGTGTGGCGCGATCCGCGCCCCGGCGGCGGCTTGCCGAACAACTGGCAGTCGTCGTTCCAGGCCGTGGGGCCGGCCTGGACACTGGACGCGCCCAGCGGCCAGTACTACCTGCACTCGTTCATGGCCGAGCAGCCGGAGCTGAACTGGGAGAACCCGGAGGTCGAGGCCGCGATGCAGGATGTTGTGCGATTCTGGCTCGATCGCGGGGTCGACGGGTTTCGGATCGACGTCGTCTACAAGCTGGCCAAGGACCCCGCACTGGGCGACAACGAGCTCGCCCGGCGCCACGACCAGGACTGGCCGACGATTCACGACCGGCTGCGGCGGCTGCGCGCGCTCGTCGACACCTACGAAGATCGCGTCCTGGTCGGCGAGGTGTACCTGTATGACCTCGAGCGGGTGGTGGCGTACATCAACTCCGGCGACCAGCTCCACCTGGCCCACAACTTCGTCTTCGTGCATCTGCCGTGGGAGGCGCAGACCGTGCGCGGCTCGGTCGAGCAATTCCAGCAGCTGGCGACCGCGGCAGCCTGGCCGACGTGGTTCCTCGAGAACCACGACCATCCGCGCGTGGCGAGCCGCTACGCAGACTCGCCTGAGCAGGGGCGCCGCCGGGCCCGCGTGGCGGCGATGCTCGTCTGCGCGATGCGCGGCACCGCATTCGTGTTCCAGGGCCAGGAGCTCGGCCTGCCCGACGCGGACGTTCCCGGCGAGCGCGTTGTCGACGTCGATGGGCGCGACCCGGAGCGAGCGCCGATCCCCTGGCAGCCCCCGTCAGCCGCCGGTCCCGGGGCCGGGTTCACCACCGGCGCGCCGTGGCTGCCGCTGGTCGCCGACGCCGAGACCTTGGCCGCCGAGGTCCAGCAGGAGGACGAGGCCTCGACGCTCGCGTTCGTGCGCCGTCTGATCGCGCTGCGGGCGAGCGCGCCCGCGCTGACGGCCGGAACTCAGCGCTCCCTCGACGCTGCCCCCGACATCTTCTGTTTCAGCCGCGAGCTCGAGGACCAGCGGCTGCTCGTAGCGCTCAACTTCAGCTCGAATCCGGTGCCGCTGCGGCTCGAGGCGGAGCTCGGGTCGCACGCCGTACTCGAGCTCTCGACGCACGCGACGCGGACTCAGCTCGAGCTCGATCCGCGCGAGCTCGTGCTGGAGGGCGACGAGGGAGTCATTCTCCGGTACACGGGCTGATCGCCGCCAGTTGTCTGCGCCGCGCGCGACCGATGAGGTCCGCCTGAACGCAGGAGCCAGCGGACGAGCGCAGGAGCGGCGAGCATCATCGCCAGCAGCCGCAGGCCCTGGACAGCCAGCACGAACGTCGTGTTCGCGCCGGAGCCGTAGGCGATCGGGAGTACGGCATAAAGGCCACCCGGGGTGGTGGCCAGGTAGCCGTCGAGCAGCGAGACGTGCGCCGTCGGCTTCAGGATCCAGCCCAGACCAAAGCACGCGACGAGCAGGAACACCATCGAAGCCGCGACCGGTATCGCCAGCCGCGCCATCCGCCGCAGCGTCTCGCGGTCGAACCCGAGCCCGATCCTCAGCCCGATGAGCGCGAAAGCGACCTCCCGCACGAGCGGCGGAACCTGCTCGCCGCCGATCGCGCCGGACAGCGACAGCACGCTGGTGAGGATCAGCGGCCCGAGTAGCGCCGGCGCCGGGAGCCGAAGCCGCGGGCCGAGCGCGGCGCCGAGCGCTCCGGCACCCACGGTCAATGCCCACCCGCTCGGCGTTCCGAACGCGCCGAGGTGAGCGCTCGCGCCTCCGTTCCGAGCGTGGACGCCGAACACGATCGGCACCAGCAGCGGCGTCAGCAGAGTGATCACGAGCACGCGCAGGTACTGCATGAAAGCCACCAGCCGGTCGTCGCCTCCGAGCTCGTCGGCCATCCCGACGATGCCCGAAGCGCCGCCCGCGATCATGCCCAGCGAGGCCGTCGGGCGATCGACGTCGGCGACCTTGGCCAGCACCAGCCCGGCGATGATCGTGACCGCCAGGGTCGCGAGGCTGACGCCGATGACGGCAAACCAGCGGCTCCCCAAGCCGCTAAGCGTCGAGGACTGAAGGAACGTGCCCAGGGCCACCCCGGTGATCGCCTGGCCGAGCCGGAAGCCGGCCTCCGGGAGCACGACGCGCCCCGGCCGCGCGATCGCGAACACGAGCCCGGTCAGCAGCGCCGCGAACAGGTATCCGGACGGCAGCCCGATCCGCTCGGCGACCCAGCCGCCGCCGACCGTAGCGAGGACGACGATCCCCCAGGCGCCGAGGCGGCGCCTCAGCGCTCTACCTCTTCAGGCACGTGCGCGCGTAGCTCGGCGACCCAGGCCGCCGCCGTTCCGTCGCTCGGCGCCCGCCAGTCGCCGCGGGGTGACAACGAACCGCCTGTTCCGACTTTGGGCGCGTTCGGGATCGCCGAGCGCTTGAACTGGCTGATGTGAAAGAAGCGCTCGAGGAACACGCCGAGCCAGTGCTTGATCTCGCCCAACGAATACTTCTCACCCCACGCCTGCACGGCCAGAAAGGCGATCTTGCTCGGGGCGTAGCCGAAGCGCAGCACGTAGTAGAGGAAGAAATCCTGCAGCTCGTAGGGGCCGACGATGCTCTCGCTGTCGGCGCCGGGACGGTCGCGGTCGGGTTCCTGGGCCGGGATCAGCTCAGGCGAGATCGCGGTGTCGAGCACCGAGGAGAGCACCGCGCTCGCCGGTTCGGAGAACTGTTCGGTGTCGATCGCCCACTGGATCAGGAACTGGATCAGCGTCTTCGGCACGGACGCGTTGACGTTGTAGTGGGACATCTGATCGCCGACGCCGTAGGTGCTCCAGCCGAGCGCGAGCTCCGACAGATCGCCCGTGCCCACGACGAGCGCGCGGTGGTGGTTCGCGAGGCGGAACAGGTGCGAAGTCCGCTCGCCGGCCTGGACATTCTCGTAGGTGATGTCGTAGACCGGCTCATGGTCTGCCGCCGGGTGGCCGAGGTCGCGAAGCATCTGCATGGCCGACGGGCGGATGTCGATCTCGGCCGCACTGACCTCGAGCGATTCCATCAACCGCCGGGAGTTACGCAGCGTCAGCTCGCTCGTGGCGAAACCCGGCATCGTGTAGGCGAGAACGTTCTCCCGTGGCAGCCCGAGACGATCGAAGGCGCGCGCGCAGACGATCAGGGCGTGGGTCGAGTCAAGCCCGCCCGAGACGCCGATCACTACTTTCTCGATGCCGGTCGCCTGCAGCCGCGTTTCGAGCCCGCGGACCTGGATGCTGTAGACCTCCTCGCAGCGCTCGCTGCGCCGGACAGGATCGGCCGGCACGTACGGGAGCCGCTCGACCGTGCGCAGCAGCACCGAAGCCCGGGCGGCCGGCGCGAGCTCGAACTCGACGCGCCGCAATTTGCGCACCCGCTCGTGGTGGTCGTGGATCGCGTCGCCGAAGGTGCTGAAGCTCGCGCGATCGGCGACGATCCGGTCGAGGTCGACGTCGGCCAACAGCAGCTGCTCGTCCCTGGCGAAGCGCTCGGCCTCGGCGAGCAGGTCGCCGTTCTCGTAGATCAGCGCCTGGCCGTCCCAGGCCAGGTCGGTCGTCGACTCGCCCATCCCGGCGGCGGTGAACAGGTACCCGGCGATCGCCCGCGCGGAATGCGAGGCGCACAGCAGCTTGCGGAAGTCGGCCTTGCCGATCGTGATGTTGCTGGCCGACAGGTTCGCAAGCACGCTGGCGCCGGCCAGGGCGCCGTAGCTGCTGACCGGGATGGGGGCCCAGAAGTCCTCGCAGACCTCGACGTAAAGGGTCAGGTTCTCGACATCACGGCAGGTGAACAGCAGGTCGGCGCCGACGGGCACGCTCTGCCCGAGCAGCTCGATGCCGGTGACGGTCA
>Ga0213876_10001297_pt1 | contig 15746 bp, 12 predicted proteins | sample BarmaccomBMRX_R9_FD_160113 | JGI IMG/M metagenome (GOLD analysis project Ga0213876, IMG submission 160113) | Root-associated microbial communities from Barbacenia macrantha in rupestrian grasslands, the National Park of Serra do Cipo, Brazil - RX_R9 | ecosystem: Host-associated > Plants > Roots...
ACGAAATTCGGGTCGCCACCGTAGGCCGCGATGTTCTCCTTGACCCAGCTCAGCGCGCGCTTGACATCGACGATGTGGTCGGGCCAGGTGTGCACGGGAGCGACTCGGTAGCTGATCGACACGCACACCCAACCGCGGGCAACCAGGTGGCTCATCAGGGGATACGCCTGGGGCCGACGCCACCCGATCATCCACGCGCCGCCGGGCACCTGTAGCAACACCGGCGCCTTGCCGTCGCGCGGCAGGTCGCGGTTCCGCCAGATATCAGCCAGGTTGGCCCGCCCGTGCGGTCCGTAGGACACGATGTTGGTCTTCTCCACGTAGCGCCTGCGTGCCACCGCTGTTCGCAGCGGGAGGTTGCGTCGGCCACTCTTGGTCGGCTGGGTGGGGAGCTTGCTCAGTTCCTCGGCGTACTCCGGGCCCAGCTGTTCGGTCAGCCCCGACTCCAGCACCGGGCCGGGGGTGGTGGTACCGCGGTAGCGGATCACGCCCAGGATCGCCCAGGACGCGGCCGTCAGGGCCAGCGCCGCTTTGCCTTTCGGCCCGGCGAAGTCGCCGCGGCGACCGCGGCGCACGACGTCCAGCGCGGACGCGGTGGCATACAGGCCCGGCACCTCCGAGGTCGGCCACCCGAACCAGAACACCGGCACCGCGGCGTAAGCGTTGCGGGTCAGCGGGCGTAATCCGTTGGCGGCGTTGAGGAATTCCACCAGCCCGCGGGTCAGCGGCCGCCGCGTTAGCCGAAATTTCATGAGTCCCCCACCCGTGCCTTGAGTTCGTTGCGCAGGATCTTGCCGGTGTTACCGCGGGGCAGCTCGTCGAGGATCGAGAGTTCCCGAGGCACCTTGTAATTGGCCAGGTTTTCCCGGACGTGCTGCTTGAGGGCCTCGACGTCGGCCGACGCGCCGGGCTCGAGCACCACGAACGCCGCCAGTCGCTGGCCGTATTGCTCGTCGTCCACACCGATCACCGCGGCCTCCGCGACGTCGGGATGTGCCGTCAGCGTCTTCTCCACCTCGATCGGGTAGACGTTCTCGCCCCCGGAGACGATCATCTCGTCGTCCCGCCCAACGACGAAGAGCCGACCGGCCTCGTCGAGGTAGCCGACGTCACCGGAGGACATGAAGTCGGCGTGGAAATGCTTGGTCTTGCCGGATGTGTAGCCGTCGAACTGGGTGTCGTTGCGGACGTAGATCGTGCCGACTTCGCCGGTGGGCATTTCGTTGAAATCTGAGTCCAGGATGCGGATTTCGGTTCCGCCAGCCGGCCTGCCCGCGGTGTCGGGGGCGGCCCGCAGGTCGGCCGGCGTTGCGGTGGCGATCATGCCGGCTTCGGTGGCGTTGTAGTTGTTATAGATCACGTCCCCGAACTGATCCATGAACGCGATGACGACGTCGGGTCGCATCCGGGAACCGGATGCGGCGGCAAAGCGCAACGATCGTCCGCTGTAGCGGCCGCGGACTTCGGCGGGCAACTCCATGATGCGGTCGAACATCACCGGCACCACCGCCAGACCTGTTGCCTGGTAGCGATCGATCAGGTCCAGCGTGGCCTCCGGGTCGAATTTGCGGCGGGTGACCACCGTGCAGGCCATCGACGCGGCGAAGATCAACTGCGAAAAGCCCCACGCGTGAAACATCGGCGCCACGATCACGATGGGTTCCTCGGCCCGCCAGGGTGTGCGGTCCAGGATCGCCTTGAGTGTTCCAACTCCAGCTCCGCCGCCAGATTGCTTGGCGCCCTTGGGCGCTCCGGTGGTGCCCGAGGTCAGCAGGATCACCTTGCCTTTGCGGCCGGTGCGCTCGGGCTGCTGGCCGATGTGCTCGGCGATGAGCTTCTCGACCGTGCGGTCGTGCTCGCCGTCGGTCCATGCCACGATGCGCGTCGCGTTCGGCTTGTCGGCCAGCGCGCGGTCCACCGTTGCGGTGAATTCCTCGTCGTAAATGACAGCGTCGACATCCTCGCGGTTGACCACGTCGGCCAGCGCCGGTCCGGCGAACGATGTGTTCAGCAAGAGGATGTCGGAGCCGATGCGGTTGGCGCCCACCAACGCCTCGACGAAACCGCGGTGATTGCGGCACATGATGCCGACAACCTGTGGCTGGCCGGAGGGAAGGTCCTGCAGCGCGGCGCCCAGCGCGTTGATCCGCTCGTCGAGCTGGCGCCAGGTCAGCGTGCCCAGCTCGTCGATCAAGCCGGGCCGGTCCGGGCAGCGTTGCGCCGCGGTGGCGAAGCCCACCGTCATCCCCAGGCCTTCGCGGCGCATGGCCGCGGCCATCTTCAGGTAGCGGTCCGGCCGCAGCGGCGCGATCATCCGAGCGCGCGCCAGGGTGCTGATCAATCCGACGGTGTCATTGATACGAGATGCCATGGCTCAGCCCAGAATCGGGAAACGTCGGTGGGCGGCGAGATCGTTGAGGGCGTCCTGCATCACCGACCGCACGTGCTCGTCGACCTCGGCGACATCGGGATCCTCGCCGAACTCCCTGGCTATGTCGATCGGCTCGAGCACCTGGGTGACGATCTTGGCGGGCAGCGGCAGGTTGGGCGGGATCGCGGCGCTGAACCCGAACGGAAAGCCGAACGACAGCGGCAGGATATCTACGCGCATCAGGCGTTTCAGCTGTAGTGTCCGGGCCAGCCACCTGCCGCGGGAAAGGTAAAGCTGGGTCTCCTGCCCGCCGATGGACACCGCGGGCACGATCGGCACGCCCGCTTCGATAGCCGTGCGGACGTATCCCGTGCGACCGTTGAAGTCAATGACGTTTTCCGACACCGTCGGCCGGTACACGTCGTAGTCGCCGCCGGGAAAGACCACCACGACGCCGCCGGACCGCAGCGCCGCGGCCGCGTTCTCACGGTTGGCCCGGATGTAGCCGACCCGCCGGAAGAAGTCGGCCGTCGGACCCATGAAGATGAAGTCGTGGCTCAGCGTGTAGACCGGCCGGTCGTAGCCGAACTTGTCGTAGAAGGCGACGCTAAAGATCGGAACGTCCATCGGGAACTGGCCGCCCGAGTGGTTGGCGACCACCAGCGCGCCCCCCGGCGGAAAGGACTCCAGCCCGTGCACCTCGGACCGGAAATACGTCTTGAGGGCCCTGCGCATCAAGCCCGTCAGGCGCTTGGTCAGCCCGGGATCGAATTTGCCGATGTCACCGCTATCAGTCACCTTGCTCCTTGAGGCCGCTGGAAGACCGCTTGAGGCCCGCTGCGCGCGAGCCCCTCGATCGTAGCGACCGAAAATCCCACGTCCTCGCCCGCGGGCGGGAGAGTGATTTTCGTGACCGTCCGCTTCGTCGCTCGTCCATGGCGCCGTCCGAGGCGGTACGTTATCGTCCACTCAACATCAGACGCCGAGCTCGGGGAGACACATGGACGCGGCCACGCCTGGCGTTCGCGCCAACCGCCACCGCAGCGGCAGCAACCGGACGCCGCACTTCACTCATGGGAAACCCCTGCCGCCGCTGGCCAGGGACCTTTCCGCGGTGTCTACTCCGACGGCCGACCACCGTCAGGCCGCGTACTTTGTCCAGCTCCTCACCCAGCACCTTGAGCATGTCGAGCGCCGAATCGACAAGTCCCGCAAGGCAGTCACCGACAGTGGGGCCGGTGACGAGATCGACCACGTCCGCGGCTGTCTGACGCTCGTCGAAGAACAGGAGCGGCAAGCACTCGTGACCCTGATCGCGAAGCTGCAGCGGCGGTTCGTCGTGCCACGTGGGGGCGGGGGCTGCTAAGCCGAACCGCGATTTCGCGATGCGGGATGGATTAATATTCGCCCGCATGGGGTTCATGGCACCCGATCTTCCCGACGTCGACCCCGACATCTGGCCGACCCTGCCGCGGGCGACGCGGTTGCAAGTCGTGACCCGGCACTGGGCCGAACACGGCTTCGGTACACCCTATGCGGTGTACCTGCTGTACCTCTTCAAGATCGGTCTATACATCGCCGCGCCCGTTGCGATCATCTCGCTGACCCCGGGCCTGGGCGGGCTGGGGCACATCGCCGACTGGTGGATCCAACCGATCGTGTACCAGAAGGTCGTCATCTTCACGCTGCTGTTCGAAGTCCTGGGGCTTGGCTGTGGGTCAGGTCCGCTGACCGGGCGCTTTATGCCGCCGATCGGTGGGATCCTTTATTGGTTGCGCCCCAACACAATTCGCCTTCCCGCGTGGCCGGGCAAGGTTCCATTCACCCGCGGTGATACTCGCACGGTTGTCGATGTCGCCCTTTATGCCGTCGTCCTGACCGGTGCCGTGTGGGCGCTGTTGTCACCAGGGCGTGGCGGGCCGGTCACCGCCGCCGGTGATGTCGGTCTGATCAATCCGGTGCTGGTGTTACCGACCATCGTCGCCCTCGCTGTGCTGGGCCTGCGCGACAAAACCATCTTCCTGGCCGCCCGCGGCGAGCACTACTGGCTGAAACTGATCGTGTTCTTCTTCCCGTTCACCGATCAGATCGCGGCTTTCAAGATCATCATGCTCGGCTTGTGGTGGGGCGCAGCGACTTCCAAGCTCAACCACCACTTCCCTTATGTCGTAGCCGTGATGACAAGCAATAACGCGCTGCTGCGAGGCAGGCTGTTCATGCCGCTGAAACACCTGCTCTACCGCGACCATGTCAACGACCTGCGGCCGTCCCTGTTGCCCAAGCTGATGGCCCACGTTGGGGGCACCACCGCGGAATTCCTGGTGCCGACCGTCCTGGTCCTCGTCGCCGGCGATCAACCGTGGCGGTGGTTCCTCATCGGGTTCATGGTGATCTTCCACCTCAACATCCTGTCCAACCTCCCGATGGGAGTTCCGTTGGAGTGGAACGTATTTTTCATCTTCTCGCTGTTCTACCTGTTCGGCCACTATGCCGCGATCCGTGCCGTCGATTTGCGGTCGCCGCTGCTGCTGGCCATCCTGGTCGCCGCGCTCGCGATGGTCCCGATCGGAAACCTTTTCCCGGAGAAGATTTCCTTCCTGCCCGCGATGCGCTACTACGCGGGCAACTGGGCCACCAGCCTGTGGTGTTTCCGGGCGGGCGCCGAGGACAAGATCGAGGCCGACGTCGTGAAAAGCTCTGCGCTCGTTGTCAATCAGCTGGCCAAGCTCTACGATCCGGCGACCGCCGAAGTGATGTCCGACAAAGTCGCGGCGTTCCGGGCGATGCACACCCATGGCAGGGCGCTCAACGGCCTGCTGCCCCGTGCGGTCCCCGACGAAGCCGACTACAGGGTGCGCGAGGGTGAGGTCGTAGCCGGGCCGCTCGTCGGGTGGAACTTTGGTGAAGGCCACCTACACAACGAGCAACTCCTGGAAGCGGTGCAGCGACGCTGCAACTTCGCGGAAGGCGACGTCCGCGTGATCATTCTGGAAGGCCAGCCGATCCACATCCAGAAGCAGCGGTATCGGATCGTCGACGCCAAGACCGGTTTGATCGAGGCGGGCTACGTCGACGTCGCGGACATGCTGACCCGTCAGCCGTGGCCTGAACCTGGCGACGAGTTCCCGGTGCATGTGACCACGGGTGACTAAGGCGTTCGGTAGACGCCGAATGTCGGTAGTTACAGCGTCTGCCCTAACGCGCACCTGACGGGCCGGGCGGCAGTGGCTGACCGGGCACAGGCCCGGTAGTTGGCGCCGGACCAGTCGGCGCACCCTTACCGGTCCCGGACATGTCAACCACTGGACCGCCCGCCGGCAGCGGCGCACCGGCCGGCAGCGGCGCACCCGCCGGCCCGAGCGCAATCAGCGGAGTACCGACGGGCACCACCGGCGCCGGAACGCCTGCTGCCACCGGCGCACCCACTGGCACGGGAGCACCTACCGGCACCGCACCTGCCGGTATCGGGGCGCCGACGGGTACGGGGGCGCCTACGGGTACTGGAGCGCCAACGGGTACTGGAGCGCCAACGGGTACGGGGGCGCCTACGGGTACTGGAGCGCCAACGGGTACTGGCGCACCTGCGGGAACCGCACCCGCCGGCACCGGAGCAGCCGCCGGCACCGGAGCACCCGCCGGTCCAAGCTCGATCAGCGGAGCACCCACCGGTATGGGTGCTCCCGCCGGAGCCGCCACCGGTCCTGGCACGACCAGCGGAGCACCAGCCATATCAGTGAGTTGAGCGCCCGTCGTGCACGCTTGCGTGGCCGGCGCCCCGCCGGCGGCCGGCAGCGGTCCGCCGGCGCCTGGCAGTGGTCCGCCCGCGGCTGGCAGTGGTCCGCCCGCGGCTGGCACTGGCCCGCCAGGGGCCGGCAGTGGACCGCCGGCGGATGTCAGCGCTCCACCGGGGCCTCCCGCGGGTCCAGCTTCGCTCGCTGTGCACGTGTGGCAGCCGCCGGTGGCCGGCACTGGTCCGCTGTTGGCCGGCGCTGGGCCGCCGGTGGCCGGCGCTGGTCCGCTGTTGGCCGGCGCTGGGCCGCCGGTCGCGGGCAGGGGCCCGCCAGCGGCGGGCGCTGGCCCGCCGGCGGCGGTCAACGTTCCACCTGCGGCTGCCGCGGGTCCAGCTTCACCTGTCGTGCACGCGTGGCCGCCCGTCATCAGTGGGGTGGCTGCCGCGTTGGGGCTGAACGCTAGTGCGGCTCCGCACAACCCAGCGCTGGCAACTACTTTGATGTTGAACCAATCAAGGATCGCCATCAACGTTCAACTCCTCATATTCGCGCCCAGATATTCGCAATCAAGTGGTGCAGCAGAACCACAGCCGTACCGAAGTCGTCGTCTCGACGACCGACTAAATTGTGCAGAGGCCAGGTGGCACCCGACGCGCGCCGCACCGCGCCGTTTTCAAATGGTTACGTTCGGCCGACGCCGTCTCCCAACAGTGGCGTTGACCCTTTGAGCAGGAGCGTGTCCCGCAACCCAGCCGAGGGTCGGGCCAGTGCTGCGGAACTTGTGATATGTGCAACGTGCCTATCTCGACCCGCGGGGCTGCCGATCATTGAATACGGTTCGGTCACGGCGGTCATCGGCGACTTAAACGCCCACTACGACCGCCAATGGCGAAATTCCGGTCAAACCACGTCCGCCGCGGGCGCCATCCGCCGACGCCTGCCCTCGCAGGGCAAACGGAGCAAAGGCACGGGACTGTTACCGACGCCGCGACCGTTGCTGATCACTGATCTAGGCTGAGAGCGGTTCATCAGCGGAACGTTCAAGCAAAGACAGGGAGAGACACGTGACGGTCCGAGTAGGCATTAACGGCTTCGGTCGAATCGGACGCAATTTCTACCGGGCCCTCCTGGCGCAGCAGGAAGAGGGCATTGCGGATATCGAGGTGATCGCCGTCAACGACATCACCGACAACAACACCCTGGCGCACCTGCTGAAATTCGACTCCATCCTGGGCCGGCTGCCCCACGACGTGAGCCTGGAAGGCGAGGACACCATCGTGGTGGGCCCGGCGAAGATCAAGGCGCTCGAGGTGCGCGAGGGTCCGGCGGCGCTGCCCTGGGGCGACCTGGGTGTCGATGTCGTCGTCGAATCCACCGGGCTGTTCACCAACGCGGCCAAGGCCAAGGGCCACCTGGACGCCGGCGCCAAAAAGGTGATCATCTCCGCTCCGGCCACCGGCGAAGACATCACCATCGTGCTGGGCGTCAACGACGATAAGTACGACGGCAGCCAGAACATCATCTCCAACGCCTCGTGCACCACGAATTGCCTCGGGCCGCTGGCCAAGGTCCTCAACGACGAGTTCGGCATCGTCAAGGGCCTGATGACCACCATCCACGCCTACACCCAGGACCAGAACCTGCAGGACGGCCCGCACAAGGACCTGCGCCGTGCGCGCGCCGCCGGGCTCAACATCGTGCCGACCTCCACCGGGGCGGCCAAGGCCATCGGCCTGGTGCTCCCGGAGCTCAAGGGCAAGCTCGACGGGTACGCGCTGCGCGTACCCATCCCCACCGGTTCGGTCACCGATCTGACCGCCGAGCTCTCCAAGGCCGCCGCGGCCGACGAGATCAACGCCGCGTTCAAGGCCGCCGCCGAGGGCAAGCTCAAGGGCATCCTCAAGTACTACGACGCCCCGATCGTCTCCAGTGACATCGTCACCGACCCGCACAGCTCGATCTTTGACTCCGGCCTGACCAAGGTGATCGACAACCAAGCCAAAGTGGTGTCCTGGTACGACAACGAATGGGGCTACTCCAACCGCCTCGTCGACCTGGTGGCGCTCGTGGGCAAGTCGCTCTAACCGTGGCGGTACCGACTCTTAAAGACCTTCTGGCCGAAGGTGTTTGCGGCCGCGGCGTTCTGGTGCGCTCCGATCTGAACGTCCCGCTCGACGAGGACGGCGCGATCACCGATTCCGGCCGCATTACGGCGTCGGTGCCAACGCTGAAAGCGCTGCTCGAGGCCGGGGCAAGGGTGGTGGTCGCCGCCCACCTGGGGCGGCCCAAGGACGGTCCCGACCCGAAACTGTCGTTGGCGCCGGTGGCCGCCGCGCTCGGCGAGCAACTGGGTCAGCATGTGCAGTTGGCCGGCGATGTGGTCGGCACCGACGCGCTGGCGCGAGCCGAGGGTCTGACCGACGGCGACATCCTGCTGCTGGAGAACATCCGCTTCGATGCGCGCGAGACCAGCAAGGTCGACGGGGAAAGACTGGCGTTGGCGCAGCAGCTAGCCGAATTGGTCTCGCCGGGAGGCGCTTTCGTCTCCGATGGCTTCGGGGTGGTGCACCGAAAGCAGGCTTCGGTCTACGACGTCGCCACCCTGCTCCCGCATTACGCCGGAACTCTGGTCGACGACGAGATCAAGGTGCTAGAGCAGCTGACCAGTTCGACGAAACGCCCCTATGCGGTGGTGCTGGGCGGGTCCAAGGTGTCCGACAAACTCGGTGTCATCGAGTCGCTGGCAACCAAGGCCGACAGCATTGTAATCGGCGGCGGTATGTGCTTTACCTTCCTTGCCGCGCAAGGCTTTTCGGTCGGTAAGTCACTGCTGGAAGAGCACATGATCGACACCTGCCGCCGGCTGCTGGACACCTACGTCGACGTGCTGCGCCTGCCGATGGACATCGTGGTGACCGAAAAGTTCGCCGCCGACTCACCGCCGCAAACCGTTGCGGCCGACGCGATCCCGAGCGAACTGCTGGGTTTGGACATCGGTCCGGGATCGGTCAAACGGTTCACCACGCTGCTGTCCAACGCGGAGACCGTCTTCTGGAATGGGCCCATGGGGGTGTTCGAGTTCCCGGCCTACGCCGCGGGTACCCGGGGCGTGGCCGAAGCGATCGTCGCCGCCACCCGCAAGGGCGCGTTCAGCGTGGTCGGTGGCGGCGACTCCGCAGCCGCGGTGCGGGCACTCGACATCGGCGAAGACGCATTCTCGCACATCTCCACCGGCGGCGGCGCATCGCTGGAATACCTTGAGGGCAAGACGCTTCCGGGCATCGAGGTGCTTGGTGAGCCCCAACCCGGTCAAAACAAGGCCGAAGGAGATTCGTGAGTCGCAAGCCACTGATAGCCGGCAACTGGAAGATGAACCTCAACCACTTCGAGGCGATCGCGCTGGTGCAAAAGATCGCATTCTCGTTGCCGGACAAGTACTACGACAAGGTCGACGTCACGGTCCTCCCGCCGTTCACCAACCTCCGCAGCGTGCAGACCCTGGTCGACGGCGACAAACTGCGACTGACCTATGGGGCTCAGGACCTTTCGCAACACGAGTCCGGCGCCTACACCGGTGACATCAGCGGAGCTTTCCTGGCCAAGCTGGGCTGCAGCTTTGTCGTCGTCGGGCACTCCGAGCGGCGCACCTATCACGACGAGGACGACGCAGTGGTAGCCGAAAAGGCCGCGGCGGCACTGAAAAACGAGTTGACCCCGATCGTCTGCATCGGCGAGCACCTCGAGGTCCGCGAGGCGGGCAACCACGTCAGCCACTGCGAAAACCAGCTGCGCGGTTCGCTGGCCGGGTTGTCGGACAAGCAGATCGCCAACGTCGTCATCGCCTATGAGCCGGTCTGGGCGATCGGCACGGGTCGGGTGGCCAGCGCTGCCGACGCGCAGGAGGTGTGTGCGGCGATCCGCAACGAGCTGGGCACGCTGGCCACAGCGGAGATCGCCGATACCGTGCGGGTGCTCTACGGCGGGTCGGTGAACGCTAAGAACGTGGGCGACATCGTTGCTCAGGCCGATGTGGACGGCGGCTTAGTCGGTGGCGCCTCGTTGGACGGAGAGCAGTTCGCGACGCTGGCCGCCATCGCCGCCGGCGGCCCGCTGCCGTGAGCCACCACCGTTAGCAGCGGGAGCAGCACCGCCTTTGTAGCGTTGCGGCGGGTTATTTGTACTTGATCAGCAGTCCCATGCCGATGATGGAGACCAGCCAGATCCCGGTGATGAACAGCGTCAACCAGTCCAGGTTCTTCTCCACGACGGTCGAGCCGGACAGGCTTGACTGCACACCACCGCCGAACAGCGTCGACAGGCCGCCGCCCTTGGCGCGGTGCAGTAGCACCAACAGCACGACCAGCACGCTGGTGACCACCAGGGTGATCTTCAGGGCCAATTCCATGCGAGCAGCCTACCCAATGCCTCGGAGTGGGCAGATCGAGCCTGCGGCTAGCGCGTGAAAGATCGCGAAAACTCGCTCTGGGCGCAGGCTCGCCGCCATGGACGCAGACTCGAGGCCGCCCGGCTACGAGAGGCGGTCCGGACGCTTCGCACCGATACTGGGAAACATGGTTGAGGTCTCCGACACCACGCTGGAACCGATTGGTGCTGTCCAGCGGACCCGGGTGGGCCGCGAGGCTACCGAGCCGATGCGGGCCGACATCCGCATGCTGGGGGCGATCCTCGGCGACACCGTGCGCGAGCAGAACGGTGCAGAGGTGTTCGACCTCGTCGAGCGGGCTCGGGTGGAAGCCTTCCGGGTGCGTCGCTCCGAGATCGACCGGGCCGATATGGCCCGCATGTTCGACGGCATCGACATCCACGAAGCCATCCCGGTAATTCGGGCGTTCAGCCATTTCGCGCTGTTGGCCAACGTCGCCGAAGACATCCACCGCGAACGCCGCCGAGCCGTCCACGTCGACGCCGGCGAGCCACCGCAGGACAGCAGCCTGGCCGCAACCTACGCGAAACTCGATCAGGCAGAACTGGATTCGGATACCGTGGCCGACGCCCTGCGCGGCGCGCTGGTGTCCCCGGTGATCGCCGCCCAGCCCACCGAGACCCGTCGGCGCACGGTTTTTGTCACGCAGCGCCGCATCACCGAGCTGATGCGGCTGCACGCCGAGGGGCACACCGAGACCGACGACGGCCGCAACATCGAGCTGGAATTGCGGCGCCAGGTGCTGACGCTGTGGCAGACCGCGCTGATCCGGTTGTCCCGGTTGCAGATCACCGACGAGATCGACGTGGGGCTGCGGTATTATCCGGCGGCGTTTTTCGAGGTGATCCCCCAGGTCAACGCCGAGGTTCGGGACGCGCTGCGGGCCCGCTGGCCCGGCGCTGACCTACTGCCCGGGGCCATGTTGCAACCCGGCTCCTGGATCGGCGGCGACCGCGACGGAAACCCCAATGTGACCGCCGACGTGGTCCGGCGCGCCAGCGGTAGCGCCGCATACACCGCGCTGGCGCATTATCTGGCCGAACTGGAGGCCCTCGAACAGGAGCTGTCGATGTCGGCCCGGCTGATCGCGGTCACGCCCCGGGTCACCGGGCTTGCCGACGCCTGCCAGGAGAAGGCCCGCGCCGACGAGCCCTACCGGCGTGCCCTGCGGGTGATCCGCAGCCGGCTCACCGCGACCGCGGCAAACATCCTGGACCGCCAACCGCAGCACGAGCTGGACCTGGGTTTGGAACCTTATGCCTCGCCGGCCGAAATGCGCGCCGATCTGGACGCGATCGACGACTCGCTGCGCACCCACGGCTGCGCGCTGCTGGCCGACGACCGGCTGGCACTGCTACGGGAAGGCGTGCACGCCTTCGGGTTTCACCTGTCCGGGCTGGACATGCGGCAGAACTCCGACGTCCACGAGGAGGTGATCGGCGAGCTACTGGCCTGGGCCGGCGTGCACCAGGACTATGGCACGTTGTCCGAAGACGAGCGCGTCGAGCTGCTGGCGGGTGAACTCGGCACCCGACGGCCGCTGATCGGCGACCACGCGCAACTGAGCGAGCTGGCGCGCAGCGAGCTCGACGTGGTTGCGGCCGCCGCCCACGCCGTACAGATCTACGGTCCCGCCGCGGTGCCCAATTACGTCATCTCCATGTGCCGGTCGGTGTCGGACGTGCTGGAGGCCGCGATCCTGCTGAAGGAGGTCGGGCTGCTGGACGCCTCCGGCCCGGAACCCTATTGCCCGGTGGGTATTTCGCCGCTGTTCGAGACGATCGACGATCTGCATAACGGAGCGACGATCCTGCAGGCCATGCTGGACCTGCCGCTCTACCGGGCGATGGTGGCCGCGCGCGGCGAGGGGCAGGAGGTGATGCTCGGCTACTCCGACTCGAACAAGGACGGGGGTTATCTGGCGGCCAACTGGGCGGTCTATCGTGCCGAACTGGCCCTGGTGGACGTGGCCCGTAAGAACGGAATTCGGTTGCGGTTCTTTCACGGTCGGGGCGGCACCGTCGGGCGCGGCGGCGGCCCCAGCTATCAGGCCATCCTCGCGCAGCCGCCGGGGGCGGTAAACGGCTCACTGCGTCTCACCGAACAGGGTGAGGTGATCGCGGCCAAGTACGCCGAGCCGCAGATGGCGCGACGCAATTTGGAGAGTTTGGTCGCGGCCACCCTGGAGTCGACATTGCTGGACGTCGAGGGCCTCGGTGACGCCGCGGAACCGGCCTACGCGGTGCTCGAGGAGATCGCCGCCCTAGCGCAGCGCGCCTACGCCGAGTTAGTCCATGAGACACCGGGTTTCGTCGAGTACTTCAAGGCGTCCACGCCGGTCAGTGAGATCGGCTCGCTCAACATCGGCAGCCGACCGACCTCGCGCAAGCCCACCGAGTCGATCGCCGATCTACGGGCCATCCCGTGGGTGCTGGCGTGGAGCCAATCGCGGGTCATGCTGCCCGGCTGGTACGGTACCGGGTCGGCCTTCGAGCAGTGGATCGCCGCGGGCGACGAAGACGAGCGTGTCGAGGTGCTGCACGACCTGTACGAGCGATGGCCGTTCTTTCGCAGCGTGTTGTCCAACTTGGCGCAGGTGCTGGCCAAAAGCGACCTGGGTCTGGCCGCCCGCTATGCCGAGTTGGTGCCCGATGAATCCTTGCGGCACAGGGTGTTTGACAAGATCGCCCAAGAGCACCAGCGGACCATCGCCATGCACAAACTCATCACCGGCCATGACAATCTGCTGGCCGACAACCCCGCGCTGGCGCGTTCGGTCTTCAACCGATTCCCTTATCTGGAACCGCTGAATCACCTTCAGGTGGAGTTGCTGCGACGCTACCGCTCCGGCGACGACGACGAACTGGTGCAGCGCGGGATCCTGCTGACCATGAACGGGTTGTCCAGTGCGCTAAGAAATTCCGGGTAATGGCGCGCCGCGAACGTGATGCCATAGTCACACGCGACGTAGTCAGGCGTATTCGACGACGCACGGTGCGTCGGCGCGTGCCACGCCGCCGATCTGGGCCGCAACGGGTCGGGGGTGCGACGTCCAACCGGGCGTCAGCCGGTACTCGCGCACCAGATGGGTGCTGGCGGCCGTCATGGCCGCCAGCGAAAAGGGTTGGGCCGGACAGGAATGCCGCCCGTGTCCGAAGGCCGTCACCAGCGCGGGCGACGGGAGACCGTCGTGGTCTTTCAGACGGTGACGGCTCCACCGATCCGGATCCCACCGCTCCAGGCCCGGCGCCGCCGAGGTGTTGAGCAGCGGCAGCAGGGTCGCGATGATCCAGCCCGGCGGAACCTCGTAGGTAACGTCGCCAGTGTCCAGGCGAAGCGGGGACAGCACCGCTCGGGTCATGATCGAGCGTTGCGCCAGACGCGTCGATTCCAGCGCACAGCGCTGGGCGAAGTCGTTGTCGCCGTCGCGAATTCGGGCCTGACTTTCCGGATGCTCCAGCAGGTCGACCAGCGCCCAGCCGAGTGCGGCGGCCAGATTTGACATGGCTGCGATGTGGATCAGGGCGACGTCGAGCGCGACCCCGCGCAGCCGAACACCTTCCGGCTCCCGCGACCACGCCGCGACGATCCTGCCGAACAGGTTTTGGTCGTCGGCCTCGCTTGCGTCGAATCGACGTACCGCGTCGGCGACAACATCGGCGACCTCGTCCAGCGCGGCCCGCTCGGCACGCTTGTCCGTCGCCGCCACCGCGGCCATCCGGTCCGGATGCACGAAAGCCTCCGAGCCATCAAGTATGTCGTGAGATCGCACCAGTCGTTCGAACGCGTCACCATCCGCCGACCCCGGCCCCGCCCACGATGCGAGCCCCATGCGATGGGCAAGCCGGCGTGTCAGGTCGAAGACGTCGAGCGAACCGGCCGCGCCCAGTTCGGCGCTGGTCTGTGCCAGCGCGCGGTCCAGGTTGGCCAGGTAGAACGCGACATCGTCGCGACGAAACAGGGTGCTCGGTAGGATGCGCCGGCCGGCGAAGATCTCGTCGGGAAGTTTGCGCCGCAACATCAGGTAATCGGCGACCGCTTTGCTGGCCGTTTCCTCGGGCAGTGCGTAGAAGGATTCGACACCTTTGCAGGAGAACGTGAACAGGTAGTGGTCGCCGCCACTTTGCAAGGCGAACGTGTCGCCATGCCGGGCGCGGGCCGCGGCAATGGCGGCGACGGCGTCATCAACCGACACGTCCCACGGCAGACCGGCGCCCCGCGCGTGCGGCGGCGGCGGGACCGGGGAGCTAATCCGCCGTCCGGTTCCGCAGCCGGCCCATGACGCCGCGCACGGCGTGCTCGGTCACCGACAGCGGGGACATCATCGTCTCACCCAGGCCCACGATGTAGTCGATCCGCTCGACGATGGCCTCCACCGGCTCGAGCAGCACGATGAGGCGCTTGGCAAGATCGTCCAGACTCTCCAGCGTGCCGTCCAGGTGATCCAGGCCGCCTTCCATGCGCTCAACGGTGCCGTTGAGTGCCTTCAGCGACTTGTTCAGCTCTACGAGGGAACTGCCCAGCCCGTCGAGGACGTCTTCGACCTGCTCAACCGTCTTGTCAGCGTTGAGCGCGGCCTGGGTCAGGGTCTTGATCCGGCTACGCTCGGGTCCGTTGCGCACGGTTCTGTCTGCCATGACGGCCATTATGACGTTGCTGGCGAGCGGGGGGTACCCCCTGCTGCCGAGCGGCGAGCCGGCGTGGTTCGCGACGCCGAGTGCCGCGCCAGCATGACGCTCAGTCCGGAAGCTTGGACGCGGCCTCCTGGTCGAGCAGCCAGAGCGTCTTCTCCCGCCCGATGGCGCCGGCCGCCGGTATGGACACCGGGTCGGCGCCGCCGATCGCGGCGGCCACCGCGTCGGCCTTCGCCGCACCCGAGACCAGCAGCCATACCTCCCTGGAACGCTGAATAGCGGGCAGTGTCAAAGTGATTCGCTGTGGCGGGGGTTTGGGCGAGTCGTCCACGGCAACCACCAGCCGGGTGGTCTCGCGCACCGCCGGAGTGCCCGGGAACAACGAGTTGATGTGGCCCTCGGGCCCCGCTCCGAGCAGGTGGACGTCAAAATCCGGTGCCGGCGCCCCAGGTTCGGCGTTGGCGGCCAACACCTGTTCGTAGGCCAGCGCCGCGGCGTCCAGATCGGAACCGAATTCACCGTCACTGGCGGCCATGGGATGCACCTGGCTCGACGGGATGTCGACG
>Ga0213876_10001298_pt1 | contig 15738 bp, 9 predicted proteins | sample BarmaccomBMRX_R9_FD_160113 | JGI IMG/M metagenome (GOLD analysis project Ga0213876, IMG submission 160113) | Root-associated microbial communities from Barbacenia macrantha in rupestrian grasslands, the National Park of Serra do Cipo, Brazil - RX_R9 | ecosystem: Host-associated > Plants > Roots...
CGGAAGAGCCTTTAGACTTTATTCTTCTGTTCTCCTCTATACAATCCTTTATCAAGGCTCCAGGACAGAGCAATTACGCCGCAGGCTGCACGTTCCAAGATGCCTTTGCTGCATGGATCTCGAACCGATTACCTTGTCCCGTCAAGGTGATGAACTGGGGGTACTGGGGCAGTGTTGGCGTGGTCGCCACTGAAGCATATCGGAAACGGATGACACTAGCTGGGCTTGGCTCCATTGAGCCTGCCGAAGGCATGGCCGCTTTAGAAAAACTCTTAGCTGGGCCACTGGACCAAGTGGCCTTGATCAAGGTCACTAAGCCGGATACCATAACGGAACTTGGTCTCAGTCTTCGAAAAGACCAGCGGATTTCCACTGCTCCGCATTTGCCGAGTTTAGCAAGTGAGCGTTCTTTACAGGATACTCATTCGTCAATTACACCAGCTCAGGTCATCCCACCTGAAAGCGAGCAGAAGCTGAAGGGTTTGAGTGAGCTGGCCGTAAAAGCTCTCTGGGGCCAATTGCAGGCGCTAGGCTTGTGTGTCGAAAAGAAGACAAATCTTTCACAATGGAAGGCTTCCGTCCATTTGCTTCCGCTTTATGAACGATGGTTCGAGGAAAGCCTTACGATTCTTGCCGCACACAAATATTTGTTTCTTAGCGGTGACGTTTGCACTAGGGCCGATCTTCTCTCTCCAGATATGATTGCTGTCTGGTCGGAGTGGGATAAAAATAAAGTCGTCTGGTCACAAGATCCGCTTTTGAAAGCGCATGTGCTGCTTGCGGCAGCCCTGAAAGCCCTGCCGGAAATCCTGACAGGAAAGCGTCCAGCTACTGAGATTATATTTCCCAACTCCTCGATGACACTCGTTGAGGAGGTCTATAAAAATAATCCGGTTTCTGATTACTACAACACAGTATTAGCTGATGCAGTGGTCACTTACATTCAGGAACGGCAGCAGCAGGATTCCGCTTGTCGAATCCGGATATTTGAAATCGGGGCTGGTACTGGGGGCACCAGTACAGTGCTCTTCCAAAAGCTCAAGCCCTATCACAATCATGTCGCGGAGTACTGTTATACTGACATCTCGAAAGCGTTCTTGGCACATGCAAAGAAGGAGTACGGCGCTCATAACTCTTTCTTAACCTACAGTCTGTTCAATGCCGAAGAACCGTTAGCCGGACAGCAGGTGGAAGCTGGCGGTTATGATCTGGTGATTGCCGCTAACGTGCTGCACGCCACGAAGAACATCCGCAAAACAGTACAGAACGCAAAGGCTCTGCTAAAAGGTAATGGACGGTTTTTACTCAATGAGATTACCGGTAAAAGCTTGTTTGCCCACCTCACATTCGGGCTTCTGGAAGGTTGGTGGCTCTATGAGGATGATGCGTTACGTATACCAGGTTGCCCAGGTCTCGCTCCTGAAACATGGCAATCCATACTGCAAGAGGAGGGATTCCATTCCGTTCACTTCCTTGCCGCACAACTACATGGTTTAGGGCAGCAAATCATCATTGCTACTAGTAACGGAATCATTCGGCAGTCCTTTGCAACCGCAGCGCCCCAATCAACAATATCAACACAACTGGCTCTCAGCGGTCCGAATATAAGATGGCTTGATCGATGGTTAGCCTCCTCCGAGCGCCATAGCTTTGCTATTCGCGCCAGGGTGGAAGGACCTCAACAGTGGGGCGCTCAGCCGACAGACTCTCGTGGAGCTTCGGCTGCGCTCCGGGTCACATCGCCAGAACCTGATGGAGACATCGGTAAACGCTTGCATCAAATTGTTAGCGCTCTTCTAGATATTCCAGTAGGAGATCTTGAGCCGAACGTACCGCTTGAGCGCTATGGACTTGATTCGATCGTAACGCTCGAACTCAGCCGGATGCTGCGGACTGAGTTCGGTGAGGTTTCTCCCGCGGTCATCTTCGAATGTCGAACAATTGCGGCGCTTGCCTGTCACCTGAATGGAAACAAACCTATACCAGATGGACAGGAAAGCACGCTTCCCCCCGAGCTATTGCTGTTGAGTTCGGGAAAACAAGGAATGGCCAGAAGTGCTGCCGGGGTTCCAAGCTTCTGGGTACATGGAGCTCCGGGCTATGCACAGGGTTTTCGGGTACTTGCGCAAGATAGCGAAAGTCCGGTCTACGCTTTTCAGGCTCGTGGCATTGATGGTGGAACTGTTCCGTTTTCTGACCTGGATGCTATGGCCGACTATTATCACCAATGCATGGTGACCGCAGCGCCGGGCCAAGCGGTGGTAATCGGAGGTTACTCGCTAGGGGGTGTGATTGCCCTCGAAGTAGCTCGTCGTTGGCATGCAGCCGGCAATACCGTAGCGCAGTTGGTGTTGTTGGATACATACCCAAATACGCCCGAAGTGCAAACCCTTTTCAGTAGTTTGCGGGATCAGGGAGTATACCAGATCTTACTAGCCAACATGTTTTTGGCAACGCGCGGTTTCAGTCCTGTACAAATTACGGAAGCGGATATCGCGGCTGTACCGGATGCGCTTAAGCTAGGTGAACTGGCTCGGTTAGTCAGCGAGCGCAGCAGTGGCAAAGTTTCCGAACACGATATTTATCGCGCCTTGCTAGGTACTTTAGCTGTCAGTAATTTTACCGGAGAAGCCTTCAAAAGGTTTAGTATAAAATCTTACAATGCTTCGGATGTTCTTTTCCTTCGGGCGGGTCAGGGCTTTGTTCTGTCGGATGAAGGTAGTTTTTCCGACATGCTCCGCGAATTTCGAACTTTTGATTACATAGTCCCGTGGCGAAAGATTATTCGTACTCACATGGCGGTCCAGACATTGGACACCGATCATTTTTCACTGCTCGGACCGGAGAGCGCACCGAAAGTACGCCAGCTACTTCAAGAGGTTTTGTCAGGTTGCGCTCCACGGCATCGTTGAACGATTTCGTTCCGCCTCCGGTCAGTTCGGGGACTTACAAACTTGATAGTTCCGATTACAAAACCAACCCCTTCTATGTCATTGCCAGGCTAGTTACCTGGAGCGCAGCTCTTTTCTCGTTCGCTTTGCAAATGCTTGCGGACCGTTTGTTACGGCGAAGCTCGCGGGTTCAGGATGCCGTTCACTTACGGGAAACACTGGAGAAATTAGGCCCGTCCGCCATCAAAATCGGCCAGCAACTCAGTATTCGAACTGACTTGATACCAAAAGAGTATAGCGATGAATTAATGCGATTGCTGGACAATGTGCCGCCTTTTCCTACCGAAGTCGCACGACAGCTGATTGAACGTGAACTGCGCCGTCCGCTAAACGCCATTTTTCGTCGATTTAACGATAAGCCCATCGGCTCAGCTTCTATTGCATGTGTTTACAAAGCGCAACTGCACACAGGTGAGATTGTAGCAGTAAAGGTCAGGAGACCGGAGGTAGTACGTGTCTTAGTTTCCGATTTGGCTGTTGTTTCCCTTTTGTTTGATTTAGCCGAGCAGATGCGTCTTGTCCGCCCTGGAAAATCGCGTCCGGTTGTAGACGAGTTTCGACGCATGTTGCTCGACGAGTTGAATTTTCTGGTAGAAGCGAGGCAGACAGAGCTCTTTCGGCAAGACGCTGCAAAGAACAACAAATATGTAACCGCCCCTGAGGTTTATCGCAGCTACTCGTCATCAGGGGTACTCGTGACCGAGTTTATTGAAGGAACTTTTCTGCGGCAGATTTTAGATGCTATCGAACGGAAAGACGAGACGTTTCTCAAGTCACTTGAATCGCAGGGACTGAGCCGGCAGTTAATGGCACGAAGGTTGATGAATGTCTTTTATTGGGAACTCTTTGAGAACTCCTTCTTCCATGCGGACCCCCATCCGTCCAACGTGGTTCTGCAGCCTGATGGCAAAGTTGTCCTAATCGATTTTGGCGCTACCGGAACGATCACGGCCAAATATCGCAAAGATTTAATGCAGTTTGTTCGCAGCCTTGCTAACGGAGACATCGACGGCATGGTGCGTAACATGATTAACAGCTTAAAACCCTTACCGCCACTCAATCTTGAGGCTTACACAAATGAGATGTACCATGCTATGCGCGAATATCTTTTTACCTCAAGAAGTAAGTTCTCCAGCTGGCAGGAAAGAAGTTCCGGGCGTGCGATGGCAGCGCTCACCGAGATTTCACGTAAGTACAAAATACCGATGAGGGCCGACGTATTACGTTACATGCGCGCCAGCTTTCAATTCGACTCCATTGTCTATCGAGTGAACCCTGATCTGGACAGCCGCAAAGAATTTCGCCGCTACATGCGCCAGCGCGCTAATCGCCTTCGCAAACAAACGAATAGAGGGTTTAAAGAGGTTCGCCGCCTTGGTGTCAGCGCCAGTCTTCAATTACTAAGCGGAGCAATTCGGGACAGATTATCTGACGTCGATTCGGTTCTGTCGTTTCTCTCTGACCATACGGTACAACTTGAAGCTCTGTTCAGACGAAGAGTCAGCGCTAGGGTCCGCTTACTAGCTTGGATGCTTAAACTAATGCGTTTAGCCGGTTTTGGCGCATTTTTGCTTGTCCTGTGGACTTGGTGCAGACAGCATCATCCATTCTGGCGCACATGCCAATTCCTGGATGCTGTTCTTACGTTCTGTTTCGGCGTGGAAGTGAGGGCGTTGCCAGATCAAATTCCCCAGTTATCTCAGCGACTCTGGTTCTGGGTTGCTTTTTTGTTAGCGCTAGTGTTGTTGAGCCTTGGATCACTCATTCGAACTCTACTAAAGCCGAGGAGCAGGGTGGAATAGTTGCAGGTCATGAAAAAAGTTTTCGTCTTTCCCGGACAGGGGTCGCAATCAGTAGGAATGGGAAAGGATCTTTGGGATCGCTTTCCCCGGCAGGTCGAACAAGCAAATGATATCCTCGGCTATTCTCTTCCCAAGCTGTGCCTGGAAGATCCTGACGGGCTATTGACGCGAACGGACTTTCTTCAGCCAGCCTTATATGTGGTTTGTGTTCTAACCTATCTCGACCGCATTCAATCCGGCGACTCAATGCCCCAAGCCGTAGCAGGGCACAGCCTCGGCGAATACGCGGCACTCTTTGTGGCAGGCGCCTTTGACTTTGCTACCGGCCTCCGGCTAGTGACTAAGCGCGGAGCACTCATGGCAAAGGCTCAGGGCGGAGGCATGGCAGCAATTATCGGATTGGATACTCAGAGGGTTTCAGCTATTCTGGCTCAACCGGAATTTGCCGATGTTGAAATTGCTAATGACAATTCTCCGAATCAGCTGGTGATTTCGGGCGCACTCGAAGCAGTGAATGCAGCGAGCCAGGTTTTACAGCAAAACGGTGCTCGCCATTGCGTGCCATTAAAGGTCAGCGCTGCGTTTCATTCACGATCTATGCTAAGCGCTGCCGAAGCCTTCCGCAGGTTCATTGATCCTGTTGAGTTTCAACCTTTGCAAATTCCAGTGGTTGCCAATGCAACGGCCCGACCATATGGACCGGGCGAAACGGCTGATCTGCTTGCTAAACAGATCAGTTCTCCAGTCCGTTGGACTGACAGCATCAAGTATCTGATTGCGGAAGGCGCTACCGACTTCGTTGAGGTCGGTCCCGGAAACGTGTTAACTACACTGATCCGCCAAATTAAGGGGAAAGCAGCATAATGGTCTCTTCCTATTGTCCGGTCGTGTGGATGTATTCCGGCCAAGGCAGTCAATATTTTGCGATGGGCCAGGAGTTGTACGCTTATGAGCCTGTTTTTCGCGAGACTTTTCAGGAACTCAGCAATTATGTACAACGTTGGACAGGCGAATCCATCGCCAACGTGGTATATGGTCACTCCGGAAGCCGATTCGATCCATTCGATAAAACACTATTTACTCATCCGGCCCTTTTTGCTGTGCAGTATGCCATGGACCGTACCCTCCGCAGCCGTGGTCTTCGACCCGATTTCGTGCTCGGCTATAGTCTTGGTGAGTTTGTTGCTTTATCTGTGAGCGGAGTACTTTCGTGGAAAAATGCACTTTATGCTTTGATACACCATGCCCAAATACTGGAGCGGTCATCATCCAGCGGACGTATGATGGCGATTTTGTATTCTTCTGATCTTTTCACTGAGCTTGCAAAGCGCTTTCCCGAAGTAGAACTGGCTGCCGTAAATACGCCACGTCACTTCGTGGTGACTGGCCCTAACCGGTCTATTTCACAGATGCAACAGTGGCTGGAATCAAAGATGATCGACTCCGTAGTCCTGCCTGTCACTCAGGCATTTCATTCAAAATCGCTAGAGTTTGCGGATATCTCACTGCGACAGGTCATGAGTAGCTTTCCTCTTGGTCGACTGCACACTCCACTGGTTTCCTCGGAAAGGGCTGATATCTTCTACGAACTAAACGATGGAATCTCATGGCGTATCACACGGGGTGCTATCCAGTTCCAACGTGCTCTTGCAAAGTTAGAAGCCTCAGGTCCAAAGTTTTATGTCGACCTGGGTCCATCAGGCACTTTAGCTTCATTTGTGCGTCAGAACCTATCGCCAGAAGTTGCTTCGGAAGCAGCCGTAATCATGACCCCTTTTGCTCAGGACCTTCGAAATTTTCGCGCAGTTGAACAGAAGCTTCACTCTGTTCTTTCGTCCCGCTCTTAAATGAGGAATGTGATGACATCCGATCAAATCTTTGCTGTTGTCAAGAGGGTAGTCTTGACCGTTCTGCCGGATGTAAGCCCTGAAGAAATCCAGCCTCAGCGCTCACTCGCCGAATTAGGCGCTAATTCCATCGATCGGCTAGACGTTACGATGGGTGCCCTGGAAGCTCTACATCTTCATGTCTCGATGGTCGAATTTGCCGGCGTGTCCAACTTGCAAGGGTTGGTCAGTGTACTTGAGCGCCATCTTACTGGAAACTCCCAGACGTAAATGACGAGTCCTGAGCCAGTCGTGATCACTGCCCTAGGTGTGGTTTCTGCACTTGGAAGAGGAGTTCAGGAGTTTGCTGCAGGACTTCGGCGAGGTGATTGCGGGATACGTCACTTTTTATCGCCGTTCCCCCGTACAGGCGCTTTTCTTCCTGACTTTTCAGCAGTGGACTTTTTAAGGACATTGCCTGAATGTCCAGGCGAGGTGCAGCGCATAGCACAAAGAGTACTGCGCCAAGCTCCTGAATCGGCCCAGATGACCGTGGCTGCGGCCACGGAGGCTTGGCTCATGGCAGGACTACATCTCATGCCAATCTGGGAAGAACGCATAGGTATTATAATCGGTGGAAACAACATCAGCCAACGCTACCTTGCTGCTGGATGGCGGCGATTTGAGGACACGCCTGATTATCTTTCGCCGCGCCATGCATTTTTATCGCTCGATACAGCTTTGGTCGGCTTGGTTAGTGAAGTTCTAGGCATTCATGGGTGCGGCCTGACGGTCGGTGCTGCTTCGGCTAGTGGGAATGTGGCTGTGTGGAACGCAAAACAATTACTTCGAGCCGGTGTCGCAGATTGCATTATTGTTTGCTGCGTAAGTTCTGAGCTTTCTTCCCTTGAGATGCATGCATTTCAGCTATTAGGCGCTGCTGCACCCGTATCGCTGGAATCTTGCCCCGCAGCGCTATATCGCCCTTTCGACGCTACCAGCCAAGGATTTATTCCGGGAGAAGCGGCAGCATGTATCGTGCTCGAGACAGCCAGTTCGGCGCGCTTACGTGGCGCCCGTGTCTGGGCTGCAGTTACAGGTGCTTCCTTGTCTCTCGATGGCTCTCATCTTCCACACGCCAGTACTAGTGGTGAGGTTCACGCCATGTACAGCGCTTTGCTGGAATCTCAGCTTCATCCAACAGAGGTCGATTATGTCAATGCGCACGGTAGCGGCTCAATCCAAGGCGACCGTTGTGAGTGTGACGCTCTGGTCGAGGTTTTTGGCGAGAAGCAACCGTGGGTCAACTCGACTAAGTCTCTAACTGGGCACTGCTTGGCAGCGGCAGGTCTGGTTGAGCTGGTGGCGTGTACTCTTCAAATGTCGGAAGGCTTCCTGCATCCCAATCGAAATCTGAGGCAGCCAATTGACCACCGAATTCGCTTTGTAGGCGATCAATCAGTGGCGACACCTCTGAAAAATGTGCTCTCCAATTCATTCGGCTTTGGAGGATTTAACAGTAGTATCGTACTTCGTCAACCCGGAATGGAATTCGGGAATGTCTTTGTAGCGGGAGAAAAAATTCAAAGTGCAAGTTGGAATTGAGGATATCAATGCCTATGGAGGGCGGGCTTTTCTTGATATTCATACGCTCTTTCGAGAGCGTGGATTAGATTTGGAACGTTTCGGCAATCTCATGATGGAACGTAAGGCAGTGAACCTGCCGTGCGAAGACTCGGTCACGAATGGCGTTAATGCTGCGAAACCAATTATTGAACGTTTGTCGGAGGCTGGCCGTGCTCGTATTGAAATGGTAATCACTTCTTCGGAATCAGGGGTTGATTTTGGAAAGTCACTGAGTACCTACATTCACCACTATTTAAACCTGGACCGACGTTGTCGTTTATTTGAGCTGAAGCAGGCTTGTTACGGCGGAACGGCTGCATTACAAATGGCCGCCAACTTCATTGCTTCTGGAGCCTCACCAGGAGCCAAAGTACTGGTGGTCGCTACTGATACTGCTCGCGCTGCTGCAAAACTGACTTACGCTGAACCGTCGCAAGGAACAGGTGCAGTGGCAGTACTTGTGAGTGACCAACCTGACGTTTTTGAACTCGACTTCGGTGCTAATGGATACTGGGGCTACGAAGTGATGGACACATGCCGGCCCACACCCGAAATAGAAACGGGTGATCCGGATCTATCGCTGTTGTCTTATCTGGATTGTCTCGAAAAAGCTTTTTCCGTGTATACGGATCGCGTCGAAGGAGCTGACTATAAAGACACATTCGATTACTTGGCATTCCATACGCCATTTGCCGGAATGGTAAAAGGCGCACATCGTATGATGATGCGCAAATTCAAGCGAGCAGGAAACGCAGAGACAGAGGAGGACTTCAGAAAACGAGTTGGACCATCGCTGCGCTATTGCGTGCAGGTCGGCAATATCTATTCCGCTACTATCTTTCTTGCATTGTGCGGCATTTTAGAATGTGCTGACCCTCGCATGCCACGCCGTGTCGGCTGTTTTGCTTACGGTTCAGGCTGTTCCTCCGAATTTTTCAGCGGCTGCACGACAGCCACAAGTCAAGCTCGCCTACGATCTCATGGTTTGGCTGAAAAATTAGCATCCCGTTACCCACTGAGCATGACCGAATATGACGATCTGCTCGACCACAATGCCAGCTGGACCTTTGGTGTTCAGGACCGTCGAGCAGAGCGCACAACCTTCTCGACGCTATACGATTCTCAGTTTGTCGGCCGCGGGTTGCTTGTTCTGGACGAAGTTCGAAATTACCACCGTAAATATGTTTGGAGCTGACGCTATGCCGTTTTCCACGCTTCGTCTGCAGTATGCTCCGCGTATATGCACTGTTACCATCAACCGCCTGGACCGACAAAACAGTATCAATGCCCAGCTGCTGGAAGATTTGCACCAGGTTCTGGACCAGCTTGAGGCAGATCCAGATTGTCGACTGTTAATTCTGGAAGGTCAGGGAGGTGTGTTCTGTACAGGTATGGACTTCACGGAGGTAGCTGGAGACACTTCCAATGGAGCAGATGCCGAGAAAGCTGAGACTTTTATGAGACTGCTACGTCGTATGTCACTCAGCCGAAAAATAATTATCGCCAAAATTGACGGCAAGGTAACAGCAGGCGGAGTAGGCTTGGTAGCCGCCAGCGATTTCGCTGTAGCTACGCCCCGATCACAATTCAGTTTGTCAGAGGCTCTTTGGGGGCTGCTTCCGGCGTGCGTTGTACCGTACCTCATTCGCCGCATCGGATTTCAACCAGCTTATTGGATGACTCTCTCCACTTTGCCTTTTTCACCCGAGGAAGCCCTAAATTACCATCTGGTGAATGAAATATCAACGGATCCTGATGAGGTAATTCGGCGACTGCTCCTGCGGCTTGGCCGCCTGGATGAAGCCATCATTTTTGATCTCAAAGCTTACTTTAGAAAAATGTGGATTGTTACTGAGCAGATGGAACAGACAGCAATTGCTGAGATTACCCGGTTGGTAACAGATCCGCGTGTTCGCAATAATATCCAGGAGTTCGTCAACTACCAACGTTTTCCTTGGAGTCCCCGATGAATTCAGTGATTCACTTGCAACGTTTAAGCCCTGGTATTGGAATCGTGAAGCTGGAAGATCGAGTATCCCGTAACACCTTCTCACGGGCCTTTGTGGAAGGCCTTTGCAACGTCTTTGCAGAAATAGCTAGGGACACATCTCTGCGTGTCATTGTGGTTCAGGGCTACGACAGCTATTTTTGCTGTGGAGGCACCAAGGAGGAACTTCTCACTATTACCGAAGGCAAGCTGCAGTTCACCGATTCCAACTTTTTTGATTTACTGATTCAATGCGAATTGCCTGTTATTGCAGCGATGCAGGGGCACGCGCTGGGAGGTGGGTTGGCTTTTGGAGCTTTTGCTGACATTTTAGTCATGGCAGAAGAAGCTATTTACAGCGCCAACTTTATGCGTTATGGTTTTACTCCAGGTATGGGCGCCACATATATTATTCCTCGCAAGTTCGGTGAAACTTTAGGTTCGGAGATGTTGTTCACCGCTCTTGGCTATCATGGTGGTGAATTACGCCAACGCGGTGCTGGCGCTCGCATCGTCAGCCGGGACCAGGTCGCTACTACTGCTCTTAGTATTGCGCGTGAACTGGCCGATAAACCTCGTGCGACGCTACTACAGCTGAAGCAGCATCTTGCTGCTCCTATTCGGGAGGCATTACCAAAGGTAGTTGAGCGTGAGCTTGCTATGCACCGTATTACCTTCGCTCAACCTGAAGTGCGGGAGCGCATCGAAACCTTATTTGGAAACTAATGCAATAAGGATTGAATAGGGTGATCCTCTCTGGTTGCGCCATAACACCGACATCTCTAGGCAGCGGTGAGTTCTGCCAAGCACATAATGTCCGTTATGCGTATGTGGCCGGAGCCATGTACCAGGGTATTGCCTCTCCGGCGTTAGTTTCCCGTATGGCGCGAGCACGCTTGCTTTCCTATTTGGGTACCGGAGGACTCCCTCTTTCACGAATCGAAAAAGATATTTCAGGGTTGCGGAATGATTTACCCAGGGACTTACCATTTGGCGCCAATCTGCTGCACCATCCCGATGACCCCGCATTTGAACAGGCGACAGTTAATATTTACCTTAAACATCACCTGGATCACATCGAAGCAGCAGCCTTTATAGAAATCACACCGGCTCTCGCCGCCTTTCGCCTCAGTGGACTTCGCAGAAATGGCGTGGGCAGAATTGAGGGCAGCCGGCATGTGATGGCGAAAGTATCACGACCGGAAATAGCCAAACGCTTTCTTTCTCCGCCTTCACCCGAGCTTCTCGCTAATTTGCGAGACACAGGAATGTTGACCGCCGAGCAGGCAGAGTGGGCCACGCAAGTACCATTAGCCGACGACGTGTGTGTAGAAGCCGATTCGGGTGGGCATACCGACCAGGGAGTAGCGTACGCATTGTTGCCAGCCATTCTGGCTTTACGTGACGAAGTGGCGCGAACCCATGTGAGTGCCGCACAAGTAAAAATTGGCACCGCTGGCGGACTAGGTACCCCTCCTGCAATCGCGGCCGCATTCGTCATGGGTGCAGATTTTGTTCTCACCGGATCAATCAATCAATGTACTGTTGAGGCAGGCACCAGCGATCGGGTCAAAAATTTGCTGCAAAATGCTCGTCCACAGGATACTGCTATCGTGCCGGCTGGCGACATGCTCGAGATTGGCGCCAAAATGCAGGTGTTCCGCCGGGGCTTGCTTTTCCCAGCCCGAGCGGTGCGTTTATACGAACTTTATCGTGACTTTTCCAGTTGGCATGCTATTCCACCAGAAATTCGCCAGCAGATTGAAAGCCGCTATTTTCGTTGCTCGTTCGAACAGGTAGTCAATGAGCTGCAGGCCTATTATACGAACCAGTCACCCGAGCGTTGGAGGGCTACACAGGAAAATCCTCGCCAACTACTCGGCTTAGTCTTTCGCTGGTATTTCCATTACACAACTCAATGGGCGCTTGAGGGGCATCCTGATCGCGAGGTGGACTATCAGATACACTGTGGTCCCGCACTCGGATCTTTTAATGCATGGATCCAGGGTACGAAGTTTACTGATTGGCGCTCCCGCCATGTAGACCACATTGCTGAATATCTAATGACATCTGCTGCTGAATTTCTTTCACAGCGTCTAGGGAGTTTATGTCGATGAGTTCTTCTGAACATTCCGGATCCAAAAAAATGCTTCGTTGCTGGTTGATAGGCAACCGTGGCCTGCTAATTCAGTGTGCCGAAGCGCTACTCGAACGAGGGCATGAAATTCTAGGCGTGACAACCAGCGCAGCCGATATTGCTCTATGGGCAACACGCCGCTCCCTAGTAACAACGCAGTCTGCCGCGCCTCACGAACTCCTTCCATACCTGACACAATCGCCTATCGATCTACTTCTCAGTATCGGCAATGATGAGATTTTAAAACCCGATATACTGCGTGTTCCCTCCCTTGCAGCGGTGAACTATCATGACGGTCCCCTTCCCCGCTATGCCGGAGTGCATTCAACTACTTGGGCGTTGTTGGCAGGTGAAACGAAACACGGGATTACGTGGCACCGCATGACTGCCCAGATTGATGACGGCGCCGTGCTGGCTCAACGCGCTGTAGCGGTGGAACCCCGGGACACCGCCTTTTTGTTGAATTTGAAATGTCATCAAGCCGGGTTCGAAAGTTTTGTGGATCTCCTCAATACGTGGGAAGCAGGCACAATATCACTGGAGACGCCTCAAGATCTTTCACAACGCACAATCTGTCGACGTTTCGACAGACCTCCGCAAGCACTTATTCTCAATTGGACACAACCCGCCATCGCACTTGAACGCCTGTGCCGTGCTACCAACTTTGGTCCTCGCGCTAACGCGTTCGGAGTTGCCCGCCTATGGTCAGGCAGCGCTTATTATTTGGTGCTGGAAGCAGATGCTGAGGAATGGCCTGAGCCGGCGGAGCCAGGTACTATTCTGGCAACAACTAATAAACAGTTAGTTGTTGCCACCTCTAAAGGTGTTCTTTGTGTCCGTCGTTTAGCAAGCAGTAGCGGAAATGTAATCTCAGAAATGCCGGTCTGGCCGCCAGGTAGTATTCTGCCACTCATTCCGCCGAACGTTGCCGAACTGTTCACAATCCGGTATCGGCGAAGTTTACAGGCAGAAAGCGAAAGACTGATATTGTATTCACAATATCCAGCCTTGCAGGTCCCGGAGTACTACGGACCTTCCGGGTCGCAGACTGCCCCACAGCAAGTTTCATTAATAGTAGAGCTGGCAGAGGCCGTACAAGCTCGTGTAAAACAACCCGACGGTGTCAATTTCCTCCTGGCAGCCTTTGCTGTGTTCTGGCAACGCAAAGGCACGGCCTCCCCTTACCGGTTGGATGCTTACTTTCCTTTAGAAGAAGAGCTTGCTGGCCTGTTTTCCTCAAATACCCCGGTATTCATCAACGTCAATCGTGATGCAAGTATAGGCGACGCTTGCGACATTGCGTATCAGGCACTGTGTCACGCGCAGCGACAAGGCCCTTTGTTGCTTGATACGTTCTTTCGTTATCCTGACCATTCGGCTCACGCGCCAGCTGAGATCAGCGTTTCTGTTGGCCTAAATCTAACAGGATTCGTTGAGAATACATCAGCGCTGCAGCTTTCGGCATCACCGGATGGAAGAATCGTTCAGCTTTCATACGCCAGCGACCGGATAACTCCTGAAAGTGCAGAACGTATTGCGTTGCAGTTCTCCCGATTTGCCTTAACGGCTCTCGAAAATCCATCCACGCCGCTCCGCGCTGTGCCGCTACTCGATCAAGAGGAGCAAGATCGTGTTCTATATAGATGGAACGACACGGCATTTTTCTATCCCCTTCATCTCTCCATCGTCGATCTTTTTGTCGAGAACACTAAAAAATCTCCCCAATCTATTGCTGTTGTATATGAAGGAACGATCCTCACCTACGAAGAACTAAACCGACGGTCAGCTCAATTGGCTGCCCATTTATACGCAAATGGTGTCGGCTGCGGCACTTTGGTTGGTGTTTTCCTCGACCGCTCGGCTGAATTGATGGTCGCCCTGCTTGGAATTCTAAAAGCTGGCGGAACATACATTCCGCTCGATCCAAGTTATCCCGATGTTCGCCTGGAGCAAATTCTGGAAGACACTGGAGCGCGCTTCCTGATCACGGAATCTGCTCTCAACAGTCGGCTCGTCCACCGGCCCCATTTTGTATTCTGTCAAGATACCGACCGCTCCAAGTTAACCGGCGAGCCGTCAGACTTCCTCTTCTCTCATCCACGCTGCCAACCTGAGTCACCAGCTTACTTAATCTACACCTCCGGATCGACAGGCAAGCCGAAAGGTGTGCCGATTCCTCATCGTGGTCTCACCAACCTTATGTTCGCGTATGCCAAACGTATAGGGTTTGGCTCCAGTGACTGTTTGGTGGCGATTTCCTCGATTGGCTTCGATTGGTCAATAGCTGATCTCTTCCTCCCACTCGCGCACGGAGCTCGGTTAGAAATTCTTTCGTCAGACGTGATTCGTGATGGACAGCAACTGGCAGAACGCATAGAAAAAGGCACGGCGACGGTCATCCAGGGTACGCCGGGTGCTTGGCGGCTGATGCTTGCTGGGGGATGGACAACCAAAAGACCGATTACTCTTGCCAGCGGCGGAGAAGCCATGAGCGTAGAACTTGCAATGCAAATCCAACAGCGTGTTAATAGGCTGTTTAACGTTTATGGCCCAACCGAAACAACCGTAGTCTCATGTGGCGAAGAGATAACGGGTGACGGTCCCATCCATTTAGGAAGACCTTTAGACAACTATCGCCAGTATGTGCTGGATAATGACCTCAATCCGGTTGGTATCGGAGAAGTAGGAGAGATTTGCATTGCCGGCCCAGGAGTTTCTCCCGGTTATCATGGTCTTCCGGATCTCAATGCCGAAAAGTTCTGTTTAGACCCGTTTCGCTCGGACACAGGAGAAATGCTGTACCGGTCTGGCGATCTAGGCCGCTTTCTACCGAATGGCCGAATCCAGTTTGTTTCGCGCAAAGATCAGCAGATCAAGCTCCGGGGTTTTCGTATAGAGCCGGCAGAAATCGAGTCCAGGCTTCTAGGAGATCCGGAAATCAGCGACTGCGTTGTGGTTTTGCGTGAAGAGATGCCGGGTCAACCTCGTCTGGTCGGCTTCGTAGTTATTGCTGATGCAGCGATGGTAACTTTTTCGGCAGAAAAGCATTTAGACCGACTACGTCAGAACTTGCCGTCCTACATGGTGCCTTCATCTCTTATCTGTCTGTCTAAATTGCCAGTAACTGTGAACAAGAAAATTGACCGACGGCGCTTATCTACTGCTCCGCTTGATGAGATTACCGAGGCTAAGGATACAACCGGACCCGAGCAAGAGCAGTTGAGAAATCGAGACGAATTCCAGCAGAATCTCATTGTGATTGTAGCTGGCATATTGGGGGTCGCGCCCGAGCAAGTTCGTTCCGACAGCCACTTTGCAGAATTAGGTCTTGATTCTATTCAGTTGACCCGGCTGGCCTGGCGTATCAAAACCGAATTGGGAATTCGCATTGAAGTCACAGCACTCTATA
>Ga0213876_10001299_pt1 | contig 15735 bp, 2 predicted proteins | sample BarmaccomBMRX_R9_FD_160113 | JGI IMG/M metagenome (GOLD analysis project Ga0213876, IMG submission 160113) | Root-associated microbial communities from Barbacenia macrantha in rupestrian grasslands, the National Park of Serra do Cipo, Brazil - RX_R9 | ecosystem: Host-associated > Plants > Roots...
CCGCACAGCAGTTACGCCGGGGATAGAAAAGTAGGTGCCGCTTTCCCAAATCTTTTTTCCGTTCAGCGTTACCCTTTCATATGTGTTTGTCATGCCGAGAATGCACTTGTCTGCGCCGGAAGGAACCGTTGCGTTGAGTATGAATTTATCCGGCTCTACCGAATAGCTGCTTTGGACCAGTCCTGCAAGCGTTGCCACAGACGCTGATGCATTCGGAATATTTGCCGGCTGCGGTATGATCTGAAAACTCCGGTATGCCGGCTCAACCGGGGCAATGCCGCATAGGAATCTTGACAAGAGTACCAGGCCGCCGCCACTCCAGCCATGATTCACGGAACTGATGCCGAACGGCCCAGGATCCAGGCTCCAGTCTTCCCAAAGCGTGGAGAAGCGGGTATCGTTGACCATATTCGCAAAGCGTTTCTTATGTCGCTGCAAAGCATATTCTCCGTATCCCATAACGAACAGGGCTTCCGAAACATATTTTTCCATATAGGTGCTTGCATGCTCTTCTTTCTGCAGTACTGCAAGCAGGAGCGGATACTTTTCCGGACCGGCCAGGCCGGCCAGTACAGCCAATGCCTGCGAGCGGTCATCGGTGGCGCCCTTATAGGCGGGGTCACGATAAGCGGATCCTGTCCAGAATTTTTGATTGAATGCTTCCCGAAATGTTTTCAGCTGCGCGGAATACATGTCGTAGTCCGCCTGGTTATTCAGCACCAGCGCAGATCGCTGCAGGCATTGTAAGGTCATATAGAACCATGCATTGGCGATAACCAGCAGGTCTTTGTTATCTGTCCGGTCGCCCCAGAATTCAGACCCATAACGGGATTTGACAAGACCTGCATCATCATATTGCCATAGCAGCAGGTAGCGTTGGATAGCGGGATAAAAATCCTGCAGCATCTGCCGGTCGCCGGTCTGGAGAAAGTACTCCCATAAACCATACAGCCCCGTTAAGGTAAGTGTCTGATCGGGCAGGTCGAGTATCCAGCCGCCGGGCACAGGGCCATATAAACTGCCGTCAAATTTTTGCCAGTTCAGGGTTGTCCGCAACCATTTTCTGGTGAGCGCATGGGTGGCGGTTGACATCGCATAGTATGCTTCTTCCGACTCCAATACTGCATCGGCAGGCCATTGTGCCCGTTCGCGATCCGGGCAATCCATATAGGTATCCCGCATATTCACATACAGGGTGCGGCTTGCTTTTTTCCATAGTGCGTTGAAGAAGGGATCGCTGCAGTTAAAATTGCCGCTGAATTCCGTGTCGTAGCCGGTCTCCCTGTATTTGGCATCGATCAAACGGATCGATGAAGGCATTTCATAAAATACTTTATGCCCGTTCACCCATCCCGGCATTTCAAATTCCTGGATACCTTTTTTGGTGATGTATTCAAACCGGATACCTGGCTCGCCTCCGTTATAGGGCAGGTAATTGTCGGTATAGACCGTCATCTTCAAACCGCTTTCCGGCGCGTCTATCTTGAAATAAGCGGTCAGCTGTGCGTCATACGGCAATGCGCCCGTTACCGTTAATTTGCCATCCTGTTCCTTACTCGATTGAGATGCATAATTTTTTAACCCTGCATCTTTCCAGAAAGGGATCTCCCGTTTTTCCAGTTCATGCCAGGGGTATATGCCTACATATCCTGCTTCAACTGCCTGGCCAAGCGGTATGGAAAGGTCGGATTGCCAGTTGCCGATCGATCTTGTTGCATCGAATAAAATACTTGCTTCTGAAAGACGCGGATTCGGCGCAGGACTGCCGGCGGTCTGATACGCATCGAGCGGGCTGCATTGCCAGCTTGCGTCGCTCAGCAACTCAAATGTTGAAGCCTGGCAATCGAAGATCATGCCCGCCTTGCCTGAACTGCGGTGCGAAAACCCTTCAATGCCAAAATACCAAAGCAATATGGAAACGGTATTATTGCCGGTGTGCAGATAGGGCGCTATATCCACCTCATCGTAGTAGGTATTGTTGGGCGCGGGGCCGCGCTTGAGGCCGCCTTCGCGAACAACCATCGTGTCATTGATCCATAACCAGTATTTGCTGTCGGCGGCGATCCTCGCTATTGCCGATGCCGGCACCTGTGGTACCGCCACCTGTTTCCTGAAAGCAAAAAATGAATTCTTTTGATCTGTTTTCTCCGACGCGCAGATCCATTGGGCAATCCATGGCTGCGCCCCGGCGGACTGGGCAAACATGGAAAGCAATAGAAATGCAGTTTTTAGGTTCATAGCGCTAATGCCGGAAATGAATCTTTAATTATTTCGAGTTTGTCGCGGGCATTTGCGGGATACCTGAGACATCGGTCTTATTTCACCACAGAGTCACAGAATACACGGAGTTCCACGGAGATTGGAAAACCCTCTGTGAAACTCTGTGTATTCTGTGACTCCGTGGTAAAACTCCGCGCCTCTGTAACCTCTATCGGCACGTTGTTATTGCCTGTCCACAACATAATTCAACTCAGTTACCCCGCAGCCAAACTGCCGGGTAACAGGTACCAGTTTCAGTTTTATCTTGTCTTTGATATCTGTAAACAACGGGATGCCCTGTCCAAGAACGATCGGGTTGACGAACAGCCAGAAGCCGTCGATCAGTCCCAGTTGAAGAAGTGAATGTGTTGCTGTAGGGCTGCCAAAAAGCGCGATGTCATTGCCTGGCCGATTTTTTATTTCATTCAACTTATCCGCAAGGTTATCGCTGATGATCGTGGTGTTGGTCAGGCCTGTTTCGTTCAGCGTCTTCGACAAGACAACCTTATGAACGTTGTTATACCATTTTGAATGTTCGATATCGTGCCTGCTCGCTCCCGGTTTGGTTCCGGCTGCGGGCCAGTAGCTTTCCATCATCTGGTAGGTTACCCGTCCGTACAGTGCCGTGTCGCCTTCGCTGATCCGTTTGCCGACATAGTCGAAAATTTCTTCATCAACTTTGATCCAGCCCATTTCGCCGTTTGGTCCTGCTACAAAACCATCGAGCGAGATATGCATGAATGAAATTATTTTTCTCATTAGCTGTGCCTTTTATTGTCCATTAATGACTGGCGGTATCTACTTACCGAAACTAATACATTTTGCAATATCTGCAGTTGGTCTTCGAGGCGGGAATCGCGAATGGTTTCGCCAGGAGGCCAAGGAGAGAAAGAGGGTAGCAGGAGGGACCCCTCCTTTGCTCTTTTGTTGTTTTATCCTCCTAGCGAAACCTGCGGCACGCTGGAAGAGGAACGAAGAAAAAAAGAAAATAAGGATTTGTAATACGATCGATACGCTAGCGGAGAATCGAGATGCTGCCGCTGATGGGTTTTTGTCCGGGCAGCAGGATCACATAATAATAGGTTCCGACCGGCAGCGGCTTCCCGTTACGATTTCCATCCCAGTCCCTGGCATACCCCGTACTTTTAAAAACAAGTACGCCACCCCGGTTGTATACACTGACAACAGCATCCGGATGATTGTGCAGAAATGGCACCTGCCAGGTATCATTGATGCCATCGCCGTTGGGAGAAAAAATATTCGGGATCGAAATGCTGTCGGTAATACCAACAGGTACCGGTGGAGGCGATGCCACCGTGCAGCCATACACCGTGATCAGTTTCTGCATTTCGCTGTAACAATTGTTGCCGGACCCATATGCATAAGTGAGGATATGATTACCTAACCCGGCGCTATCGGGCGAAAAAAAGCCATTGTTGACACCTGGTCCTTTGAAATTGCCGCCTGTCGGACTTGCATTCAGTACAATGCTTTTTGCCGTAATGCAAACACTATCGGGCAGCGCCCAATCGAAAACAGGAGCTGTGGTTATTTGCACAATTCGGGCAGCGCTTAAGATGCAGTGCTTGCCCAGTTTTACGGTCAGGTACAGGATACCGCTGTCAATACCCGCCGAAGACCAATCAACGGCCACAGTATTTCCGTCGTCGCGGCCTGCGACCGCGCCACCGAGAACTGACCATTTGTAGTCTGCACCCGGATTGGCGGGTGCAAAATATTCATTGGTAAAGGCTTTACCTGCACATATTGAATCGGGCCCGCTAATCCCGATAGTCGTTGGCAGTGCCAGCACTTTCTTGCTTACCGAGCCATAGGGTTGCGTACTGCTGCTCAGACTAAGCGTTACTCTGAATTCGCCGCTTGCTGTGTAGGTATGCGTTAGCGAGTGCCCGGTCTGCGGCGGCGTTCCATCACCAAAATCCCAGGTGGCGGTATAGTTGTCAAAGCACAAAGCCGAGAAGGTATAGGACCGGCAGTCGGTAGGCACGAAACTGAAATCCGGATGCCAGGGTTCTTTGCGTTTCGCTTCAGTGAAGGACGGGAGTGCCGATGAGCCCTTCATCGTGAAGGTCGGGTCCCTTAATGAAATATACTCTTCATCAAACCTGCCAGCTCCCCATTTATCGGGGTCGGATAAGCGTGCGAGATAAATCCCGGTATTGAGTATATACAGTTGATTATCCGGACCGAGTTGGAACGGATGACTGAAATAAAACCCGGTTGTGGGGATGATATTGTATTTAAGATCGCTTACCCGGTATTGAAATAACCAGAAAGGCTTCTGGTTAAACGGGTCGCTGCTCCGCATGATAAAGATATACTCGCCATTGGGGCTGAATGAGGCGCCGCTTTGCACTTCGTTATAGCCCACTACTGGAGGAATGAATTGTTCATTACTCACTTTTCCCGTCCGGCTGTCGAAATCGTACAGGGCATTAGGAGAGCAGGTCTGAAAAAGTTTATCTCCCGCCCTGTTGGCTTTCAGCTGGTAGCCGCTTCCGAGCTGGGAAAGGCTCGATGTAAATCCGGTTGATATAACAGGCTCCTGACCGGGATCCAGCCCGGCGCTGGTGACTTTAAACGAATAAAAATTATAGTCGAAGTCCCAGGCCCCTCTTCCCCTGACGATGATCCAGTAATCCGTGCCGTTGCAATGCGGCACTACTGTAACATACATCGAGAACCTTGGCGGCAATAGCGGATGACTGAATTCCTGGTAGGGTGTTACAGTGCCTGCATTCAGATCAAGCATCACAAAGCGGATCCCTTCCGGACCGAAATCGAGATGGGTGGCGGCTCCAACTATAAAGTATTTACCGGGATGACCCGGAAAAGGGATACAGCTTAGTCCCGAACTCCAGTGGATATTCGAGGTCGGTCCGAAAATGGGCCCGCTTGTTATCTTAACATGATTGCTGTTCCAGATACTTACCCCATTGGTATAAAAAAGCAGGTTGCCCAGCGAATCGCTGAGACTGATACTGGAACCCATATAAGCCATTTCGCCGTTGACAGATTCGGAATGAATGGTCTTTTTGTTCAGTGCGGTGAGGGTCTTTACTGCGGTGCCGGAACTAAAATCGACGGAGCAGTATTCGCCGAAATACCAGTTAGACATATAGAGCAGCGAGGAATCCAGCTGACACGAGAGCACCGTAAAGCGCAGGCTGTCTTTGATGGTACTGCCGGCATCGCTGACGGTCAGCACCGCGGTATAATCACCGGGAGTATTATACACTACGCTTACAGTATCGCTGCCGGCAGATAATGGTGTACCTCCGGTGAATTTCCATTGGCGTGTTGTAGCGGTATTACCTGCTTTCGGATTGGAAAACCTGATGGGTTTGCCCGCACAAAGCGCTTCGCTGTTGAGCGAGATAGCGCCATTCAGGTACGCCGCCACGCAACCGGCGCCACCAAGTACACCTGTTGCAACGAGGTTTTCTGCCTGCCAGAGATTCCGCCGCTCCAGCTGCAACGTGGCCCACATGCGCTGCACCTGGTCGTGGGTGAAACTGTTCATGCAATCGTCGTCGGCATAGCTCATGTAGTCATTGATCATGTCCTGCTCCGAAGTGCCCGGATCATAATGTACGGTACAGGTATTCGGCACCGTTGCATTACAGGATACGTTCTCCGTGGTGCTGGGCCTGGTATCGCAAACATAATCCCCGTACAGGTCGCAGGCATCTGTTGCTGCCCCGGCCGCATTGGTGCCGCTGCAGCCCTGGTTGAAAATATGCTGGAGGTTAAGATAATGCCCCACCTCATGCGCGAGCACTTTGCCCTGCATCAGGTTAAAACCGAGCGGAAAACGGCTGCCGGCGCTATTGTCGCCAAACACATCTGCCCGCATCACAATACCATCCAATGGGTATCCCCCTCCCGGCAATTGTGCATAGCCCATAATATTGTTGCCGCCGTTGATGCTGCTTACCACCCAGATATTGAGGTACCTGTCAAACGGAAATTGCACTGTGGTAGGATGCGTGATGGCGGTAAGCTGGCGTGCAGAAACGAAGGTCATCTCATGGTTGTAAGCGCCTTTGCTATCGGGGTAGCGCATCACGCCATATTCTGTACCGCCGGGACCATTTGACCAGATGCCGCTGCCCTGGCGTGCGAGGCAGAAACGGATCTTTGCATTCTGTGCATACGCGGAGTGGCTCTGCCCGTTATAAGTCGGATATGATCTGCTGAATGCCGCATTGAGCGCCTCCAGCTGCGAGCGGATCTGGGCATAGCTGATATTGGTACCCGTACCATACGGCTGACCCTTCGGATAAATAACATGGACCACCACCGGAATGGTGTACACACTATCCTCAGGAAGACCTGTATGGTTACCGTTGAGCTTTATCGTTGCAGGCGAAAATTTTGAACGGATATAATCCCTGATGATAAGATTGTTATCCTGCATGCGGCGGTCGTAGTCGGGATCTGTTCTTCGCAGCAGGTCAGTCAGGCGATCGGTGCCGCAGGTTTGCGCAGCAGACGGGCCACCGGTGAGCGTGAGCAGCAATATGACCGGGATAATGGACAGCCGCATTGTCAGAAAATATTGTAGAATGATCGATCGACAAAAACTATACACCAATTAAACCAGCCGGAACCAACCGGGCCATTTATACTGACACTATTTTACAAGGTTTCCGTTGCATGACATACCAGATTCCTGGATGGCAGGCAGGTTGAATCTCAGTAATCGGTGAATTGGGGGTTCACCTGGTGGATAAAGCATCTAATGCTCATCCTCAATAAAACTAAAAATACTGGTTTCCGGCAACATCTGCGTTAATTACAATCATCAGAGAACTGTTATGTCAACGATACCGATTGTGCTGAGATCTTTTAAGCAGCAGGCAACGCCATGCCTTTATGCCCGGTGGTAAGCATGTACAGATAGGCCTAGTACAAATTGACTATTCACCCTCTCTCCCGATAAAAATAGTTTTGGGCCTTACCGTATTTCTATGCGCCCAGTCTTTTCCTATACCGGTTTTGAACTAGCCACTGCAGCCAGGCGAGTAATTGTGCAGGCTGAATTTAACCGCGAAGACGCTGAGGCGCGAAGCAACGCGAAGAAAACCCGCAGCGGCATCAACCTTTCGCGCCCTTGCGCCCTTGCGTCTTTGCGATTAAATTCAGCCTGTACCAACACAACCAGGCGCAAAAAAGCGGTTTTCCGGAATATTATCCTTAAATTAAATACCGTATGTACTGCAAGATCCATATCCGCAACTGGCTGTCTTGTGAAAAGAAGCGCGCGAACCATATTATGCCTGGTCTTGCTCAGTCTTCGCATTGTGTCATTTTCGCAATGCCTGAACCTGAATGTAACAGGTACGCCCTGTTTCAATAATACTTTAACGGCAAATCTTAACGGCACGCCCGCATCCTTACAATGGCTGTTGAATGGAACTGTTGTTAAAAGCAGTTATCCCACCTGGAACCCCGTTGCCAGCACCGTTGCGGGCGTGGCGGGCGTAAGCGGATCGGCAAACAACCTGCTTACCTATCCCTCGGGGATCTTTGTAGATAATTCAGGAAACCTGTATGTAGCCGATGAGGTCAATTTCCGGATACAAAAATTTGCGCCGGGCTCTCTTACCGGTGTCAGGGTTGCGGGAGGTTCATTTGGTAACCAGTTCGATGACCTTAATGGCCCATCAGGTATCTGGGTGGCTTCCAATGGCGATATGTATATTACCGACCAGGGTAATCACCGGATCCAAAAATGGTTTCCCGGCGTTTACGGCGGTGTAACAGTGGCCGGAAACGGCGGGCCGGGAAGCGCACTTCACCAGCTAAACCAACCCACGGTGATGTACATGGATGCTTACGACAACATGTATATTTCGGATGCGGGCAATCATCGTATCGTTAAATGGGCGCCCGGCGCTTCCAGCGGTGTGATTGTGGCAGGTAATGGCACGGCCGGATCCGGTGCGAACCAGTTAAATTATCCAACCGGGGTTTGGGTTGACAAAGACCTGAACGTATATGCGCTCGATCAGGGCAATAACCGGGTACAGAAATGGGCGCCGGGCGCTACCAGCGGCGTTACTGTAGCCGGCGGGAATGGCGCCGGTAGCGGGGCAAATCAATTCAATTTACCACGCCGCATATACGGCGACTATTCTGGCAATCTTTATATTACTGACCAGGGAAATAACCGGGTGCAGATGTGGACGCCCGGAGCTTCCTCCGGAACAACACTGGCAGGAGGCAATGGAGTTGGCACAGGATCAACGCAATTCAATAACTGCTGGTCGGTTTTTGTTGATAAGAATGGAAGTGTTTATACCGGTGATCACGATAATTTTCGCGTACAAAAAATTTCCCTTACCGGCTCTATCGCCAATACCTACACACCACCGCTTGGCGGCTCCTATGCGGTGAAAGCGGTTTCTTTTACCGAATGCATTACCACCAGTTACCCGATAAATGTTCTGGGAAACACCTGGTACCGCGATGCGGATGGAGATGGCTTTGGGAAAGCTTCGCAATCACAGGTGTCGTGCTCGCAACCAGCAGGCTACGTGCTGAATAATCTCGATTGCAACGACAGTTACGTGAATACACCTTTGTGGAAAGCGGCAGGCGTTCCCGGTCTTACCCCTGCAGCGGTCGATTATACGAGTATCGCCATCGGCAGATCGAATATCCCTTATATTTTTTTCCAGGACAATAACAATGGACAACGGGGGACTGTGATGAAATACAATGGCAGTACCTGGTCGGCTGTTGGCCTCGCCGGTTTTACCGCCGGCGCCGTGTATTACTGCACCATAGCTGTTGCGCCCGATGGAACGCCTTATGTTGCATACCAGGATCATGCCAATGGGGATAAGGTGAGCGTGATGAAGTTCAACGGCACCAGTTGGGTAACGGTCGGTACTGCCGGGTTTACAGCTGCCGCCGCTTATTATTCTTCGATCAAAATAGATGATGAGGGATCGCCTTATGTTGCTTTTTATGATGCATCTACTTCCTACAAAGCCAGTGTGATGAAATTCAATGGCAGCAACTGGGCGCTGGTAGGCAGCGCAGGATTTTCGCAGGGGCAGGTTGCCTATACTTCTCTTGCGATAGACAAAACCGGTTTTCCTTTTGTCGTATACCGCGACCAGGCCAATAGTAATAAGGCAACCGTAATGAGATACAATGGCAGCGCCTGGGTGACTATCGGGAACGCCGGGTTCACACCTGCACAGGCCGACAACACAACTATTGCGGTTGATAATGCAGGCACGCCCTATGTGTCTTTCCAGGATGCGGTAACCGGCCGGCCATCCGTTATGAAGTTCAATGGCAGCAGCTGGGTTAATGTAGGCTCGGCAGGTTTTTCATCCAGCCCATCCAGCACACCTGTTTTTGCACTCGATGCTGCCGGAAATGTATTTGCGTTGTATTCGGAAAACATCTCAGGTAAAGCAACCGTGATGAAATACAACGGTACCAGCTGGTCGGCCTACGGATCCGCGCAGTTTTCGGCCGCGCTGGCCGGCAGTCCCGGCATAGCGCTGGACACCAGTGGCACTCCGTATGTAATTTATAGAGACGGCGGCAATGGCAATAAAGCAACGGTTATGCTGGCGGGTCCTTCCAATGTTTCGGCAGCAGCCCCTTCCATAACTGCCGGCTCAAACGCTTTATGTCCGGGAGGCAATACGGTGTTAAATCTTACCGGCAATTTAAACGACGCAGATCTCTGGCAGTGGTACACCGGCAGTTGCGGCGGCAGCTCTATTGGTATCGGTACTTCCGTTACAGTAACACCGTCAGTAACAACCACCTACTATGCCCGAGGAGAAGGCGCCTGTGTTGGCGCCGGCAATTGCGGCAGCATCACCATCATCGTAAATCAGAACAAGACCTGGTACCAGGATAGCGATGGCGATGGATTTGGTAATCCTTCATCATCTGTTGTCAATTGCGTGAAGCCTTCGGGCTATGTGCAGAATAAAATGGATTGCAATGATAATTCAGCCAATGCTTCGATCCTCAAATTCCCAGGCGGCGCATTTTCTGCAGGAACTGTGGCGCTCACACAGGTGGCCATCGATACGATAAGCAATGCAGCTTACATGGCCTACCTCGATTTTATCAGCGGAAAAGTTGCCGTGATGAAATACGATGGCATCAATTGGTCACAGGTAGGCCCCGCAGGATTTTCAGCCGGCTCCGGTTATTATATAGCTATTGCCGTAGACAAAAACGGAACACCCTATGTTTCCTATACCGATGACGCAAATGGATCTAAGCTCACCGTGATGAAATTTAATGGCAGCAGCTGGGTAAGTGTAGGTAGTCCGGGCATTACCCCCGGTCCTGCAACTGTTACTTCCATAGCGTTGGATAATGCTGGTATACCATATGTCGCATTTATAGAAGCGAGTAACCGGGTCTCCGTGATGAGATTCACCGGTGGCAGCTGGAGCTATGTGGGCGCTTCCGGTTTTTATGCAGGCGTTGAATCGTCGATCACCATCGACCCGGTCAATACCCTTTATTTAGTTTGCAAGGACCTGAATACCGGAAATATTACTGTTTTGAAATACAACGGATCTAACTGGACAGCAGTAACCGGCGGAACTGTTTTGAATACTGTCGCAGATCCGTCCCGGCAGTCTATTGCCACAGACGCTGCCGGTACGCCATATGTAATTTTTACCGATAACACAGCTGGTAGCAGGATAACTGTCGCAAAATACAATGGCAGTACCTGGGTGCCGGTGGGTAATGCAAATTTTACCGCAGCCAATAGCTACGCCGGCAACATCGCATTGGATGCATCGGGAACGCCTTATATCGTTTACACTGATGGCGGCAATGCATCCAGGGCCACCATGAAAAAATTTGACGGTTCCAACTGGGTAAATGTAGGCCAGGGCGTTTTTTCTTCGGGTACTGCCAGCTTCCAATCTATCGCGATCGACAAATACGGAATGCCGTTCGCGGTTTGCCAGAATGCCGACAGCGGGTACAAAGCAACCGCGGCGATGCTGACGCCAAACCTCAGCGTTCCCGCCGCACCGGTGCTAGGCGCATCGGCCACGCTTATATGCGCTGGCGGCAGCAGCACGCTCACTTTAACCGGCAGCCTGCAGGATGCAAGTAACTGGGTATGGTATGCCGGAGGTTGCGGTAACGGCACAGCTGTTGGCACGGGAGCATCTATTACTGTGAGCCCAACCGTCACTACCACTTATTACGCGCGGGGTGAGAGCTCCTGCATCGGCGCGGGCAATTGCGGCAGCATTACAATAGTTGTAAATGCCAACCGTACCTGGTACCAGGACAATGATCATGATGGATTCGGCAATCCTTCATCGTCTGTGATCAACTGCGTACAGCCATTGGGCTATGTGTTGAATAAACTGGATTGTAATGACAATAATCTAAATGGATCGGCCTTTAGTTTTCCCGGTGGCGGGTTTACCCAGGGGTCTGCAAGTTTTACAACCATTGCGGTAGATACTGCTACCAATACCCCATATGTAGCTTATTACGATGGTACGAATGGCGGCAGGATCTCCGTGATGAAATATTCAAATAGTATCTGGACACAGGTAGGCAACCCCGGCTTTTCCGCAGGTTCGGCTTTTTATGTATCCATTGCCGTTGATAAGAACGGAACACCTTATGTGGCATTCGCAGATGTAGGCAATAGCAGCAGGGTTAGCGTTATGAAATACAATGGAGCCAGCTGGGTAAATGTAGGCAGCCCGGGCATTTCCGGTAACGCTGTGAATAGCCTTTCCATTGCGATCGACGGAAATGGCAACCCCTATGTTTGTTTTACGGAATTGTCGGGTGGTCCTGCACCTGCCAGCCTGAGTGTGGAGAAGTTCAACGGTTCTGCCTGGAGCTATGTCGGAGCTCCGCAATTCATTTCTGCCATACAGGCATCGATAGCGATAGATGCATCCAATAAGCCGTGGGTGGTTTGCAAGGCCAACGGCTATATCACATTACTCGCATTCAACGGCAGCAGCTGGACCACCAACACGTCAGCCAATACAGGTACACTTGGATACCGTTCTATCGCCATAGACGGTAACAGTACACCTTATGTGATCTTTTGTGATGGCAGCCAAAGCGCAACCGTAAATAAATTTTTGAGTAATAGCTGGACAGCTGTGGGACCGGCCCCACTCTCTGGTCCTGTCAGTGGTAACTATATATCGATTGCCATCGATCCGCTGGGTACTCCCGTTGTTGCGTATAGTGACAGCAGAAATATCGGAAGGGCAACGATGAAAAAATTTAACGGCACTAACTGGGTAGCGGCAATCGGCAACGGCGTGTTTTCATCGGCGCAGGCAGATGATGTTTCCATCACAGTAGATAAGTACGGGATCCCGTTTGCCGTGTGCAAGAATTTTGACAGCGCACAAAAAGCAACTGCTGCTACGGCAATAGTCGCTTTGACCCGGGCTGCCATTCCGAATGCTGCTGCCGTTCCTGTTTCTGTCTGCATAGGCGGCAGCGCCACGCTTACTGTTACCGGAAGCCTGAACGATGCCACCGATTGGGTATGGTATGCCGGCGGCTGCGGTATCGGAACACCGATCGGTACCGGCGCTGCCATCACCGTAAGCCCACTCACCACCACCACTTACTATGTACGGGGAGAAGGCCCATGTGTGCCGCCCGGTAATTGCAAAGCGGTTACAGTAAATGTAGCGGCCGCCATCGGTAATAACACCATCTCCGGAACCCAGACCGTATGCACCGGCACGGGCCCTGTTGCATTGACCGGCGTTATACCAACCGGCGGCAATGGAAGTTTTACCTATCAATGGCAACTGAGCACGGACAATAATACTTTTTCGGATGTTCCCGGCGGATTCAATTCATTTTATAATATACCTTTTGTTGCATGGGATGTCTGGTTCCGGAGAAATGTTGTATCCGGCGGGTGCAGCAGTACTTCCTCATCGGTGAAGGTTACCGCATTGCCCACTATCACGAATAATTCGGTTTCTTCCAGCCAGATCATTTGCACAGGAACTATTCCGGCTACACTTTCAGGCCCTACGCCATCGGGTGGCGATGGAGTTAACTATACTTATCAATGGCAGGTTAGCACCAACAACAGCACCTATGCAAGCATCAGCGGCGCCACTGCCGATATATATGCACCGCCTGCACTGAATGCAAATACCTGGTACCGGAGAACGGCAACTTCAGGAGGCTGTGTTAACAACTCGCCATCCGTTGCTATTACCGTCAACAACACGATCGGCAATAATACTGTTGCCGGAACGCAATCCGTTTGTCCCGCAACCTCGCCCACCATCCTGAATGGGAATACCCCAACCGGCGGTGACGGAAACTATAGCTACCAATGGCTCATCAGTACGGATAATTTATCATACGCAAATGCCGGCAATTCCAACACGGTGAGTTATACGCCGGGTGTGCTGGTTCAGACAAGCTGGTTCAAACGCAGTGTGGTTTCAGGAGGCTGCAGCAGTATTTCTGCGCCGGTGCAGGTTACCGTTAGCAGTATCAGTAATAATAACATCAGTTCGGATCAATCCGTGTGTTCGGGAACAATACCCACAACGCTTACCGGCACTACTCCCGCAGGCGGCAATGGTGTGTATACTTATCAATGGCAAAGCAGCACCGATAACAGCGTGTACACAAATATTACCGGCGCAACCTCAGCCAATTATTCCCCGCTGGCCGCAACACAAACGCTATGGTACAGGCGTATTGTAAACGCAACAGGGTGCAGTGATGTTTCCGCGCCTGTTAAGATCTCGGTAGGCATAGCCATCGGAAATAATTCCATCAGCGCCGACCAGACCATCTGCGGCGCCAGTGCTGTACCGGTAACGCTGGCGGGATCAACACCAACAGGCGGCAACGGCGTGAGCTATGTTTATCAATGGATGAAGAGTACGGATAATATCAGTTTCAATAACATCATTGCTACCGACAATATCAGTTATGATCCGCCGGCACTGGTCCAGACTTCCTATTTCAAACGTGTGGTGAGTTCGGGCGGATGTACCGCTGTTTCAAATGCAGTTACCATTACCATTAACCCGGCCGGCACTTTGTTCGGAAATTCGATCAGTGCCGATCAGACATTGTGTTCGGGCGCCGGACCGGCGGCTTTCAGCGGTTCGGCAGTTACCGGCGGCGACGGCCTGAACTATACATTCCAGTGGCAGAGCAGTACGGATAATAATGTGTTCAGTAATATCGCGTCCGCTACCAACAGCAATTATGCGTCTCCTGTATTAACTGAAACAACCTGGTTCAGGCGACTGGCTTTTTCTGCAGGATGCAACAGCGCTTCGGCAGCGATCAAGATGCAGGTGGATTCGCTGATCGGGAACAATCTTATTTCAACCAACCAGGTGATCTGTACCGGAACCGCGCCTGCAGCGCTTACCGGTACCTTGCCAACGGGCGGCAACGGCAATAGTTTTAGTTATCAATGGCAGAGCAGTATCGATAACCAGAACTTCGCGAATATCGGCGGGGCCACCGGCTCCAATTATGCGCCATCGGGTTTATCGCAGACCACCTGGTTCAGGAGGGTGGTCGTATCGGGTTCATGCGGAACAAATGCTTCTGCCGCGGTTAAGATAACTGTGAGCCAGATCATATCGGCCAACAGCGTCACCCAAAATCAATCGATCTGTATCGGCACGGCGCCTTCGGCATTGAACGGATCTGTTCCATCAGGAGGTGATAATACCAGTTATGAATACCAATGGTACACGAGTACCGACAATAATAATTTTGTTGCGATCACAGGAGCTACGGCAGTGAACTATACACCGCCCGTACTTGGGCAAACAGCATGGTTCAGACGCGATGTAAGTTCAGGCGGGTGCAGCGCCAGTTCCAGTTCCATACAGGTGGTTGTTACAAATGTGGTTAATAACAGCATCAACGCAAGCCAGACGATCTGTACAGGATCTGCCCCTGCCATACTTACCGGTAGTGCGCCTTCCGGCGGTGGTGGCAGTTACCAGTACCAATGGCAGAGCAGTACGGATAACACCAATTTCAATGATATCAGTCTTGCGGTGAATGCCAACTATGCGCCCGCTGCATTAACGCAGACTTCCTGGTTCAGAAGAATTGTGAGTGCAAATGGCTGCAGCAATATTTCTTCTTTCGTTAAGATCACCGTTGGCGCTGCGGTAACCGGTAATACCATCGGCTCCGACCAGACCATCTGCGGTATCAGCGCCATACCCGTTACGCTTTCCGGAAATGATTTTGGGACCGGGTATACTTATCAATGGCAAAGCAGCACAGACAATGTTGTGTACACCAACATAAATGGCGTTATCACAAAAAACTATGATCCGCCAGCCTTACTGCAGACCACTTATTTTAAACGGGTAGTAAATTCTACCGGCTGCAGCGGCGCTTCAAATACGGCAACCATTACCATCAATGCCACAGGAACCCTAT
>Ga0213876_10001300_pt1 | contig 15725 bp, 31 predicted proteins | sample BarmaccomBMRX_R9_FD_160113 | JGI IMG/M metagenome (GOLD analysis project Ga0213876, IMG submission 160113) | Root-associated microbial communities from Barbacenia macrantha in rupestrian grasslands, the National Park of Serra do Cipo, Brazil - RX_R9 | ecosystem: Host-associated > Plants > Roots...
TGATTTCGGAGACCAACGCCTCCCGCGCCTTATCGACCACAGATGTGGGGGTGTCATTCATCGTAGCACCACGCTTCCGTCCATCTTCTTTTTCCATTTCGATTGCCTTCCGCAGGGGAAGGGATTGCTAGAGCGATGAGCGCCTAAGTGTTTCGCCTGTCGCCTCTTAGCCCTAGATATGTCTCTAATATCATTCCTAGTCTTAGTGCGATGGCAACCAACACAAACAACTCGGCAGTTATCAAGAACAGGAGAACCAGTAAGGCCGTCTGGGTTAATGTGGTCATATTCGAACTTCCCTGTAGTTAGCCTTGCTCCGCAGCCCTCGCAGCAGCCATTGGCACGCTGGAAAGCTTGCACTTTGACCTTGGCGGAGAACTCCCTACGCATCTTCTTGCTCTCTCTTCTTGGCCAAGAGTTCTCGCCTGAGCCATTGGCGAGCGGCGCGCAGTTGACGAATTAGCCCATCAAGAGACTCTACCGTTCCAAAGTCATCCGTTCCGCCGACGTTGACTTTGACATCACCGCCCCATTGCTGGTTCTTTTGTAGAGTGATTTTCATAGTCTTGCTTCCGCCCGGCGCGTTGCTTCTTCCGACTGACGCTCAGAGAATTTCATTTTGACGTACTCGACTTGCACCTTTAGCAAGGTTGCCTTCTCCCTTGCGGCGCACATCTTGCGCAGGTAGTCATCCCACTCGGGAGAAGCTTTAACGAGCGTTTCCGCGCGGGAAACCGGCATGTCGCCAAGTGCTGTCATGCGTTTAGCAAGGTACGCGCTCTTTGTCTGTTCGAGCAGATCGGCAGCAGCTTCGGCGTCGGCCCATTGCTCGGCGATGACAAGGAAATCGGTGCTGATGTTGACGGTCACGCGGCCTCCTTCATGAACTGGCTTCGGAGAGCCTTTTCCTTCGCGTTCAAGTCAGCCAAGAACAGCCGGACTTCCTTTTCCAGAATGTCGATTGCGCCTTGGTCGCGGTATACGCGCGCAACAAATAGGCGCATCTCTTCCGGCAACCGCGGATCGTATGAGACAAAATCGCACCATTTGCCCTCTGTGCAGGCCATTTGAAAAAGCATCTGCTTGACATACTTTTCCGGTATCTTGCCCGTTAGTAGCGTCTCAATGTGGGCGGCGGTGTTAGGGCATTTAATCTCCACAAGGCCGCCATCGGGCAGCAGGCCATCTGGCGAGCAACCTGCATTTTCTATGGTCGGATGCTCAACAAAGCCGACCTGTTGCACATCGCAATTCGCATGGAACTCGTAAGCCGTCCGAGCTTCCGGCTCGGTTGCCGTACCCCACTGCATGGCCGCGTTAGTGTAGGACTCGGATGGCTTGCCGGTTAGGCGCTCCGCAATCAACTCAGCCATGTAAGTTGCTCTTGACGCGCCATAGCCGCCGCTCTTGACGGTTGCTACAACGTCGGCAACGCGAGAGGCCGTGACCTTGCCGCACCTGATCGCATGCCATTCGGCACTGCCTTGTGCGATATCAAGCATGAGCCACCTGCTTCTTCTTTGCGGCAAGAGCGGCCACGGCTCGGTCGAATTGATGGGCGGGGAGATCGGCTAGGGAATCCACCTTCATGTAGCGGCAGAACTTCTCTAGGTCCGCGCCGACCTCCCCGATTAGGTGCGCTAGATGTTCGCGCTCGGCGTCCGAAATTGTCTCTTGGCCGTTGTGGTATTCGATTGCGGCGACGCCCGCAGCGTTGCCGTCGTCATCGTCCGTAGTCGAAATATTAAAGATCATCATAAGCAGGTAGCGCCGCCCGTAGCTCATCGTTGAGCCAAAGGCGTGCGTAGCCGTCTTGTTGATCTTGCCCGCCATGCCAGCCGCATCAATCGGCAGATCGGCTTGGTAGTCGCGAGAATAGCCGCCCTTCGCCACTTTGCATGTGATGCGGTAATATCCGTCACGCGGGCAATCTGCCGTCCCGAAGGACAGCGAAAAGCCGTGCTTGGCGACGATAGGACCGATTATCTGATTGACCTTATCCAGCGTGGCATAGTTGGAGTTGGTCTGATTGTTCCGGCTGTTGCGCTGGACGCGGGGCATTTCTGCTTGGGCTTCCGCTAGGGCTTCATTAAAAGCCCGCTCAGCGACTTGCGACGATTGCCGCTCGTATAGCGCCATCAACCGTTCTAGCTTCTCCACGTCCGTCTTTGGGTCTTGTGCGGCCTTGATAATCCCGGCCATCAAAGGATCGGGCGCGACGGTCGGAAGGGACTCGCGCGGCTCAAGTTTCGCTACGGCGTTCATGCTGCCAACTCCTTACGAGCCTTAAGGTCCATGATCGTGTACCAGCGCTCAGCGTGCAGCTCCGCGAGGTACGCGGAAAGCCGGTCGTGATCGGGCTTGCTAAGAGCGATTGTGCTAAGCCGACGCTCGACGTAGCGAATTTCGTCTGTAAGGAAGTCGATGCGTGAGGGCGTCCCGCTATTCATCGGAATCGTCCTCTTCTGGTTCTTCCTCAAGAATTGTCCCCGGCACGATCCAGCTTGACGAGCTGATATCCATCGGGCCGTAATTCACGCGGTCGCAACTAAAGCCGGTTTCGCGGTCGAACTCGAAAATCCAGTGCAAGGCGCGCATTCACTCGCCCTCCGTAAATCCGAGGGCCCAAGCAACCGACCAAATGAGGACGATTGGAATAAGCGGCAAAGCAGGGATTAAGTTTGTGAGGTTCATGGCTTAGCGCTTTCCTTCTTCTGCGCGAAACTCGCGCAAGACCTTCTCTTCTTGCGCGGCAGTTTCGGGAGAATGGCCAAGCAGATAGTAGTCATTGGCCTCTTCGTGAGAGACTTCTGACAAACCCAGCTCGGCTAGCTGTTGGTTGAGCAGACGCCGATAAAACATCGGTGTCGTGTTCACTTTAGTTTTCAGCGTCTCGCGCATCTCTTCATTCCTCATGGACATTGGGGGGAGGGGGACCAATTCGCGGCACGGCAACGAATTGCTGCACACGCTTGAGCGACTTGCTTTTCGGCCTCTCGGAGGGCCTTCCAATCGCGACGGCGCAAGGCGATAGCCTTTTTGCGCATCCCGTCTGCTGCGTATTCTTCTGCGGTTTTGTGCATAGCGGCGTGTCTCTCATGGATATTGGGGGAGGGGTTAGGCGGCTTCCTGCGCTTCGGCGTATTCCAATACGCCGTGCATGACCGGCTCTAGATTGGTTGAGTAATCGGAGATTACGTCCCAGCCGTCATTGCCGTAGATGAACCGGACCCAGCCGAAATGCTCTTGCTCACCCTTGCGATAAACAAGGATGTAATCCTCGTCTGTCGTGAACATTGCATGGAAGATCGCGTTAGCATCCGAGCTGCGTTCGATGGTGGTTTCTTCGCCATCGTTGACGCCGAGCAGGTATCCGGCCCGCAGAAGGGCATCCGTGCAGCGCCGAGCGATCTTTTCTTCAGTTCCGATGCGCTTGTAGACCGATGGCACGATCTCGCGGCCATCCGCGTAGTAGGTGCGCCCGACCTTGCTGAGTTTTGTGCGTGCCATTTCCGCCTCCAATTCCCCGGCTCATTCGTTCCGGGTATGGAGGCTATATGCACACGGTGCACACGCTATGTCAAGCACGAAAATGCATGGGGTGCAAATTTTTTTAGGCTGCTTTCAGAAGGGCCTCTATAATGGCCAAGGCTTGCCGCTGAATCTCGGGCGGGGCATGGCGCAGCCGGGAATAGACAAGCTTCGGCGGGTCAGGCTTAAGCGGATCAATATCCAGGAGGTCGGAAACCTCACAAGCGTAAGCGAAGGCGACCCGCTCTAAAAGGTCCTGATTGTAAGGGACTTCCCCTCGCTCAATCCTGCCCAGCGTCGTGTAGTCAATATCTAGGCGATCAGCGGCCCTTTGGAGGGTCAAATCCCGATATTTTCGCCACTGGCGAAGGAAGGTCGGGGCTCGATTGTGGGCAGGCTTCTTTCTGGAAGGCATAAGCCATTGTTCGACAAGAGCTTTTGAGTCGCCACGGCACCGCTTGCATAAATATGCTTGACATACATATGCACGGGGTACATATTCGGGCTTATGAAGCTCGCGGACTACCTCGCTCTAGCGAAAATGAACGACGGCGCTTTCGCCAAGCTCATCGGTCGCGACACCTCCGTTGTGAACCGTCTTCGCAGAGAGAAGATCAAACCTGATTGGCAGACCGTTGCTCGCATCCAAGAAGCAACGGGCGGCGCTGTTACTGCTACCGATTTCGTTCCTGCTGTTGAGCCCGCTCCCGAACTTCGGGAGGCGGTATGAGATTGCGCGAGCGACAGTGCCCCGCCTGCGGTGGTGAACTTATCCAAACTCCCGGCCCGTGGCTGGTATGCGCTTTCGACGACTGTGCAAGCTTTGTTCCTAACGCTGAGACTACATCACTGGCGACCAAACCGAGTGTAGTCCAAGCGTCCTTCGGTTCCTCATCCATGCCAAATCCAAGCATGAGAGGGACTGACGAATGCGCAAATTCGATTTGCGAGACGAGCAAATGACTAATGCCGCGCTCATAGACGAAGCGCGCGGCTATGCCAGCAAGCTGGTGCTGCGGGAAAGCCGTGGTCCTGGCGATACAGAAAACGCGATGCGCCGGATCGAGGCCAAATACGGCGTGCCGTTCAGTGCTTTGTGGAGTCTGCGTTACCGCCCGCCAAAACGTATCTGGGCAGATTTATTTTTCCAACTCCGCGCTGCTTACGAGGCCGAACGCGAGCGCCAACTGCGGCTGCTTCAACATGAGATCGACATCACCAAAGCCATCGCCGGGCCTTCTGCAAATTCTGTGGTTGCGGCTGAGGCTGTGGTGGACGCGAGTTAGGGAGTTCGCGCGATTATAAGTTTGTTCATCCCCGGCCCACCTGTCGGCTTTGCCCGCATGCGCGTGAGCAAGGTCGGCCGGCATTTCGTACCGGACAAACAGCGCACCTATGCGCAGAAAATTTCTTGGCTCGCCGAGCAGCGGATGCACGGCCTCGAGGAAATGAAAGGCCCCATCCAAATTCAGATGCGGGCCACATACGCTTACCCCGTGAGCTGGCCTGAAAAGAAAAAGCTGGCCACAACCTACAAAACCACAAAGCCGGACTGCGACAACCTAATCAAAATTGTTGCAGATTCACTGAACGGGATTGTTTATCGCGACGACGTTCAGATCGTGCGCGTATCGGCCTCCAAACAATACGGGCAACCCGAGGGCCTCACGATCACGGTTTCCGAGATCGAGCACGAGCAGGTGAGCCCGCTATGACCTACCCGCGCGATCTCGGCCCGTCCGCCGGAAAATTTTACGTCGCAAAGATCGACGCGAACGACAAGATCGAGCGCGTGATGTCGGGCGAGCTGTCTTTCGAGGAAGCGCGGGAGCTCGCGAAAAAACTGACAGTCAAATTCGAGCCCGTGCGCGTGTCGCATTGGGAATATCTCAAAGATCAGCGGGAGCGCCGTGACTGAGGCTCAGATTAAAAACGAGCGTGCGCGCCAGGAACGTGATCGGCAGCGCATGCGGGCAAACCTGACACGCCTGGAAGCGGAGGCAAACGCCGAGCTGCGCAAGCTCGATACGTGGGCCATGCGCGAGATCGTCAAGCAACGGCTGTGGGACGACGAATGAAGGATAACAGACGCTATACAAGTGACGAGATCACCAAGGCTGCGGCGCTTCGACAGCAGGGCTTCAAGTGGCGCACGATCGCCGTAAGGTTCGGCAGAGATCCTGTCAGCATGCGGCAGCATAGCCGGCGAGCAAAGAAGCCGATCGACCATAGGCACGCCGAGAATGAAGCGCTGGTTGCAGAGTTCGAGGCAGGCAAGACTGTCGCCGAGATAGCAGCGACGCGCGGCTGGTCATGGTCGCGTTTGCATGCGGCTGACGCGTGCTGGCATGGACGCCGAAATGCGCCGGGAGCTGCGTAATGGCTGAGCGTAAGCATACGCATTTCCCCTATCCGTTTGGCCGCTGGCGCCGGACTGTCAGCGGCGAGATACGCTCCGTGCCGCCGATCGAGACTGTCTGCAAGGGCAAGATCCGCACAGAGATCATGATCGCCGGCCGCTGCTACCGTAGCGATTCCGTCCTGACATTGCCGCGCGTGCGGTTTTTGGAGGGCGAGTGAGCGGTCGAACGGAACACCACGGCGAGGCCGGACGCTTTGCGGCTGAGATCCTGCGCTCGCGCGTGTGGACGGATCAGGCAGCAGCAATGCATGCCGAAGTGGCCCGCGAAGTAACGCGAGCGGGATTTGATGTCGAGTTCGAGGTCTGGGCGCCGTTTGCCGACTACGGCCGCGCCGGTCGAATTGATCTTCTGGCCGGACATGGCCGCGGCCTCGTTGCGATCGAATTAGACGCGCGGCGTCCGCGCCTTGGCTCAATACGCAAGCTCCTGACCTTCCAAGCCTACCGGATCATTGGGCTGCGCGGGGTTGAGCTCGAGCACGAGATTTTTGGAATTGACGAAGTCGTGGGGATGAATGTGCGCTGCCCCTCGCTCGCGCAGGCAACCGAAAAACGCTCCGTTAATAGGTTCGCCGCATGAGCCTCGCCACGACCATAGACGCGATGGTTGCGGCTGGGTGCACCCCCGAACAGCTCGCGGCAGTGGTTCGCGCGCATGAAGCCAAAGCGGAAGCGCGGCAGGCCGAAAAGCGCGCTTTGGCAGCCAAGAGACAGGCGACTTACCGCGAACGGCATCCTAAGAGTAACGCGAGTAACGCGAGTAACGCGTTACCTGCGTCACCCGACGTTACCGAGCGTCACACCGCGTCCAACGCGAGCGGGCGCGCGCGCGGTGAGGTTCTACCTAACTCCCTAGATTCTAATTTATCTCCTACCAAAGAACCCCCTAAAGGGGGTTCCAAAGGTAAGGTTCTTTCGCCCGATTGGCAGCCGTCGATTGCTGATCTCGACTATGCCCGCTCGCAAGGGCTCGCGGCTCCCCAGCTCGAAATCGAAATCGAAAAATTCCGAAATCATTTCCTCGGCAAGGGCGGGCGCGATGCTGCGCGCCGAGATTGGTCCGCGACCTGGAGGAATTGGGTTCTGCGCTGGCGCGAAATGGCGCCGCGGCCGAGGCAGCAAGCACGCGGCTCACCTGGAGGATTCGCTGCCGTTTTGGATGCACTCGAGGGCCGAACCGATGAACCAGCTTACCACGAAAAGCCAATGCGCGATGTTACCCCGCGAGGACGCGATGAGCCGCGCGATCGTGCGGATTTACACGAGCCGACTGGAAGAGTTTCCGGGCGCGGCGAAGTGCTCGATTTCCATCAAGCTCGCGCCGACCTTGGAGGATCGGAACCGGCTTTCTGGCCGACTCTCGGACTTGCGCGCTAGTCTCGCGCCGGAAGGCCCGAGCAAGGCTGCAGCGGCTGCCGTTAGCCGGATGTTCATGTGCTTCGCGTCCGTGTCGAAAATGGACGCCGGCATGGCAGCGCGCACGGCGGCGGCGTTTGCTGAGCAGCTAAAATATCTGCCGCTGTGGGCGATCCAGGCAGGTTGCGACGAATGGGCCGGCAAGGACGAGCCGTTCCCGCCGAGCGCCGGCCAGCTCAAAGCTGCGTGCGAGCGCGCGGTGCAGCCTGTCAGGGATGAAGCCGGCGCGATCCGCAAGATTCTCGAGGCAGAGGTTTATACGCCGAACGTGCGCAGCGCTGCGGCCCGCGATGTGATCTCGCGCGGGTTTCAGGATCTGCGCACTGATCTCGCGCGGCACGGCAAGCTGACGGCCAAGAGCGGGCGTGCAACGCATGTGTAGGATCACTTGGGTATGGCCTGCCGGTAGTCGGCATTTCGTGGTTGATTGTTCGCTCGTGGCTTATGGCGAACGTGACTGGCCCTCCCGCTGCACTTGGCTGATCCCAGGCACGTTCGCCGAATGAATATTCTTGCCCGCATTCGCTCCTATGACGACCTTGCCGCGGCGCTGAAAACGGAGCGCAAGCGGCAAGGCATGTCGCAAACGAAATTGGAGCAATCGCTAGAGTGGGATTACGAATATCTGTGGAAGCTCGAAACGCTGCGCAAATATCCGGCCGGCAAGCTGGCGGATTGGCTGCGGGGATTGGGGGTCGAGCTCGCCCTTGTCAAAACGGCGGATTTGGAGGCTGCTAAGCATACAGCCAAGGAAAAAAGTTTCCCTTCGGAATCAGAGACTTATAGATACGTGCGAAAAATAAATGGAGCCAAGGGCGCGCGGGCTCGCAATCGCAATCTTTCGCGGGTTCGCCGGCGGGAAATTGCCAGGAATGCCGCCAACGCGCGGCATGCGAAAAACCGGTGAATCAGCCTCGCCGCGCCTTTATCTCGAGCGCCTCGCACGCAAGCGCGACGCTAGGCTGGAACCCAAATGCGCTTTGGCGGCTCATCGAGCACGTTCCCGCATTCAGAGCATCGGAATCGCGCGTTTTCGGCCGTGCTCTTTTTCAGCCGCTTCACGACCGCGTGCCAGCATTCACCGCATTCGATGCGGTATGGCCAAAAGAACTCGGGCGCCGGCTTATCCTTCTTGCCAAGGCGCGTTCGTTTTCCAGTCCCAGGCGGATTTGGCTTCAGCGGCTTCCACGCGGAGGGCTGTTTTGGTTGGTCGCCGGCACTGCTCGGCATACTCACGTTTGAAAGCCGCCGCTGCATGAGCTTTACGCGCCTTCTTCCATCGACCCGGCTTCAGACCGGCTTCTCGCATCCACAAGTGCACCGCTTGGCGGCTGACCATCGCCCATTCAGCGGCTTCGTTTACGGTAACGGCGCCGCGCTTCAAAAGTCGCAGCGCTGTCTCCTTCACTCCCGCTTCGACGCCGTTGTGCAAGCTTTACAAACCTTCAAGTCATGCTTGACAAAAGATAAAGCTTGGGTCCGCGCCGTCAATCCCAAACAAGTATCGGTGAATCGATCATCAAATCGCAACAAAGTCAGATACTTATTTCCGCGCGTGAGCGCGGTGCGGTGACAATCGCAATGAAAATCGTGCAGTTTCTCGCGCGCCACCACATTCCTCTTTGCGTAGCGCGACTAGCGCGGAGCAAATGAACAACGTGGAAACCTCAACACTCCCTGCAGCAAGTGAAGCGGCGACAACAGGAAGCCGCGAAACGCCGCTCGCTCGCTCTCGCCGACGCATCCCCACTACGCCGCTCAAAGAAACCGAAATCACCGGCCGAATGCGGTTGCTCATCGAGTACATGGTGCACGGATCCCCGCACCGCTCAATCTCCGAAAAGGTCAACAAAAAACCAGGCGAACCATTCACACCAGAGGAAGCAGCACGCCTCCTCCATCGCCAACACCGATGGGCAAGACGCCTCCTCCAACAACCCGCAATGCAACGCCTCCTCGCCCGCGAAACAGAAGCCTTCCGAACAGGCGCCAAAGCCCGCGCATGGCGAAAAGTCGATGAGCTCGCACACACCCCAGGCGACGGCTCCGCAGCGTGGGCCAAGGTCAACCACCAAGCCGCAAACACAATCATCGGTGAGCCAAAACAAGCCGGCCCCACTATCAACGTCCAAACAAACGTCGGCGTATCCGTCAAAGCAGGCCTCGTCCTACGCCTCCCAGCAAACGCACCACAAATCCCGCTCGAGCAGGAGACAAACGACGATGCTAACCGCTAACTGGGGACGCACACAGCAAGACCGCAAGCCGGACATCGCAACCGCCGGCGAACAGGCACGGCAGGTCTTTAGAAGGCACAGCAAACAGTGGGAAGGTGATGCCCAAGCCGGTAAGCCGCAGGTACTGGATGCAGGCCAACGATTCACACAGCAGGAAGCAGAAGCAGCTTATCGTGATGCCCAAGCCGCGCGCGAGAGGCCACAGACATTTGCAACGATTCGCTGGGACCGATGGGCGATCTACTAAGGCCAACTGCTTACCCAGCAATAGGGAAACAGGGGAAACCTCAATGAGATCAACGAGCCTTCCAACTGAGGCCGGTCTGAAAGGCTCTCTTGACCATCCCTTCTCACCGCAACACGGCCCCGCGCGAGTCCGAAAAGGAGGGCCGGGGGGCAAAATTGGCGCGCGTGGGTCGAGCTCCTCATTCCCCCGCGCGTGTTTCCCCTCAGAATTTTCCAACCCCAGGACATTCGGATGACGCTTGGTGAAGCGATTAAGCGGTTTGAGGCTGATCTGCCGGACTGGTGGTGGCTTGTTGGGAAATGCAGCGTGAGTTGCAATGCGTCGTGTGGTCCCGATCGCAATGGGCGGGATGCGCACTTGTTAGGTAATCGGCAATTCGATGAAGGCTTCCACGCCGATCTTCTGGATGGGGGCACGGCGGAAGCGCTGGACGATGTGAGGCATCAAGCTTTGATTGCCCGCAAAGAGGTGAGCGATGATGCGACGCAAGCGGAAGAAGGTTGAGGCGAAGGCTGTTGATCCCGAGCTGCATGCCGAGTGGTCTGACGCAGTCGCGCTTGACCGGGAAGATCGAAAGCCTACTGCCGAGATTGTCCGCCTTGTCCCTCGCGCGCCCGTGCACCCGCTTGAGGCATGGTGGCGGCTATGGTGGTCGATGTGGGGTGTGAGGCTATGAAGCTTTGGCTGCTCGAGCAGGATGAGCACAACGGGTACGACACTTATGACAGCCTCGTTGTTGCGGCCGAGAGTGAGGATGAGGCGCGGGCTATTCACCCTGATCCGCCTGGAAGTCGTGGCTGGGGCACTACGGAATTTTTCAACTGGGCGAGAAAGCTGAGAAGGTGAGCGTGAAGCTTATAGGCGAGGCTGCGGCTGGGATCGGGGCTGGGGTAATCTGCGCCTCGTTCAACGCTGGTTGAGTGGTGCGGTGAAGGGGGCATTTGTTCGGGCCAGTATGCTAGCGCGTCCCCATGGCGCGTTTCCTCCCTAGACTGGCCGGGCCTTCGGGCTCGGCCTCTTTTGGAGCCCGGCATGCTAGTCCTGCTAATCGTCATTTTGCTTTTGTGCGGCGTCGGCGGCGGCGTGTGGGGGCATAGCGCCGGGTATGGGTACTATGGATGGAGCCCGCTGGGGCTGATCCTGATCGTGTTGCTTGTTCTCGCGCTGATGGGACGGTTCTGATGTCCCGCGCGAAGGTTATCCGGCCGCCGAAGTCGCTGCCGAAGGCGAAGCAGCTTGAGTCGATGGATTGGAACGTCATAGACGCGACGATCACTCGGGTAACGACGCTTGAGCGCAAGCAGATAGACGCTGAGCGTTTGGGAGAGCGGCTCGATCATTTCGATGCGATGCTGACGGACACGCGCAAGGATGTCGCGCAGATCAAGAGCACGGCCGAATACTGGGCTGGTATCAGCCAGCGCGTGAAAGAGCTCGAGGAAGCGCCGCCGACGAAGCCGACAGTGGTTTTGGAGGAAGCCGAGGCGCTTTCGATCTGGTGGGTGTTTGCGGTCAACGACGCGGTGCTCGCGCTCTGGTTCATGATCTGGTGGAATTGGCCGACGATTTTTGCGTGGTTCTCGACGTTCGCCAAGTAAATGCCCAAGTGAATGCCGCAGCTCGAACACGATCCCGAAGGTCGCACTATTTACGAGCCGGACGGGGCCTGCCTTGTCGAGTACCTGACCGATCGCTCGAATGTTTCGATTATCCGTGGGCCGGTGGGTTCGGGCACGAGTTCGGCGTCATGCGTGAAGATATGGACGCTGGCGAACGAGCAGCGGGTGCAGACGAACGGATTACGGCAATCCCGTTGGGCGATCGTGCGCAATACCTATCCCGAATTGCGCGACACGACCCTTAAGACGTGGCTGTTCTGGTTTCCTGAGAACATTTACGGCCGGGTGAACCGCTCGCGGCCGATGTCTCAGCTTATCCGCGTCGACGATATTGAACTGGAAGCGTTCTTTCTGGCGCTGGACGGTCCTGAGGACGTGGCGAAGCTGCAATCGTTCGAGTTCACGGGCTTCTGGTTCAACGAAATGGAGCACTCGATCAAGGAGATCATCGACACCGCGCACGGCCGAACCGCGCGCTATCCGCCGGTCGCCACGGGCGGCACGAATTGGTCTGGGATCATCGCGGACTTGAACGCGCCGAATGAGGACCACTGGCTGCCGATGATGGCGGGCGAAGTGCCCTATTCCGACGACGTGCCGGAAGATCGGCGCATCCGTTTGCCTGAGACGTGGAAGTATATTGTGCAGCCGTCGGCGTTGCTCGAAAACGCCGGACCGGATGGAAAGCATGACGGCACCTATCGGGTGAATCCGGCCGCCGAGAACCAGAAATGGCTCGATCCCGAGTATTACGCGCGGCAATGGCCGGGCAAGTCGAAGGCTTACATCGATTCAAAGCTAATGAACCGGATTACGTTCTTCGTTGAAGGTGATCCGGTGTGGCCGATGTTCCGCTCAGAGACGCATATTGCCCCGCGGCCGCTCGTTCCGGTGCCGGGACACGCTGTCGTCGTGGGATTGGACTTCGGGCGGCGCCCCGCGGCGATTATCGGCCAGGAGATCAACGGCCGGCTGAATGTGCAGTACGAGTTCCGCGCCTATGGCGTGGGTGCGACGACGTTTGCGCCGCAGCTCAAGCGGTTTCTCGCGCAGCACTACGGCGATGGCTATTCCTATCAATTCTGGGGTGATCCGAAGGGGCAGGACAAGGGCCAGGCCGACGAAACGACGGCTTACGACATTTTCCGCTCGCTCGGCATGAAGATCGAGCCCGCGCCGGTCAAAAACAACCATATCGGCACACGCCTGCAGGCGGTCGAGCATATCCTGAACGACATGCACAACGGCCTGCCGCGGTTTGTGCTTTCGCCGCTTTGCCTGACACTGAAAGCAGGCATGGCCGGCCGCTATCAGGTCAAGCGCGCCGCTGACGGCGATCTGACGCCGGTCAAGGACAAGTACAGCGATATTGCGGACGCTCTGCAATATCTCGTGCTCGGCATGGGCGAAGGACGCCGCATGATCGGCAAGGATGTCAATTCGAGGCCGCAGGTTCGCAATGCGATGGCGCCGCGGCGCTCACTGAGGAGGGCAGTTGCATGATGGACCCGATCGAAACCGCGCCGAAGGGCAAAACGATCATCGTCACCGGCGGCTGGTACGAGCATCCCGAAAGCGGCGAGCGTATCGACTTCGTGCCGTCGTTTGTTGCGTGGGACGACCTTGAGGGCAAGTGGATCATGCAGGACGACCACAAGCGCCCCTACAACGAGCCGAAGTTCTGGACGGAAACGTAAGGCGTGACGCGGCTAAAGGCTGTCTTATCGTCCGAAACGCGCTCTTGCCAGCCGGAACGGCGCACCCTGTCGTCAGGGATTCCTCCGCGTCACGTTGAATACCTAGCATGATCGCACAGCGCCTTCCAGACACGATTACCCGCTGGCACCTGATTTTTTGGCCCTACGGCGACACATGGATCGCCAATCGCGTACCGGGCGAGTTCAAGCATGTCAGCGCGGTCGCGTGGTCGGAAGCCTGCCGAACCTATGTCTGGTTCAACGTGCGCTATGGGCAGACCGAAATCTTGATCTATCCGCCGGGTGATGAAAGCGAGCTCGCGATAGCGGCCCGCATCGCCGGCTGCTCGATCCTGCAGATGGATGTCCAGCCTTCGCCCTTAAGGCTTGTCTCGTTCCGCTTCTGGTGCGTGCCCGCCATTGCCTCGCTTGTCGGGATCCTAAGGTGCGGTGCGACGCCCGACCAGTTTTGGCAACGCTGCTTGCGGAATGGGGCCAAGGTGATCTTCGATGGCAGGCGGCAGCGCATCCGCGGGAACAGGCTCAGATCCTGGCTGGCAGGCAATCGCCGCCATGAACCAGCAGAACGTTGCGATGCAGGCCGGTCCTCTGCGGGCGGCGCAGAACAACGAGATTCAGTCGATCCAGTCGGGGCTGTCTGACGACACGCTCAACCTCGTCAAGATGTTTGGCGCGCGCGCCTCGATGTCCGGCGCCAATATCGCCGCGCCCTTCACGTCGAGCGCCGGCGGCTTTGCAACGCCGTTTCTGACCCCGAGCACGGGCTTCGTTGGAGCGCGTAGCTGATGGCGCGCCCGCGCATCGGGCGCCAGCGCCCCGAGCCAGAGGACAAGCTTGAGAAAGAGGCGCTCGATCGCCTGAAAGACGCGCGCTCGCAAAAGGGCCACGTCCACGCCGACCTATATGAGGCTTACGTCTTTGCGGCGCCGCATCGCGCCCGTTCCATATCGAGCCGATCAAAGGCGACGAGTGCGAAGGCCGGCGAGGAGCGCTTAGTCGACACGAATTTCTTCATGGAGGTCTGCGCCGACTTCCCGACCGAAATGGAAAACACGTTCATGCCGCAAACCGGCGGCTGGGCGAAGCGCGGTCCAGGGATGGCCGTGCCGGACGATAAAAGGAAAACGGTCGAGGATCTCGCCGCCAAGGGCGACACCAAGATTTTCGAGGCGATCGCTGCGTCGAACCTCTATGCCGAGTACGGCAAGGGCGCCAATCCCGATCTCGCGATCGGCATCTATGCAATGTGGATCGACCATCGCCGCGCGTGGGAGCCGATACACTGTCAGTCGATCCCTATCCGCGAGCTCGAAATCAATCTCGGGCCGACCGGCGAAATCGACGACCGCTTTGTCGTTCGCCATACCAAACGCCGCTATGTGAGGACGCTCCTCAAGGGCATCGACCTGCCGGACGAGATCAGCAAGGACATCGACGACAAGCCGGAAGAAGATGCTTGCGTCGTGTGGGGCTTCTGGCGCCGCTGGGACGATGAAGAGAAAGAGGGCGGCGAGCGCTGGCAATACGTCGTGCTTGTCGACGACGACCGCGTGCACGACGCGGTTCTCAAAGGCGCAGGTGCATGCCCGCTCGTCATCGGCCGCTTCGGCGCTGACAATGACTTTGCGTGGCCGCGCGGTCCGATGCTGCGCACGCTCGCCGATGCAAGCGTGATCGACGAGCTGACCTATAAGAAAACCAAGGCGATCGACTTCCACATTCAGCCGCCGCTCGCCATCATCGGCGACGACCTGCCGGATAGCGATGCGGAAGCCGGCTATATGTACTCGTTCCGTCAAGGGACGGAAATCAAGAGCATGTACGAGCCGCCGCCGATGGACCCGGCGATCTACTTCTCGGCGGACATCGAGCAGCGCGTCAAACGCATCTTCTATCTGGACTATCCCGAACAGCGCGGAAAGACGCCGCCGACCGCCTCGCAATGGCTCGACGAAATGACGATGCGCCAGCAACGCATCGGCACGCCCGGCTATGCGTTCTGGACGGAAGCCTGCGCCGGCACGTTCATCCGGTTCCAGTACCTGCTTGAGAAAGCCGGCGTGATCCATGAGGTCAACATCGACGGCAAGGTGATTGCGCTGTCGCCGTACAATCCGGCGCAGAAGTCGATCGAGCAGCAGGAAGTCGCAATGTTCGCGCGCTTCGTGCAGATCGGCGGCGAAGCCTTCCCCGAAGAGTTCAAACTGAAATCGGATGGCGGCAAAACGCTTGAGAACCTCGCGCGCAAGATGGCCGTAAACGAGATTTGGGAGCAGCGTAGTCCCGACGACATCAAGGCAGCGCTCTCTCAGTTGCAGGGCCTCGCGCAGAATCATCCGCCGCAAGCGCCCGATGTGTCAGGTGCAAGCGCCGCCCCGCCGCCTGATACCGGCTCGCCGCCCGTGCAGCCGCGCGTCACGCTGCGCCAGGTCTAGCGATGGACGCCGCTCGCGCCCGCGAGCTTTTCACCTACGACGGTCGGCGCGGCTGTCTCTTGTGGCGGGAAACGGACGTTCCCGTCCGCGAGTATGTTCA
>Ga0213876_10001301_pt1 | contig 15719 bp, 7 predicted proteins | sample BarmaccomBMRX_R9_FD_160113 | JGI IMG/M metagenome (GOLD analysis project Ga0213876, IMG submission 160113) | Root-associated microbial communities from Barbacenia macrantha in rupestrian grasslands, the National Park of Serra do Cipo, Brazil - RX_R9 | ecosystem: Host-associated > Plants > Roots...
GCGAAGATCCTGGGAATAAGCTCGAGGCATAAGGGCTGGCCTCCTCACACCAGCCCTCAGCTTGAATCACAACACAGCCGCGTTGGGAATCCCCAATCGATTCAATCTAAGCTCAGCGTGCTCTAGGATCGTGGGGCAAAGCGCTCCGATGGCCAGTTGAGCCGAGAGCGGCATATAAATCTGAATGCCACGCACCGCCAAACCGATGTTGCCGTACGGACCATGATCCTCATCGTTGTGCATCACGACCGGATTATCGCCGAGGTAGAATGAACGTCCTTCGGGCGCCTTGAACAAGACAAAGTGCTTGGTCACAATATGCGGGCCAAACTCCACAACCGATTTTTGCAAGCTAAGCAGGTGCTGCTTCTTCAGATTGTTCTCGGTTGGCTTTTCGTAGCCTGGTATGTCCTCGACCCGCCCGCCGATAGCTTCTACCTTCTCGCGGATAGACTGCTCGAGGTCGGCCCAATGCTCGCGATGAGCTCGAGTTCTAACGAACTGAAAAGCCATAAAAAATGCGAGAGCCGCCTGCTGCTCCGGATCACGGGAGAGTCTCCCGTCGGTCAAAACTTGGCGGTAAGCCGGCAGCGCTGAGTCCTCGATTCTGCAGGCTATGTCCTCAAATGATGCCATATATTCGCCGAACTCAAACTCGTGGAAGCGCCTCTCGGCCATGACGTTATCAATGGAAGTGGTGAACTCCCGGTCCGACTCCTTATCGTAGACGCGCACCCGCTCGTGCTTCTCATCACAGAGGAAGTTCCTAAGAACGAACTTGGGAACGTAGTGCTGGTTCTGAGCAGCCTGTCTCATCATCCGCCCAGATTATTCAGCGGCCTCTCTTTCGCGCATCGAGACGGTACCCCGCTTCTTCCGAGTCCTCGCAGGTCTCAGCTCTGCGCGGTCCGACTTGGCGAGGAGCTCTTTCAAGTAGCCGCCCGTATAGCTCCGCGGCTCCTGCGCCACCTCCTCCGGCGTCCCCTCCGCGACGATCTCACCGCCCTTGTCTCCGCCCTCGGGGCCTAAGTCCAGGATCCAGTCCGCGGTCTTGATGACCTCCAGGTTGTGCTCGATGACCACCACCGAGTTCCCCTGCTCCACCAGCGCGTGCAGAACCTCGAGCAGCTTGCGCACGTCCTCGAAGTGGAGGCCCGTGGTCGGCTCGTCGAGGATGTACAGAGTCTGCCCGGTCGCGCGCCGCGACAGTTCCTTCGCCAGCTTCACCCGCTGCGCTTCGCCGCCGCTGAGCGTCGTCGCCTGCTGGCCGACCTTGATGTAGCCGAGGCCGACCTCCGCCAGCATCGCCATCTTGTCGCGGATGGGGGGGACGGCCTTGAAGAACTCCACGGCGTCCTCGACGGTCATGTCGAGGACGTCGGCGATGCTCCGCCCCTTGAACTTCACCTCCAGCGTCTCGCGGTTGTAGCGCTGGCCGTGGCAGACGTCGCAGGTGACGTAGACGTCGGGGAGGAAGTGCATCTCGATCTTGATGACGCCGTCGCCCTGGCACGCCTCGCAGCGGCCGCCCTTGACGTTGAAGCTGAAGCGGCCGGGCTTGTAGCCGCGCGCCTGCGCTTCGGGCAGGCCCGCGAACCAGTCGCGGATCTGGGTGAAGGCGCCGGTGTAGGTCGCCGGGTTGGAGCGCGGCGTGCGGCCGATCGGCGACTGGTCGATGTCGATGACCTTGTCGAGATATTGGAGGCCCTCGATCTTCTCGCACGGGCCGCAGACGACGCGGGCGCCGTTCAGCGCGCGGGCGGCGCCGGCGTAGAGCGTGTCGATGGTGAAGCTCGACTTGCCCGAGCCGGAGACGCCGGTGATGCAGGTGAAGGTGCCGAGCGGGATGGAGGCGGTGACGTCCTTGAGGTTGTTGGCGCGGGCGCCCTTCACGGTGAGCTTGCGGCCGTTGCCCTTCCGTCTCATTGCCGGAACGGCGACTGCGCGCCGTCCCGTCAGGTAATCGGCAGTGAGCGAGTTTTCGTTGGCCAGCACCTCGTCGAGCTTGCCCATGGCGACGACCTCGCCGCCGTGGACGCCGGCGCCGGGCCCCATGTCGATGACGTAATCGGCGGTGCGGATGGCGTCCTCGTCATGCTCGACGACGAGGACGGTGTTGCCGAGGTCGCGGAGGCGCTTCAAGGTGACCAGGAGGCGGTCGTTGTCGCGCTGGTGGAGGCCGATCGACGGCTCGTCGAGCACGTAGAGGACGCCCGACAGGCCCGAGCCGATCTGGCTGGCGAGGCGGATGCGCTGGCTCTCGCCGCCCGACAGGGTGCCGGAGGTGCGGTCGAGGTTGAGATAGTCGAGGCCGACATTGTTGAGGAAGCCGAGCCGCTCGTTGATCTCCTTCAAGATGGCGCGGGCGATCTCGCGCTGGGTGGGCGTGAGCTTGTCCTCGAGGGTGGAGAACCATTGCAGGGCGTGGCGGACCGAGCGGCGGGTGGACATCGAGATGTCCTCGCCGGCGATCTTGACCGCGAGCGGCTCGGGCCGAAGGCGGGCGCCGTGGCAGGTCTCGCACGGCGCGGCGGACTGGTACTTGCTGAGCTCCTCGCGCATCCAGGCGCTCTCCGTCTGGAGCATGCGGCGGTTCAGATTGCCGATGACCCCTTCGAAGGGCTTCCTGACGTCGTAGGACTTGCGGCCGTCGACGAAGGTGAGGGTCACCGGGCGCCCTTCGGTGCCGTAGAGGATGATGCGGCGGATTTCCTCCGGAAGGTCGTGCCAGGGCGTCTCCAGGCTGAAGCCGAACTCGCGGGCGAGGGAGCCGAGCACCTGCATGTAATAGGGGCTGGGCGGGTTGGACTTGGCCCAGGGGACGACGGCGCCCTTCTTGATCGACAGGTTCTCGTTGGGGACGACGAGCTCCGGGTCGAACAGCAGCTTCTCGCCGAGGCCGTCGCAGGCCGGGCAGGCGCCCTGGGGGGCGTTGAAGCTGAACAGCCTGGGCTCGATCTCGGCGATGGTGAAGCCGGAGACCGGGCAGGCGAACTTCTCGGAGAAGGTGATGCGGCCGGGAGGGGCATGGTCGGACAGGACGGCGCGCTCGTGTGCCTTCTCCAGCGCCGCGGCGACGCCGGTCCGGGCGGAGCTGTCGTCGGCGCCGGCGGTTTCGATGGCGGCGGAGTTCGGGCCTTCGGCGTCACTTGCCGGGGACACCCTATTGGCTGTCCCCTCAGCCGCGCCCTGAGCGGGGACACCCAATAGGGTGTCCCCGGTTCTTGCCGGCGGATCCGCCGGGTCGAGGTAGACGAGGCCCTCCGCCAGCTTCAGCGCCGTCTCGAGGCTGTCGGCCAGCCGCGTCTCGATGCCTTCACGGACGACCAGGCGGTCCACCAGCACCTCGATGTCGTGCTTGTACTTCTTGTCGAGCGCCGGGGCTTCGTCGATCTCGTAGAGAATGCCGTCGATGCGGACGCGGGTGAAGCCCGCCTTCTGCCACTCGGCCAGCTCCTTCCGGTACTCGCCCTTGCGGCCGCGGACGACGGGGGCGAGGAGGTAGAGGCGGGTGCCCTCGGGGAGCGCCATCACCCGGTCGACCATCTGGCTGACCGTCTGGGCGGAGATCGGCTCTCCGGTCACCGGCGAGTAGGGTACGCCCACGCGCGCCCAGAGCAGGCGCATGTAATCGTAGATTTCGGTGACGGTGGCGACGGTGGAGCGCGGGTTGCGGCTGGTCGTCTTCTGCTCGATCGAGATGGCGGGAGAGAGGCCCTCAATATGGTCGACGTCGGGCTTCTGCATCATCTCGAGGAACTGGCGGGCATAGGCGCTCAGCGACTCGACGTAACGGCGCTGCCCCTCGGCGTAGATGGTGTCGAAGGCGAGCGAGGATTTGCCCGAGCCGGACAGGCCGGTGATGACCGTCAGCGTCTCGCGCGGAATGTCGATGTCGACATTCTTGAGATTGTGCTCGCGCGCGCCGCGGACGGAGAGATGAGTCAGCATCGCCTGAGAGTTCCAACTATGTTCCGAGGGTAAGGGCGGTCGCGCGACACGTCAACGCAGGTTCGCAACATGGGTTCAGGCAGCGCCCGTGGCAAGGTGCGCGCCGGCCCGCGGACCGGCGGCATCCACCATTTTCCACATGACTACCCTCCATTTTGACTCAAACTGCCCGAGACTCCTCCAGTAGAATCGAGCTAGGTGAGTCAAGCAGACCTAAAATCGATTCGTCCGACGAATTGACCTAGATCTTTATCTTTCCAGTGATCTGGCGAGATATTGAACGCCTATGTCTGCGGGTATGCAAGTAAACAGAAGAACTACACTATCGCTCGGCGCCACTCGGCGCCGGACGGAGCCGCCTGCTGTTCAAGGAGAGATGTTATGGTCACGTCATCTACAGTCCATGAGGTAAACTCCCATCCGGTACTGACCGCGATCCCCGCCAACTTCGCGGCCGCACCCGACTGCAATACCTACAAGAAGTACCGGCCGATCCTGGCGGCGGCGGTACCGCTCGTGAGCACGGTGATCCCCAAGGCGGGAGCGGCACTGACGTTTCTCATGAACCTCGCCGACGGCGTGTGCGGGGTCTCCCCCACGCTCGCGTCCGGTGACGGTACGCGGCGCCAGCTGGCATCCCGCGTCCTCGACAAGGCGGCCGCAGACCCGCAGTGGCGCACCCAGCTCCTCAGCGACCCCCAGGCGGCCCTGACCGCCGGCGGCTTCTCCGAAGAGATCGAGGCACTGCGCAAATCCGACCCTGCGGCCGACGACTGCACCTTCTCCTGTGTTCTCGTCAGCACGTGATCACCCCGGCGGGCGCGCCGGGTCCGGCGCGCCCCCACTTCCGGAAGGAAACGAATATGCCACGAAAATCCAGCTCCAGCGGAACCGAGACGCCTGCTGCAGCAGGGGACGCGCAGTCCGCATTGGAGGCGCTCCCCGCCGATTTCGGCGCGGCCGACCGCGAGCGCTATCTTCGCTATCGGCCGCTTCTCGCCGCAGCAATGCCTGCCGTCGCGGCAAAGGTGCCCAAGGCGGCGGTGGCCGTCGAGTTTCTGACCGGCCTCGTCGATGCGCAACTGGCCGCGGACGCGAGCGCGACGCGCCGGCGCGTCGCCGAGGCGATCCTCGACCGTGCCGCGGCGGATCCGGCCTGGCGCGAGCGCCTGCTGTCCGATCCTGCCGCCACGCTGCGGGAGGATCCCATCGGCGGCATGCTGGCGACCTTCAGCGCGCAGCCGACCGACAAGCTTTGCTGGTGTGCGTTGTCCGGCATCCCTGTCTCGTGCGCCATGACATGTGTCGTTTCGACCTAGCTCCCCGCCTTTATCAAGGGACCCGATTGTGAACTCTCTGCCGGCCCGCCAGACACGATTCCTACCCTCGCTTTCGCCCTCGGGCGCGGCGGGGGCGGAGCCGACGGCACAACTTCGCCCCGATGCCAACCCGTTCGAGCGGGTGCTCGGCGAGGCTCTTCCCAGCCGCGCGCGCAGTCGCTGGATCGTCCAGCCCCGAGCGGGACCGGGGGAGAGCTGGACCTACGTGCGGCATCAACGGGCGGCGATGCCAAGGCAGGGATGGAAATTGCATGTTTCGGCCACGACCTGGTCGGCCGAGGCGGTCCTGGCGAGGACGCTCGCCTTGCTCTTACGTACGCGCAGCAGCTTCAAATTTTCCGCCTCTCCGGACGTGTTGCACCGGCTCAATCGCGGCGAGCTCGGGCCCAGCCAGGTGGGCAAGTTCATCACCGTCTACCCATCGAGCGTCGGTCAGATGATGCGGGTCGTCGGCAGGCTCCACGCGGCGACGCTGGGGCTGCGCGGGCCCGACGTTCCCACCGATCGCCGCTTCGCGCCGAACAGCCTCGTCTCCTACCGCTACGGCGACTTCGTCGGGCAGACGCTCAGGCGGGCCACCGGCCTGACGGTGCCGGCGATCCAGGGACCGGACGGCGAACTCGTCCCCGACGAGCGTGCCACCTGGTACCGGCAGCCCCACTGGGTCCGCGATCCCTTCGGCCGTCCCTCGCCCGAGGACCTGCCGGCGGGACCGGGCAGTCTGCTCGATTCCCGGCTCCTGCTCGTCGCGACGCTTGCCGATGTGCCGCGGGGCGCCACTTTTCTCGCCGCGGATCTCAAAGCGGGACGCCGCTGCATCGTGAAGAGCGCGCGCAGGAATGCGATGATCGATCGCAACGGCGACGACGCCCGCGACTATCTTCGTCGCGAGGCGGAGCTGCTGGCAAGGCTCGCCGGCGACTCCCGCTTTCCGCGGCCGCTCGGGTGGGTCGAGACCGGCGACGCCCTCTATCTCGAGATGGAGGACATGGACGGCGAAACGCTCGATCGGCTGATCGCCGCTCGCGTCACGAAGGGGGAGCTGCTCAGCGAGCCGGAGGTCATCAGGCTGGGCGACGGAATCGCCGCCGCGCTCGACGACCTCCATGCGGCCGGCATCGCCCATCGCGACGTCAAATCGAGCAACGTCATCGTCACTCGCGACGGCGACATCAGGCTGATCGATTTCGGGATCTCCCATTCGATCGGCGACGGCATGCCCCGGCCCGGCCTGGGGACGCGAGGCTACCGGGCCGCCGAGGACGATCCGGTCCGCGCCGACGTGTTCGGCATGGGAGCGCTTCTCTACTTCCTCGCTACCGGTGCGGAGCCGGCCCGCGCGCCTCACGAGGCGGCGCTGCTCGAACGGCCGCCGATGCTGATGAACCCGGCGATCGGTCCCGAATTCACGGCGATCATCGCGCGATGCCTCGCCCCCCAGGCGGAACGCTTCCCGGACATGAAGGCGTTGCGCAACGCCATGGCCGCGCCGCGGCGAGCGACCGCCCCCCGGCGCGTCGGGACGAGACCAATGGTGTTGCTCGACAGCGGTTCGGCATGTCTCGCGGCGGCCCGTCGCATCGGCGACGCGCTCTCCGCGCGAATGGCGACAGCCGACGCCACGAGCGGCGACTGGGTCGACAGCTCGAACCTTCCCGCCGGAGACGCTCTCGATGTCGGCGGCGGCACCGCCGGACTCCTGCTTGCCCTGTCGGAGCTGGTGGCGGTGGCGGGCGACGAGCGACATCGCGCCGCGCTGTCGTCGGGCGCCCGGCGGATCGCCGGGAGCGACGTTGGGGAGGCCGAACTACCCGGCCTCTATGTCGGCCAGGCCGGCGTCGCAGCCGCGCTGCTTCGTGCCGGCCAGATGCTCGGGGACAAGACGCTCATCGAAGCCGCAGCGGCCCGCTCCGCCTGGGTCGCACGGCAGGCGCACTGCTCCCCCGACCTTTATGTGGGAACCGCGGGCCGCCTGCGCGTTCATCTGCTGCTCTGGGACGAGACCGGCGATCCGGCGGCCATGGCCGCCGCCGTCGCAGCCGGGGAGGCCCTCGTGGCTGCGGCCGACCCGGTGGCGGACGGCACGATATCCTGGTCGATCCCCGACGGTTACGAACAGATGTCCGGCAAGACCTATCTTGGCTATGCGCACGGCGCCGCCGGCATCGCGGACGCGCTGTTGGACCTGTTCGACGCCACCGGGCGCGCCGACTTCCTCGCGACGGCGCAGGCAGCGGCGCGGTGGATCGCCGACCACGCGCTCCCCGCCCTCCCCGACGGCAGCGGCGTCAACTGGCCCGTGACCGCAGGCGAGGATGCCAGCGGCGCCTATTGGTGCCACGGCGCCGCCGGGATCGGTGTCCTCTATCTCCACGCGGCGGCGAGCGGCGCATTGCCGGGAGCCGCCGAGCTGGCGCGGCGCGCGGCAGCGACCGTCGCGGTCTCGACCCGAATGGCCAATCCAACGCAGTGCCATGGGTTGGCGGGAAGCATCGAGTTCCTGCTCGACTGCTACCAAAGTTTCTCCGAGCCTTTCTATCTGGCCCAAGCACGCGAATTCGCGCGCCTGCTCGGAGCGTTCGCCAGCGAGTCCGCAGGGGGGCTGCTCTGGCCGTCGGAATCGCCGACCGATCTCGAGGCCGCGTATCTCACCGGCTCCGCGGGGATCGTCCCCTGCCTGCTGCGGCTGGCGCAGCCGCAGGCGCTGCCGCGGCAACTCAGCCGGCCGGGCTTTCGCGGTCCTGGAGCCGCTCGGCCAGGCCGGTAGGCGCAGGGGCAGGCGCACGGGAAGCCGGACCGGGCGCCCCCGTCGAGTCGGCTCAGCCGCCGAGCGCCTCGAGCGGCGCGGTCAGCCGCCACCGGAGGCCGCCGGCGGCGTAATCCGTCTCGGCGCTGCCCCTGAACCGTCCGCCGAGCAGCTTGGCGATCATGCGGGAACCGAAGCCCTGTCGGCTCGGCGCCACACATGGCGGACCGCCATGCTCCGTCCAGGAGAGCAGAAGCCGGCCGTCCTCGACGCACCAAGCGACATCGACCCGGCCGGCGTGGCCCGACAGCGCGCCATATTTGATCGCGTTGCTCTCGAGCTCGTGGAAGACGAGGGTCAGCGCCATCACCGCGTCGGCGCCGAGCATGACGTCCGGGCCTTCGATCCGCACGCGATCGCCCTCATCCATCAGCGCGCCTTCGATCAGAGCCCGGAGGCTCCCCGCGCTCCAGCCGCTGCCGAGCAGCATGTCGACGGCCTGGCCCATCGCGGCGAGGCGGCCATCGAGAGCGCGGCGGGCCTCGTCGATCGAGCGGCCGGAGCGCAGGGTCTGGTTCGCCACCGCCTGGACCACCGCAATGAGATTCTTCATCCGGTGGCGGAGCTCGAGCAGCGGGATCGCCGCTTCGTCGAATTCGCCGGGATCGGGCGTGGCCGTCATGCCGCGCCGTTTCCGGCGACGACGACCTTCTGCGGGCGGACTTCGGGAAGAACGTCGCGAAAGTGCCGCGCGACGATGGCGTGACATTCGCAGGCGCGCGCCTCGACGCCGGCGCGATCGAGGATGCTGATCGCGCCGCGGCGGTAGGCGATCAGCCCCTGCTCCTGCAGCCCGCGGGCGACGGCGCTGACCGTGGTGCGCTGCACGCCCAGCATCTCGGCGAGATATTCCTGCGTGAGCGGGATGGTGTCGCCGCCGGCGCGGTCCTGCGCCGTCAGCAGCCAGCGGCAGCAGCGCGCCTCGAGCGGGTGGAAGGCGTTGCAGGCGACCGACTGCATCACCTGGGCGAGCAGGGCGTCCGAATAACGCGCGAACACCTCCCGGACGTGCGGCGAGCGCTGCTTCAGCTGCTCGAGCGCCTTAAGCTCGACCCGGAGCGCGGCGCCGGGCACCTGGACGACGGCGCGGGCGAAGGCCGGCGCGTGGCCGCCGCTGACGATGCCGCCGACGGCGCCCTCCTTACCGATCGTCGCGACCTCGACGGTGCGGCCGTCGACCACCGACACGACCAGGGCGACGACGGTGCCGGCCGAGGGAAAATGAGTCGCCGGCACCGCACCCCCGGCCTCGAACAGCACCTCACCGCGGCGCAGGTCGACGATCGTGGCGCACGATTCGATCAGCTGACGGTCGGCCGGGGAGAAAGTGGCGAGCAGCCGATTGCTGGCAAAATGCATCGTATACGGCACGCGCACCCCCGTCGTTCCGGCACCCACGAGCGCCGGAGCCCTTCCCCGCGGATGTTGTATCAAAGGCGAAACGGCCTGTCTGTCTGCAAGCCGACATTGCGGAAGCGTAAGGACTCGCGGTTATCGAAAGTTTCCCGGCTTCATCCACAGGATTCGCGTGTCCGGCATCCGGCGAAGGCCGCTATCCTACTGGACAGACGGTAAATTTGCCGTAACCATGCCGTCACGCGAGGGCTCTAACGCCGCTTCGCAGAGGCCATTGGCCGACGAATCACCGCCGCAGCGGCTCCCTCCCGACACGCGCTCCACCAAGGCCGTCGACGGGGAAGCGCGGCGCCTATCGGGGGGTAAGCATGGCAGGCACGACGATCGTCAACGACGCGATAGCGGTTGCCGTCGCGGTTCGCGTTTCCGGCGCGCGGCGGAGGACCGGCGCTGGCGGTCGAGGACCGTCCAGCCAGTCCTGAGAGACTGAATCCAGGCAGCCGCGACTCGGCGTCGCGGCGCTTCACACAAAGCGGGCGCAGTTCCGCGAACGGCATCGAGAAGCGGAGAGCATCACATGGCAGCGTTCACCCCGGGCAACATCGTCGTCTACCGCGTCGGCAGCGGCTCCACCGCTCTCACAGGTTCCGCCACGCAGGTCTTCCTGGACGAGTACACGCCAGCGGGGACGCTCGTGCAATCGATTGCGCTCCCGACAGCAGCCTCCGGCGCCAACCACATTCTCACAGCGGCAGGTACCGCGACCAGCGAGGGGTTGCTCACCCTGAGCGCCGACGGTCATTATCTCCTGCTGACCGGCTACGACGCGACTGTCGGCAGCTCGGCCCCTAACGCGGCGACGGCGACGGCCGATCCGCGGATCGTCGGTCGGGTCGACGCCAACGGAAACATCGACACCTCGACGGTCCTGACCGGTTTCAGCACCGCCAATAACATCCGCTCCGTCGCCAGCTCCGACGGGTCCGCAATCTGGGCAGCGGGCGCCACTGGCGACGCGTACACGACGTTCGGCTCCACCTCCACGCCGACGACACTGGGCACCGTCAACACGCGTCAGGTCGAGATTTTCAACGGCCAGCTTTACTATTCGACGGGATCCGGCACCGCCGGCATCTACTCGCTCGGCTCGGGGTTGCCGACGACGGGCGGCCAGACGGGAACGCTGCTCGCCGCCAGTTCCAACCCGTACAGCTTCTACTTCGCGGACCTGAGCGCGGCTGTCCCCGGCGTCGACACCCTCTACGTTGTCGACGCCACCGGCGCGAACGGCCTCGAGAAGTTCTCGCTGGTCGGCGGCAGCTGGCTCCTGACCAGCAAGGTCACCGCCGCGGTCCCGCTCGCCGGCGGCAACGCCGTCTCCGTCTCAGGCCTCACCGGCCTCACCGCGAGCGTCTCCGGGACGACGGTGACGCTCTTCGAATCGAACCCCTCAAGCTTGTTCAAGCTGGTCGATACGAGCGGCTACAACGCGGCCTTCAGCGCCACCAGCATGACCACCATCGCCACCGCCGGCACCAACACTGCCTTCCGCGGCATCGCGTTCGCGCCCCAGGCGGCGGTCGCCTCGACGCCGAACCTGACGGTCACCGACGTCAGCCACAGCGAGGGCGACACGGGCACCGTCACCTACACCTTCACCGTCAGCCTCTCCGCGGCGGCAGGGGTCGGGGGCGTCACGTTCGACATCGCGACCGCGGACGGCACGGCAACGGCGGCGAGCGGCGACTATGTCGCGAGGAGCCTGACGAGCCAGACCATCCCGCAGGGCTCGAACAGCTACACGTTCGACGTGACGGTCAATTCGGACCGCGCGATCGAGCCGAACGAGAATTTCTTCGTCAACGTCACGAACGTCACCGGCGCCACCGTGACGGACGGCCAGGGCCAGGGCACGATCGTCAACGACGATACGACGCCGGCGCTCAGCATCGACGATGTCTCCAAGGTCGAAGGCGACAACGGCACGATCACCTACACCTTCACCGTCAGCCTCGACCATCCCGCGCGGACCGGCGGGGTGACCTTCGACATCGCCACCGCCGACGGCACCGCGACCACGGCGGACGGGGACTATGTCGGCCGGACGCTGACCAGCCAGACGATCCCCGAAGGCCAGTCCACCTACACGTTCGACGTGACGGTGAACGGCGACACCAAGGTCGAGAGCAACGAAACCTTCGCCGTCAACGTCACCAACGTGACCGGCGCCACCGTCGCCGACGGCCAGGGGACGGGCACGATCGTCGAGAACGACATCGCCCCGACGCTCTCCATCAACGACGTCACCAAGGCCGAGGGCCAGAGCGGCACCACCACCTATACCTTCACCGTCAGCCTCGACCATCCGGCGCCGGCGGGCGGCGTCACCTTCGACATCGCCACCAGCGACGGCAGCGCGACCGCCGGCTCCGACTATGTCGCCAAGACGCTGACCAGCCAGACCATCCCCGCCGGCAGCACCAGCTACACGTTCGACGTCGTGGTGAACGGCGACCGCGCTTTCGAGGGGAACGAGACGTTCAACGTCACGGTCAGCAACGTCACCGGCGCGACGGTCGGCGACGGCGCCGCCGTCGGCACGATCACCAACGACGACACGCTGGGCGTGCCCTTCGTCAACGAGTTCCACTACGACAATAGCGGGACCGACAGCAATGAGGGCATCGAGATCGCCGGCCCTGCCGGCACCAGCCTCGCCGGCTGGACCCTGGTCCTCTACAACGGCACCAACACGCCGACCGCGGCCCCCACCTACGGCACGATCAACCTGTCCGGCACGATCCCGAACCAGGATGACGGCTACGGCGTGCTCACCTTCGCGGTCCCGGGACTCCAGAACGGCGCCAAGGACGGCTTCGCGCTCGTCGATGCCAGCGGCAACGTCGTCCAGTTCCTTTCGTACGAGGGAACGATCACCGGCGCGGCGGGCACGCCGGCCGCGGGGATCACCAGCACCGACGTCGGGGTCTCCGAAGAGCCGGCGGTCGGCGTCGGCCTGTCGCTGCAGCTGACCGGCACCGGCGCCAGCTACGGCGACTTCACCTGGCAGGCGGCCTCCACCTCGAGCTTCGGCTCGGTCAATGCCGGCCAGGATTTCATCGGCACCGGCGCGACCGGCCTCGTCTCCATCGCCGACGCGTCGATCGCCGAGGGCGATGCCGGCACCAGCACCCTGTACCTCACCGTCCACCGCGCCGGCGGCCTCGGCCAGGCGGCGAGCGTGGACTGGACGCTGACGCTCGACGGGACGGCCGATTCCGCCGATATCGATCCGAACCAGCCGATGACCGGCCACATCGATTTCCCGGCCGGCGTCGCGGAAGTGAAGATCGCCGTCGCGATCGTCGGCGACACGACCGGCGAGGACAATGAGACGTTCCACGTCTCGCTCTCGAACGCGGTCGGCAACATCACCATTACCAACCCGACGGCGACCGGCACGATCCTCAACGACGACTTCGTGATCAAGTCGATCATGGAGATCCAGGGCGCGTCGCACATCTCGCCGCTGCTCGGCCAGCACGTGCAGACCACCGGCATCGTCACCCAGGTCGGCCCGAACGGCTATTACATCCAGGACCCGAACGGCGACGGCAACGACGCGACCTCGGACGCGGTCTACGTCTTCACCCACACCGCCCCGACGGTGAACGTCGGCGACGCGGTGCAGGTCAACGGCACGGTCGCCGAATTCTCGGCCGATCCGGGCGTCGGCCTCACGGTCACCGAGATCGACTCGCCGACGACGACGGTGCTCAGCACGGGCAATGCGCTGCCGGCGGCGGTGATCATCGGCGTCGACGGCCGGCTGCCGCCGCCGAACATCATCGATGACGACCATCTGACCAGTTACGACCCGGCGACCGACGGCATCGACTTCTTCGAGTCGCTCGAGGGCATGCGGGTGACGATCGAGAACCCGCAGGTCATCCAGAGCACCAATTCGTTCGGCGAGACCTATGTCGTCGCGTCCGACGGCCAGCAGGCGACCGGCGTCGCCGCGCGGGGCGGGCTGACCCTGTCCGGCGGCGACACCAATCCCGAGCGGATCCAGATCGACAGCCTCAATTCCAGCCCGACCCACTTCACCGAGGGCGACCGGATCAACAGCGTCACCGGGATCCTCGGCTACAGCCACGACGAATATGAGGTGCTGACCTCGGTCGAGCCGACGCTGCGCCAGGCCGGCAGCCTCGCCCGCGAGACGACGAGCCTCGTCGGCGACGCCGGCCATCTCGCCATCGCCACCTACAATCTCGAGAATATGGACGCGTCGGACAACAAGTATACGACGCTGGCCCACGACATCATCGACAATCTCGGCGGCCCGGACATCATCGGCGTCCAGGAGGTGCAGGACGACAACGGCACCGGCACCGGCGTGCTCTCGGCGGCGCAGAACCTCCAGAACCTGGTCGACGCGCTGAACGCGCTCGATCCGAACGCGCACTACGTTTTCGCCGAGATCGACCCGACGGCGGAAAATTCGACCGGCGGCGAGCCCAACGGCAACATCCGCAACGCGTTCCTGTACGATACCAACCGGGTGACCCTGGTCGGCGGCAGCCTCGAGCAGATCCAGGGCGAGGTCTTCCACAACAGCCGCCCGCCGCTGGTCGGCACCTTCACGTTCAACGGCCAGAACGTCACCGTCATCGACGTCCATTCCTATTCGCGCGGCGGCAGCCAGCCGGACTTCGGCGTCAACCAGCCCCCGGTCCAGTCCGGCGACGACCGGCGCACCGCCATGGCCGACGCGATCCGCGCCTATGTCGACGCCCATCTCGCGACGACGCCGGACCAGCAATTCGCCGTGCTCGGCGACTTCAACGGCTTCTATTACGAGACGGCGATCAGCCACCTCACCGCCGGCGGCGTGCTGACCAACCTGAACGGCCTGCTGCCGAGCGAGGAGCGCTACTCCTATCAGTTCGACGGCAACCTCCAGGAGTTCGACTATATCCTGGTGACGAACGGCCTGACGGGCGGCGCCCAGTACGATTCGGTGCACCTCAACGCCGAATTCTCGGCGGCGAGCCGACCGACCGACCACGACCCGCAGGTCGCGCTCTTCTCGATCCCGGTGCCGAACCAGGCGCCCACCAACCTCAGCCTCGACCACCAGGCGGTGGACGAGAACCAGCCGTCGGGCACCGTCGTCGGCACGCTCAGCGCCACCGACAAGGCCGGCGACACGCTGACCTACGCGCTGACCGACGACGCGGGCGGCCGCTTCACCGTCAACCCGCAGACCGGCGTGATCTCGACCACGGCGGCCTTCGACCATGAGGCGAATGCAAGCTTCTCGATCACCGCGACGGTCACCGACCAGGGCAACCTCTCGACCCAGCAGACCTTCGTCATCGCGATCGGCGACGTCAACGAAGCCCCGTCGGGTCAGAACGATGCGGTCGCGGTCGACGAGAATGCCGACAGCGGCAACCTCTGGACCACTCTCCTCGGCAACGACACCGACCCGGAAACCGACACGCTGACCATCGTCTCGGTCGACACGACCGGCACGCTGGGCCACGTCGTGTTCGATCCGCAGACCCAGACTCTGCGCTACGTCGCGGACAATCCGAGCTTCGATGCGCTGGCGACCGGTGCCACCGCGCCCGATCACCTCACCTACACGCTGAGCGACGGGCACGGCCACACGAGCACGGCCACCGTCAACGTGACGGTCACCGCGATCGACGACAGCCACAGCCAGACCGGCGGCGACGGCAACGAGACGCTGACCGGCACGACGGGCGAAGACACGATCGATGGCGGCGACGGCAACGACTATATCGACCTGTCGGCGGGCGGCACCGACCACGGGCTGGGCGGCGCCGGCAACGACGCCATCTATTTCGGCACCGGCTATTCGGCCGGCGACAGCGTCGACGGCGGCGCCGGCACCGACACGGTGGGCCTGCGCGGCGATTATGCCGGCGCCAATGCGGTGACGATCGCGAACGGCAGCTTCTCGAACGTCGAGGTGCTGAGCCTGATGACGTCCACCGGGGCGCCGGTCGGCTACGACATCACCTGGGACAACGGCAACCTCGCCGACGGCCAGAAGATGACGATCTACGCCGGCAACCTCGCTTCGGGCGAGAACGTCGTCTTTGACGGCTCGGCGGAGACCCACGGCTATTTCGTCATGTATGGCGGTCTCGGCGACGACGACCTCACCGGCGGCGCCAACAGCGACGGCTTCTATTTCGGGCCCGGCAAGTTCGACCAGAACGACCATG